>Ga0209515_10007259_pt1 | contig 13396 bp, 13 predicted proteins | sample Subgroupgradi54m_FD_187454 | JGI IMG/M metagenome (GOLD analysis project Ga0209515, IMG submission 187454) | Subsurface groundwater microbial communities from S. Glens Falls, New York, USA - GMW60B uncontaminated upgradient, 5.4 m (SPAdes)... ...
AGTACATCGCCGACATCACCTCGTAAAACTCTATCGCTTGTGTATGCCGCTCCTCGGGCGTCTTCTCCGCCAGGGCACAACCCATCGCAACGCGCATCCAAAAAATCTGCGGTGTTTCAAGCAGCGCCCGGCCGCTATGCTCTTTGGACAGGTAGTTTGCCTGCAGTGTTTGCAGACCAAGATATTTAAAATCACGGTCGCGCTCCATCACCAGAGCGTCTGCCAAACGCGGGAGGTCAAACTCGAGCATCCTCGGGTCAAACTGGCCGAGCTCGACACCGCGGTTGATAGTGCGGACATAAGCCGCCTTGTGCGCCTCTTCGAGCCGGGCATAATCAACGTCTCCCAAGACCTCGCGATACATCGCCTGCAGCAGCAAGCGCGCAGCCACACTCGAGTGCGCCGGGTCCCGCTCGATCATCGAACGCACAACCATAATCAGCACCTCATGGATGTCTTTTGTTTTGATGCCGTCGTACATCTCTTGGCGCACCCGGCCGATGATAGAGGCAACATCAACGACCGACTCGTAGCCCTCGGCCGCGCGCAAGAGCGTCCGGGTGAGTTTGTGCTCGCTAAAGTGCTCGCGCCCGCCCGAGCGTTTGGTGATAAAGAGCGCATTTTCCTCGATTTTCTCGGCAATTTCCTGTTTTTTTTCTTGACGGATTTTTTCGTGCTCGTAACGGTAGATAATGTAGGCCTTGGCAACCGTGTAGTAGCCGCGCTGCATCAGTGCGTTCTCGACGAGGTCCTGGATATCCTCAACCGTGGGGATAAATGCGGTATTCCCAAATTTTAAATCGATGGCATCAACTACCACCCGGGTAACGTCGGCGGCAACGCTCTCCATTGCGTCGCCCATCACCGCAGCAAACGCTTTTTGTACGGCAATCTGGATGTTCTCGGGTTGGAAGTCAGCAATTTCTCCGTTGCGCTTCTTTATCTTCTGTGTGATCGCCATACTCGCGTGCTTAGTGATTAAAATAATGCCTTTTGTTTGGATAGTCGGACATACAGTATACCTGCCTGCCGGCAGGCAGGCTCCTCTAAACCCTCTTTTCCCCTGTGCATAGCAAATCCGAGAACTTTTCTGACAAAAATCAACTGCCCGGGGCAAAAAATTAGAGAATCTTCATTAAATGTTGATTTTGCGACCCATTTTGCCACCAAAAACAAGCTGTTTGTCCCACTTGCTGTTTTAGGCGCTCACTATCTATGAAAACGGTTTGGTAAATACGGCAGTCCCTATGTCAAGGTGTCACCTTGCCGTACTCGGCGTAATATTCTCGGGCCTCAGCAAGCATCTTCGATGGAGGAAGTTGTGTTTCTATATCGAAAATAATCTCATCTAGGATAATCCTCGTCGCTAAATTATCAGTAAATGCTCCCAGACTTGAGTATGAATATTTACGTAAATTAAGCTCAAGTAATTTTATATTTTTTACCACACCCACCTTCCATTTTGGTTCAGACAATTCTGCTGGATTAGAATGTATATACTGAATTACACGCTGGATATATCGATCATCTTCTACGTGACGGGAGCGGAACGGACGAGTAAAAAGACCCCCTGAACGGTCGTACTTTATATTGAAGTACATCGTATAGGCAGTCCCAAGTTTCCGCATAAAATTTGAGATACTCCCCGGTTTCTTTTCTTTCAATAAAAGATGAAAATGATTAGGCATAAGACAATAGGCACCTATACTAACAAGGGTTGAGGGGCGAGGGATACTAAAAACTTCTTCTATTGAAGGATTCTTCAAATCACTGCGATGTAGTTTTTCGTACGAATTACAAATATATAAGAGCTGCAAGAACCGCTCATAATCTTTTGGTTCTTTAAAAACTATTCTTTTGTCAATTCCTCGACTAAAGCAGTGGTACCATTCTCCAGGCCCAAAAGAATTCCTCATACGGTACAGTCTAGCACCCTACGTCAAGGTGACACCTTGACGTAGGGACTATCGAAAACGCACTGGAATGACGAGTTGTTTTTCGCGGGTCGGGTCGCCCGACGGGTTATCGTTTTTGAGAATAAGTAGGCCGGTTTTGGCTGCAGGGGAGGTAAACGTGAGTGTCGCGGTAAAAGGTACGTACTCGCTAGTCATCCAGTCTCCTTGGGCCTCGATGTGGCCTTGGGCGATAATTGTGCCATTGGTGTCGCGCAGCTCCACTGGGGCCGACGCCTCAAAATACCAATTGCCGCGGGCCTTACCCGAGATAGTAATGGGAGAAGTAACGAGGGCATCGGCCAGGGGAGCCTCTACTACAATCAGGTCGTCCAGTGCAGCTGGCCTTGCGGAGGCTGGGGGGTTGTTTGGCGCGACAGCGTTTTTTGCCGGTATAAAAACCAAGGCCGTGGTGCCCGCAACTATCACGACGAACAAGACTACCAGCAGTGCGGTATGTTTGGGGTTCATACGGTCACTATATCACTCAGATAGAAACAATGTATGCTCACGAAGGAAGAAGCGTAGCGCGATACGGTAGATCCCGTAGGTGATAAAAAACGCCGAGGCGACATCTATCGAATAGTGGATATGTCCCAACACCACCACCGCAACAAAATAGACAGTACCGGCCAAAAGGATGTTTCGTATCCACGTGATATGCCAAAAGGCAAGCGCGCCTAAAAAGAGCATACCCACGTGGCCGGAAAAGAACTGATCCGCGCCAAAGAATGCACGGTTGATACTCACACCAAAGTCGCTACTATAGTGAGCTTCCGGGCTACCCAAGTGAGTCATAAGGGTAAACGCCGAGCGGATGACAATAAAGAGTGTCAGAGTGTGCAGCGCAAACGGGATGCGTTTTGGGTGGGAAAGCAGGATGGTTACTGCAAAGAGCACAAATGCTACAGTTCCGTAGATAAAAAGCCCGTCGACCTCAAACACTGGGATGTTCGAGAGAATAATATCGGTAACCGCACTGCCGGCCCGCTCGGTAGCTGCGTGTATGGCCCAAAAATTGAAGAGCATTGCCCCGGCAAAGAGCACAAGGGAGAGCGAAGTAGTAAAAATAAAATAAGGGTCAGCCCAGGTGTCTTTATATCTTCGGAGTAGATTGCGGTGCATACCCTATGATACCCCGCCCGCGATTGCCGTGCGATAAAAGTCTTCAAACTGCTCGAGTGTGCGGCTGATGTCGTGCTCGGCGATAATCTCCAAGCTCTTGCGGCCCATCTGTTTGTGCGCTACCTCATTGGAAAAAACTTCCACCAACCGCGCCGCAAGATCTTCCGCGCTACCTGGCTCAAATAAAAAACCGTTTTCGCCGTGGTGGATGAGCTCGGGCAACGCAACGGCGCGTGCGCCGAGGATAGGCAACCCGGTCGCCATCGCCTCCATTGCAACGATGCACTGCAGCTCGGCAATGCCCGCGATAACAAAGCAGTTGGCCGCCGCGTACAAACTCGGGAGTAACTCGTCGGGGACAAAACCCGTAAAGGTTACATTTTTTTCAACCCCGAGTGTTTGCGCGAGTTTTTTGAGCTTGCCCTCCTCGGCGCCGTGGCCGGCTGCAACAAAGTGGAAGTCGACTTTTGTAAGCGCCTCTGCAAACGCCCGCAAAACCACGTCGACCTGTTTTTCTTTATCCAGGCGCCCGACAAACAGGAGTGTCGGTTTTTTGGGAAGATTATATTGTTTTTGTGCAGGCGTGACATCATTGCTTGGGTTAAACCGTTTGAGGTCTATACCGTTACTAATCGCCAACATTGCTTGATTAAGTTGCGGCTGCATCAGACCAACTGCCGTGCGTGTGGGTGCCGACATTGCGCGCGTTTTGTGAAAGACGCGCGCTGCGTCGGCCCAGGCAAGCCTGTGGATCCCCTTGGTAATGAAGGTGGGGAGATGTAAGTAATGAGTGAGATTGTCAGGCATAAAATGGTTGGTTGCCACCACAGGGATGCCGAGTTTGCGTGCGGCATTGAGGGCTGCCCGGCTGATAAAAAAATGCATCTGGATGTGCACGATCTCGGGTTTAAATTCCTCAATTGCATGGCGTATAGCGCGGTTGATGACAAAGGGCAGCACAAACCGAAACCGCGGCACGATACCGATAGGGAACGAGCGCACCCCAAAACGCCGCACGGCCCCCCACATCGAGTCGGTGTTGTGTACTGAAAGCGAGGGGGAGATAACCGCAACAGTATGCCCAGCATCGGCCAAGGCGCGTGCCAGCCGTTGCGTAAAATAAGACGCGCCGTTGACGTGCGGATGGTAGGTGTCGGAGGCAATGAGTACGCGCATACTTACTTATTTTTCTTCCGTCGACGATACCACAAAAATGCTATGCCCGCGGCCACTACCACAGCTATCGTCCCAAGCGCAGCGTAGTCAAAGTAGTTTCCAATTGTCTTGTACGCGTGCCCAAAAAACATACCGAGCAAAAGATACACCGCGCACTGGCACAGGGTTACCAGCAGGCAGGCAAACACAAACAAGGGGTAGGGTATCCGCACGACGCCGGCGGCTATCATCCCCGCAAACCCAACGCCTTGCGAGAGTTTTGCTATCGCGGTCATCTTAAACCGATGATGCTCGAGCTTATGTTTTACGGTCTGGATTTTTTCCTGCGTGATGCCAAACCACCGCTCGAGCGCGCGGGTAAAATGCCCGCCACCAAAGCGGCCTAGCCCGTACCAAAAGCTATCACCGACAATGTCGCCTGCAACCACAACTGCGTATGCGATAAAGGGGTTAAACACGCCGGTTGTTACCAAAAAGCCCGCAATCACCGTGACAATCGGCCCCTCAACTATCGCGAGCGGAAAGAGGATAAAGTAGCCGTAGGTCGAGAGCAACTGCAGCACCGCGTCGAGACTCATACGCACCACAATAACACGGCGTGCTATCATTTATTATATGTACGAGGTGCTGGTTATATTTGCGGCAAAGTATTTGATTTGGATAGTGGCTGCTATTTTTGTGGGTTATTTTTTTGTTGCGCGCAAGCGGGTAAAGCGCAAACTCTTGCTCCTCTCGGTTATCTCGCTCCCTCTTGCCTATGCGGCAGCCTGGCTCGCGGGGAAGCTCTATTGGGACCCACTACCATTTGTCCTAAGTGGTGCTACACCGCTTATAGCCCACGTTGCAAACAACGGATTCCCCTCCGATCATATGGTTTTTGCTGTGGCGCTTGCAACACTGGCATTGTTATTTAACCGCCGGCTCGGCATTTTTTTGTGGGTTCTTGCATTGTTGGTTGGTACCGCGCGCGTCGCCGCGGGAGTGCACCACAGCGTAGATATTGTTGCTGGGGCAGCTATTGCCGCTGTGGTAGTTTGGCTGGTCTATCTTTGTATACACAGGCGCAGTTGGTATCGCGGTTGACCAATAGTTAGTATGAAGATCCAACACGCTAGCCACTTTTTCTTCTCCATTTTATACAGCGTTTTGTTTTTGATATCTGCAAGTAGTGTCGTATATGCTGCCCCCGACCGCCCACACACTGCGCTCTCACCCGACCCTTTACCAACGTACGTAACCGCATCTTTTTCAGTTCATACAAACTTTACGCTGCCAGTTGCGACATTTGGGCCGGGCAGTATCACTGTCACCAACGGCTCGGTTACGGCATTTGCAACCAGCAGCGGCACGGGAAAAGATTATGACTTTACAGTTACCCCCGCGGCCGACGGCGCGGTCTCGGTACTTGTCGCAGAGAATGCAGCACTGACAAGCGACGAGGTAGGCAATGTCGCATCCAACCAACTCGACACGACCTACGACGGCACCGTGCCCACGGTGACACTCGCTTCGACCTCGACCAGCCCGACTGGTTTGCCAATGTTTGTCGTCGCGACCTTCTCCGAGGCGGTGAGCGGCTTTGATGCATTGAGTGTTACGGTGGTAAACGGCGCGGTGAGTGGGTTTACTGCGGCCAGTAGCGCACTGTACTCCTTTGTTGTTACCCCGGCCACCGATGGCACCACCACAATTAGTGTCGCCACAGGCGCTGCACAAGACGTTGCGGTAAACGGCAACACGGCAAGCAATGAGCTCGCTTTTTTATTTAGTAACGCCCCACTCGCCACTATTTCTTTTTTGGATGCTGCTAGCAGCAGCGCATCCTCGTTTCATTCCGGCGAGACTATTGTCGTGTCGGTTGTTTTTTCCGAGCCAGTTGTCGATGTCCCCGCCACAACCATAGGTATCTCTGGTCCCGACGCACTTGCGACCACCACTATGGCAAAAACTGATTCCACCCACTATACGTATTCCTACACTGCCGGGGCAAGTGGGGGCACCGACGTGGTGTGGGTCGACGGCGCACAAGACTTGACCGGCAACCCACAAACCGCTGCTACATCGTCTATTACTATTATTGCAAATACTCCGCCACCGCCACCTGCGGCTCCAAGTAGTGGTGGGGGCGGGGGTGGTGGAGGTTTTTCAAGCGGCGGGGGTGGAGGAGATCTCGGTGGTGGCCTAGTGCTCGGTGCTTCTATTGGGCCGAGCGTCTCTACAAGCACCGCAACACCCTCACCATCTGTGGCTTCAACAACATCAAGCCAGGCGGGCGAGGTTCTGGGTGTGCAGGTCTATCGTTTTTCCCGCTACCTTATATATGGTTCTCGCGGTGCTGATGTGATCGAATTGCAAAAAAGGCTTATCGCAGCGACCCTTTTGTCGAGTGACAGCAATACCGGTTACTTTGGCCCCTTGACTAGGAGAGCTGTTATGACGTATCAAAAAAACCACAAACTCCCCCAGACAGGCACAGTCGGCCCCTTAACCCGTGGAGTGTTAAACACAGGGGGCCTCTAGCCCTGTGTGGGGGAATGAAGTATAATAGGACGGTTATTAATAAGTAGACACCCCACGGGGTTACACATTAAATTTATATGGTGAGAACAGCAAATCCTGCCTTGATGAAGCCGATGCATCTCTCGGCAGAGCTCGAAGAGGTCGTGGGTAAGGGTCCGATGTCGCGCGGCGAGGTCGTTAAGCAGCTTTGGGTGTATATCAAAAAGCACGACCTCCAAAACCCGGCAAACAAGCGCAATATCTTGGCCGACGATAAGCTCAAGCCCATCTTTGGGGGTAAGGGAGAGGTCACGATGTTTGAGATGACAAAACTCGTCTCCAGCCATCTCAAGTAAGTACAATCTGCAAAGAAAACCGCCCCGAGCCTTTGGCTCGGGGCGGTTGTGCGTTTCTTGCTATCTGCCTAGAGTGTGCGTACAGTGGGTATACCGAGCAATGGTAGTACAAAAAATAAAAAAATTACACACTAAGACCTTTTATTCTTTAAAAATTAGGAACTACCGCTTGTACTTTATCGGCCAGGCGGTCTCGCTCTCGGGCACGTGGATGCAAACAGTGGCGCAAGGCTGGTTGGTGCTGCAACTCACGGGCTCGGGCACTCAGCTCGGTGCAGTGGTGGCGCTGCAGTTTGTCCCGATGCTTTTTTTGGGCCCCTGGGGCGGGTTGGTGACCGACCGCTACAACAAACGCACTATACTCTACAGCACCCAGGTAGCCTTCGGGCTGCTGACGCTCGGTATAGGCTTATTGATTTTGGTCGGGGCGATCCACATCTGGATGTTGTACGTGTTTGCGCTGCTGTTTGGCTTTGTGCGCATCTTTGACAACCCGGCCCGGCAGACCTTTGTGGCCGAGCTGGTTGAGGCAGCGCATATGAAGAACGCGGTGAGCCTAAATGCGACCGAAAACAACCTTGCGCGCGCAGTGGGGCCCTCGGTCGCCGGTGTGCTCATTGCCGGAGTGGGCATCGCGTTTTGTTTTTTGTTTAATGCACTGTCGTTTGTCGCAAGCATCATAACCCTTTTTTTGATGCGCAAAGAGGAGTTGTATGTGCCGCCCGCCTACCAAAAAAAGCAGGGCGAGTTGCGTGCCGGGTTCCGCTATGTGTGGCACTCGCCGCTTATCCGCAACACGCTCCTTTTGATAGCGGTTATTGGGATGTTTGCATTTGAGTTCCAGGTAAGTTTGCCGCTCTTGGCACAAGAAACGTTCGGTGCGGGTGCCGGGGGCTACGCAGCGCTGCTCTCGGCAATGGGCCTGGGTGCCGTGGTTGGCGGCCTGTTTGCCGCAGGGCGGCACACTATAGCACCGCACCACCTAGTGGTGTTTGTGCTTTTGTTTGGGTTGAGTATGGTGGCGACGTCGCTGATGCCAACGCTGCCGTGGGCGGTTGTAGGAATGTTAGTGGTCGGATTTTTTTCAATCAATGTTACCTCGCTCGGCAACACGATGCTCCAGCTCGAGAGCGCGGTGCATATGCGCGGGCGAGTGATGGCACTGTGGGGGGTTGCGATGATAGGCTCGACCCCTATTGGTGGCCCGATAGTGGGGTTTGTGGGCGAATATCTCGGCGGGCGGTTTGGTATTGGCCTCGGGGGGGCAGCAACAGTGCTGGCCGGCGCGGTTGCCGCATTCGTACTGCTCAAACAAGATACAGTCCACAGAGTCTCGGCTGCGGTCGAGGCACAGCGCGACGAGTCGGCCTCAAAAAACATCCAATTGTAAATAAAAAGCCACCCACGGGTGGCTGGTTAACAGAGCTCTTCGATCCCAAATCGCTCCTTCATTAGCTCCCGCGTATGGTGCAAGGCTTGTCGCGCACCAGCGCGGGGCTGGTAGGTATGTTCGCAACACGGGCTGTTGTGTTGCACGGTTTCGGGGTGCGGGCCGTGGCACTCGCACTCACAGGTGATCTCTAGATGACTGTCGGGCAACTGGCCCTCCTTTCTCCCCAAAGGGGCTAGATTTCAAGAACGTCATATCTATTATAGCTTATAGGCCTAAATCTGTCAAATTGCTGCGCAGGCTTTGCCCTCGGCGGTGATGTCCGCGAGGCGGGCCTCGCCAATACCGCTCACGGCGCCACGCAGGCCAGCAAGAGAGGAGAACGGCCGGTTGGCGATAATATCGTCGGCGCGTGCCTCTCCGATATTTTTTATCTGCATCAACTCGTCTTTCGAGGCGGTGTTGATGTCTATTTGCCCTGCAGCACAAGAAGTGCTCTGTCCTTTTGGGATGGGGGAGGCCTGCGGGCGTTGTAGTAGCGGAGCAGGGTTGCCTTTTTCCTCACGTGCTTGTTGCAAAGACACTACCGTGAGGCCGCTTTGTTTGTACGCCCCGGTTACAACGCTTGCCACTGCCGCCCACGGCCCTGGAGAGGTTGCCTGTGTCGGTGTCGCTTTGTCCTCGACGCCCAAAGGGATTTCGAGCGTGCCGTCGAGGTCGGTGCGGTATACGTGCGAGCCTGCGAGTGCCAGTGTTTTTAGCACTCGCGCGGTGGGGTGCCCGTAGCTGTTTTTACCGACACCGATGACCGAGACGAGTGGCCGGACGGCAGCAATAAAGTTTTCGCCAGAAGAATTTTTTGAGCCGTGATGCCCGACTTTTAATACGTCGACCGCCACAGCATATTTTTTTGCAAGGAGCACACGCTCGGCGGGGAAGCCGATGTCTCCGGTAAAGAGCACGCTCGCTCCGCTGTTTGGCGCTTTGCCGGTGAGCAAGATAACCAAGCTCGACTCGTTTACTTCCTTGTGTCTCAAAAGTGTCTGGTCTGGCGAGAGCACTGCCAGCCGATTGCCGCCGTAGCGTATAGCATCTCCCTCAAGGAGCGCCATGGTGGGCGTGTTGTGTGCAGAGAGCTCTTGGGTGAGCGCATGGTAGGCATCCGATGTTGCGGTGCGGCCGTTTGATATAAACATCCCAACCTCATATCGCCTCAGCACCTCGACAAGCCCGCCCATATGGTCGAGGTCGGTGTGGGTCATAATCACAAGATCAATATATTTGTTGTTTAGAGGCCCCAATGCTTCGTCGAGCGCTGTAAGCACCCGCTTGTCTTTGCCGCCGTCTATGAGGATTTTTATAGGAGCCTCGCCCTTTTCCGACCCGAGCACTATGAGCTGGCTGTCCCCTTGTCCAATGTTGAGCACATAGAGTGTGCTTGCACTAGTTTGGCTCGAAAATATGCCAAACCAGACCCATACCAAGAGCCCAACACCAACGACAGCCGCGAGCTGCAGGGTGCCCCCGAGTGTGCTCTCAAGAGGATTTTTCATAGTTTGTATAGGACTCACTACACGTTACGCTCGTAGTGCGGGCGACCAGCGCCAACATATCCATATCACCACGCAATAATACAACGTCGCAGCGGCCAAGCCGACCTCGGGGTTGAAGGGCGCGTACACCACTGCGAATGTCTCAACCACCGAGACAACATAGTCAATAAGAAATGCGATAGGTTCGCGGATAAGAAGCGCGAGCGGTGGAAACACCATCGAGAAGAGTGCAACTAGAAATCCCATAATAGTGAGCACCGGAATAACTGCAAGAATCGCGATGTTTGCCAAAAGCCCCGTAAAAGAAAAATTGGCAAAATTGATGATGGTGATGGGTGCCACGCCGAGCTGGGCGGCCGCACTCACCGCGAGCGCGTCGCGCCAGCCGAGCGTACCCTCTGTCTGCAAAAAAGGCAGCCGTTTTAAGACAGGCGCAAGGTAGATAATTGCCAGCGTTGCTAAAAACGAGAGTTGGAACCCAAGGTCAAATACCGGGGCTTTTGGGTTCCACACTGCGATGATGAGTGCGGCAAGTGCCAGGGCATTGTGGGGCCGGTAGAGCCGGTGGGTGAGGGTAGCGAGCCCGACAATGCTGGCCATCAGCGCCGCGCGGATGGCAGACACTTGGAAGCCAGTCATCGCTACAAAAAGCGCCACGGTGCCAAACGTCGTGGCAAACTGTAGGCGCTTCCTCCCCCAGAATATGACCGAAAAGATGCCAAGCGCGATGAATATAATAATTATCATATTAGAACCGGAGAGCGCCATCAGGTGCATCGTGCCGCTGGTCGAGAGCTTTTCTAAAAAGGTTGGCGAGAATTCGTCTTTGTCGCCCAACAGAATGCCAGAGAGAAAGGCCGTGTGCTGTTGGTTAAAAAGGCGACCGATATGCTCTTTGAGCGTTTGCCGCACGTGCACCAGGGCGGCAAAGAGCGGGTTGCCTTTGTTGCCAAGCACCTCTACATTTGGGTAAAACATACTGCCGTGTATATGCTCCTTGGCCATATAGTTGCCGTAGGAGTCTGTTGGCGGGGGCACCACCGCGCCCGAGACGCGCACGATGTCGCCATACGCAAGCTCGGGGAATAGATCTACCCGCAGGTATACTCGGCCCCCAGAAATGCTCTCCCCGTCACTGCTCGTTAGTTCCACTTTTGCCGTTTGGGCCTCCAGGCCGCGCCGCGGCTCGTCGACTATGATGCCCTCAAACTGGGTGACACTCGCCACGGCGCGCTGCGCCTCGCGGTACATATAATCGTCAACGGCGTAGTAGCTGTTTCCTGCAAGAAAAAGTACCGCAGCTCCCGCGAGCACAGCGACGCGCATCTTCCAAAACAGAGCGACGCAAAAAAAGGGGACTAGTATCAAAACAGCAATCAGTGGTGGGGCCCCAAGCCCGCCGAAAATTGTGCCTGCGACAAAGGTGCAGGAGGCAAAAAAGAGTAGCTGGTCGGGGCGTGCCGCCATTGCACTGTATGGTATCGTATTTCTATGCCGCCTGCGGAACAAATTCCTCGTCTGTGGAAAAAACGTCGAGCAGAGTTCGGTATATTTTTTATCGTGCTGCTGGTTGGTTTGCTAAGTTTTGGGCTTGGGTACACGATGGCAAAAGACTCGGCCCGCACGCCGATTATTATCGAAAAAAACTCTGGGAAGTAAAAATAGAAAATTTGTCAAGTTCTCCTCGCTGCAATGCAAAGGTTCACGCTGTTGTAGTGCCGTCGAAGTGATCTTCTTTATCTCCCTGTGCCTCGGCTTTAGTCTTATGGACCGTCCCGTCTTTGTGGTCGGGTGGCGCGTAGAGCGTGTAAAGCTTCATCGGCTCTGGGCCGGTATTGATTATAGTATGCCGCGTTCCGCTCGGGACGATGATAGCCGAGCCGTACTCGATGGCGCTCTCAACGCCATCGAGTAGAACTTTGCCGCTTCCTTTCTCCACGCGAATAAACTGGTCGAGCTGATGCACTTCCTCGCCAATGTCCTCGCCACGCTTGAGCGCCATAACCACCAGTTGCACGTTGGTATCGGTGTAGAGCACCTCCCTAAAATATTCGTTCTTGAGCGCCAGCTCCTCGATGTTTGCGACATAGCCTTTCATAATTAGTTTTGGTTAGTTTAATAAAACGATCGACAAGTTTAGATAGGTTGCAAAGGACACCCAGGCTAAGTATGGAAGAAGCAGAATGCCAGCTGTGCGGTCAATGCGGTAAAACCCGGCCGCCAAGTACGCAATCATAAGCCAAAGGACGATAATTATCATGAAGGCGGGCGCAGGGCTGTGGAAGCCAAAAAATATAATCGACCACAAAGCATTGACGACCAAATGCGCGCCATACACTCGCAGGAGGCGGTTCGCTTTTTGGCTGCTCCTTCTTTTCTCGTAGATTCTCCAAGCGGCTATAGCCATGAGTGCGTACAGGACCGTCCATACCGGCCCAAACAACCAGTTAGGTGGGCTTAGCTCGGGCTTTGTGAGAGTTGTATACCACGTAGCGACTGCTCCTGCGGTAAAGAGCGAGCCGATAAGCGCGGCGCTATATGCGAGCGCCAGCGAGACGAAGAATGGTGTCACGCGTTTAACCATAAGCCAATCATACGCCTATTTTTGAGGAAGAGGGTGCGGAACCCTTGTAAAATATGTTGATTTTGACGGCTCCCCAGCGTACGCAAGTTCAGAACCCTTCCGTGGGCTGAGATTCAAAGAGAGTTTGAGAGGTTGTGCCTGATGATGCCGAGTCTGGTGGGGAAGTAGGGAAAGAAAAAAGCCCCACACGACGCAGAATGCATCGCATGGGGAAGTATCTAGGGTGAAGTGTTATGGATCGCAGTGATGCGAACCAAATCCTCGCCCTCTTGTTCGGTCAGCTCGAATCCCTCGGCCACGACTCGATCGATGATCCGGAGCAGGATTGTAACCGGACTGGTAAGGCTTTGTTGTAAGTAAGCCGTGACCACTTCCAACTCCACACGCACCAGTTGATCGACGTCAACGACCGGAGCTCTCGTCCGTCGGAGCGTCTTCCTTGGGGCGCCCGCGGCCACACCTTCCGTCATGACTCGGTTATGGAAACGCTCTGCGTCCGCGAACAACTCTTCCAAGAGCGCTTTCCTACCCAGAGCAGCGTCTGTATTCGGCGGAAGATTATCCGTCGAGTACATCTGCGTGTAGCGTTCAGCGATTTCGGCCGCCTTTTCCTGTGCTTGGCGGCTGTAATCTGCAAGCAACGCCAGTACCCTAGGCGTCTTTACACCCGGTGCCGGCCCCTTCACTTTGGCAAGGGATCCTTCCTCATCGGCCCTCGCACTTTGAGAAGCGATGTAGCCTCTAAGATACGCGATCTCTTT
>Ga0209515_10007260_pt1 | contig 13393 bp, 18 predicted proteins | sample Subgroupgradi54m_FD_187454 | JGI IMG/M metagenome (GOLD analysis project Ga0209515, IMG submission 187454) | Subsurface groundwater microbial communities from S. Glens Falls, New York, USA - GMW60B uncontaminated upgradient, 5.4 m (SPAdes)... ...
TGACCTCCATCGTGACGAGAAAGGATTTGTTGCCCAGCTTGGATTCAAACCGATCCATGCTCATTTGTCAGTCCGTTGCAGTTTGAAGGCTTCGACCGTGTTCTTCATCACCATCATGACGGTGACCGGGCCCACCCCGCCCGGTACGGGTGAGATAAACGCGGCGCGCTCCCTGGCGATTTCGAACTCGACGTCTCCCACCACGCGCCGATCCACCACGTTAATCCCAACATCAATGACGATGGCCCCTTTCTTGATCCACTCGCCCTTGATCACGTGAGGCTTACCCACGGCTACGACCAGCACGTCCGCGCGCTTCACATGATCTTCCAGGAGCCCAGCCTGATCGGTGGCCACATGGCAAATGGTCGTCGTCGCCAGCTTGTCCAGCAGCAGCATGCTCACCGGACGCCCCACGATCTCGCTGTGCCCCACCACCACCGCTTCCTTTCCTTCGAGGTTGACGCCGGTGGACTCGATGAGCTCCATCACCGCCAGCGCCGTGCAGGACCCGATGCGGGCCTTGGCGAAAAAGCGCCGCGCGGAGTTCTGGGGATGAATGCCCTCAATGTCCTTGCGCGGGTCAATGAGAGATGAGATGCGCTGGGCGTCTAATTGCTCCGGCAACGGTTGGTGGACAAAAATACCATGGACACGTTCATCTTCGTTCCACCACTGAATGATACGCTCAACTTCTTCTGGTGTTATCGACAGTGAACATGGAATGCTACTTTCTTTCCAATCGGTTGGCTTCGCATCTCGCTTTCCTGCCTGGATACCAAGTGAGAAGGCCTCGAAATGTTGGGCCTTCCAGTAGACTCGCGATGTTGGCGTATCGAAATAGAGGACTCGAAGTTGCGGGCTGACACGGAGTTTAGCTAACTCACCACGCAGGGTCTGCTTAATCCGTTCAGCAATAGCCCTTCCGTCTAACGTAGTGCCCATGGAGTGGTTGAGGATGCTTGTCGTCACGTGGGCCGTGCCAGCGTTATGCGTTCCGAGGGCCGATGACCTGCTTCGCCCACGCGCGGTTGGCTTCGACCAGCGCCTGCGCCGACTGCTTGGCGGCCCTCGCCAGTGCTTGTGCGCAGTCGAGATCCACCCGGTAACTGGGGCTCACCCGCGCCCGGATGCGCCGGGCGATCGACAGCACCTGCTGCGCGCACTCGCCGACCTGGCAGGGGATGTCCGTCGCGACTGTCAGGGCGCGCCGGATCGCACCCCGGTCTTGCCTGGCGCTGGCGCGGACGACGGCGGCAAAAGTCTTGGCATCAGCCTCGATCAAGCGCGTGCAGCACGCCCGAAGCCTGCGAGCCGTCGTGGCACTACCCGTCCGGCCGGCCTGTCCGCCCCCTGCTCTGGACTGCTGGCGGGCGAGCTTTTCGACCAGGGCGGCGGCAAGGGCGCAGGACAATGCAGCAGCACTGCCGCCTCCATACGAAGAGCGGTGATCTGCCGTCTGCTCAAGGAGTTGCCGAACTGTTGAAGCTCCCACAAACCCGTCCGTCGTTTCACGGTATTATATGTGAAACTTTTCACGAATGCAATTGCCTGGCGACGGGTAGCTACCAAACGTCGGCGTCGAAGGCGGCGCGGATGAGCTCAAGGTTTGGCTGGGCGCCGGGCGGGTGTTGGATGGCGACGACGTCAAACCGGATCGGCCCCTCCCACCTCGGCCTTCGGCGCTGGAGGTACCACTGCACCGCCTTCACGAAATGCCGCCGCTTGGCGCGGGTGAGCGACTCGCGGGCGGAGCCAAACTGCGTGGAGGCGCGCGAGCGGACCTCGACGAAGCAGAGGGTCTTCCCGTCCTGCGCGATAAGGTCCAGCTCCCCCACCGGAAAGCGGACGTTGGCGGCTTCGATGAGATAGCCTTCCCGGCGCAGATACGCCGCGGCCAACCGTTCAGCGTCGCGTCCGCTACGCTGCCGCGGCGAGAGCATGAGCTGCAACTGGGGCAAACGTCATACGATGGAGCGCGGATGGTCCGTACGTCCGGAGCGCGTGGAGATGGAGCGCGGTCCCGTAGCCTTTGTGCCGATCGAAGCCGTAGGCGGGAAAGAGCCGATGGTAAAACTCCATCAGACGATCGCGAGTCACTTTGGCGATGATGGACGCGCAGGCGATGGGGTAACTCGACCGGTCACCGCCGACGATCGGCCGGCACGGGAGGTGAACGGGGGGAACGTCGCGGCCATCCACGAGCACCAGCTCCGGCGGGACGGACAGATCTGCCACGGCCTTCGCCATCGCCTGCAAGGTGGCTTGGCGGATGTTGTCGGCATCGATCGAGTCGGCGGGGACGATCCCGATGCCGACGATCGCTTGCTTGAGGATGATGTGATAGGCGAGCGCTCGCTGGCGCGGGCTGAGGCGCTTGGAATCATCGATCCGCACAGGGAGGAGGCGTCGGGTGGTGAGGATGACGGCCGCAGCGACGACCGGACCGGCCCACGGGCCGCGCCCCGCCTCATCGACGCCGGCGACCGAGCGACAGCGAGGGAGTCCCGAGCGAGCGTCAGCGAGTCGAGGGACAACCAGCTTCACCTCTCCAGCAAGAAACGGTGATTCAGGAAGCGGCAGGCTGTTCCTGCGACTGGGGTGCTTGGGGTTCTTGAGGAGCGGGACGTGGCGCATCCGCCTGGCGTCCCTCGTCTTGAGACTTGCCCGTCCCTTTGGTCTCTGCGGCCAGCCGGGTCTTGCCGACCTTGGTGCGCAGGAAATACAGGCGGGCCCGGTGGACCCTGGCCCGACGCAGGACTTCAATCCGCTCGAGCACCGGCGCATGGAGCGGAAAGATCCGTTCCACGCCTTCCCCGTAGGTCACGCGACGAATGGTCACGGTCTCCGAGATCCCGGAGCCTCGCCGGCGGATGACAATCCCCTCGAAGGGCGCCAGGCGTGTGCGATCCCGTTCCGGGATGCGGCACCAGACCCGGACCTGATCCCCCGGCCCGAACTGGGGATGTGTCGCCTTCTGGCCGCCCGCCGTCACCTGCTGCAGCCATGTGGAACCGGCTGATTCCGACGCTGAGCGTGTCATTGTGTCGTCCTCCTGTTGACCAGATCCGGCCGACGCGTCAGCGTGCGCGCCACAGCCTGGAGCTTGCGCCATCGCGCGACTTGCTCGTGATGGCCGCAGCGCAGCGCCTCCGGGACCGCCATCCCCCGGAAGACCAGGGGCCGGGTGTACTGCGGGTACTCCAGCCAGCCATCCGTAAATGATTCTTCCTCGGTCGCGCGGGCGTGTCCCAGCACCCCAGGGATCAGCCGCACCACGCTATCCACCAGCACCATCGCCGGCAGCTCCCCACCGGTCAGTACGTAGTCGCCAATCGAAATCTCCTGATCCACCAGCGCCTGCCGGACGCGCTCGTCCACGCCTTCGTAATGCCCGCAGAGCAGCACCAGATGCGACAGCCCGGCAAGCTCTTGGGCGAGCGCCTGCGAAAAACATTCGCCTTGAGGAGCCATGAGCACAATCCGGCAGGCGTCGTAGCGTCTCGGACGGCGGGGGCCGTGGGCCTTCGCTTCGATCGCCTCCACCGCCTTGAAGATGGGTTCCGGCTTCATCACCATGCCCGGCCCGCCGCCATACGGGCGGTCATCCACCGTGCGGCGCTTGTCGGTCGTGTAGTCGCGCAAGTTGTGAGTCTCGATGTGCACCCGGCGGGCCGCCTGGGCTCGCTTGAGGATGGAGTTGCCCACCACCGGTGCAAACATCTCCGGGAAAATCGTGACCACATCGATGCGCATGCCTCGCACGACCTCAGGCGGCCTCAAGCGTCCCTTTAGGCCCTGCGCCCGGCCGTCGGAACCTTCGTATAGCGGCGCAGCAGCCGCTCCAGCGATTCGGAGACTTTCGCCCCCAAGGCGAGCCAGTGGGCCACACGCGATTCATCGACGGAAAACTTCGTCGGCTGCATGGAGGGATCGTACGTGCCCACCACCTCCAGGACCCGGCCGGCCTGCGATTTGCGCCGGTCGGTCACCACGATCCGATGATGCGGGGTCTTCTTCGTCCCGCGCCGCTGAAACCGAATCACCACCATCGTCAACCCCTTTCGCGTCGAATCGCTGCGCCCAAGTGCGTCAGCTTGGTTTCCAACTGTTCGTAGCCCCGATCCAAATGCTCCACCCCGCTCAGTTCCGTCACCGTATCCGCGGCCAGGCCCGCCAGCACCAATGCGGCGGAGGCGCGCAAGTCGGAGGCCGTCACCGGCGCCCCGCTCAAGCGGCCCACCCCCTGCACGATGGCGCTGGGCCCCTCGCGCGTGATCTGCGCGCCCATGCGCCGCAGCTCCGGCACGTGCATGAACCGCTCCGGATAAATCCTCTCGGTCACCACGCTCACGCCCTCGCTCATGGTCATCATGGCCATCATCTGCGCCTGCAGATCCGTCGGAAACCCGGGAAAGGGGAGCGTCGTGACCTGCACCCCTTTCAACCGGCGGTCCGAGCGCACCCGGAGGGATCCATTCAACGAGTCCACAGAGACGTTCGCTTCAATCAGTTTGTCAATCAGCCCGCCCAGGTGCTCGCGGATCGCGCCCTTGACCGTCACCTCGCCCCCTAACATGGCGGCGGCGATCATCAAGGTCCCGGCCTCGATGCGATCCGGAAGGATGCGATGGCGAGCCCCGTGGAGCCGCAGCACCCCTTCAATGCTGATACGCGGCGTGCCCTGCCCGGTGATCTTCGCCCCCATCCCCACCAAACAATTCGCCAGATCCGCGACCTCCGGCTCACAGGCCGCATGTTCGATGACGGTCACGCCGTCGGCGAGGGTCGCTGCCATCATGACATTCCCGGTGGCGAGGACCGAGGATCCAAACGGGCCGGACAGATGAATCGTGGTGCCCCGCAGCCGCTCGGCGCGCCCGATGATGTAGCCATGCTCGATGATGAAGGTGGCGCCGAGGGCTTCGAGGCCTTTCAGGTGCAGATCCACGGGACGAGGCCCGATGATGCACCCGCCTGGCATGGACACTTTGGCGCGTCCGTGGCGCGCCAACAGCGGCCCCAGCACGCAGATGGAGGCGCGCATGAGGCTGACCAGCTCATGCGGGGCGGTCCAGCCGGTGTAGTGATTGGGATGGATCGCCAGCCGACCGTCCTCCCACGCCACCTCCACGCCGAGGGTGGCGAGGATCTTCGCCATCGTGTTGACGTCCGTCACGTGCGGGACGCCTTCGATGACGCACTCCTCTTCCGTGAGGAGACAGGCGGCCATGATCGGCAGCGCCGCGTTCTTCGCGCCGCCCACCTCCACCGTGCCGCGCAGCGGGCCGCTGGGCTCGAGGATCAATTTTTCCATGGCACGTCAGCTTTCAATGAACAGTCCTCGCGGACGTCCCGCAAGGTCTTCATAGATTCGCACGGCTTTCGTCCACGGGAGGGCCTGGCCCATCTGTCGCAGCGGCAGAGCTTGTCCTTCAGCACATTCCATCAGCAGCGCGCCGCCTGCGGACAGCAGCCGCGGAGCATCGGCAAGCGTGCGTCGGTGGAACATCATCCCATCCGGCCCGCCATCCAGACTCTGGCGCGGATCGCCCATCCGCGCATCGACCTCAGCCGAGGGCACATAAGGCGGATTGGCGATGATGAGCTCAAACGTGCCGCGAATGCCGGCGGTCCAATCCGTGTGCACGAGCCGGAGCCGATGCTCGACGCGGTGGGTGATGACGTTCGTGCGGGCCACCTGCAAAGCCATCCATGATAGCTCAACTGCCACGACGATACAAGTCGGGACCGCCTTGGCCAGGCTGATCGCCAGGCAGCCGCTTCCCGTCCCCAGCTCCAGCACCCACGGCGCCCCGACAGCCGTCGGGGCCGCGCGCCGCCTGAGAAACTCAATCGCCAATTCGGCCAGGGTTTCGGTTTCCGGCCGCGGGATGAACACCCCCGGACTGACGGCGAAGCGATGTCCGAAGAAGTCGCAAGAGCCCAAGACGTATTGCAGCGGCTCGCCCGACAGGCGCCGACTCAGCCGCTCCTGTAGCTGTTCCCGCTGCGCAGAGGAAACCGGTCCATCCCGAAGGTAGAGCTCGGTGCGGCGCATGCCCAGCGTGTCCGCCAGCAGCCACTCGGCTTCCGCCCGCGCGTTCGCAATTCCGGCTTCGCACAGTCGGGCCTCAAGCTCTCCGATGAGCTCCCGCGGTGTCTCAAGGGTCTCCCACTCAATCATCGGTCACCCGTAGGTGACCACGTGGAGACGTTTTTTCATCTCGGAATGAGCCATCTCATCAAAACTCAATCAAGCTGTCGAAACTGGTCAGCGTTATTCCTAAACCGAGAGGAATAAATAACGACTTTCTCCTTTCCGTCTTTCATCCCCCAATAGCTACCACTTGTCTCAACTTCTATATACTGCTTGTTTGCAAGATAATCCCTCGCACAGTGCTTCGCATCAGTGAAAGTGATTTTAAAATACTTATCTTTGCCTGGTTGGAGATCAAATTTCCCGATCGACGTCTGAGTATATTGCTCAATATCACTATTGGTGAAGTAACCCCTACACGGACCACCAATTTTGTATTTTAGCTCTACTCCTTTCGCAGGAACTGACCCAGCATTGACTGCCTTCAAGACGACAGTAACCCACACCTGACTGTCGTCTTCTCCAGGCGTCTCAAAGTGAGGAATTAATATAGCTGGAACCGCACTCACATCGGAAAAGTATTTCAGATTGAACTCCCGCCTGCTCAGATCTAATGCCCTTGATGATTGCCACAAGCTATAAAGGGAAAAGCAAACCGCAATCAAGGAACTCCAATTAACCAAACCCCTTTTAAAGAATCGCCAATGATATGCAACATCTTCACCACAATGATGGCACTTCAGAGCATGCTCATCAATTTGGTTCTTACAAAACTCACATTTTTTCATGGTGAACACGCTGAGCTGTTCCTAAATCACTTCGGATGTCGCCAACTCGGCCAGCGTGAATTCCAGGGACACATGACTGATTTCTCGTTCAACTTCTTCAGCAGCGCCAGAGCCACATACGGTCATCCAGACTTTCGCTTTGCGGGGAGCGACGTAGCGTAGCGCACGCCAAGATCCGCCCATGCCTTCAGAGCCTTCCGGGTGCGCACCCCTTGAGGCATCACGAAGACAAAACCTCTCAACGGTCGCCCGGTGAGATCCATCGGTTTAGCATGGGGCTTTTGAAGCGCGGACTCGTACTGCTCTTTGCCGACGCGAACCATCAGCTTCTTTCCCGCGACACCGCAGCACATGTTGCCGCGCAAGAGAAAGCACACACCGCCAAACATCTGCTTCTGCTGGGCGCCTCGCTGCCCTTTGAGCAGGTCGGCGATGCGCGCCGCCAGGGTGAGATCATACGCCATGCCGGGACTATTATACCGGCGGGAAGCGGGGCGGGGCTATTGGAAAAGACAGGCGAGGGAATTCCGGGAACACATCACTTATCTCGCTGAATTCGGTATTGTGTCGCCGGAACTCCGAAAGTCAGGCGAAACACTGGCAAGATGTTGTAATGTCCGGCGATGCCGCCGGTTGACAGCCTGAAGCGCCGCGCGAAATCGCCGTCCACGTTGTGATCTGGGCATGTTGGCTCGTTTCTTCATCTCGAGGGGATCATGAGAGACGCGGCCCTGTCTCACAAAGCGTCTGAAGCGCTCATAGGGGTCGTTCTTGTCCCCTTCCTTGCGGAGACTGGCCCTGTCGTTCAGGTAGAGATACAAGATGATCTTTGGGGTCGTCGAAAACGCAAAGAAAAGGCGGTACCGTCCAAGACCCTGCTTATACCGGCGGTACTTCTTGAGATCAGCGTGCAGACGATAGGCGGGATGGTCGGGATGTTCAGGAATGGTTTCGAGCGTGGCCTTGTAGACTTTGTGAGCGAATTTGACCGTCTCATGTTCTCGCAATTCATCCGGGCTGAGTCTCTTGCTGAGCGCCTTAACCTCGTTGTTCAACTCCACCGTCCGCTGGAAGAAAATCTCATGGGCTTTCAGCAGGTAGTTATTCTTCGTCGTCATGCGGCATGGTGTTGAACAGCTCCACCACCTCGGGACTCCACGCCTGGGCAGGATCGCGCAACTTCTCGGGATGCTTCATGGCCTCCGCCGCAAGCGCTTGAATGAACTTCGTAAATAGCGGGTCGGACTCCAGGGTATCCAGTCGGGACTTCGATGAGATGAGCACCCCTTCCGGGGAGTACCGAACCACCACTTCCTTACCCTTCACGGTGTCGACGAATTCTTTGGGCAGGGTGATCGCTTTGCTGTTCCCGTGCTTGAAGAGTCTCCTCGTCAGTGTCGGCATGCGGGCTCACCTCCAGTGCTTAAAGTATATACTAAGTATATACTCATGTCAAGACATCCATAAGAAGACCGCCGTCGAATGTGTTCAGGAGGATGCCGACTGGAGGGACTTGGAGCGCTCGGCGGCGAGCAGCGGATCGACCAGCTCCTGGAGGTTGCCTTCCAGGACCGCGTCGAATTTGTGGAGCGTCAGGCCGATGCGGTGATCGGTAATGCGCCGGTCGGGAAAGTTGTACGTGCGGATCTTCTCGCTGCGCTCGCCGCCTTTGACCTGTGAGCGCCGGTTGGAAGCGATCCGCGCCTGCTGCGACTGCTGCAAGCGGTCCAAGAGCCTCGCCCGCAGCACCCGCATCGCCTTTTCCTTGTTGCGCAGTTGGCTGCGTTCATCCTGGCAGGTCACCATCAAGCCGGTCGGCAGATGCCGGATGCGCACCGCGGAATCCGTCGTGTTGACCGACTGTCCCCCGGGCCCGGAAGACCGGAAGACATCGATCTGCAATTCTTTGGCAGGAATGGCGGGGAGTTCCACGTCTTCAGGCTCCAGCAAGACCGCGACGGTCACCGTGGAGGTGTGGATGCGGCCCTGCGCTTCAGTCTGGGGCACGCGCTGGACCCGATGGACCCCGCTTTCGAACTTGAAGCGCTCGTAGGCGCCCTGACCCTTGACGGCAACGATCAATTCTTTAAATCCTCCGGCTTCCGTCGGGTGGCTGTCCATGAGCTCGACCGCCAGGCCGCACTTCGCCGCGTACTTGGTGTACATCCGATAGAGATCCCCGACGAACAAGCCCGCCTCCAGGCCCCCGGTCGCGGCTCGCAGCTCGACGATGATGGGCCGCTCCGGTTCGCCGTGCTCCTCCTGCCACAATTGCTCGAGTTGTTCAAGAAGCCGGGTCTGTTGCAACCGCAGCGATACCACTTCGTCCTTGGCCAACTCGCGCAGCTCCAGGTCTCCCTGCGCGTGCACCAACTGTTCGGACTCCTGGGCGTCCCGCTCGACGCGCTGATAGGTCCGGAAGGTCAAGACCAATTCTTTGAGTTTCGCCAGTTCTTTGGAGAGCTGTTGGTATTCCGAAGAGTCGTGGCGGGACGCCAGCTCTGCCAGCTGCTGCTCCAGCTCCGTATAACGCTGATCAAGCGCCTGGAGGTGGGCGAGGAATTGGTCGCGCGGCAGACTCATTGGAGAGTCCACAGTCCATAGTCAATAGTCCATAGTGTCAGGTGAGTTCTATGCAGCATCTGGGAATAGTGGTTATTGGAAAGTGAATTTTCTATGGACTATGGTCTATGGACTACGGACTGGTTTTTTGTACTTCCGGCGGAATTTCTCCACGCGGCCGGCCGTATCCACGAACCGCTGCTGGCCCGTGAAGAACGGATGGCAGTTGGCGCAGATCTCGATATGGATCTGCGGCCGGGTCGAGCGCGTGTGGTAGGTCGCGCCGCAGGAACAGGTGATCGTGCACGCCACGTACTCTGGATGAATTCCTGCTTTCATCGCGAGAGAACCTCCTCTTGGTTGGCGCGTTTCATGATTTTTTGGCCATGGTGTCCAAGAACTCTTTGTTGGATTTTGCCTTACCGAGCCGGTCGGTCAACAACTCCATCGCCTGCACCGGGTCCATCTCATGGAGCACCTTGCGCAGGATCCAGATCCGCTGCAACTCGTCGCTGGGGATCAGCAGCTCTTCGCGACGGGTGTTGGAGCGGCGGATGTCGATGGCGGGGTAGATGCGCCGCTGAAACAGGTTGCGGTCCAGCGCGAGCTCCATGTTGCCGGTGCCTTTGAACTCTTCGAAGATGACGTCATCCATGCGCGAGCCGGTCTCGACCAGACACGTACCGATGATCGTCAGGCTCCCCCCTTCCTCGATCCCTCGGGCGGATCCGAAGAAGCGCTTGGGCTTGTGCAGCGCGTTGGCGTCGACCCCGCCGGAGAGCACCCGGCCGCTGTGCGGCTCCACGGTGTTGTAGGCGCGGGCGAGCCGCGTGATGCTGTCCAGCAGGATCACGACGTCCTTCTTGTGCTCGACGAGGCGCTTGGCTTTCTCCAGCACCACCTCGGCGACCTGCACGTGCCGATCGGCCGGCTCATCGAAGGTCGAGGAGATCACCTCGCCCTTGACCGAGCGCTGCATGTCGGTGACCTCTTCGGGCCGCTCATCGATGAGCAGGACGATCAACACCACGTCCGGGTTGTTCATCGTGAGCGCATTGGCGATCTTCTGGAGCAGCACCGTCTTGCCGCTGTAGGGCGGGGCCACGATGAGCCCGCGCTGCCCCTTGCCGATGGGGGTGAGTAAATCCATGATGCGGGTGGAGATCTCCGAGGGGGCGGTCTCCAGGGTCAGCCGTTGGTTGGGGTAGATGGGGGTGAGATTGTCAAAGAGCACCTTGTCCTTGGCCTCCTCGGGATTCTCGAAGTTGACCGCCTCGACTTTCAGCAGCGCGAAATACCGTTCCCCTTCCTTGGGCGGACGGACCTGCCCGCTGACGGTGTCGCCGGTGCGCAGGTCGAACTTGCGGATCTGCGACGGCGAGACGTAGATGTCGTCGGGACAGGGCAGGTAGTTGTAGTTGGGCGAGCGCAGGAACCCGAAGCCATCCGGTAGGATTTCCAGGACCCCCGCGGAGAAGATGAGTCCCTCCTTCTCGGTCTGCACCTGGAGGATCTTAAAGATCAGATCCTGCTTCTTCAGGCCCGAGAGCCCGTTGACCCCCAGATCCCGGGCCGTCTTGTTCAGCTCGGAGATTTTCAGGTCTTTGAGGGCGGCCAGATCTAAGCGCGCCGTCTGCGTGTGGTTCCCAGCAGTCGATTCCATAGCTCTCTCACCTGCCTCCTGGTTTGCTCCAACCCGTCTGCATTATCCACCACGTCATCCGCCTGCGCGACTTTCCGCCCCATGTTCCACTGCGCGGCGAGGCGCTCGCTGATCTGCGCTTCGGACATCCCGCGCTCCTGCAGCCGTCGCTGCTGGACCTCCGGGGGCGCCGTCACCACCACGACCGTGTCCACCAGCGACTCCGACTCCGTCTCCATCAAGAGCGGCACATCCAGCACCACCGCGTTGACCCGGCGGTTACGCCGCAGCCGATGCAACTGCTGCTTGATGTGCCGGATGACGTGTGGATGCACAATCGCTTCCAGCTCATGGCGGGCCTGGGCATCGCGAAACACCCGCTGCGCCAGGCGCGTCCGGTTGATCGTCTCATCCTCGTTGAGCATCTCCCTTCCGAACGCTCGCACGAGCGCCCGCCAGGCCAGGCGTTTGGGTTCCATGACCGCGTGCGCGACCTTGTCGGCATCGATCACCGTCGCCCCCAGCTCGCCGAACATCCTCGCCACGGTGCTCTTGCCTGTTCCCAGGCCTCCCGTGACGCCGATGACCATCATGCAGGTTTGAGATCCAGCCAGTTGGGACCGCTCTTGACGACGACGCGCAGCGGCACGACCAACTCCACCGCATGCTCCATCACGTCCCGCACGAGCGCCACAACGGTGTCCTGCTCCTTGGGAGGGACTTCGAAGACGAGTTCGTCATGCACCTGCAGGATCATGCGGCTCGCCAGGTGGCGCCGGCGAAACGCTTCGGCCAGACGCACCATCGCCAATTTGATCAGATCCGCCGCGGTGCCTTGGATCGGGGCATTGACCGCCATGCGCTCGCCGAACTGCCGTACGACCGGATCGGGGTTGTTGACCTCCGGGATAAACCGGCGGCGGCCCAGGAGAGTCTGCACGTAGCCGTCTTGCCGGGCCTGGTGGATCTGCTCGTCCAGGCACGCGCGCACCCGAGCATAGCGGGCGAAGTAGGCGTCGATGAAGGCGGCGGCCTCCTCGTGCGGGATCCCCAATTCCTTTGAGAGGCCGTGGGCGCTCATCCCGTAGATGATCCCGAAGTTGACCGCTTTCATGGCGCTGCGCATCTCGGGCGTGACGTCCTCCTCCGGCACGCCGTAGATGAGCGAGGCGGTGTGGCGGTGGACGTCGCGGTCCTGTTGGAACACGTGGATCAGCGCCGAGTCATTCGACAGGTGCGCCAGGATGCGCAGTTCGATCTGAGAATAATCCGCCGCCACCAAGACCCATCCCGATTCTCCAGGGATGAAGGCTTTGCGAATCTGCCGGCCCAGCTCGGTCTTGATGGGGATGTTTTGAAGGTTCGGGTCGCTTGACGACAGCCGTCCCGTCGACGTCCCGGCCTGATTGAAGGAGGAGTGCAAGCGGTGGGTGGCGGGATCGAGCAATGGCGGGAGCGCGTCCAGATAGGTCGACACGAGCTTGGTCAATTCCCGGTACTCGATGAGCTTCTGCGGCAGGGGATGCTGATCCGCCAACTGATGGAGCACCTCGCTATCCGTCGAGGGGCCGGTCTTGGTCCGTTTCACCACGGGTAACTTGAGCCGCCCGAACAACACCTCGGCCAGCTGCTTCGGCGAGTTGAGATTAAACTCGGTCCCTGCCAGGCGGTAGATCTCCTCGGAGAGTGTGTGGAGCTGGGCTTGCATCTGAGCGCGCAGGGACGCCAGCAGCTCCCGGTCGATGGCCACCCCTGTCGATTCCATATCGGCCAGCACGTGCACCAGCGGCAGCTCCAGCTCGCGATACAGCGGCTCCAGTTGAGCCTTGCGCAACTCCTCGCGCAATCGCTGCGCCAGGGGCAATAGCGCACAGGCCCCCCGAGCGATCAGTGCCGCCGTCTCATGGGTGGCCGCCAGGTCCCAGGAAGCCACCGCGCCAAGCCGAAGATCCATCCACTCCTCAACGGTATCCTGAAGGCCGGGGCTGGTGCGGGATGGATTGAGCAGATACGCGGCGATCATCGTGTCATCCATGATGCCCTCGACCGGCTTGCCGATCCTCAAGAGCCATCGAATCATCGGCTTCCAGTCATGCGCGAGCTTTGGACGTTGGGATGACGCGAACCATGCCCACAACGGTTCCAGAAAAGCGGCGGGCCCGGCGGCATCCACCAGGATGACCCAGGCTTCAGTGGCGTTCCAGGCAAGCGCCAGCAACCTCGCGTCAGACGTCTCATCGTGATGGCTCCAGACGGCCGCCGGCGAGGTCGACGCCAACCAAGGCTCCAGGCGCTTGAACG
>Ga0209515_10007261_pt1 | contig 13393 bp, 13 predicted proteins | sample Subgroupgradi54m_FD_187454 | JGI IMG/M metagenome (GOLD analysis project Ga0209515, IMG submission 187454) | Subsurface groundwater microbial communities from S. Glens Falls, New York, USA - GMW60B uncontaminated upgradient, 5.4 m (SPAdes)... ...
CCGGCCAGAAATCCAGCCGCAGGGTCACCTGTCCCCACGGCTCGTGGTCCGCTTGGGGAGGGTTGTTGAGGTCCAGGGGGGCGAAATGCCAATCGGCCAGGTATTGCGCGCCGACGAGGTCCAGCAATGGATCGCCGCTGGACCGCACGACCTCCACGTGGCGCACCGTCCCGTCGGGTGCCAGCTGGAATCGCAGTTCCACATCCACCGTCGGCGGCGTGTCGTGAGACCGCAGGCGGGCGATCGGGACGCGCTGGAGGTAGGGCGCCAGCGGTGGCCGATGGAGGAGCTCCCGAAGACGGGCGGGGCCGCGAATCCAAATCGGGGCGGCGGCGCGCCGCGGGGTGATCCGCACGGTGGTGACGGCGTGCGGGAGCGGTTTCTCCAGGGGAAAGACATGCGGCGCCAGCGACGGGCCCGGGGTCTCGTCGTGCGCGCGCAGCCCCTCGAGCGGTTCCCGCGGCAACGGGTCCGGTTCCACCGGCAGCGGCCGTGGTGCCTGGAGGGCGGTGGTGTCGGCGGGCAGGGCGAGGATGGCGCCGAGGAAGACCACGTCACTGTACGCCGGGCGCGGCGCGGCGGCGACCGCCAGACTCACCGGCACGCGGGCGCCGGCGAGATGGACCGCCGCCGCCAGCGCGGCCAGCCACCACAGGATCGTCCGCGGTGTCATTCGGTGGGAGCGGTCGTCGCCATGGCGATCCGCGCGGCGCCCAATTGCCGGCAGGTGTCCCACAATTTGGCAAGCTGCCCGACGGAGACGTGGGCGTCGGCTTTGATCAGCACCGTCTGTTCTTGGCGTACCAGCGGAGCCAGCGCGGCCGGCAGCTCCTCCGCCGTGATCAGCCGGTCATTGAGATAGACCAGCGACTGCGCGGTGAGCGTAATGATGACCGGGGCGCCCCCGACCGCCTCGGCGGTGACGGCGCCGGGCAGTTGGAGCGGGACCGCGGCCGCCGTCGTGAAGGCCGGGCCGAGCAGCACCCAGCCGACGAGCAGGAGCCAGACATTGAGCACCGGCACGAGGACGGCGTGCGGCCACGTCAGCAGCGGCAGCGGTCTCCACGCACGGAACCACATGTCACACCGTGCCCTCGCCCGCGAGCCACTGCAGCAGGTCGGTCGCCGCGGACTGCAGCTCCCACACCTGCTGCTGCACACGCCGGGCGAAGTAGTTGTAGGCCAGGCCTGCGGGGATCGCGATCATCAACCCGGCGGTCGTGGTCAGCAGTGCCTGCCAGATCCCTTGCGCCAGGTCGGCCGGCCCGACGGGGTGCAGGGCGGCGGCTTTCACCTGCATCGCGTGGAAGCAGCGAATGAGGCCAAGCGTGGTGCCCAGCAGTCCGAAGAGCGGGGCCAGGTGCGCGATCGTCCCCAGCGTGGTCAGGTGCCGTTCCAAGCGCGGAATCTCCCGGGCCCCGGCTTCCTCGATGGCCTGCCGGACCGCTTCCCGGCCCTGCTCATGCCGCGACAGCCCCATCCGCACCATCGCCGCCAACGGGCTGGTGGTCCGGTCGCAGATGGCCAGCGCCTCGGCCACTTTACGGCGTTTCACGGCGTCGCGCACCTCATCGAGAAATCGTCGGGCGTGCACGCCGGTGCCGCGCAGGACCGTCAGTCGTTCGAGGATAATGGCCAGGGTCAGGATGGAACAGGCCAGCAGCGGCCACATGATCGGGCCGCCGAGGGCGAAGAGATCTGCCACGGTATACGTCATGTCATCTCCTTGTGGGGCTGGCGGCCGGCCAGGGTTGCCAGCTGCTGGGCCCGGGCTCGGAGGGGGCTCTGCGGGAACCGATTCGTCAGGGCGTCGAACGCCAGCGCGGCGGCGGCCAGGCGCCCCTGGGCCATGAGGGCCCGGCCCAACTGATACTGGGCGTAGTCCGCGTAGGGTGGCTCTTGGCAATCGGCCATCAGCCGGTCATAGCGGGCCGCCGCGGCGTCGTACTCGCCGGCGCGCATCAGGAGGTCCGCCGTCTGGGCCAGCGCGCTGGCCCGTTGGCGGGCGTTTGGATTCTCGACGGCGACGCGCTCGAACGTGGCGAGGGCGTCGGTGAGCGCCCCGGCTTGCTGCTGCGCCCAGCCGAGCGCGTAGGCGGCGTCCGGCACCAGCGCCGACGAGGGATGCTGATCGAGCAGCTGTTGGAAGGCGGCCGCCGCGTCCACAAACCGTCCCTGACGGGACCACGTCTCCCCTCGCCACAGCAAGGCCTCGGCCGCCCAGGGACTGCTCGGCGCGTGCTGGACCAGCTGATCCCACGCGTCCATGGCGTCCGGGGCTCGGCCCAGCGCCAGCAGAGCCCGCCCGAGGTAGAAGCGGACCTGATCGTGCTGGGGCCCCCGCGGATAGTGCTCGAGATAGTCGGTGAACGCCTCAGCGCTGGCCGCATACTGGTGCTGCGCGAAGGCGGCCAGCCCGATCCCCGACACCGCGTAGGGCGCCCACGGCCCGTGGTGGGCGAGCCCTGCCGACTTGCGGTAGGCATCAATCGCCTCGTCGTAGTGGCGCAGGGCCATGTGGGCCTCCGCCAGCAGAAAGTAGGCCTGCGGGGCCGCGTGCGTCACCGGGTAGGCGGTCACGAACACCTCGAGGGTCTCTACGGCCTCGGCGGCGCGGTTCAGGCGCAGGAGGCATTCGCCGGCGCGGCACTGCGCCTCAATCCGCAGCGGGTCGTCCGGAAATTGATCCACGACCGCTTGAAAATTCGCCAGCGCCTCGTCCCACCGCCCGACCTGCCAGTAACTCCAGGCGATCGACAGCCGGGCGAACGGCGCGTAGGACGAGGCGGGGAATTGATCGAGCATCTGCTGGAAGGACCGGCGCGCCGACTCCGTGTCACCGCTCTTCAACAGCGCCTCCCCCAGCCAGTAGAGGGCGTCTGCTGTGGGCGGGCTGCCTTCCGGCCCCATGGCTTGCCGGAGCTCGACGAGCGCCGCCGGGTACCGGCCGAGCAGGAAGTCGGCGCGACCCAGGAGCAGACGGGCTTCGGTGGCGTTCGGGGCGTGGGGCGACAGTTCGAGGAACCGGGTCAGTTGGGTGACGGCCGTGGCGTAGGCCTCTTCGTGAAACGCCTTGGCGCCCTCGGTGAACGGGTCGTCGTCGGCGGCCGCGGGGCGCTGGCCGAGACGCCCCACCACGACCGCCGTCACGAGCAACACGATGAGCCAACGGCGGGTCGGCTTAGACATCAGACGGCACCTTAGCATGGGGCCCCGGTCGCGGCAAGAGCTTTTTGAGATAGTGGCCGGTGTACGACGCCGGCGTCTGCGCGATCTCTTCCGGCGTGCCGGCCGCCACCAGTGCCCCGCCCCGCTCGCCCCCTTCCGGCCCCAGATCAATGAGGTAATCGGCCGTTTTGATGACGTCCAGGTTGTGCTCGATGACGAGCACCGTGTTGCCTCGGTCCACCAGCGCGTGCAGGACGCGCAGGAGCCGCTCGATGTCGGCGAAGTGGAGTCCCGAGGTCGGCTCATCCAGCAGATAGAGGGTGCGGCCGGTCGCCGACTTGGAAAGCTCCGCCGCCAGCTTCATCCGCTGCGCCTCGCCGCCGGAGAGCGTCGTGGCCGACTGCCCCAGCTCGAGGTACCCGAGCCCGACGTCCACCAGCGTCTGCAGTTTGGCGTGGATCGCGGGGATCGGCGCCAGCAGGGCCAGCGCCTCCTCGACGGTCATCCGGAGCACGTCGGCGATGGTCGCCCCTTTGTAGCGGACGGCGAGCGTTGCCTCGTTGAACCGGTACCCGTGGCAAACCTCGCAGGTGACGTAGACATCCGGCAGGAAATGCATCTCCACCTTGATGACGCCGTTGCCCTGGCACGCCTCGCAGCGGCCCCCCTTGACGTTGAAACTGAAGCGGCCCGGCCGGAAGCCACGGGCGCGCGCCTCCTGGGTCTTGGCGAACAGCTCGCGGATCGGCCCGTAGGCGTCGGTGTAGGTGGCGGGATTCGAGCGCGGGGTGCGGCCGATCGGCGACTGGTCAATGACGATCACCTTGTCAATCTGCTCGATGCCGACGAGGTGGTCGTGGGCGCCCGGCTTCACGCGGGCGCGGTAGAGCCGCTGGGCGAGGGCGCGGTAGAGGATGTCATCCACCAGCGTGGATTTGCCGGAGCCGGAGACGCCGGTCACGCACGTCAGCACACCGAGGGGGATCCGCACGGTGATCCGCTTGAGGTTGTGCGCGCGGGCCCCGCGGATCTCGATCGCCGGGCGGTCGCGCCACGGCCGCCGCGCGGCCGGCACCGCGATCTGCTGGACCCCGCGCAGGTACTGGCCGGTGAGCGAGCGGTCGCAGGCGAGGATCGCCGCCAGCGAGCCGGCGGCGACCACCTCACCCCCGTGTTTGCCGGCCCCGGGCCCCAGGTCCACGACGTAGTCGGCGGCCCGGATCGTCGCCTCGTCGTGCTCGACGACAATCACCGTATTGCCGAGGTCGCGCAAGGTTTTCAGCGTGGCCAACAACTTGTCGTTGTCGCGCTGATGCAGGCCGATGGACGGTTCGTCGAGGATGTAGAGCACGCCGACGAGCCCCGCCCCGATCTGCGTGGCGAGGCGGATCCGCTGGGCCTCGCCGCCGGAGAGGGTCCCGCTGGCCCGGTCGAGCGTCAGGTAGTCGAGCCCGACATCCCTCAGGAATTGCAGGCGCTGGCGGATTTCTTTGAGGATCGGCTGGGCGATGACGGCCTGCCGCTGCGGCAGGGTGAGCGCGCCGAACCACTCGGCCGCCTGTGTGACGGAGAGGGCCGTCACCTCGATGATCGAGCGCCCGTCCACGGTGACGGCCAGCGCCTCCGGCTTGAGCCGCGCGCCGCGGCAGGTCGGGCACGGCAGGGTCGCCATATATTTCGTGATTTCTTCTTTCACGAAGTCGCTGTCGCTGGTGCGGAACAGGCGCTCGAGATTCGGCACGACCCCCTCGAACGGCTTGCCCCAGACCTCGACGTCGGGGGCGCCGTGCAGGAGGATCCGCTGGATGCGGTCGGAGAGCCGCGCAAACGGCGTATCGAGTCCGATGCCGAGCTCGGCGACCGCCTCACGCAGCAGCGCTCGGTGGTACATGATGTAGCCGCGATTGCCGCGCCGCCACGGCTCGAGGGCCCCCTCGGCCAGCGATTTCGACCGGTCCGGCACGACGAGCGCTTCGTCAATCTCGAGCGTGGTGCCGAGACCGTGACAGGCGACGCAGGCGCCGTACGGGCTGTTGAAGGAGAAGAGCCGCGGCTCCAGCTCCGCGAAACTGAGGCCGCAGACCGGGCAGCCGTATTTCTCGCTGAAGACCGTGTCGGTCGCCCCCTGCGCGATGACGAGTGTCCCTTTCCCGGCTTTCAGCGCCGTCTCGACCGAGTCGGTGAGCCGTTCCTTGGCCCCCGCCGAGATCGTCAGCCGGTCCACGACGACGTCAATGGAGTGGGCCCGTTTTTTGTCGAGCTTGATCGGCGAGGCCAGCTCGTGGAGCGCGCCGTCCACGCGGACCCGGACGAACCCCTCCCGCTGGAGCAGTTTGAACAGCTCGACGTACTCCCCTTTCCGGCCCCGGACGACGGGAGCGAGGACGACGATCGGTGTCGTGGCCGGGGTCCTCAGGATATGCGCGACGATCTCCTGCGGCGACTGCGGCTGGATGACCCTCCGGCATTTCGGGCAGTGCGGCGTCCCGGCGCGGGCGTAGAGGAGGCGGAGGTAGTCGTAGATCTCGGTCTGGGTGGCGACGGTCGAGCGGGGATTCGAGCCGGCGGTCCGCTGCTCGATGGCAATGGCCGGCGAGAGTCCCTCGATATGGTCCACCGCCGGCTTCTGGAGTTGTTCGAGGAACTGGCGGGCGTAGGCGGAGAGGGACTCGACGTACCGGCGCTGGCCCTCGGCGTAGAGGGTGTCGAAGGCGAGGGACGACTTGCCGGAGCCGGAGAGCCCGGTGATGACGATCAGGGCGTTGCGGGGCAGCTCGAGATCAATCCCCTTAAGGTTGTGCTCCCGCGCCCCGCGGATGACGATGGTGTCGGCGGCCATAGGTAACCGCCTATTATACTACGCGCGGCGAGTCGGCGCGTTACGCCCCCGCGCGGACGGCGAGGTCTTTGAGGTACTGCCGCAGCGTCGTGTCGCTGCCGATTGCGTCAGGATGCCAGAGGTCGCGCGGGATCTCAAATTTTTCGAGCAACGCTCTGAGCAAGACCAGTTGTTCATCCGCCGATGGGGAAGAATCCAGGCGTTCCTGTCCCCACTGGGTGTCTCGCAACCCGCGGGCCTTGACCACCTGCTGGATGGCAAGGTAATGAGCTTGAGCTCCAACGTAAATAACACTAGACGGCCGCCGTGCGATGATCTCCTCCACGAGCTCGGTCAGTGTCCCGGCCAGTGTCCCGGTGGGTTTGGCCACCAGGATGAATTGGCTGAGTCCATCGAGTCCGGCCAACGGCGTGTCGTAGCACTCCGGCCCGATGACATAGAGCGACGGGGTCCTCTCCTGCGGCCGGCTCGCCAGCAGGTCCAGACAGTGTTGGGTGGCGGTCGCGTATTGGACCATCGCGGCTGCGGTGGTTTCTGGGATCGCCTCACCGACTATCAGGTCCGTCGCGACATTAGAGGGATGCTCTCTAGGATCGCGGAGAAACTCCTGAAGTGCCGTACTGATCCCCACCACGTCAGCACCAGAAGGGATGGGCGCGTAGCGGCGGAATGTATCCAAGACCGCGGTCTGCTCGGCAGACAGGGGGGCGTCATTGCGGTATTGTTGCTGCACTTCATCGAGGGCGAGCGTCCTGGCCACGAGCCCGGCGAGCACGTGTTGCCCGGAAGTCAGGTCAGACAACACCCCGTACGCACTCCTCCGCTCGATCTCGAATGTGGCCGCAGCCAGCGCGACCGCGAAGGTTTGATCCGCGATCCGCGCCTGCACCTTCGCCGCCGTCTCCTCCAGCCCGGTGTTGTCTGTTTTGGGAGTAGCGGTGAGCTCGGTTGTGAGGCCGGCTGTGGCCCTGCCCTGCTCGGTGCGCAGGGTATCGGCGGGGCTGGCCGTTGCGAGTGGGGTGAACACGAACGCGAGTAACACCACGAAGGCGGTCAGACGGTGAGCGGGACGGTGCAATCGCATGGCAATGACTCCTGGGGTTGTCCGATCCATGCGGAGGAGTCTACCCGACCGCGCTCAGCGTGTCAAGAAAATTTAACTAGAGATCATTCGGCTAACATTTTCACGCCGGTCGAAATAAGCCGAGCGAGGGAAAACACAAACACCCCTCACCCGAGGAGCCAGGTGAGGGGTGTCGTGGTCGCGCTCTCGAGCTATCGCTTCTTTCTGCGGCCGCCGCGCACCATCTTCGCGCAGGACACGTCCCCCTGCTTATCAATGAAATAGAGGAACCCCTGCTTGCGCTTGATGCCCAGCCGAGCCACCTTTTCCGGCCGGCCGCCTTTGTTGCCGCCTCGGGCCATCTTCGCTCTCGACACGTCACCCTGCTTGTCGAGGTAGTAGAGGTACCCCTTGGCGCGCTTCACGCCCGCTTTTGCCACTTTTTGCGCCATGGTTTTAATCACCCCCTTTCGTATGTAGCGTTACGTTCCGATCCGCCAGCCGGACGCCAACTGTTGGAGCGTGGCTTGGGCGGACAAGATGGCCAATGCGCTGGTCTTCGGGTTGTCCCGCGACGGCCGGTTCTCGGTGCGGACGGTGAGCCGCCCGAACGTCCCGATCGCCTCGATCTCATGAATGTTGCGGGTGACCGCCGGGTCCGCGATGATCCGGACCTTGGTGCGCGCGGGGCCGATGCCGGCGAGCGCCAGCGTCGCCGCGACGTTGATGTTCTGCGGAAAGGCGGCGACGGCCCGGCTGGCCGGACCGCGGAAGAGGGTGCGGGGCGCGGTCAGCCGGCCGAGGCCGAGGGCGGCGGGGGGCTTCCGCGTCGTCAGCACGACGCGCTGGAGCCGGCCGAGCTTGGCGGCTTTGATGGCGTCGAGCCCGCCGATCGCGCCCGACGGGGTCAGCAGACGGCCGCCGCGGCGGCACAGGGCGCGGAGCCGGCCGGTGATCGGCAGGAGCCCGCCGACCGACATCGCCAGCACGGTGCGGCGGGCGGTCAGGGCGCGGATGACGATGGTCGGGGCGGCGGCCGCGGAGGCGGCTTCGAGGACGAGATCGCTGCGGCGGATCAGCATGGCGAGTGGGAGGACCGGGACGCGGCCGCGGAGCCGGCGGGCCAGCGCCGCGGCGCGGGCAGGATCCACATCGGAGACGGCGACCACGCGGAAGGCGCCGGCCAGCGGCGGGCGCTGGAGGGCGAGCCCCAGGGCCGAGCCAATGGTGCCGCAGCCGACGATGCCGACGTTATACAGATCGTTGGACCTTGGTCACGCGGTTCTTGGCATCCACGAAGACGACGTGCGGCCGGAACGCCTTGGCCGCCGCATCCTCCATCAGCGCGTACGCGATGATGATCACTTGGTCCCCCACCTGCGCCCAGCGGGCCGCCGCCCCGTTCATGCAGATGATCCCGGAGCCGGTCTTTCCCGCGAGGCAGTAGGTCTCGATCCGCGTCCCGTTGTGCAGGTTGACGACCTGCACCTTCTCACCGGGGATGAGGTCCGCCTGCTGCATCAAGGTCTTGTCAATCGTGATGGACCCTTGATACCGGAGGTTGGCCTCCGTCACCGTGGCCCGGTGAATCTTCGACTTGCACATCTCGCGCAGCAGAGGATTTTCCTCACATGTAATGTGTCAATCAATCGGGTGCGGCCGATCCACGCGGCGATCAACAGCCGGACCTGAGGACATTCCTCGTGGCCGGTGCCAGGTCTTGACCTGGCACCGCCAGCCCCAATGATCTTTCCGACCGGCTCCAAGGTTCGGGGTTCCACGACGGCCGCATACTCCAGCCGCGCGGACGGCGCGCGCGCCACCACCGCTCGCATCCGTCGGACGACGACGCTCCGACGACGCTCCCCGGATTCTAACAACCGTCGCGCGGCTTGTAAAGCGTGAAATACGACGAGGGCCTGGCGCCGCTCCGTCGGAGAGAGGCGGACGTTGCGGGAGCTCATCGCCAGGCCGTCCGGCTCGCGCACCGTCGGGACGACGACGACCCGCGTCGCGAGATGCAGATCCTCGACGAGTTGTTGGATGATCCACGCTTGCTGAGCGTCTTTTTCACCGACGTAGGTGACCGTCGGCTGGACCAGCGTCAGGAGCTTGGTCACGACAGTGGCGACGCCGCGGAAGTGCCCGGGCCGGTGCGCCCCCTCCCAGCGGCGTGCGAGGCCGGGGACCTCGACGGTGGTTTGGTAGCCCGGCGGATAGAGCCCCCGCGCGGTCGGGGCGAAGAGCAGGTCCACGCCGGCGCGGCGCGCCAGGGCGGCGTCGCGGGCGAACGGACGCGGGTAGGTCGTGAAGTCGCGGCGCTGGTTGAATTGCAGGGGGTTCACGAACACGCTGAGGACCACGATGTCGGTGTCGTGCTGGGCGCGGGTCACGAGCCGCAGGTGCCCGGCGTGCAGGGCTCCCATCGTCGGGACGAAACCGATCGTCGCGCCGCGCCGCCGCAGCCGCTGGGTTTCCTCCTGCATCTGCAGAGGGTTCCGAATGATCTTCATCGAGCGGCTCCGACGCGGAGGCGATTGAGGAGTTCGGCGGCGGTCAGGCGCAGGACCGGATGGCGGGTCTCGGGGGCGAGCTCGGCGAGCGGCTCGAGGACGAAGAGGCGTTCGGCGAGCCGAGGATGCGGGACGATCAGGTCCGGGTCGTTCACGACGAGATCGCCGTAGAACAGCAGGTCGAGGTCGAGCGATCGAGGGCCCCAGCGGACGGGATCGGGCCGCGTCCGGCCGGCGGCGGCCTCGAGGGCGTGGAATTGTTGAAGGAGTTGACGTGGGCTCAGCGCCGTCTCGAGCGCCGCGACGGCGTTGAGGTACGGCGGCTGCGGTGGCCCGCCGACCGCCGCGTACTCCCGCATCGTGGAAACCCCCTGCACCCGGCTGTTGGGGAGCCCCCGCAGGGCCTCGACCGCCCGCGTCAGCGACGCGCGGCGGTCGCCGAGATTCGCGCCGAGCCCGACGTACGCGAGGGCCATAGCTTCAGTCGCCCGATGCGGCGGATCGCTTCGCGGATGCGCGCTTCCGGTACCGTCAGCGCCATCCGCACGTACCCTTCCCCGCCGGCGCCGAAGCCGGTCCCTGGGGTGGCGATCACCCGCCCGTTGGTGAGCAGCCGGTGCGCGGCCGATGCCGACGACAGGCCGCGCGGCACGCGGGCCCAGAGGTAGAACGTCGCCCGCGGCGGCGTGACCGGCCACCCGTGCCGGTGCAGGCCGTCCACGAGGAGGTCGCGCCGCCGTCGGTAGGTGGCCAACAGCGGCGCCAGCCGTGAAGCCGGCGCCTGGAGCGCGGCGATGCCGGCGATCTGGATCGCCTGGAAGATACCGGAGTCCACGTTCAGTTTCACTTTCATCAGCGCGGCGATCGCCTCGGCGTTGCCGCAGGCCCAGCCGATCCGCCAGCCGGTCATGTTGAACGTCTTGGAGAGGGAGTGGAACTCGACGCCCACCGATTTGGCGCCGGGGGCCTGCAGGAAGCTCGGCGGCCGCTCGCCGTCAAACGCGAGCTCCGAGTAGGCCGCGTCGTGCGCGACGAGCAGACCGCATCGCTGAGCCAGCCGCACGACGTCGCGGAAGAACGCGACCGAGGCAGTGGCCCCCGTCGGATTGTTCGGGTAATTCAGGAAGAGGAGTTTCGTCCGGGGGGCGCGGGCCAGCCGCCGCAGTTCGTCGAGGTCCGGCAGGAACGCGTGCCCGGCCCGCAGGCGAAACCGCACCGGCCGGCCGCCGGCCAGGACCGTGCCGGTCCCGTACGGCGGGTAGCACGGATCGGGGACGAGCGCCCGGTCCCCCGGGTTGAGGAATCCCAGCGGCAGGTGAGAGATCCCCTCTTTCGAGCCGATGAGCGGGAGGATTTCTGTCTCCGGGTCGAGCGTGACGCCGAAACGCTTCCGGTACCACGCGGCGATCGCCCGACGCAGCGCCGGCATCCCCTGGTCGAGGGCGTAGCGGTGGTTGGCCGGGTCCTCGACGGCGTCGTGCATCGTGCGGCGGATCCAGGCCGGCGTCGGCTGGTCGGGATCACCGACGCCGAGGTCCACCAGGTCAATGCCGGCGGCGCGGGCCGCCCGCTTGGCGGCGTCCATCTCGGCGAAGAGGTACGGCGGCAGTTGGATGAGGCGTTGGGCGCGGCCGGGGATCATCGTTTGACGAGACGTTTGAACAGCGTGTCCATCGTGTGGAAGCCGGGTCGGTGGACCCGCTCCACCAGAGTTTTCGCGACGATGAGGGCGCCGCGGGCGAAAATCTTCCGGGAGAGCGCCTCATGCTCGACCCGGAGCCGCTCGTCGCCGAGCGTCACTAGGACGTCATGGAGTCCGACCACCTCCCCTTCCCGTTTCGCGTGGATCGGGATGTCGCTCTCGATCAGCGGGAAGAGGGATTTCAGGTCTTCCGCGAGCTGTTTGGCCGTGCCGCTCGGCTTGTCTTTCTTGTGGACGTGGTGCGTCTCGCCGATGCGCAGCTCGACGCCGCGGTCGAGGCCGCTGGCCTTGAGGACGGCGGCCGCCTCCGCCAGCATCCGGCGCATCACGAAGACCCCGACCGACATGTTGGGGGACCAGAAGATCGGCGTCCGGCGCGCCAGCCGTTTCAGTGTCGCCAATTGGCCGGCGGCGAGGCCGGTCGTGCCGATGACCAACATCACTTTCCGCGGGGCGGCCAGGCGCGCGTGCGCCATCGTCGCCTCCGGCGTGGTGAAGTCAATGAGGAGCTGGGCCTCGGCCAACACGGAGCGGATGTCCTCGGTGATGATGACCTGTGTGCTCGGGCGCCCGAGGAACTGCCCGAGGTCCTGCCCGAGCGCTTCGTGGCCGGGGGCTTCCAGCGCGCCGACGACGCGCAGGGCTTTGTCGGCCAGCGCCTGGGTGGCGATCTCCCGGCCCATTCGGCCGGCGACCCCGCTGATGGCGAGCTTGATCATCGGCGGCCCTGCTTCAGGAGGTGGTACTGCCGCAGCATGGCGACGAGCTTCTCCTGATTGGCCGGGCTCATCGGGCAGAGCGGCAGGCGCAGCTCCGGCTCCAGCAATCCCATGAGCCCCATCGCCGTCTTGACCGGGATCGGGTTCGTTTCCAGGAACATCGCCTTTGTGATGGCCAGTAGGTGGTAGTGGAGCTTCCGCGCCTCGGCCATCCGGCCGCGCTCGAACGCCTTCACGAGCTGGGCGACCGGCTTCGGCAGGATGTTCGCCACGACGGAGATGACCCCGGTGCCGCCGATCGCCAGCACCGGCAGGGTCAGCGCGTCATCGCCGGCGATCAGCGCGAACCGGTCGCCGCAGAGGGCCTTGATGCGGGCCATCTGTTCGAGTGAGCCGCTGGCCTCCTTGACGCCGGCGATCGTCTTGAGCGCGGCAAGGCGGGCGAACGTCTCCGGCTCGATGTTGACGCCGGTCCGCGAAGCGATGTTGTAGAGGATCAGCGGCAGACGGCTGGCCTCGGCGACCGCCTTGAAATGGCGGTAGAGCCCTTCCTGCGTGGGGCGGTTGTAGTACGGGGCAATGAGGAGGGCGGCGTCGGCGCCGGCCCGCTCGGCGTGGCGCGTCAGGCGGATCGCCTCGTCGGTGTTGTTGGAGCCGGTGCCGGGGATGACCGGGATGCGGCCTCGCGCGGCTTGGATGACCACCTCGATCACCTGCTCATGCTCCTCGTGCGAGAGGGTGGCTGATTCTCCCGTCGTCCCGCACGGCACGAGGCCGTCGGTCCCCTGCCGGACGTGCCAGTCCACCAGCCCTTTCAGCCGGGGGATGTCCACCCGGCCGTTGCAGAACGGGGTCACCAGCGCCACCATCGAGCCGCGGAACTGCGTCATGCGAGCACCCCCTCGAAGACCACGCGCACCGTGCCTTCCAATGACACCTCCCACCAGTGCCGGCCGTCCCGCTCGAAGCGGACCGCCAGGCGTTCCCCGCTCGTCGGCACGACGGTGACCGGTGATTGCGCGCGGCCGAGCGAGGCCGCCGCGAGCGCCGAGGCGACCGCCCCGGTGCCGCACGCCAGCGTCTCATGCTCGACGCCGCGCTCATAGGTCCGCACCCGTAGCGTGTGCCGGTCCACCGGGTGGATGAAGTCCACGTTGGTGCCGGCCGGGGCGAACACGCGGTGCCAGCGGATCACCGCGCCGAGCGCCTGGACGTCCACGCGGCGCAGGTCGGGCACCACGACGACGGCATGCGGCACGCCGGTGTTGACGGCATAGACCGTCAGCGACTTGCCGAGGGCGGTCAGGCGCACGGCGAGGACCGCCGACGGCGTCGGGAGGGTCACCCGCACGCGGTCCGTCGAAATCACATTGGTTTGGACGAGGCCGG
>Ga0209515_10007263_pt1 | contig 13392 bp, 7 predicted proteins | sample Subgroupgradi54m_FD_187454 | JGI IMG/M metagenome (GOLD analysis project Ga0209515, IMG submission 187454) | Subsurface groundwater microbial communities from S. Glens Falls, New York, USA - GMW60B uncontaminated upgradient, 5.4 m (SPAdes)... ...
CCCCGTCGCGGTCGATCTTGAGCCACTGGTTCGGCGCGAAAACGCCCGCCGCTTGCGCGACCGCGCCGGGAATGCGGCCGAGGAGCGGAAAGCCGATGGTCAGTCCCGCGCCGGCCGCGAGACCGCCCTTGAGGAGGGTCCGTCGGGTGAGCGCCGTCTCCATCATCGGCCTCCCTTCGCGAGCACCGCCGCGCGATGGATGGCGGCGCGGATCCGCTGGTACGTCCCGCAGCGGCAGATGTTGCCGGCCATGGCGTCGTCGATGTCGGCGTCCGTCGGCGAGGGTTTCGCGACTAGGAGTGCCGCCGCGGACATGATCTGCCCCGACTGGCAGTAGCCGCACTGCGGGACGTCGACCTCGATCCACGCCTTCTGCACCGGGTGATCTCCGGCGGTCGAGAGGCCTTCGATCGTGGTCACCCGCTTGCCGGCCACCGCGGAAACCGGGGTGATGCAGGCGCGGACGGGCTGGCCGTCGACGTGCACCGTGCAGGCGCCGCACTGGGCGATGCCGCAGGCGTACTTCGTCCCGGTGAGCATGAGCGGCTCGCGCAGCGCCCACAGGAGCGGCATGTCGGGTTCGACGTCGAGGTTCTGAGGTCTGCCGTTGACGACGAGTGAGACCATGAGACCCTCCAGGTCAGGAGATAGCGGCATTATAAATCCAGCGACGGCGACGAACGCGTGAATCGCCGTAACGCGAAACCGCTGGGGAGCGTCGGGTCGGGGGAGGGCGAGGGGCATCGGCGTTAACTAACTCATTTTCGCGTGTCGAAGGGCGCCGTAGCCATAACTCCGCTCTTCTACAGCAAGGCTGAACGATCTCGCGGGCAACGGAGGGGAGAAACCTTCCCAGAAGGAACGAGCCCGCACCGGATCGGGGTCGTGGCTGCGCGGGTCGGGGGGAGAAGAGCGGAGTTATGGCCGTAGGGCGGGGGCTTGTCCCCCGCCGGCCGGCCTGTCAGCCGAGAGCCGCCCGGCCAGGCGGCGCGCGCGCGCCCATGGCGCACGGCCGCTCGACCGCTCGAGGCTCGTGCACAGCGCCTCGGCGGAGGCGTGCCGGGCGCCTGGATCGCGGGCCAGGCAGCCGTCGATCGCCGAGGCGAACCGGGCATCGATGCCGGGCACCCGCTGCGCGAGTGGAACCGGATCGGCGAACGCTGCCTGCTTGACCTGGTCGAGCGTGTGCCCCGCGTGCAGGGGCTTGCCCGTGCACAGCTCGTACGCGACGGCACCGAGCGAGTAGAGATCCATGCGCTCGCTCGCCGGCTCACCCAGCCAGGCCTCCGGGGCCATGTAGAGCGGCGTACCCATGAGCGCGCCGGTCTGCGTGAGCGAGGCCGACGGCGTGGGCGCGAGCGGTGCGTCGCGCGCCGGCTCCTCGTCGTAGTCGCGCGCGCCCACCTCACCCAGCTTGGCCAGGCCGAAGTCGAGCAGCTTGACCACGCCGTCCTCGCCCAGGATGACGTTGGCGGGCTTGATGTCGCGGTGCAGCACACCGGCGCGATGCGCGGCCGCGAGACCCCGCGCGAGCGCCAGGGCCACCTCACGCGCGCGCGGCCACGGCAGCGGCTTCGCCACCTGGTCGAGGCTGCGGCCGCGCACGAACTCGTAGACGAGGAAGGGCTGCTGACCCAGCTCGCCGACGCGATGGATGGTCACGACGTTGGCATGGGACAGGCGCGCGACCGCTCGCGCCTCGACCAGGAAGCGGGCACGTGCGGCCTCGCGCGTCTCGCGCGTCAGCAGCTTGATGGCCACCGGGCGATCCAGCCGCAGGTCGACGGCGAGGAATACCTGGCCCATGGCGCCCTGGCCGATGCGGCGGAGCAGGTGGTACTCCTCGATGCGCCGGGGTACACCATCGGCGAGGGCGAGGACGTGCCCGGGCGGCGCGCCGTTCGGGTCGCCCGATTCGCAGGTCGTGCGCACCACCTCGGTCAGCAGGTGGAAGCAGCTGGCGCAGGCGTCGACGTGCTCGGTGACCAGGTCGACGCGGCTCTGCTCGAGGCGTCCGGTCGCATAGCCGGCGATCGTGGTTTCACTGGGGCAGGTGCTCATGGATCGCGCTGGCGGAGTGCACTATATAGAACGGCTCATGGCCGATGCGGTCACCGATCTGGAAGACCTGTGGCACGGCGCACGTGCGGCGTGGCCCGGGGTCGAGGTGGCCATCGAAGCCTTCACCAGCCATGTACGTGCGCGTCTGGAGCCTGGGCAGGCCGAGGCAGCGCTCGCGATCAACGACCTGTATCTCGCGTGTGCGTGCACGCTGGGAACCGCCGGCGCGGTCGCGACCTTCGACCGGGTGTTCCTCGCCCAGGTGCCGCGCTTTCTCCTCCGCCTGGACGGCTCGGGTGTGCTCGCCGACGAGGTGCAGCAGGTGCTGCGTGAGCGTCTGCTGGTCGGCGGGGCCAACGAGGCGCCCAGGATCGCCGGCTACTCCGGTCAGGGTCCGCTGCTCGCCTGGTTACGTGTGACCGCGATGCGCGAAGGGCTTGGCCTCTTGCGCGGGCGCGACGGCCGGGCCGAGGTCCAGCTCGACGAGGCCGCGCTCGCCGACCAGGTCGCGGACGATGTGGAGAACGACGTGATCCGTGCCCGTTACCGCCAGGTCTTCGAGGACAGCGTGGCCAGCGCGCTGCGTGAGCTGCCCAAGCGCTCGCGCAGCCTGTTGCGGCTGCACCTCGTGGGCGGCGTGAGCACGCACAAGCTGGGCGCCATCTTCCATGTCGACCAGAGCACGATCGTCCGCTGGCTCGCCGACGCTCGGCGCGAGGTGCGCGAGGCCGCGCGCGCACGCGTGAGCGAGCAGCTGCAGCTGAGCCCGTCCGAGCTCGACAGCCTGGCCGGGCTCCTGCTCAGCCGGCTCGACCTGAGCCTGGCTGGCTGCTTGCGCAACGAGTAGGGGGGGGCGGGGTCGGGCGCACGAAAGATCTTCCGCGGTCACGGGCACTTGCGATCGAATCGCCGCTTCACACGCATCGCGACGTCTCTCGCTCCATCCATGGAGTGCCAATTGGCAGAGGAGAGAACGATGCGAAGCAAGCGGATGTGGACGACGATGGCAACGATGGTGACCGTGGCTGCGCTGTGCGGCGTGGCCGCCGCGGGCAACCGGAGGAAGGCCTACAGCAATGGCGTCGAGGACGCTGACGCGACCTCCTGGTGGTTCGCTGGCAACGCCGGCGTCGATCGTGGCGTGGGCCTTTCGCACACCGGCGCCAACAACGTGTGGGCGCGCGGTACCTCGGGCTGGAACGCGGTCAACATCGAGATGCCCACGCTTCCCGGTGCCAGCTGCACCGCCACCATCTGGGTGCGCAGGTCAGCGACGCTGAGCAACGGCGTGGTCTCGGTGCACGGCTTCGGAGCGGGGCTGCCGCTCGTCACCCAGCAGAACCTGGATCAGGGCCCGTCGATGCCGCCCGATCGCTACGATCAGTACTCGCTTTCGTTCACGGCCACCGCCCTGTCGCAGCTGCTCCTGGTCGGCTTCTGGGGCAACGGCCAGGACGCATGGGTGCAGGTCGACGACATGCGTATCGAGTGCAATCAGGAATGCTCGGCCAGGACCTGCGCCGACTTCGAGGCCGAGTGCGGCACGCGTGACGACGGCTGCGGCAACATGCTGCAGTGTGGCCATTGCGACAACGGCGAGTCCTGCCACGCCAACATGTGCTTCTAGCTCGACGAGACAAGGAGAGACACCCATGAAGCGTCACATCCACGCCATCCTCGTGATGGCCATTGCCACCGGTACGTTCGCTCTCATCGCACCCACGCGCGCCGAGGCGCAGGAGCAGGAGTGCGTGCGCAAGCACTTCGCTTACGCTTCGCAGCAGCCGAGCAATCCGCGTATTCGACACATCGTGACCGCGCAGCTGGTCATGGTGCGCGACGAGCAGTCCCCCAACCTCGACCTGTCGGCACAGGCTGGCGGGGTCGAGCTGATCTACCGGCCGGGCTTCATGTCGAACGGCGTCAGCTATCCCGAGACGTTGTCGGCCGACGCCGCGGTCGAGATCAACAAGGACCGCTTCGTCGGCGCGGTGCGCGTCGTGCTCAAGTGGGACGGCCACTCGGCCGGGCTGTCGTGGCGGAATACCTTCTGGAACCTGCCCGCTGACGAGATGGCACAAGGCATCTGCGTGAACGACAACACCGTCGTGTTCAGCATGCGCGGCTTCGGCACCTACGTGCTCAAGCTCTACTCCCAGGAGGTGCCCAACTTCGTCCGGCCGTAGGGCCGCTACGGACGGGGCTTCGACGCCGCGCTCTGCACGAACGGCACACAAGTTCCGCTCTGCCTGAACGTGTCGTCGGCCGGGCCGAGCTCGTCGAGGCCGTTGCCGTCGACGTCGCCCGAGCCGGCAGCCTCGCACAGCTTCACCGCGCGCATCTTCTGCATCACTTCGAGCGACAGCACTCCCGAGCCAGGCATGAACGAGTCGCGCACGCGCTCATCGGCCGCAAGAACCGGTTCTTCGTCGGCAACGACGAGGCGGCCGAGATCAACGCCGCCTGCGTCGCGTTGCTTGCCAGGTGTCGCACGCACCGCGTCGAGCCTTGGGCGTACTTGCTCGATGTGTCCTGCTTCTTTGCCACCTGGCCCGCGCGGCGCCGGTGCGAATGGCCTTGCGTGTGGGCCTGAGCCTCCCGTGCCGTGTGCTCGGATGACGCCGGGTGTCCTCGGCGAAGCAACGGGAGACAGTGAGCGATGGTGAATTGTCCTGGCGCCGCGTGGTGAGCGCCCCGGCATCGCGCCAAGGATCGCGCGGGTTCCGGGGGCGCCCGATGGCGCCTGCGGCGCGGCGGGCTGGCGCGGCGTGCGGCACGGCGGGTGCAATGGGCGGGCCCGGAGGCCATACGCAGATGATCCTGAAGCTGACCCGAATGTTCGTGGCGGGCGCGACCGCCGCGGTCGCTGTCGCCGCGTGCGATCAACCCACGATCGAGACCGATGCGCCGGTTGTCGCGACCGAGCGCGAGCTGCAGCAAGCCGGTCCAGGCGGCGGTCCGCCGTCTTTCTTCACGTACGGCGCCGGCTGGCGTGTGGGCACGCACCCACGCTTCGTGACCGACGTGGACAAGGATGGCCGCGCGGACCTGATCGGCTTCTTCAACGATGGTGTGTACCTGAGCCGGGGCGAGAAGGTGCCGCTCTACCCCACGCGCGTGCTGGAGGCATTCAACAACAGCATCGGCTTGACCCTCCCCAACGTGCGTCCCCTCGCCGACGTCGACGGCGACGGCTTTCCCGACATCGTCGGCTTCGGCTCCTCGGCGGTGTACGTGGCGCGCAAGACCGCCAGTGGCTTCGGCGCACCGCAGAGCTGGCTGCCCGACCTCGGCTCGAGCGCCGGCTGGAACAACACCACGTCGACGCGGCTCATCGGCGACGTCGACGGCGATGGCAAGGGTGACATCGTGGCCTTCGGCGCCGACGGAGTCTACGTGGCGCGTTCGCTCGGCGACCGTTTCGAGCCCAAGACCCTGTGGTCGAACGGCTTCAGCGCGGCGCAGGGATGGGATTTCGCCACGCACGATCGCCGGCTGGTCGACGTGAACGGCGACGGGCGTGCCGACCTGATCGGCTTCGGCCCCGACGGCGTGTACACCGCGCTCTCGCTCGGCCACGGCTTCGCGCCGATGACGCGCGTGTCGAGGATGTTCGGCGCGGACACCGGCTGGAGGAATGGGGCCAAGATTACGAGCACGGTCACCGACGTCAACGGCGACACTTACGCCGACATCGTTGGCGTCAACGAGCATACTGTGGTGGTCGCGCTGGGCGGGCCAGACGGGTTCCAGCCGGCCGAGAGCTGGTTGCCCTATGTGAGTGCTGAATATGGCTCCTGGTCACCCGACCGCCACCCGCGCTTCGTCGCCGATGTGAATGGCGACGGGTTCGCCGACTTCGTCATCGTGGACGAGTTTCACGTGCGCGTCGCGCTCGGCACCGGATTCTCGTTCGGGACGCTCCAGCCGGTGAGCTCGGACTTCACGTACGCGCGTGGCTGGCGCACCGAGAAGCATCCGCGCTTCGTGGCCGACATCGACGGCAACGGCAAGCTCGATGTGATCGGCATGTTCGACAACGGCTTCTTCTGGCAGCCGCTCACGCCGCCGCGCCGTCGCGAGGTGACGCTGCCGCTTTGCAAGTACGACACCGACATCGATTCCACCGCGCACCTGTACACCGAGCCTGGCGTCGCATTCGGAATCTTCATTAACGAGTTCCAGGGACCTGACCTTGCGCATGCTTGCCCAGGCATCCAGGACGAGAATTCGGTCCGCCCGATCATTCCGCCCGATACCCTGGAGGGTCAGTACTGGATCGGGACCCCGCACTTCGGCCCTGGGTCCTCCGTCGCCTTCAGCGACGGGAGCAAGGTGTTCGGCATGAAGTCACTGAGCTGCAAGCGGGTGCAGGAGTTGCCATGCGACGACCAGTTCGACCGGGTGAGCTTGCACGGTGAGGCCTTCAACGGAGGCCGAGTGTTCTTGCAACTCGACGGTGGGATGATAGCCGAGCCGGCCACGGTGACCGCCTCGGTGCGCGCGATGGGAGACTACATCCCCCCCGTTCCCCCCCCCCTCGTCACCTTGGTGATGCAGACGCGAATCGCCAATAACCCGTGGGTCGACGCCACCAGCCGAACCATGAAATCCTGGGAGGTAGGGTTCGAAACACCCGCGACACTGTCGATCAACGTGAAGGCAGGTACCGACGTTCGTTTCCAGGTGCGGACGCCTCCGGGGACCACGGCGGATCTCTACATCTTCGACGCCCACCTATCGATGGCCTACGGGCAGGAGAACCATCCACCGCTGTGCGACTATTCGGACCCGAACCGCTCGTGGCTGGATTTCTTCTACGGGCCCGGCTCGGCATGGAACTGCTTCGCCAAGGCCACCGTAGGGCCTCCTGGCTCATCGGCGTGGACGCGGTGCGTGGTGGGAGCGGCGCAGCGGCCGCTCAGCATCGCCACGTACCTGGTGCCCGCGGCGGGCGGCAAGCTCGACATGACGTGGGACGGCGGCGAGACCTCGATGTACGGCGTAGAGAAGGTATCGTGCGGATACGATACCGCCAGCATCCCGGCGGTCGACATCCCGGGCGCCACCAGCTTGCGCGGCGTGGATGCCGGCCTGGCGCCTGCACCCTGGGCCAGCAACAGGTGGATCAAGCTTGCCGAAGTCTACGGTGGCTACGTCGACCACGTCCGGCCGGCGCTGGTCCGTGCCACCACCAAGGCGCGGATGAACACCGCGACTCTGAACGGGAACTTCATGGTCGTCATCCAGGTCCTGCAAGCCGGACCGGGCGGCATGCCGTCCTGGACCGCCGTCAAGACCGACGAGTTCCCCATTACGGCCGATTTGACCGCGCTCGAGTCGAGCACGTTCGTTCCTGTGCACAGCGACGTGCGTGTCCAGGTATACGCGCGTCTCCCTCCGCCCCTCGTCGCCGCGGCGGTCTTCGACCTGCGCGACACCAGCCTGTTCGTCGAGCAGTGCATCCCCGACCCGACCGAGCCCGACAAGTGCGCGCACTGACGCACGCGTCCTGACGCCTCTACCTACTCGCCTCGTCGTCCTGCGCCTGCTCCTGTTCCGCCTCGCTGACCCCACGCACGCGACCGAGTGCTGCGCGGCACGTGCGGTCGCGCCCCCGTCTCGACGCCGCTCCTCGTCCTGGTCCTGCCGACCCTCTCGTCCCGACGGATGCACGCGCGCCGCTCTGGTCCGTCAGTGCATCGCCGCGCGCCTTCCGCATGCGTCTCGAGGCTCATGAGCCGGCGCCGGCGGCATCGTGTCATCGGGTGCACTCATTCGTCACTCGTTTGAAGACACGCGAGCACACGTGCGCCGCGCGCGCTCGATGCGGGTCTCGGGCACGTAGAAGCAGCGCCCGCAGGGCCTGGGTCCGCACCAAGCTCGATCTCATTTTTCGGCCAAGCCAGCCTAGGGACACGCCTTTGTCGGATGCCTCACGTGCGAGCGCACGTCGACGGAAGCTTCCTGGCATGCCGGGCGTGCCCGACTTCGGCATACGCCTTGCTCTGGCCAGCGCCCGTGCGACTCGAGAAATCCATCCACGTGTACCCGATGCTGCTGGCGAGTGCCTGGCTCCTGCTCCTGCTCGCGAGCTGCACCGTCGACGACCCACCCTCGATGGGCGTGCGAATGCAGGCGATCGACACCCGAGTGTGTCCTGGCGCGAAGGATCTCGATCAGGTCCGTCGCGTCATCGCGCGCACGCCGCTCGACAGCGAGGACTTCAACTGCGTCGTCGATTTCACATGCCCGTGCGGCTCGTTCTGCTACGTCGGGTTCTGCAGCGCTGACTGCGTCACCGCCACTGACGACGAGTACGGATGCAGCATCGCAGGCGACGTCTGCGACAACTCCGGCAAGTGCACCGCGCCCGCAGCGCCGCCGGCTAACGAGGTCTTCTCGCTCTCCGCCTCGCCTGCCTTCGTCGACGTGGTGTCGCCGCCTACCGGTACCGACTTCGGCGAGGCCATCGTGCGCGTCACGCTCAGCGCCGACGCGACGCCGCCCACGGCCCCGGTGGTCATTCACGTGGCCGGCGCACCCACGCTCAAGGCAACGTGCCCGCCCGGCGCGCCCAATTGCGTGAATCCGCATGAGGAGCAGGTGGTCGAGCTCGAAGTCAAGTGCCATCCGGGCGACGACTATTCCGACCGCTGCGACCTGGACAGCTGGATCTTCACGCCGGTCGATCCGGCCCACGCGGAAGGAAACAAGCACGCGGTGCGCGAGGTGCGGGTGCGTCCCCGGCGGGGAGCCACGACCTCCGTCTGGGAGCTCCGCCTGCGTGGCGAAGGCGACGTGGTCGCCGACCAGCGGGTGTCGCTCCAGCGCCGCTCCGGGGCCAGGCCCCTCGAGGGCCGCTACAGCGGCCGCCTGGTGGTGAGCCGCCGTGGTGCGCCCGTCATCATCACCGATCCCGAGACCAGAGTCGACGCCGGCGTGACGAACGGTGAGGCGGCGCCCGCCGACATGGCGATCCCGGTGACCGCGTTCGTCCGCAACGATCAGATCCTGGTCGTCGATCCGGCGCGTGTGCTCACACCTTCGGGAAAGCTGCGCCTGGGCCTGCCCGGCACGACCGCCAACCTGATGTGGCTCTCCGATGCTAACGGCGCGGTAGTGGGCAGGGTCTTCGCTGGTACGCGCGATCACGACGCTGGCACGGGCCACGTTCGCGCGCGCTTCTCGATCGCGTTGCCGGTCCACGACGGTGACGATTCCGTGGCGCTGGATGGCGCTCTCGACCTCGACCGGCTGGGTTCCGTCGATGCGCCCCTGTGCGGTACCGGCAACGCGTGCCCTTCGGCCTACAGCTGCGACGCAGCGCTCGGGCTATGCACGCCGGGTCCGGCGTTCACCACCACCACGGTCGAACCGTCCAACAGCCTGTCATTCCCGGCGCTCGACCTCTGGGTAGCGGCGGTGAAGCCTCAGCTGCTCCCCCTCGGCCTCGTGGCGACGGGAGATCCGCTCGGTGGCGACGCGATGGAGCGTCTGCAGTGCTACCGCACGCCGGCCGAGACGACCAACTGGGACGCGCGCAAGGAGGTCCTGGGCGCCCAGGTGATGGCGACGACCGGCGACCAGAAGTGCGCCGGCGACGGCTTCGTGTTCCCGCGCGGCCTGCCGCTCCTCAACAAGATCGATGCGCGCAGGGGCAATCCGGTCGGCGAGAGCGTCAGCACCTTGCTCGCGGCCTGCATGACCGAGCTGGTCAAAGCGCCTTCGGCCACCTTCAGCAACGACACCTGCATCAGCCTTGCCCGTGTGCTGCCCGCGATGGGCCTCGCGCTCGAGCACGGGCCGGACCGCCGGGTGTCGGCGCTGCTGCAGCACCTCGTGCGTGGCTGGGTGACCGTGGCCGCGTTCTCGGCCCAGCAGCTGGTCGAGTCGGTCACGCTCAGCAACGCCGACCCGCTTGTCCCCAACGTCAACGGTCCGGCGCTGCTCGACGCTTTCGATGCCGTGTGGGCGCTGGTCATGGACGGCACCCTGGTCAACGCGCTAGAGACTCTGCCGCCGCACCTTCTCGCGTCGCCCGACTACCGCGGCACCAATCGCCCGCGCATGTACTGGTCGGACCTAGGCGCACCTGACCGCGAGGGCGCACGCGTGCTGAGCGTGCCGGCCGACTGCGCCGTCCAAGGGAAGTGCAACATGGTGGCGACGACCGTCGATCCTGCCAGCGTCGATCTCAGCCGTGACCTCAGCGTGGCGACCGAGATGATCCATGTGCTCGGCTGGAACGAGGTGCGCCAGCTCGTAACCAGCCCGTGGATCAGGGTCAGCGCGGAGACGGTGAACGGCATCCGCGACAAGGACGTGCGCTGGACGGGCGCCGTGCCCGAGACGGGGACGCGCAACGACTGGGTCGAGTGCCGGCGTTACGCCCGAAGCCAGGCGGTGCTCGGGAGGCAATGGTGGAGCTACGACCCGGTGAATAGGAAGTGCTACAGGGCCAGCTCGGGTTTTCAGGATCCGGGTGTCGAGGTCTACGCCGCCGGCTGGTTGTCCGGCATGATCACCCCGTATGAGGTGGGCCCCGGCGGCCACGACACCTTCCGCGACAACGTCATCAAGACGACCCTGATCCCTACCAACAAGAAGACGTTACGTGACGTCGCCACGGCGCAGGACTGCCTCGACAAGTGCCTGGCCGACACGACCTGTGAGTTCTTCTCCTTCCGGCTGGGCTCCTGGCCGGCGCAGACCCCGCCGGTCGCTCCGTACTGCGAGCTCATGAAGGGGCCCGAAGGTCCCGATGAGATCTGGCCCAACGGGCAGATCAACCTGCCTGTCGCGGCCTCGGGGCGTGCGCCGTTCACGCGCGTGACCGTCTCGCATCTAACCGGGACCAACGAGCTCGCGAGCACGACGTTCAGGGTCAACCGCGGCGCGATGCCCGCGGTGCGCCGGCTGGTAGTGAGCCGCTCGGCCGATGCCGGCGGCTACCGCCTGTGGGCCGACGGAGAACTGCAAGAGGCGATCGAGACCTCCCCGCTCGTCGGCCAGATGCCCCGTCGGGGCATTCCCGCACCGCTGTGGTTCGACAACCGTTTCCAGCGTCAGGTCGCCGTCTTCGATACCGCCATCGACGGCATCGAGGCGAACGCCATCGTGTTGCGCGCCTCCACCACCTCCAACGGTGCGGCGTACGTGACGCGGCCCAAGCCGGTCATGCCGGAGACGCAGCAGAACCACACTCAGGGCACCGAGCTGGCGACCACGCTGGTCGAGGCGGTGGTGCCGCAGCTGCGTCTCCTGAGCTCGTACCTGGAGACCGCTCAAGGCGCCTACTACGCGGAGTGCCTCAAGGGCACATCGTTCACGGTGCGCGAGCCGGTCCAGCAGCGCATCGGCAAGTCGTTGCGCAGCGCCATGTGGGTCGAGCAGCTTTCCACGCGTCTGCACGACCGGGCGCGTCAGATCGAGTGCGACACCGACGCGGCCTGCGCGGTGGTGTCGCCGACGGCGACTTGTGGTCCCGGCCGGCGCATCGTGCGCGACGTGACCACCTCGCCGCGCAGCGGCAAGATGCGCATCTGCACCGGCACCTGGACCGGTGACGGTCAGCCGGCAGAGCAGGGCATCTGCGTGCCGCGCGCCGGCGATCCGAGCGCCAACGGCGGCCTGGGCGGCAATGGCAGCGGCTCGCCCGGCACGGTGGGTACCGCGCAGATCGCCATCAATGTGCCGGTCACTGGCACCTACCGCCTGTGGGGTCGGGTCACCGCACAGACCGACGCGCACAGCCTGTGGCTGCGCATCGACGGCGGCACCTGGGAGGCGTGGGAGATGAGTATCGGCACCGGCTACGAGTGGATGTGGAGCCGGGCCCCGGGCGAGCTTCGTGTGCTCAGCGCCGGCACCCACAACGTCACGATCGGCGTGCGCGACGACGGGACGGTGCTGCGTGAGCTGGTGCTGGTGAGCGAGACCGCCGCGCCGCCCGATGCGCTGGATCAGGTCTGCTATAACGCAGGGGCGCCCATCGTGCGGGTGCCGGTTGGCGACGCCGAGCTGGCTGTCGAGAGACGCTGGCGGAGCGCGCTCATGAACCTCGACGCGGCCATGCAGGCCACCGCCGTACGCGCCGCACGCATGGGCACGTGCAAGAACCCACTCGGTATCGAGGAATCGGATCTGCCGCTCTACTTCGAGCCGTTCACCAGCTCGAACGCGCCGTTTGCTTCGCTCTACTTCGCCGCCTCGCTGTTCCTCAACAGGGTCGCCCAGAAGGCAGTCGATGACGCCAAGCACGCTTACGATGGTGTCCACAGCGACTGGAGCGAGCTGCAGAACCAGACCTTCCAACGATTGACAGAGGGGACGAACAACCAGACCCGCCTCGACGCGATCGCGGCTCGCTATAGCGACCAGCTCGAGGAGCTCTGCGGTACCAGCGACGCCGCGGACGGCGGCTTGCTGGCGAAGATCAGAGCTGGCGACCTCGATCCCGCCACCTGCTTCGTGAAACCGCCGGTCGTCGGCGGCCCGCCCGCGCCAAACTGCCGGGCGAACATGGACCGTCCGGTCACCGAGGCCATCGCCGGCTGCTACCGCGGTTCGGTTGGCCAGGCCGTCCTGGCCATGAAGGGCGCGGCCCAGGCCATCGAGGGCGCGCGGCTCAACTGGCAATCCAAGCAGGACATGTTCGAGAACCAGCACAAGCAGTGCGCCGAGCTGCAGAACACCGAGTTGATCATCCAGTCGCACATCGATGTCATGAATGCGCTGCGCGCCAAGAAGGCCGTCTTCGACAAGGTCGCGGGCTTCGTTTCGCTGGCCTCCAGCCTGACCACTGGCGCGATCTCGCTCAACGTTGCCGACAACATGCTCGGTATGGTCGGCTGGCACAGGTACGACGCCAACGGCAGGCAGGTCGGTGACTACACGTGGATGGACGCGGCGTCGCCGGCCGGGCAGTTCCTCAGCATCGCGAGCGGCGCGACCAGCCTCATCGGGCAGCTCACCGTGGGTGCCGAGATCGCCGACGAGCAGACCAAGTTCCAGAACGAGCTGGCGCTGCGCGATACCGACCTCAAGATCATGACCTGCTTCGCGGCCGCCGACCGGCTGCACGACGAGATCGGCCTGGCCGCGATCGCCATCCAGACGCAGATCACCGAGTTCGAGAGTGCGGCGATGAACTTCGCCAACCGGCGGGTGCGCATCGAGCAACTGGCCGCCGAGGGCAACGCCGAGCTCGAGCGAGAGAGCGAGCGCACGGTGTCGCTGCCCTACCACCACTACTGGCTCGATCAGGACGTCCAGACCTACCAGGTTGCGTTCACCTGGGCCAAGCGCGCGGTCTACCTTTACATGCGC
>Ga0209515_10007264_pt1 | contig 13392 bp, 12 predicted proteins | sample Subgroupgradi54m_FD_187454 | JGI IMG/M metagenome (GOLD analysis project Ga0209515, IMG submission 187454) | Subsurface groundwater microbial communities from S. Glens Falls, New York, USA - GMW60B uncontaminated upgradient, 5.4 m (SPAdes)... ...
ATCTTGGCAAGAAAAGGATCAAACTTTCTATCGTATTTCACACGACACCTCCCTCAACTTCATCGCAGGACAATTTCTTTGTTCTCCCGATGAGGATATGCCACACTATCTTCGCGTTCGCGAGGTCAGTGGAAGGACTGCCGTTGTGCACACCCTGAAGGATTATGCAGGGAATAAACATGCTGTTTGGGGAATCACTGCGCGCAATCGTGAGCAGAATTTCGCACTCAACCTCCTTATGGATCACGAGTGTGACTTCATTACACTGCTTGGTCAGGCGGGTACGGGCAAAACCTTACTCACTCTGGCTGCAGCTTTGTCACAAGTGCTCGAGAGCAAACAATACAGCGAAATCATCATGACCCGTGTCACGGTTCCTGTCGGAGAAGATATTGGATTTCTCCCGGGAACGGAAGAAGAAAAAATGACACCGTGGATGGGTGCGCTCGAAGATAATCTCGATGTGCTTCACAATCACGACGAAAGTGCCGGCGAATGGGGTCGTGCGGCAACGCAAGATCTCATCCGCTCGCGGATCAAGGTGAAATCGCTGAACTTCATGCGTGGTCGGACATTTCTCAATAAATTTCTGATTATTGATGAAGCGCAGAACTTAACGCCGAAGCAAATGAAAACGCTCATCACACGCGCAGGGCCGGGAACGAAGGTCGTCTGTTTGGGCAACATCGCCCAGATCGACACACCCTACTTGACCGAAGGATCATCCGGGTTGACACATGTGGTCGAGCGCTTCAAAGGTTGGCAACACAGTGGGCACGTCACATTGCAACGTGGCGAACGCTCCCGCTTGGCTGACCATGCAGCAGATGTTCTTTAAGTGTTAATAAAAATACCGAACTCGTCACTGAGTTCGGTATTCTTTTTTTGAGCAAGTCTCATTAACGCATCCCATGCCACATCGCGAGTGATCCCAAGATGATCGCGAGAAAAATCATGAGCAGTGGGAAAATTATTCCAACGGTAATCAAAATTTTTGCGGTGCGTGCATTTTTGGTAAAAGCATTTTCCGGTGTGACCTCGGGCTTCTGTGTCTTCAAATTTTTGTAGAGCATCACCAAGAAAATAACAGAAAGTGGTGTGACAATCAGTGGATACAAGAGTCCCACAAGCGGAAGGAGAGAAAGTGCAACAACAATGAGAATGAGGAGTATTCCAAAAAGTAAAAACTTGATGAAGATGTCTCCCGCATAATCGCGCACGAGTTCCCGACTATAGGTGAGTGCGGATAATCCACGCACATCATCAATCAAGAGTGCGGTGCGCGAAAATCCATACCAAATGGCAAAAATAATTCCTGGGATGATGAGGAGTAAAATTCCCGAGCAAAACGCAAGTCCGCTCAATAGGGAAACCCAAATGGTTGGCCAGAAATATTGCACTGACTCTCTCCATGCTCCTTCGGTATTCAATGTCCAACCCGAGCGTATTTGTCGCATGAGCGCAATGGTGGCAAAGATAGTGAGGATTCCTCCAATAAAACTCAAAAGACCCCCACCGAGTGTCGGCACCGGTGGAGTTCCCATCATTGTTTTTGGTCCACCATTTATCATTATTGCAACGGCAGAGACAACAAGTGGAATCCAAAAGAGGGCAACAATTTGCTGGAAGTGTTCAGTGTACTCAGCCCATGATACGCTGATGAGTTTTCCGAGAGGCATAAGTCCTGTTGTGGGGAAAAGTTTTTTGGGATCAGTTGGAATTACCTCAGCAATAGTTATATCCATCGCCTTCGCAATATCTCTATCCTCCCAACCTTGCTTTACTAATTCAGTTTTAATATCCGCGTCGCTTACTCCGCGCGCACGTTCATCGCGGACGTATGTTGCTATTGTTTCGTTGTTCATATTGCACAAGTATATATTACCCGAAGGTGAAGGTGAAGACATTGAGTCCCCCCTTCTCTGCGGTAAATTCGAGCGTATGCGTACCATACCCTGCTTGATCGTTCACGATATCATAGAGGCGCTCTTCGTTCACCATGAAATAGCTTTCGCCTTTTTCAAAAAGAATATCCTTACCTGCGATTGTTTCATCGAGTGGTTTTCCATCACGAGTGACTTTTACGCGAATACTTTTTTCGGCACCGGCAACCATATAGACATGCTTTGCATTGTAACGATAAATAATCCCTGAATTCTCTGCCATGCTTTGCGTCGACTGTTTTGCAAAAGACCAACTTCCCTTGAGATACAAAATATTTTCGGTAGGAAGTGCCGGCGGAGTGAAAGTCTGCACACCAAGTTGAAGTGGCTTGCCATTGCCGAGATATTCATTTCGCTCGGCACCAAAATATGTTTCGGGGCTCAATCGTTTTGAAGCATCAAGCGTGATAACATCTGCCGGAGTCACCAGAGACATATCAATGGTATTTTTTTCTCCCAATCGATTGGCGCGCTCAATAAGTAAATTTTGAATTGCTTTTTCGGTGATATCATAATCCCCTTCACCGATATGATCGTGGGTAATAAAGCCATCGATATCAATAAGATATTCGTGTGGCCAGTAGCGATTACCGTAGTTCCCCCATGTTCCGTATTCATTATCAAGGACAACGGGGTAGCGGATGCCAAATTTTTGCACCGCGCGGTCAACATTGTCTTTTTGTTTTTCAAAATCAAACTCAGGCGTGTGGACACCGATAATCACAAGTCCCTTGTCCTTATATTTACTATACCAACTATTCAAATAGGGAGTTGTTCGCTGGCAGTTGATACAACTGTATGTCCAAAAATCAACAAGAATAACTTTTTTGCCGATATAATCCTTGATGAGAAATGGATCAGTATTGATAAATCCGCTCGGAAGTGCAAGCTCTTTTGCGCGCGGATAGGTCATCTTTTTTGAAGAAAGCACGCCCTTCGGTGCAATGACGGGTTTTATAGGAACTTCTTTTGGTGAGCTTGTTGCGCTGATTGCATCTGTTGATGTTCCAACAGCAAGAAGTTCTTCTTCGAGGACAATATCTCCCCCTGAAGGAATGTTGCTCACATGAGGCTTTTTTGATTGAATAAAAATGATACTTCCCACAATAAGAATAAGAACAAACGTGAGTAAGTTTCTTTTGAGTCGAGGAGTGAGTTCCATAGAAGTTTATTTAAGGAGTAATTGATTGATAAAATTAAAATTCGCAACCGTGCTCAATGTTTGCGTGAAAACAAGGACACCAAGGACGATAAGAAGGAAGCCAAAAGCAATATTGATGAATGTTGCGACTCGCGCAAAACGAATAAAAAATTGTGTTGCACTATTTGCAAAAAGTCCGGTAACAAGAAATGGTATTCCAAGACCGAGCGCATACGTGAGCAAAAGGAAGAACGCCGAGCCCGGGTGCGAAGCAGCGAGTCCGAGAATTCCTCCAAGCACCGCACCCACACATGGAGTCCATCCCGCAGCAAATGCAGCGCCAAAAATGAACGAGGTGACGTAGCGTGAATTGAAACGCACGGTTACCTTTGGCTTGTACTCAACATTGAGGAATGGGATGTCGATAAGCTTCGTCAAATAAAGTCCAAAAAATATGATGATAGTTCCCCCGATCCATGCAAGCCAACTTGTGACCGAGTACGCCACATGGGTAAGAACCGTATTAAGGAGCACGCCGAGCAGTGCGAAGACAGTTGAAAATCCGAGTACAAAAAAGAGACTATTCATAAAAATTGCAAAACGATGCTGTGCCGCATTATTCGTTGAAGTCCCCGCAAGGTATGCAAGAAAGCCAGGGATAATAGGAAGCACACAAGGAGAGAGAAAGGAGATCAGCCCCGCAAGAAAAGCAAAAGAAATAGATATGTCGGTCATACTATACATTTTAGCATGAAGGCAGGCTTTTTAGACAATCCCGCGCGCAAAAGAAAGTAGCGAATCGGCGTAGATAAGCAATGTGGTAATACCCACGAGGAGCGCCCCATTCAAAAGGATCTTTGGATGCTGAATGCGGATTTTGATAAAGAATGCAGAGGAGAGTGCGAGCATACTTACGATTGCAAGAATAATATAAATATTCTCTACAAGATGGCGTGGCGCACTGATAACTGCGGCCATTTTTGTTGTCTTTGGTGTGGCGGTTATCGCAGTGGGCATCACGGGATTTTCTTTAACAATTTCTGCTCCTGCAACTTGTGTTTTTGGTGGGGTGCTTGTCGGCGTGAGGAGAGCAGTGTTTGGTACCGAGGTTGCTTTTGTTATCTTCGGTGTTTCAAGAGACTTTTTGACTGGTGCGATTGCAACTCCTTTTGCGGTAAGCACTTGAGGCGTGCTCGATGTGGCGACCACCGCGACAAAATTATTTTTTTCAAGCGGACGACCAAACATTTGGACAACAAAAATAGCAGTGCGACCTTTGTAAACTCCTTGTGCGGTAGCAATGCCAATTTCGGTGTAGTTGGGATTCACGATATTTGCACGATGACTTGGTGAGTGCATCCATGCTTCGGTTACATCTTTTGAGTCGACAAAATTGACTGCAAGATTTTCTCCCGCAGCACTGAAGTCATAGTGCGCTTTGTCGATCCAATCCCATGGAGTTTTGCCATCGGGAGAGTTGTGTGCAAAGTAGCCCTTGGCTGCCATGTCGTCAGCTTTCATTTTCGCCGCATCTTCAAGTTGAATATTATATGCGAGTGTGCCAAGATGCTCCTCACCGCGCTTCTCGTTTGTTTGATCAATAAGCACCGTCGCAAATATCGCGGCAAAATTTTTACTGGAAGGAAGTGCAATGAACGTACTTGTAATATAGAGACCCTGCACTGCAAACACGAGCGCCAAAAGAAGCAACACAAGTTTTGTACGCAAAAAATGGGGCTGGTGATTGTTGCCCTCATGAGGAATAAAATGCTCCCTGAGTGCCTCTTGAAATTTATTCACACAAATATTATGGCACAAATTGATAAGAAGTGCAAGGTTTCGCCAAGATTTCGATGTGCACAAAAAAACACTACCCGAGGACAGTGTTTTTTGTTTTTTTATATTTCTCCCTTCAAGTCAGGAAGCGGAATATTCAAGCTGGCACACTTCAAGAGGTTAATCTTGCGTTTGGTAGTCTTGTAGACATAGCCACTGCCCTGCTCAAGGTCTTTGCCTTTATAGCCGGCATCTTTCCATGGCTTGATGATCTCATCGTGGTATTTGGACTGGAATTGCTTCACGAGGTTTTGGGTGAGTTTACCAAAGAATCCGGTGACTTTGAGTGTTCCGCTCATTGTTTCATTCAAGAATGATTGGAGTTTCTTTACTTCCTCGGGGTTGTTCTTTTTGCCGTACTTTAAATAGTCTTTGATGTATTCACCACAGCCCTCGGGGAGTGCATCGGTGGTGGTTGCAGCGCCTAATACTTCGCCTATGGGAGGAGTGGTACTTGCACTTCCTCCGATGTTCGTAGTGGTTGCGGCACCGAGGACTTCGGGGTGAGTGCAGGAGCCATCGTCTTTGTTTGCGGCGCTGTTGTAGTTGGGTGCGGTGGTGTCAGTGCATCCCCAGTAGTCGAAGGTGGCGCTGCCTCCTCCTTCGGGGGTGGGGGTTGGGGTTGGGGTTGGGGTGGGAGGAGTTTCTTTGGGAGGAATATCGACACAGAGACCCTCAGAGAGCATTTTTCCTTCAGGAATACTTGCTTGGGTTCCTTCAATATTAGAGCAAACATCAAGCACAATAAGCTGACACGAGCCGTCAACGAGCTGATAGCCTTGTGGAACTACCCCTTGAGCCCCTTCGAGATTTGGGCAAACATCAACAGGGGGAATGTCTACACACTGTCCTTCGGAAAGCATTTTTCCCGTGGGAATTGTTGCTTGTGCTCCTTCAATATTCGGACAGAGATCAGTAAGTGGGCAGCTGTTTGTCTCTTCATCAACAGGAGCACTTTCGCAAACAACGGGTGAACTGACCGTCCACGTTACTTTTGTTGCACCAGTATTCCCCACAGCATCAGTAGCACTTACGGTGAAAGCATGATTGCCATCTGAAAGACCGATGAAAGAGAAACTCCCCGATGTATCACAAGAAAGTGCGTGCCCATCGAGCGTGCAAGAGACACTCCCGTCACTCACGGTGTAAAGAATTGTCCCTGTCGAGCCCGTTGTGCCTCCTTGTGTCGGTGCAGTGATCGTTACCGTGGGTGGAGTTGTGTCCACTGTCCATGTATAAGAAGCGGGTGTGGGATCAATATTTCCTGCTGCGTCAATCGCGCGAACACGAAATGTATGCGTGCCTTCCGTCACTGTGAATGTTAAAGGTGAACTGCAAGAACTAAATTCTGCAGTGTCAAGCGCACACTGAAAACTCACAGACTCCTCAGTCGAAGTAAATCGGAAAAGTGCACTGGTGCTATTGGTAAGCAAGGGTGGCACCGTAACAAAACTCGTATCGGGTGCAACTGCATCAACACCAGTAAGCAGCACGTCATCGAGACGAAAATCATCATTAGGAGAATTTAATAGCGCACGAAAACGTACAGACAAATTAGCGTTGTTATTTGTTTCAGGAGGAAGCGTGAATGTCACTGAAACCACAGGATTTAGTTCGGTGACTGCCCCTCCGGTATGAGTGGTAACGCTATTCCATGTAGTACCATTTGTACTCCACTCAACAAAGACATGGTCACTCAAATCAAAACTTTGTGTTGCTTTGTATTTGTAGCTTAATTGAATATTGTTGAATCCCAGAGTAGAAGTGGTCAACTGGAGAATACTTGTAATAATTGATGGTGCGATGTTGGGAGGCACGATTGGAGTAATACCTCCAATAATCTTTGCATTAACACTTCCACTGAGTGCACTGCTGTGCACAAGTGTCCAGTTACTGTCATGCGTGCTCCATTTGGTAAAATTATTTGCCTCAAATCCATCACTAAAAAGTGTTGTTGTCGGAACAGTAGTGGCATACACAACTGATGTGGGTAAAAAAATACCTGCGCCAAGTGTTGAGAGATTCAGCGCAAGCATGAGTACACCTGCACAAATTTTCTTAAAAAATGAACGATATGCTGTTTGAATAAAAATATTGTTTTTCATAAAGAAAAATAGAATAAAATAAAATAAAAATTGAAAACAAATAAGCGAGTGTTGAGACACTCCTTTTGCACCTTCCTCCAAGGGAACGAAATGAACCGGCTCATATTGTAACACTTTTTTTCAGAACTGAACAGGGGGGTGGTTGGGGACGCCCCTAAACTGCATATTTTCGTGGGACACTAATTTTTCTTATAAATTCTTGCTCGTCTTTCATGTGTGTCACTTTTACTTCACGCGATGAAGGAAGCTTCCGTCTCGCCTCAAGTGCAGCTTTCACGCGCAAGCGCAAATCTTGCAATAAATTATTGTATGCGATGAATGCCTCATAGGGAGTCTCGTAGGGATTGAAATATTTGTGCACGTCGCCATCAGCAAACCATTTCGTGCACATATAATAGAAGTGGTCAGAGGTCTGAAGCTTGCGCCAGTCATGGATAAGCACGGGGTCTTTTGTTGCAAGGACATCTGCCTCGAGTGCGTAAATATTTCCCAGTGCCTCATGTTGCATACCGTTGGAGCGCCACGCAGAAAGATCGCGCTCGACATCTGCCCATGAAACATAATGATGCGCATCAAATTCACCGACACTCGGATATTTTTCTGCAGCTTCGGTGACCGTTACAAAATTATTATCGGGGTGTTTCAAAATCTGCCCCGGGAGTGCACGCATAAAGTCAAAGACTCCGGTATGCTCCCATTGATGCTCACCGAAGGTTTCATAATCCATAAACAGATTGATGAGGTGCCCATTGCCATTTACTTGGTTGACCCAGTGTGCAAACTTCTCACTTGTCAGTGGCCATTCTTTCCAATCCTGAGAGGAAAAGCGAAACGCAATATCATCGGAGAGGCGATAATTTTTGAGCAATGTTTTAATATTTGTTGTTGTGGGGGAATGATAGACAAAGTTGGGACTGCGCCAGCCGAGTACATTGTCCCACCCTTCAGCGAGAATTGCTTTGTATCCCATTTCTTCGACTGCTTTGGCAAGCTCATTATTGTAAATCAACTCTGTGTTTCGGAATGAAGTTGGTGTGACACCAAAAAGTTTCTTCACCTTATCACGATGGAGTTGTACTTGGTGCTTAAATTCGTCCTTTGAATAAAGAAATGCGAGCGAGTGATAGTAGGTCTCATCGAGAATCTCAACACGCCCGGTGGCAACAAGTTTCTGAAATGACTCAAGTGTTTCGGGAGAAAATTCTTCGAGCTGTTCGAGGAAAACTCCTGAGAGGGAAAAACTAATTTTAAATTCAGGATGCTGATTCAAAAGCTCAAGGAGAAGTGCATTCGTCGGAAGATAACATTTACGTGCAACTTTGTGGAGAATCTTTTCGTTGTTGGTATCTTTATCACTCTTGTCGTTGAAATAATTGTGATCGTTACCCACATCAAAAATACGATACCGCTTCACGCGATAGGGTTGGTGGACTTGAAAATAGAAACAAACGGATGGCATAAAATAAATATTGTGAAGTATCTTGAATTTTAAAATAACGTCAGCATGTTTCAGTTTGAGTTGTAATTTGGGTGCGGCAGGCGCGCAATCCCCTTGTGGCTGTAGTAATCTACTGCCCAAGGGGTGAGCACCGACAAGCCCAAAGTACACTCAAAATGAATCATGGTGATTATATCAAATTATTTCCCATTAAGGATATCTTCATAAATGGTGACACACTTCCCCGCCGCGCGATCCCATGTCACATGCTCGACATCACGTGCACCATGATAGCGCAACGTCTCACGCAGCCCTTCCGAATCAACCACGCTCAAAATCTTGTCCGCCATATCTTCCACGTCCCAAAAATCCGACTTCAAGACATTAGTGAGCACCTCCTGAACTCCCGATTGCTTTGAAACAAGCACGGGTGTTCCATTTGCAAGCGCCTCAAGTGTCGTAAGTCCAAACGGCTCTGACACCGAAGGCATCACATAAAGATCTGCCGCACGATAGAGCTGAAGTAAATCATCACCGCGCACAAATCCTGCAAACAAAACTTTATCACCAAGTCCCATGTCCACCGCCATGCGGATCATTCGGTTTTCCATATCACCCGAACCCGAAACAATAAAGAGGACGTCGGGATCATAATCAAGTACGATCTTTGCGGCTTTCAAAAAATAATCAGGGCCTTTTTGAATGGTAATGCGTCCGACAAAGAGGACTATTTTCTTCCCCTCTGCCTTAATGTGACTCAGTGTGGGTGGGAGATGTTTTTGATGCTCATGATGATTGATGCCATTATGCACCACAGTGATTTTCTCAGGATCAATTCCATAATGCTTCACGACAATATTTTTTGTATGCTGGGAGACAGTGATAATGCAGTCTGCCGCATGAAGCCCACGACGCTCTTCTTCGTAAATATATTGATTAGGATTTCCTCCAGTGCGGTCAAACTCAGTTGCATGCACATGCACCACGAGCGGTTTCCCTGATGCGCGCTTGGCTTCGATTCCCGCCCGAAAAGCAAGCCAATCATGTGCATGAATCACATCGTGTGGCTCCTCAAGTGCAATCGCGCGCGCCTGTAGACCATATCGGCGCACTTCATCAAAAAGATTGAGTCCATATAAATCACGCTCCGGAGTCGAGCGCAGATATTCGTCATACGATTCGATACTCATATAAGGACGGAGCAGGATATTGGTCGTGCGAATTTTCACATTGCGAATATTCGCAAAAACAATCTTCAAAAAAGAGCGGTCAAAACCATCAAGCGCCTTGGGAAGAACGAAGGTGACGTCAATATCAGCAGTGGTGAGTGCGCGAGTGAGTCCGTGGCATGCGGTACCCAAGCCTCCACTATTGTGCGGAGGAAATTCCCAACCAAACATCAGTACGCGTACTTTTTTCTTCATGTAAAGAGAGCGAGTTTAAAGGGCTTTCCCCAACTTGCCTATGCCGAAAATTATAACATGTTTTAAAATAAAAAGTTATACACAGGCGAACAAAAAAGCCACCAACAAGGGTGCTGGTTGCTTTTTTTATAGTTACTTTTAACTAAAGAGCCTTGAATGAAACAATGAGGGGGTTCTCGGGAAGAACATCCGCATGAGCATCAAACGCATCGTCTCCTGAGTCGTTCGTCATGCCGACATAATATTTCTTTCCCGACAAAGTTGAACGCAAGAGTGGCACGACAATTGCTGCATCCTCTTTGTGTGCACGCACTGCACCCAATATTGCGCCGGGTTGCCCTGCCTCACTCTCTTCGTAGACAACAATCCAATGATTCTCGAGAAGCGCAAGATCAGTCACCGCAACCGAGTCACCTGCCGTCTGATCACTTACCGAAATTCCTACGCGAAGATTCGCAGGGATCCCCGAAAACATGCGCGATGAAGACTCTCCTGTGGTCGCATCTTTTATATTTCCCACTGATTCAACTGTTGATGTTGCGACCGTCGCATCATCTTCCACTTCCTTCCCGCCGTTCTTCCATACATGAGCAATTCCTGTTCCAATAAGTAATCCGATAATAAATATTCCGCAAAGCTGTTGTGTCTGTTTCGTCATACTATTAAGCATAACAAATGATTTTAAAACGTCAAAAGTTCTTTATTTTATGAAGAAAAAGCGAATAACCCACCGAATAAACCAAAATATCAGCACTGCAAAGAATATATAAAACGCATAAGCATTCGTCGTAAAGAAGTTGACTACCAAAAAAAAGAGGAGTGCGAGATACTGGAACGGGCTTTTAATAACTCCTCCATGAAGAATTCCTCCGCCCACTGTTGACCAACCACCGGAAATATTAGAGGGTGCTTCTCTTGTACTCGTCGCAGTTGTTGTTGCCACTTGAGTATTTTTTTTCTTCGGACTTGTCGTCGCAACGCCAAGCACAACGCTCTCTGTGGATACGGTACTTGTCGCTTCATTAAGAGCAATTTCTCTCAAGGTGCTCGCAATACGTGTCGCCGTGTTTATTGCCTGCTCTTTGCGAAAATCTTCAATTGCGCCAACGATGGGTGTCGCCACCTCAGTGACCGGCGCAGGAATTTTTTGCTGAATTGCCTCCTCAATACCACTGATCTTTCCTGCAATTTTTCCTTCTGCTGCTTGTGCAACCTCAGGAGAAGTTGTTGCAGTTTCAACCACGCGCACCACGGGAAGATTCTTTGCAAGACGTTTGATGTTAAAAGTTTTTTTTGTCAGGAGTGTCGCATTCACTTGTCCACCTGCGCCAGCGAGCTCATTCTCGGTAATTGCCACTGAAAAAGAATGCGCCCCACCCGTTGCAACCCAGGGAAATGAAATGATCTCCGCTCCTCCACCTGCCCCCACCGAAAAAGTTTTTGTACCGATTGTTGTTGTGCCATCATTAAGTTCGAGTGTGCCGGTAAATTGATACTCAGTTGAATTAAATACCACCGTCGAAATAGTCAGATGATCACCCACCGTGAAAGGGTCTTTTGAAAACCAGAGCAAGTCGCTGGGAAGCCCGGCGGGCATTGTTGCCGCAATCGCCATGAACGGCAAAAATACTGTGCAAACAATTCCAAAAAGAAAGATGGGTAGTCGTTTCATCATTTCATTTTACATGTAACCCATCAGATGTGTATAGAGTGATTCCGGAATTAGGCGAGAAAAGAGTGTATTTAAAAGACCAAACTGACCAAGAAGAAAGAGGAGTCCGATAAAAACAAAAAACATTCCCGCAATCTTATTGATAATTGAAAGATATTTTTCCAAGGCGAGGACATAAGTAAATGCCGTCCCATAGAGATACGCCACGAGAAGAAAAGGAAGAGCGAGACCGAGTGAATAAATTGCCAAAAGATAGCCTCCGTAAAGCACTGTCCCCTTTGTACTTGCGAGCACAAGAATCGTCCCGAGTACCGGACCAAGACAAGGACTCCATCCAAGGGCAAATAATGTCCCCAAAAAAAATGAGGAGTTCGGTTTGCCGGGGGTAATCCATGAAGGAAGTGTACGTCCTGAAAAAAAACTGGGAAGCGAAACGACGTTCAAGAGTGTTAATCCAAAAAAAACAATAAACACCCCTGCAAGTTGTGTCAGGAAGAAACGATGCAGGATGAGAAATTTCCCCACCACCCCTGAAATCATTCCGAAAAAAATAAAAATGAGCGAGAAGCCAAACACGAAACAGAGCGCGTTAAGAAGAATTCGCGAAGTATGTTTTTTGTCATCGCTTGTCACTCCCCCACCCGCAAGAAACCCAACATACGCAGGAATAATCGGAAGTGTGCAAGGTGCCAGAAAAGTAAGCAAACCCCCAAGCAGTGCAGAAAAAATTGTGACATCAAACATTTTTCTATTCTAGCATGATTCTGTAGATTTCTGATCTTTCTTCGGACGATAATGAGACTCAATAACCACAGTGGAAGTACTGAATGTCGAAGCAAACATGCTATATGCTCCCGTGGTTTTGTTGTTCGCCTATTTGCACTTGAGGGGGTAATTTATTTTACTTCTTTTTTTGTAATCTTTTTGACTCTTTAATAAAAATAATGAATGAAGAAAAAACAAAAAGTACTCCGACAAATAATGATACTTCTTCTTTGCTAATAAGTGGAGGGAGGAACCCATGACCACGTGATGGGATTATTGAGAGCAAAACAATTGAAATTGGAAACCACCACCTCATGACGCGAACCCATTTTTTGAAGACTTCATTGCGAACAAAAAAAATAATTACGGAAACAATAAACAGAGAGAGCGAGAGATCAAAAAAAGATTCTCCTATAAACTTCTCAAAAAAATTACTAAATAAACAATTCCTACTATAACCATTAACATTTTCGCAAAAGCCAATATTTGACTGAAAAACAACAACTGAAGTCACTGAAAAGAAAATAATGGACCAAATAAAAACAGTTTTTTTTGTCATAACGATTTTGAATTAATAACCCACAGTAATTACCGCACGTTTCGTTGCAATGCTCGGAATAATAAATCCGCTCAATTTTGTCTTCACCGGCCGCACATCAACATCATCCCCATCATCATCATTTTCATCAAGATCGGTCGGTTTCGTCATGAGGATGGTAACGTTCTTCTTGGGTCGATAGTGTGATTCGGTGGTTGTTGAGGTGGTGCGAATGAATGAGGCGAATGTACCGTATCCTTGCTTGTTGATATTCCACTTGTATTTCAGTACTGTGTTTCCCAATTGAGTGGTCGTCCCATTATAACTCACTGAAATGAGATTGGTAACATCGCGTTTTGCAGGACTCGGAAGGTCTTTGATATAAATGAGTTTCGTGGTGTTGCCTGCCGCATCTTTGATCGTGACTGTTGTCGTTGCAATTCCGTTGTATTGTTTTTGATTCTTTTTGAGAAAAAACTATTTCTTTCGTAAAGTGAAATATTTGTAGACGATAATAATACTACTAATGA
>Ga0209515_10007265_pt1 | contig 13392 bp, 9 predicted proteins | sample Subgroupgradi54m_FD_187454 | JGI IMG/M metagenome (GOLD analysis project Ga0209515, IMG submission 187454) | Subsurface groundwater microbial communities from S. Glens Falls, New York, USA - GMW60B uncontaminated upgradient, 5.4 m (SPAdes)... ...
TCACTGAGATCCTTCTTATGACTTTTTGCCGAAGCCCTTTTGACACTTTTAATAGGCTCTATAAACGGTAAATCAACCACACGTTCGGTGAGATCGTTTTTGGTGAAGAGATAATATTTTGGCCGTAGTCGGTAGCTAAGAAGGATACGTAGCCATTCAGCCACAATTTTTTCTTTTACCCTCATGGCAAGGACGAGACAGATGGCAGTAACAAAAAGTACCAGCCCTATTTTGTACGGCGCTATCTTCATGACGGGAGAGAAGAGCGTGTAGACCAGTGTTCCCCAAAGGACAGGTGCCATAAGAAGAAGAATTTGCGAAAAATTTAATGATCCGGCTATTTTGTCCTCGATGGTCGTGATCTGTGCTGGGATTATCGTTGTTCTCATAGGTCTACGTGCCTTCTAGGAGTTTTAACTGATCCTTTTTGTGGTGGATCAGCGCTCATCACATTCATAATCTGGCTTCCGACGTGTTTGACGGTGTCTATGCTTCGAGAAAAAAGAATGAGTTGCATAACAAAATTAGGAATTTTAAGAAGTGTTAGGAGAAGGCCAATGGCAACGGCAATGGAAATAAGGGAATTGTTGGTGTGTTCGGGCAGTACAAGAAATGATCCAGCCAGTTGTATGGTGACAACATGGATGAAGATCGTAAATACCGAAACAAGATAGCCTTTGATCGCCATCTCGGCAAAGTCAGCGGTTTTAGGGAGTGTCCAGAGAAGAAAAATAAAGGGTGAAAGAACAGCACCCAAGGCAATAACAATCAGGCGGCTGATATACATAAGAAGAAGAACGATTGCAATAATTAAAAAGATAAGAAGAAAAATAAGGGTAATGGGCGGCGTATTTTGACTCAGGAGATTTGGAAGGGTTATCGCATTGGTAATCCACGCATGATCAAGTCCACCCGTGGCATTGATGATTCCGGTAACCAGAGCATTACAGGTTTTTATAGCGTAATCGGCAAGAAATAACGATACATTCATCCCCAGGAAAGCAAGACCAATACGAGGCAAAAGATGTTTAAACTCAATCTCTTCAAACCCGAACGTTGAAGCACTCATAAATTGAAGTCCCAAAAGTGCAACAATAAGGACAAAGAGTGTATCGGCAATCCCTAACATAATCAGCCAAAATTTAACAATGATTGCATTGGTGAGAAGGTCTGGAGTGTTTGTTAAAAATGTCATAATGCCATCAACAACGGGTTTGGTTGCGCTTTGGATAATGTTTTGAAGAAAACCGTTGACCGCATCAAGCAACACTTGGGCTAGTCCATCGGGGGGTTTCACGCTTTCAATTTGTGCTAACGGGAGAGTTGCCGTACTCGTGCTTCCAGGATCACCAACCAGAGCGCCGGTTAAGAGAGAAACGAGTGCGCCTGAGGCTAACACAACCACTAGCCCAATGAGCGCGTTACGGATTGTTTTCTTGGCGTCTTCCAGTGCTTCTGGTTTGCCGGTTGAGGTGATATACAAATATCCGCCACGAATGAGAAAAAAGACGGCAGCAGCAGCTGCAATGAAAGTTATGATCGAAAGCGTGTCTGAGGTATATGAACTAATTTCAGGAAGTGAGGAAGCGGCAAAGACAGTACTAGGCAAGAAGAGTGCAGACAGTATAAGACTGGCCAAGAGCAACAGTTTTTGCATAATGTTGGTTGTGCATAATTTTGTTTTACTGCATGGCCCCAAATGCACCGGTAGCCAAGTCAGAGACAATGTTAGTTAAGACGAACGCTCCCAAGACAACGATTAATCCAATGGCTGAATATTTAATGGTATTTTTTGCTTGATCCAATGCAACTGGGTTGCCTGAACTGGTCATATACCCAATGCCGCCCCAGACAAAGAATCCAGCAGAGACAATGGCTGCGAGAGTAACCAAGATTTGGATAATACTTTTTATGAATGTTTGGATCTTCGTGACATCAGCTGCTGCTGCATAGATAGGAGACGCGAACATGAGGGCTGTAATAGCGAGTGAAGATAAAACGATTAATTTTTTATTCATACCTACCTCCTTAAATAAACAAATAATTGTTGATGGTGGCAGGCCCGGGTACAAAAAAGCCCCTGTCGGAGGGGCAGCTCTTTTTTACTTGAGGAGATTATTATCCAATCCAGAGTAAAAGTCAAGGAGTTAGAGCGTCACAACAAATAAAATGTGCTATGTCAATATGTTTCAACAACGACCGTTTGAACCTTCTAACAAATGAAAGGGTGGAGTGTGTGGTCAAATAAATAATTTAAGTTAATTTTCCTATTCATTAATCAAAAAATTACCCTAAGAATCAATTTAAATATCCTCGACGAGGCTAGTAGATAGGAGTATAATTTTAATAGTTTTTCTATGCCGCAAGAACTTGCAACTTCAAATGATACAGAGAGGCCTAAAACTGAAAATGGTTTGGCCTTTATTAAAGAAGTAGCCAAGTACTTTATGGATTTTCTGGAAACAGATTTTCATAAACGTCGAAACCCCAAACGTAGTATTCAATCAAGAAATAATAGCAATTTATTGGTTGGTTTAAACTTAAGTAAATATCCCTCTTTTAATAGTCTTGCATGGAAGGCTATTAATAATTCTTTTAGCAAAAATTCACCCATGGTAATAGAAAAAGGTGTTTATAGAACAAATATCCCTAAAAATTTATTAGACTTGATCGAATTCTCAATTAATAAAATATCTAATAAGCAGGTTAATTTGTTATTAACTGATATCGCCGAAGAGATAGAGAAAAATACAATTCTATATAAAAAGGAATACGATAAAGCGCTTAGTTCATCAATTGATGAGGCTGCAAAAAAAATACGAGCGACCTTAATCTTGCCGTTTATTTCTTATATAGAAAAACCCTTGGAGAATCTAAACCTTGGGGATGAAAATAATATTTATCTAATGGAAGAAGAATTAACCGAAATTCTCGTATCTTCTATAGAAAATAAAGTATCTGAGGTCATCAAGTTTCTCTTAGCGGAAGAAAAAATTGATATTTATAAACAATTAAAAGAGGCATTTGATTTAGAAAATATAAAGTTTAGTATATATTCATTTTTTGAGGCTTTCAAAGTTGGAGATCTTTTTTCAGAAGTTTATGAAATGGAAAGAAATAGGAGTATTTTAGATAAACAAGAATTTTATTTATATTTTTGCGATATTACCTTTGATAAGGCGAAATATCCAATTTTTTATATACCTTTTACAATTGATAAGCAAAACGACGTATTAAATATAGAATTTGACTCTCAAGTTTATATTAATAAAAAAGCAATTGAATATATTTCTCAAGAGTATAACAAAGAAAAAGTAAAAAAAGGCAATATAAAATCAATATCTGAGCGAATTATATATTTATCCCAACATCAAGACGATTTCAAATCTATTATAAAAGAAATATTGAGTGAAATAATCAATTTCTTTGATTTAGACGGTTCAATTGAAATAGATAGTACAAGTCAACAAGTAGCAAAAAGCTTCTTAGTGAGAGCATCAAATTCATGCTATATAAGTTTGTTCGATAAATCTGACGAAGCTTTAGTTAATGATTATGAAGAAATATTACAATTGTTATCGTCAGAAGACAGCATACTAGCCTCTGCTTTTAATAAACTAATTGAAGACTTTATTCATAAAGATCCACTCAAAATTGATATAGAGATACAAGAAGAATGGAACGATAATGAAGTTCAAGACAAATTAGTCTTTCATAGCCCAATACCGTTAAACGAAGAACAATTACAAATACTTTCTGCAATCAAACGAGATGACTGCAAGTATATTATTGTTCAGGGTCCTCCAGGTACAGGAAAAAGTCACACAATAACTGCAGTTGTCTTTGATGCTATTTTAAAAAACCAATCGGTCTTGGTACTGTCAGATAAAAAAGAAGCCCTTGATGTAGTTGAAGATAAAATAACTGAAACAATGAATAAAGTTAGAGTAGATGATAATTTTCAAAACCCTGTTTTGAGATTAGGAAAGATAGGAAACGCTTACGCGAAAATATTAAGTGCTGTATCGATTAAATCAATTACAAACAATTATTTAGCAGTCAAAAAAAACTATAAAGAAGTTGAGCAAAATATAGATAGTTTAAAAAAATCTTTAAAAGAAGATATTGAAGCAGAGGTAATAACAAACAAGGATATTAGCATCAAAGAAATATATGAATATTATACTCTTGAAAATGATTTAGTTGCGAAAAAAATGTCTTTAGATTATGAAGAAGTGCTTGGTCTCCCTGAATCTGCTGTAGATATCGAGGAATTCCGGAAAGTTTTGTTAAATATTAGAAACAAATTAACCCAAGGGCCAAATCAGATAGAAAATGATAAAAAACTATTCGCCGTCACTGATTTTTCAGTCTCAAAATTTAATGATATAAAAGATTTTGAGAAATATATTGATGTTTTGATTAGTCTCGCAGCCACAATTAAGAAAATAAAAGAAGTATATGGTGATGAGGTATCAATACTACAGGAATTTGGAACATTTGATTCTTCCAAGATTGAAAAGTTAAATTTGATTTTAATTAAATATCGAAAAGAACGTAACTGGCTCTTCGGATATTATTTTAAAAAAGAAGTGATAAGTGAATTAAATCGAGAATTTAAAAAAACATTTGATTATTCGAGCGATATTGAACCTCATAATAAATTAAAGGGGTTAGCAAGTATGCTAAATATATATGAGTTTGGTTTGGAGCTTTATAATTCACTTGATAATCGGTTTAACAGAAGTTTTGACTTTATCAAATTTATTCACTCGGTCATTAATAATGAGGAAATATTGTTGAGTATAGAGGGTCTTACATCTTTAACAGAAGACTTAAAATATCTTAACCAGATCGTTGTTAAATATCCATTAACGGCCAAAAAACTTAAAATCGCCTCAAGCTCATTGAATGCCTTAACAAACAATGAATTAGTTAACATACCCGATTTAGATTTTGACAAAGTCATTAGGTATATAAGCCTGAATCATAAGATTACCAAGGATTTCACTGACATCCCACAATTGGATTATGGGAATCAACAAAAAGATATTGAAAGTTTGCTTACCGTGCAAATGACACACATCATGGATGGCAGAGTTGTAGATTTCTGGAATAAGTATACAGCCACAGCTACAGCTTTAAAGAAAATTATACAAAGCAAAATGAAGTTTCCTCGCGATGAGTTTATGAAACTAAAGGAGGCTTTTCCTTGCATTTTATCCGGAATTAGAGATTACGCCGAATATATACCTCTTGAACCAGAGATATTTGATTTAGTCATCATTGATGAAGCCTCGCAAGTAAGCGTAGCTCAGGCGTTCCCCGCTTTACTTAGAGCGAAAAAAGTTTTAATTCTCGGCGACAAAAAACAATTTAGCAACGTTAAAACCGCTCAAGCACGTTCTGATGAAAATAGAAAATATTTAAACGTACTTAAATCTAGTTTTATCAAGAATATTTCAAACGATACAACTAAGTTAGTAAAGCTCGATAAATTTAATATAAAAACTTCAATTTTAGAATTCTTTGAATTTATTAGTAATTACAATACGCAACTCCTTAAACATTTTAGAGGGTATAAGGAAATTATTTCATACTCAAATAAATATTTTTATCAGGACAGTTTGCAGGTTATGAAGATAAGAGCAAAACCTGTTGATGAGGTAATAAAATTTACATTTATTAAACATGATGGTAAGAAAGAATTAATTCAAAATACTAACTTACTTGAAGTCGAAAAAGTAATATCTGAATTGAAAAAAATTAAAGATTCGGAGCAACAGCTTTCTGTCGGAATTATTACCCCTCATACAAATCAACAAAAACTATTGGTAGAAAAAATTAATAAGATGGAAGATAAAGATTATTATTTTGAAAAACTCAAGTTAAAAATAATGACTTTTGATACGTGTCAAGGTGAAGAACGTGACTTGATACTTTATTCTATGGTAGCTACAGAGGAAGAAGATCATCTCTGGGGAGTATTTATTAAAGATTTAAATGAAGTGGATCTCGAAGAAGATGGTCGTATAAAAGCACAACGGTTAAATGTCGGATTAAGCCGTGCAAAGGAATGTGTGCATTTTATTCTAAGTAAGCCTGTTGAAAAATTTAACGGTTCAATCGGTGAAGCATTAAACCATTATGCGTCTGCCTTAAACGAAGCTAAGAAAGAACATAGCGCTAGCGAGGTTGATAAAAACTCTAAAATGGAGCCCGAGGTTATGAATTGGTTCTATCAAACTGATTTTTGGAATAGATACAAAAGTAATATAGAGTTTATTCCGCAATTTGAACTTGGTAAGTATTTAAAACAACTTGATAGAACATATGACCATCCAAACTATAAAGTTGATTTTTTACTCGTATATAGTGACGAGGTTCATAAAGAGCATAAAATTATTATTGAATATGATGGATTTAGAGAGCATTTTAAGGATTTTGAAAACATTAATGAATACAATTATCAAGATTATTATTCAGATTCGGATATATATCGAGAAAAAGTATTGGAGAGTTACGGATATAAGTTTTTAAGAGTAAATAAATTTAATATTGGAAAAAATCCCATTACCACATTAAACGATAGAATGGTTAGTTTAATTAAATCGAATGACGGTAAAAATAACATAATTAGCCATATTCATCAGACGGTTACAGATTTGCAAAATGGGTCAATGAAAGAATGTCCTAAATGTAACGAGGTAAGAAACGCGGAAGATTTTAAAGATTCATCATTAATTACTGGATACGGAAGATTTTGTAAGTATTGTAAGGGAAATATTTACTATTCGGAATTAGAAAAATCTATACCAGCAACAAGTGAAAATGAGACTATAAATAATCCGAGTTTATGTCCAAAATGTACCTCGAAAATGGTATTACGATCCGGACGATATGGTAAATTTTACGGTTGTACAAGGTTTCCATATTGTAAGGGTACAAGGCCGTACAGAGTGAATTAAATAAATATATGAATATAGTCACAGCTTCAAAACTTTACGACTATTTTCAATGTCCTCATAAGGTTTGGCGAGATGCGTATGGTCCTCAAAATGAAAAAAATCCTGAACCTAACCCATTTGTGCAGCTATTGTGGGACAAAGGTGTTTTACGTGAAAAAGAAGTAGTTAAGAGTTTGGGAGCACTTCTCGATCTAAGTTCTGCCAATAAAGAGGAGCAATTTAATAAGACAATTGAAGCAATGAAATCGGGTAGCCCTCTTATCTATCATGGTTATATTAAATGGGAAAATCTTGCCGGAGAGCCTGACCTATTGAGGCTAAATGATGATGGTACGTATATACCAATTGATATTAAAAGTGGTCGAGGACTTGAAAGTGAAGACGCTGATGAAGGTGAGGCGGGCAAACCCAAAAAACATTATGCAGCTCAACTTTCCTTGTATTCAGAAATTCTTATAGCATTGGGTTTTGCTAGTAAACATGTTGGTATCATTTTTGATATCGATAGTAAAGAAGTTGTCTATGACCTCGATGCGCCAATAGGAGTGAAAAATAAGCAAACATGGTGGCAAATGTATCAAGACGTCAAAAACGAAACAGCATTACTCATTGAGAATAAGCGAAAGAACGATCCTGCTTTAATCGGTGTATGTAAACTTTGTCCATGGTATGCAAGCTGCAAAAAATGGTGCATTGATAGGGAGGATTTATCTACGGAATTTTCGCTTGGAAGATCGAAACGAAATACACTTCAACAAGACCTCGGAATTTCGACAGTTGGAGAGTTAGAGGGAATAGATATTCCCTCACTTCTTGAGCAAAAAGCAAAAGATAAGAATTTTTTGACAGGTTTTGCAGCTTCTTCGCTCGGTACGGTGAAAAAACGTGCACAAGTATTACATTCAGCAAAGAGACCTGTTATTTATTCACCCATCTCATTCCCACAAGTGCCATATGAGTTGTATTTTGATATAGAAGATGATCCTACTCAAGGGTTTGTTTACTTACATGGTGTGTATGAGCGATTTGAGGGAAAAGAGCGGTTTTTACCTTTTGTAGCAAAGGAAAACACTCCAGAAGCAGAGAAACAGGCATGGAAAGAGTTTTGGCAATATATTCACTTTCTTCCAAAAGATGGTTATTGTTCCTATTATTATTCGAAACATGAACGGACGACATACAGACGTATGCAACAACAATATCCTGATATAGTATCAGCAGAAGAAGTTGAGTATTTTTTTGAAAAAGTACGTGCAATTGATTTATATTACGATTGTATTACAAAGAATACTGATTGGCCCCTTTATAGTTACTCTCTTAAAGAAATTGCGCAGTACATTGGATTTAATTGGAGAGATAAAACCCCTTCAGGAGCACTGTCAATTCAGTGGTTTAATGAATATCTTCAAAATAAAGATCCTGCAAAACTCCAAAGAATAATTGATTATAATGAGGATGATTGTAAAGCCACAATGGTAATTAGAGATTATTTAGCTACTTCTCGCGAAAGTTAATGCTGAGTTAATTTCCTTCCGGGTGAATTTTTAGTCATTTTTTTAATGGTTTGATGAGTTTCACTCAAGATATGCTTTAAAGCCATTCTAAAATTTTCGTCCTCAATGATTTGAGGCAATTTCCAAGTTCTGAATTTGCTAGGAACTGAAATGTTAGCGATTATTGGGTAAGGCTTTTTTTCCAATCGATCAATGTTTATATTCCGTAATATATTACCATTGGTTTTTTCATATGTAATAAGAATTTTTTCCAATTCTTTTTTAAATAATTCTGGTTGCTCTTTGATGTATCTTTTATTAGTAAACGTAACTCTACTAGCGAGCTCAATAATTTGATTAGAATTAATTGATTTTCCCGCGCTTCTGCAAAGAAGTAGAGATTCATTACTGCTCTGATCTAGTAAAAATGGAGCTTTTTGGAGAATATCAACTCGTTTTCTAAATCCACTAGCGGAAATCAACGAGTTTATGGCGTAACTTTTGAAGGAACCTTCGTTATGGTGTTTAAGCAGCCTTAAAATTTCTTCAACTGCTTCTTCATATTTTCCTACTAGTAAATGTCTTTCAAGTCCATAAAAATACAAAAATACATAAGATAAGTTTGTTTTTTGAGTTATATCTCTTAACCACGACAAATATTGATATCGGTGTTTTGGAAGAAGGCCGGAATAGCTAGGATAATACATTTTATTACTTTCTATTTCGCTATTAATTTCAACGGGCAATTTAGTCCAAATTAAGCTGGGCTCAGAATAGAAATTATAGCTTTCATCTGTTGAATAAACATTTTTTGTGTTTAAATCTATGGTTATTTTGATTGATACAGGTGAAGATATTTTTGAGGCTTCCTCGTCTGTTATCCAAAGAAGCGATTTTGTAGGCTCCGGTATTCGTAAAGTTTCAGATACCGTATTTCTTGATGCGCTTAAGGTGTCATTTGTTCCGAACAATTTTTGTAATAAGTTCATATATTTCGATGATCAACATTATTCTATCAAATAATTTAAAGAAAACGGCGCCCGACGAGCCCTATGTAGTAATCAGTTAGCAATTTGATAAAAATATGGGTATATTTTTAGGAATCTCAAAAAACTGAGAAGAACTCACGGGTACATTGGCGCCTCGAGATATAGGAGAAAATCTGACTTCGTTAACATGTAATGGCATTACAGCCTATTTTATTGCTTCAAATGACAGAAAAGACGATTTATCCAATCCAACATGTGTTATATTCATCGAGCTATCCGAGGGTATGGAGTATGCTTGTGTTTTGAGAATGTTTGCGAGGAACATTTTTACCCTCGGATGCAATTCACATATGATATGCTACGAGTATTATGTTCGAAGAAAGTAATACAGCTCCATACACCATTTCCCAGTTTATTAATCTACTCAACGATCAACTGAAACCGATTGAAGCAAAAATAATAGGTGAGGTTACTTCCGTAAAGATTTCTTCTAAAGGACACGTATATTTTACGTTGAAAGATCAGGACGTTGAGGCGGTAGTAGATTGCATTCTTTGGAAGGGTAGATATGAATTAAACGGTATTGCCTTGGAGGCGGGTATGGAAGTTATGGCCGTTGGGCATCCGCAGGTATATCCGGGCACTGGAAGATTGAGTTTTCATGCCGAAGTTATTGAACGTGTCGGCGAAGGTGCGTTAAAGGAAGCATACAAGAAGCTCAAACAAAAACTTACCATGGAAGGATTGTTTGTCCCCGAGCGAAAGCGGCCGTTACCGAAGCTGCCCCATCGAATTGGTGTTATTACATCAAAACAGGGAGCCGTTATCCATGATTTTATGAATAATGTCGGTCTCCACGGATTTGAGATTATGTTTATCGACTCACGCGTTGAGGGCCAGGAGGCATTGATTGACTTATCCCAGGCGATGGAGACCATGAAAAAGCAATCAGTTGACGTTCTGGTCATTATGCGTGGAGGCGGATCCCTGCAATCACTTGCTGCGTTCGACAACGAAGCGATCGTTCGGAAAATTGCGGCATTTCCGGCACCGGTCATTGCGGCAATCGGGCATCATGAGGATGTTACGTTAAGCGCCCTTGCTGCGGATGTGCATGTCTCAACACCCACGGCCGCAGCGAATCTACTTCACGAACAGTGGTTGAAGCCAAAAGAGCAGGTTGCCGATGTTACCAATCATATACTCAACCGGTATCAGGATGCACTGCAAGGAGCAAGAGATGAGGTATCAGGATATAAAGAAGCGATTACCGGAAGTTATGCTGATATATTCTCCCGGTATAAGGACTTTGAGCATATGATCCGGGATAAGGTATTTTCAAAATACTACCATACTCTCACAAACGTCCGGTTATTCATTCACAGGGAAAGCGTTGACCGAATTTTTCGTACGTTTGAGCATGCACTTAAAAGCAGTGGTCAGTTGCTGGACTCCTGTGAAAAAATTATTGCCCTGAACGATCCGTTGCGGCCCCTCGAGAAGGGGTATAGTCTCACATATGTCCATGATACACTCGTGAAGTCCGTTCATGATATTGTAATCGGTGATACAATTCGTGTACGGGTCAATGACGGATCGATAGATTCGTCAGTACACGCGATTGACGACAAGAAATAATATGACAAAACCTATTAATTTGAGTGAAAACCTCAAAAAACTTCAGGATATCGCAGAATGGTTTGATCAGCAGGAAAACGTCGATATTGAAGCTGGATTAATCAAAGTGAAAGAGTCAGTGACCCTCATTAAGGAATGCCGGGTTCGTCTTGCCGATGTGCAGAATCAGTTCAATGAGGTGAAAAAAGAAATCGAATCAACAGACACTGTAGTTGAAGGTGCGTCTGAGGAAGAGCAGGAAGAAAAAGTTGATCCAGATAAAATTCCATTCTAATTTTCCACGAATACAGGGGTTTTCCCCCTCTTTTGACAAGGGTTTCCGGCTAAAGCCTGCAATAAATTATTTACCGGTAAAATCAATTAATTTTAGTGAAGTATATAAATGGTCCAGCCACTGTGTATGTACTATCCTTAGTTTTCCTAACGGACTTGTCGACGTATTCTTAGTGATATCAGTAAGATCTACTTGAATTTGGCGGTGATCCCTTCCTTTCTGGGATAACAATGTGTATTCATTACTAGTGCTTCCTCCTGTTGCTAGTCTGTTTGCGATGAATAGCCACTTGTCACTATTTTTAACATTTTCCCCAGGATGAGACCGTGCAAGTTCGACGAGATTTCCTTCAAAATGGTTTAATACATTTCTCATAGAATTGGCGGCATCTTTTGAAAGCACTACTTCAGCATCAGCTTTTATATAGGTTGAGTTGGCATCACGGAATTCAGTAGCGAGCGAGTCCCTAATTTTTTTGAGCGTATTTTCTATTTCCTGAACTTTATTTTGTCTGGATTGAATTTTCATATATTCGTCAAGAGACAAGTGAGCCCATTTGCTGATATCAAGATGCTGACTGCTACCGCTCACTCCATTTATATTCAGAATTTCGTTAAATACAACTTGCGAAGCAGTTCCGCTAGCACCACTCCCTGAAGTTGTTGCAAATCCGGGGTCCACATCGAGTTTTGGTAGCGCATTTTTCCATATACTTAAATCCTGTCCAAAAACAGTATTGAGTTTTGTTTCATTTAGCCTGTTTGATGCTTCGGGGGGCATATTTTTGAATACGTTTAATGCCCACTCTGTTTCTTCTTTTGCTTGTTTGACTGTCGGGACTATATCATTAACGTTTTTAACGTCCTTTAGGAAAGAATCTAGTTTATTATTTTTTTCTTGTAATAAATCTGTTAAATTTTTATTCATGATCTTCGCGATTCCAAAATTAAAATGGTTTAGGAAACACTAATGAGATTTTTGTAAGGTTGTACGGGTAATTTGTAAAATACTTGTCAGGCCCAAATGATTAGTTACCCATGCCCCAATAGTTATTGCGAGAATAGGCACAATTAATAACCACCAGTACTTTTGCCACAAATTATCGTTTTTTGTCTCATTAATGTTTAAAGTTTTAGTAACTCTATTATCTTGATGCACGTTGTTAAAAAAACCAATCATTTTCCCCACCTTTTGTGTGTTAGGTTTTTCATGGGCAGTTGGCTCATATTTATTTTGTTTTTTTTCTGGTATGAGCGGCAACCTGCTTATAATTGATTGGAGACGACTAATTTTCTTGCGAATCGTTTTATCAACATGGGCTCGTCTAACTTCAAGGGGCTGGCCTCCCATCGTGATTATCGCACCGAGCTCATTTTTATACTCGTCTGCCATTGAGGCGTTACTGAACACTCTTTGAAGATACTCAGCGTTATAGTCATCCCAAATATTACGTCTGTTTACTATTTCTTCAAACGCAGACTCATCCATGTCGATATAATTGGTGTCAAGTATGTTTGTCCCTTCAGCTATTCTATTTTCTAACTCTATTTTTACTTCTTTTTTAGATATCAGCAATTCAACGTTATCCATACTTCTATTATACCAAAGAGGATACTTATACATTGAGTACAAGCGTAAAATTATCATAGTAATACAGGGGCCTTGCCCCTCTTTTGACAAGGGTTTTCGGCTTCGCCTCCAATAAACTGCGCTTCGCTTGCCCTTGCAAAATTCACCCTGCTAATAATGCTCCACGTATAGGAAGCGCGGCGCGCTTCCTCTTAAAAAATTATAAAAACATTGAAGGCGCCAGCAAGGAGGTATATATGATGTTACTTACCAAGGAGGTACTCAAACGGTTTGAGGAGATTGGGAGACAGGAAGACAAGAAGGATCCGATTGTTGTGGCAAAGTTTTTTAACCCGAACGGGGCCGGTACATGGTATGCGACCGAGTATAACCCAGAGGAGAAAATATTCTTCGGGTACGTCTCAATCTTCGGTGATTGGAACGATGAATGGGGCTCATTC
>Ga0209515_10007267_pt1 | contig 13387 bp, 10 predicted proteins | sample Subgroupgradi54m_FD_187454 | JGI IMG/M metagenome (GOLD analysis project Ga0209515, IMG submission 187454) | Subsurface groundwater microbial communities from S. Glens Falls, New York, USA - GMW60B uncontaminated upgradient, 5.4 m (SPAdes)... ...
CGGCTCGACCGGCGCCGGCGCGCGCTCGGCCGCCGGACGCGCCACCGCGCGGGGGGCGACACGTTCCAGCTCGGCCACGCGGCTGGCGAGCAGCCGCACGCGGTCACGCAGCTCCAGCATTATGACGAATGTGACGATGGGCGCCACCAGGAGCGCGAGCCCGACCAGGCTCCAGACCAGCATCCACACCATACGCCCTCCCGTATCGATCCGTCGGATGGCCGCGGATGGCCAGAAAGGCTGCGCGAGTCGCCGCTGTCTCGATTATGGCGTCAGGGCCCCGGGGGGCCGGAAGGATTTCCCGCCCCCATCTTGACGCACGCCGGGCTTCGGGCCATCCTCGGGGCCGTCGCCAAACCCAGAGGAAGGGAAGGTCCAGGACAATGAGCGAACGGCTGGACGGACGGACGGTGCTGATCACGGGAGCGGCGTCGGGCATCGGCGCGGCGTGCGCGCGCCGGCTCGACGCGGAGGGCGCGCGGCTGCTGCTCGCCGACGTCAACGGGCCGGGCGCGGAGAAGCTCGCGGCCGAGCTGGGGCAGCGCGCGATCGCGGCCGACGTCACGCGCGCCGCCGACATCGAGCGCATGGTCGACGCCGCCTATGCGAGCTGGGGCCGGCTCGACGTCCTCTTCAACAACGCCGGCGTCATCCAGACGAAGCCCCTGCTCGACGTGACCGAGGCCGACTGGGACCGCATCATGACCGTCAACCTGCGCGCCGTCTTCTTCGTGCTGCAGGCGGTGGCGCGGCGGATGGTGAAGCAGGACCCGATCCCGGGCTCCGAGCTGCGCGGCAAGCTCATCCAGACCGCCTCCATCGCCGCCTACCGCGGCGGGCAGGCGCTGCTCGGTCCCTACTCGGCCTCCAAGGCGGGCGTGGTGAGCATCACGCGGACGGCGGCCTCCGTGCTGGCGCCCCATCGCGTCACCTCCAACGCGCTCTGCCCCGGCGTCGTCGAGACGCCGATGTGGGAGCAGATCGACGCGGAGTGGACGGCGCTCGAGGGCTGGGCGCGTGGCGAGGCCTGGAAGCGCCGCATCGCCGGCATCCCGCTCGGCCGGCCGGAGCGCGCCGAGGACCTCACGGGCACCGTCGTCTTCCTGGCCAGCGCCGACTCCGACTACATGACGGGCCAGGCCATCAACGTCGACGGCGGCCTCGTCATGGGCGGTTGATCCTCATCCGTATCGCGATCTTCGTCGCGCCGGGGCCCTGGTGGGCCGCGGGCCCGGCCCTCGGGCTCGCGGCGCCTGCCCCGGCACCTCGCTCGGGCAGATCGGCGAAGGCACGCTGGTGGCGCTGTTCTCGCAGATGATCCCGGTCGCGCTCGCGCTCAGCATGCTGGCGGGGGTGTCGCTCGGCCTCCTGGGCGGCGGCGGCTCCATCCTGACGGTCCCCATCCTCGTCTACGTGGCCGGCGTCCCCGCCCAGGTTGCCATCACCATGTCGCTGGTCGTGGTGGGCATGGTCAGCGCCCTCGGGACGCTCCTCTACGCGCGGCTCGGGCTCGTGCGGCTCCGGGCCGCGCTCGTGTTCGGGGGCGCCGGGATCGTGGGCGCCCTGCTCGGGGCGCGCCTGACGCAGCGCGTGTCAGAGCGGTGGCTCCTCACGCTGTTCGCAATCCTCATGCTGATCGTGGCGGTCTCGATGGCGCGGAACCGGCGCGAACCGGTCGCGCTCGACTGGGTCGATCCCCGCCTCGCGGCCATGGTCGCGGTGGGGTTGGGGGTCGGCGTCCTGACCGGGTTTCTCGGCGTGGGCGGCGGTTTCGTGATCGTCCCCGCGCTGCTCTGGGCGGGCCGGCTGCCGATGAAGGACGCCATAGGGACCTCGCTGGCCACGATCGCGCTCAGCAGCACCTCCGGGCTGCTCGGCCACCTGGGTCAGGCGCAGATCGACTGGGCGCTCACCGCCGAGTTCGTGGCCTGCGCGGGAGCCGGGATGTTCGTGGGTCAGGTCTTCGCGCACCGCGTGCGCGCCGAGCGCCTCCGCCAGGCCTTCGCGGCGCTCCTGGCCGCCGTCGGCCTCGTCATCCTGCTGCGGCAGGCCGGCCTGCTGGCCGCGGCAGGCATCTCGCCCTGAGGAGAGCGGCCGCTCCGACTTCCGGACGAGCGGGATGAGCGATGAAGTCTCGATTGGCAATCGCGTCGGTTCTGGGCGTCGGTCTCCTGCTGTCACTCGCGAGCCTGGCTCCCGGTCAGAGCAGCGCGCAGCGCGCCGTCGCGCCGCCGGCGAGCAGGCGGCCCGCGCCCGCCGGGGACGTCCTTCCCGACGGCCCGCTGGGTGAGGCGATTCGATACGGCGAGCGGATCCTGACCCAGACTCGCGTCGCCGCGAAGGAGTACGTCGGAAATGCCCTGAGCTGCACGAGCTGCCATCTGGACAAGGGACGGAGAGCCTATTCCTCGCCATGGGTCGGGATCTGGGGCGTCTTCCCCGAGTACCGAAGCCGCAATGCGAAGGTGAATCTCCTGGAAGACCGCGTGAACGATTGCTTCGAGCGCTCGATGAACGGCCAGGCCCTGCCCCGAGACGGCGACGAGATGCGCGCGATCCTCGCCTACATGTGGTGGCTCTCCAGGGACGTGCCGACCGGGATCGATTTCCCCGGGCGCGGCTTCCTCAAGATGAAGCCGGACCGCGCGCCGGACGAGCGCAACGGACAGCGGATCCACGCCAGCACGTGCGCGGCCTGTCACGGTGCGGACGGGCAAGGGCTGCTGGGGCCGAACGGCGACTATGTCTTCCCCCCGCTGTGGGGACCGCAATCGTTCAACATCGGGGCGGGAATGGCGCGGCTGAACACGGCGGCGGCGTTCGTCAAGGCCAACATGCCCTACGGGCAGGGCAACACGCTCAGCGATCAAGAGGCGTACGACGTCGCCGCCTACTTCACGCGACAGCCGCGGCCGGACTTCCCCGGCAAGGACAAGGATTGGCCGAAAGGGGACAAGCCCCCTGACGCCCGGTACTGACCGCACCGAGTCCAGGCTCGCCAAGAACGGAGTCCAGAATGACGAGTGACGCAGAAGGTCTTCTCCGTCGATGCTTCGGCGAAGGACCGCGCGCAGGCCGGACGCGACCTCCAGTTCGCCCTCAAGACGACTTGGGCCAATGTCTCCGCTGACCAAAGCTCCCTCGAGGAAGGCGGAGTCTTCCCGTTCGTCACGCTGAACCAGACGAAGCGTGGGTACCTCGTCTCCGTCGGGAAGCAGATGAACGGCTGCTTCAAGGCGGGCTGGTACGACGGCTGCGCGGTCATGATGCGGCGGCTCCTCGAGACTTCCATCATCGAAGCGTTCGAGGCTCGCGGGCTTGAGGCCAACATCCAAGATCCGTTGACGAAGGACTTCTTCCAGCTAACTCCGCTGGTGAACGCGGCGCTGGCAGAGACCTCGTGGAACCTGCCCAAGAACGTAAGGAAGTACCTGCCTGACCTCCGCGACCTTGGGCACAAGTCAGCCCACAACCGGTACTACGTCGCGAAGCCGCCGGACATCGACAAGCTCGCGGGCGTCTACCGCGAGGCGGTCGAGGCGTTCCTGCATCTAGGGAATTTGCTGTAGCTGCTCGTGCATTGCTGCACGGCCCGCCTGGCCGAATTCAAGCCGGCGCTCCCGCTGGCGGTCGGCGTGCAACGGGCGGTCTACGTGACGGCGGCCCGGCTGATGCGCGCGTCGCCGCCGAGGAGGCCCGCTGGAACATGCGGGTGACGCTCAGCCTGCGCAACAACTACGAGCGTGTGGAGCGAGGTCGCGCCCTCCCGGCGCCGGCGGCGAATGAGCCCGACATCGACGACCTCCTGGACCGCTCCTGGTCATCGGGACGCCGGACACGTGCATCCGCCAGAGCAAGCGCATCTCGGAGCTGGTGGGCATCACGCACTTCAACGGCAATTTCTGGTTCGGCGATCTCGACCACGCGCGCGTGCTGCGCTCGATGGAGCTCTTCGCCAGGGAGGTCATGCCGGCCGTCGGCTGAGGGCCGCGATGGCGGACGAGGGCGGCGGTCTCGCGGCGTGTCGACGTGTCCACGACGTGGAACGGTCTCATAAACCTTGCCGACCGTGAGGGCCGTGCACTATCGTTTTACTCGGAAGACTGTCGGGGCATGACGGACACCTTCAACGACATCGAGAAGCTCGAAGCCGACCTCTGGGAAGCCGCGGACAACCTCCGCGCCAACTCCAAGCTCACCTCCAGCGACTACTTCATGCCCGTGCTGGGCGTGATCTTCTTGCGCCATGCTGCGAACCGCTTCGAGGTCGCCACCCGGCAGATCGCCGCGGATCGGGCCGCGGGCCGGATGCCCAAGCGCGGCGTTCTCGCGGCCGACTACGTGCGCCGGCGCGCGCTCTGGCTGCCTGAGAACGCCCGCTACGACTGGATCATGCAGCAGGCCGCCACCAGCGGCAGCGATCTGCCCACGCTCGTAACCGACGCGATGACCGCGATCGAAGAGGAGTTCGAGCCGCTCAAGAGCGTGCTGCCCAAGGACTACGGCATCTTCGAGCCCAGGGTGCTCGAAGACCTGATGCGCCTCTTCAACAGCGAGCAGATCAAGCAGGCCACCGGCGACGTCTTCGGCCGCATCTACGAATACTTCCTCGCCAAGTTCTCGATCCAGAAGGCCCACGACAACGGCGAGTTCTTCACGCCCGCCTCGCTCGTGCAGACCATCGTGAACGTCATCGAGCCCGACCACGGTACGGTGTTCGACCCCGCCTGCGGTTCGGGCGGAATGTTCGTGCAATCCAGCCACTTCATCGAGCACGGGGGCGGCGACACGGCCAAGAGGGTCGTCTTCTACGGCCAGGAAAAGAACCGCGACACCATCCGCATCGCCAAGATGAACCTCGCCGTCCATGGGCTGGAGGGCAAGATCGCCGAGGCCATCACCTACTACGAGGACGAGCACACCCTCGTCGGCAAGTGCGACTTCGTGATGGCCAATCCGCCCTTCAACGTGGACCTGGTGGACGCCGAGCGCATCAAGTCCGACCGGCGCCTCCCCTTCGGCCTGCCGGGAGTGAACAAGGAGAAGAAGGTCGGGAACGGCAACTACCTGTGGATCTCCTATTTCTGGAGCTACCTGAGCGAGAAGGGCCGCGCCGGCTTCGTCATGTCCTCACAGGCGTCGAGCGCAGGGCATGGCGAGAAGGAGGTGCGCAGAAAGATCGTCGAAACGGGCGACGTGGACGTCATGATCTCCGTCCGCCCCAATTTCTTCTACACCCGTACCGTCCCCTGCGAGCTGTGGTTCTTCGACCGCGCCAAGGCCGCTGAGCGTCGTGACAAGGTGTTGATGCTCGACGCGCGCAACGTCTACCGCAAGGTTACGCGCACGATCTACGACTTCTCTCCGGAGCAGATGAAGAACCTCTCGGCCATCGTCTGGCTCTACCGGGGGCAACACGGGCGCTTCCTCGCGCTGGTGAAGGAGTACCTCGGCGCGGTCTGCGCCGAGAGCGCCGCCGTCCCGGCGAAGCTCGCCGGCTTCGAGACGACGCTCGCCGACCTGCGGGCCCGGTTTGCACGACTGCTCAAGGCCGTGGAGAAGGACAGCACGCTCGATGCCGACAAGAAGAAGGCGTTGGTCGATGCTGCCGCCGAGCTGACCGACGCCAAAGAGCCCTTTGAGTCCGACCGCGCTCGGCTGCTCGCCGACCTCGACGGCTTCCGCAAGCGCTACGCGGACGCCTTGCCGGAGACGAACAAGCCCCAGCACGGCGCCCGCCGGGCCTTCGACCCCATCGCCGAGCGCACCAAGGGGCTCATCAAGCAGGTCGACCTGCTCTACAAGCTCGCTGCCCGCGTGGCCGACCTTGGCGGCGAGCTGGCCAGTGCGGAGTCCGTCGCGGAGGCCTACGAGCGCCGCGCCGCCGGGCGCCTGATCAAGCAGCTCGACGAGCAGCGCAAAGCCGCCGTCGACCAGCTCAAGCACGCCGGCTACTTCCACCGACAGGTCGCTTGGCTTCAGGAGCGCTTCCCCAAGGCCGAGCTGGAAGCTGTACCAGGGTTGGTGAAGATCGTGGACCGGAAGGAGATCGAGGCCGCCGACTGGAGCCTGACCCCCGGCCGCTACGTGGGCGTGGCCCCGCCCGAGGAGGACGAGGATTTCGACTTCGAGGCCGCCCTGCGCGACATCCACACCGAGCTAGCTGACCTGAACAGAGAAGCGGTGGAGCTGGCGGCGAAGATTCAGGCGAACTTCGAGGAGTTGGGAGCATGATGCGCACCTCGCCTGGGAAATACTGGGAGAAGGGGCAGCTGCGGGATCTAGTCTTCTTCCAGCGAGGCTTCGATATCACGCAGGCTGAGCAGCGACCTGGTCCCTATCCGGTGATTTCCTCGTCAGGGATTGCGAGTTCTCATGATGAGTATAGGGTGCACGGCCCTGGCGTCGTCATTGGTCGAAAGGGCACGCTCGGGTCGATTCACTTCTCCGAAGAGGACTACTGGCCTCACGACACGACCCTGTGGAGCAAGGATCTCCGTGGCAATGACGCTCGCTTTGTCTATTACTACCTGCACACCTCAACTTGAAGCGATTTGACGTGGGGAACTCGAACCCGACGCTGAACCGTAACCATATTCACGACCTGCCGGCTGTGATTCCTCCTCTGAGCATTCAGCGTCGCATCGTCAGTATCCTCTCCACCTACGACGACCTGATCGAGAACAACCAGCGGCGGATGGCGTTGTTGGAAGAGGCGGCGCGGCGACTCTACCAGGAGTGGTTCATCCGGCTCCGCTTCCCCGGCCACGAACACACCCGCATCACCGACGGTGTACCGGAGGGTTGGCAGCGAATGGCCCTCGGAGAGCTGGCCGACGTGAACCGGGAATCGCTCGGCGGCTCCTTCGATGGTGAGATCGAGTACGTGGATATTGCGTCTGTCACGCCAGGACAGATCAACGAGACGGCGACTTACGGGTTCCGCAACGCACCCAGCCGGGCGCGGCGAGTGGTCCGTCACGGGGACGTCATTTGGTCGTGTGTGCGTCCGAACCGCCGGTCGTACGCCGTCATCTGGCAGCCACCAACGAACCTTGTTGCCTCCACGGGCTTTGCCGTCCTCAGCCCCCGCTCGGTTCCGACCGCGTTCCTTTACTTTGCCACGACTACGGATGCTTTCGTTGGCTACCTGGAGAACCACGCCAGAGGCGCAGCCTACCCGGCCGTTGTCGCGGGTGACTTTCAGAGAGCCGATCTGCGCGTCCCCTCGCGTTCACTGCTCGCCTCGTTCAACGAGTTCGCCGAGCCAACGTTGGCACAAGTTCACAACCTGCGAATCCAGAAGCAGAAGCTCCGGGCCGCACGCGACCTGCTTCTGCCGCGGCTGATGAGCGGAGAGATTCCGGTGTAGGGAGCGTGGTGGCGCCGCGGCTGATGAGGGTAGTCAAGTCGAACTGCTGCCCTCGGGGAGGCGTGCCAACGGGTGTTGGGGACTGCACGCGACTTGCCACCGATGGCTTGACAAGCCATCCGAAAGAAATACTATGCACCCGTGAAGCGGGCGTTGGGGCGGCAGGAAACGCAAATGCTGGCGTACCTCCAGATGCGCAAGCAGATGGCGGTGCGGACCGGGGAGCTGACCGGCCCCTTGCGCCTGACCCGCGTGCAGGAGCGCGAGCTTTTCCGCCGCATGGCCCGCGGCGGCCTGATCGCCCGGGTGCGCCCTGGCCTCTACCTGGTTCCGCCGCAACTGCCCCTGGGCGGATCGTGGAGTCCGGACGAAGCCCTCGCCCTCAACACGCTGCTGGAGGACCGCCGGGGGCGCTACCAGATCTGCGGGCCCAACGCGTTCAACCGGTACGGCTTCGACGACCAGGTGCCGACCCGGGTTTACGCCTACAACAACCGCATCTCGGGAGAGCGCTCCGTCGGGGCGGTGGCGCTGATGCTGATCAAGGTGGCGGACGAACGGCTCGGCGATACCGAGGAGGTGCGGACGCCGGACGGTGTGACCGCGGCGTATTCGTCGCGCGTGCGGACGCTGGTCGATGCGGTGTACGACTGGTCGCGGTTCAACACTCTGCCGCGTGGGTTCGGGTGGATCCGGGCGGAGTTGGCCGCCGGGCGGGTCGGCGCGGCGGAGCTGGTCCGGGTCACCTTGCGCTACGGCGATATCGGCACGATCCGGAGGATTGCGGCGCTCCTGAACCGAGCAGGCGTAGGTGCCGCGCTGCTGCCGAAACTGGAGCGGGCGCTCAAGCCCTCCACGAGTCTCATCCCGTGGATTCCCACGCGGCCGAAGCGCGGGACCATCGATCGGCGTTGGGGCGTCGTCTGGAACGAGCGTGGCTGAACCCGCCCCACTCCGGTTGCACGAAGACCTCGCGTTCTTCCGCGAGGCCGTGAACTTCACCGCGGCGCAGACGAGATTCGCTTCACGGCTCATCGAGAAAGACTATTTCTGCTCCGTGATCCTCCAACACTTGGCGGCAGCCGCGCCGGAGCTAGTTTTCAAGGGCGGCACGTGCCTGGCCAAGGTGCATGCTGGGTTCTATCGTATGAGCGAGGACCTCGACTTCGTCATCCCGATGCCGGTCGAAGCATCCCGTACCGACAGGAGTCGTCGCGCGGCGAAGTCGAAGGACGTGGTCGCCGCAATCGGAAAGCAGTTGCCCGGTCTTCGCGTCATCACTGCGCTCACCGGCGCGAACGACTCTAGCCAGTACACCGCGGTTATCGGCTACACCTCACTGCTCGGCCCGCAAGAGGAAACTCTCAAGATCGAAGTGGGCCTGCGCGAGCCTCTGCTGACCGCCGCCGTTCGGGGTGAGGTCAACACGTTGTTGCTCGACCCCATTTCCGGCTCCCCGCTGGCGCCGGCCCTTCCCGTGCCGTGCCTGTCCCCGCAGGAGGCGATGGCCGAGAAGCTGCGGGCGGCGCTGTCCCGTCGCGAAGCAGCCATCCGCGACTTCTACGATGTCGATTACGCCGTCCGCCGGCTCGGCTTCCGTGTGCAAGACCCCGAGCTGGTCGGACTCGTCAAGGGGAAGCTGGCCGTGCCGGGAAACGAGCCCGTGGATGTTTCGGCGGCTCGGTTGGCCACCCTCAAGTCGCAGCTCGAGTCGCAGTTGAAACCGGTGCTACGCGACCGGGATTTCGCGGAGTTCGATCTGGAACGGGCATTCACCACCGTGGCCGAAGCGGCGGCCGCGCTCGGCTGAGCCGCGATGATTACCGACATCAACAGCGAAGACCGCCTGGTCCAGCGGACCTTCGCCGAGTACCTACGCGACGAGCTCAGGTGGGAGAGCCTCTACGCCTGGCAGGAGGAGACCTTTGGCCCCAACGGCACGTTGGGACGCGGCAGCGAGCGCGAGGTGGTGCTCGTGCGCGATCTCCGGGCAGCGCTGGCCCGGCTGAACCCTGACTCGCCAGAGTCAGCCCATGAGCAGGCCGTTGAGAAGCTCACGCGCGTAGACTTCTCCCGCTCGCTGGTGCAACACAATCGCGAGTTCTACGGCTACATCCGGCGCGGCGTCCCGGTGGAGTGGCGCGCCGCGAACGGGGAGACGCACCGCGAACGGGCGCAGGTGATCGATTTCCGGAGCCCTACGTCAGACAGGAACCGCTTCCTCGCGGTGCGCGAGCTGAAGATCCAGGGCGTGCGCGTGCCCCACTACAACCGCCGCGCGGACCTCGTCTGCTTCGTCAACGGCCTGCCGCTCGTCTTCGTCGAGCTGAAAGCTGTCTACAAGAACATTCGCGCGGGCTTCGACAACAACCTGACCGACTACCTGGACGAGCACAGCATCGCCCACGCCTTCCACCACAACGCCTTGCTCGTGGTGAGCAACGGCGACCGGGCCCGCTACGGCTCCATCACCAGCAAGTGGGAACACTTCGTCGAATGGAAGCGGAACGACGAAAAGGCCCAGGGACGCTTGGACGCCCAGGTCTTGCTCGACGGCATCCTGGCCAAGGATCGGCTCCTCGACCTCGTCGAAAGCTTCATCATCTTCGACGACAGCCGCCCGGGCGGCACGCGCAAGATCGTGGCCCGCAACCACCAAGTGCTGGGCGTGAACGACGCGGTGGCCGCGGTGCGACGCCAGGAGGAGTTGAAGCGTCAGTTCCCGCCTGAGCGTCGTGTCCGCACGTACACGTCCCCGAGGTCGGAGCTGCGGCCCGCCGCCGAGACACCTGCGGAGGGCTCCTACTACAGCGATCGGGCACTGGACGAGGCGAGGCGGCACGAGGATTTGCCTCTCGTCGAGAGGGCTCACCCCGACCTTGGCCGGTTGGGCGTCTTCTGGCACACGCAGGGCAGCGGCAAGTCCTACTCGATGGCCTTCTTCGCCGAGAAGGTGCGGCGGGTGGTGCCCGGCAACTTCACCTTCGTCCTGATGACCGACCGGGAGGATCTCGACGACCAGATCTTCCGCACCTTCGTCGGCTGCGGGCTGGCCGACGACAAGACGCCACGGGCGAAGTCCGGCGAGGACCTGAAAGCGCTCCTGGAGCAGAACCACCGGTTCGTCTTCAGCCTCATCCACAAGTTCAACCGGGACGTGACCGAGCCGTACAGCGAGCGTGACGACATCATCGTGATCTCGGACGAGGCGCACCGCACGCAAGCCGGCAAGTTCGCCCGTAACATGCGGCTGGCGCTGCCCAACGCCTCGTTCATCGGGTTCACCGGAACGCCCCTTCTCAAGGGCGACCACCTCACGCGGCGCATCTTTGGCAGCTACGTCTCGCGCTATGACTTCAAGCGCTCGGAGGAGGACCAGTCCACGGTCCGGCTGGTGTACGAGAACCGGGGCGAGAAGCTGGGCATCGCCCGGCTGGACCTCAACGACCGCATTGCCGCGAAGATCGAGGAGGCCGAGCTCGATTCCGACCAGATCGCCGTATTGGAGCGACTGCTCGGGCAAGACTACGAGGTCATCACGGCCGACGATCGCCTCGACAAGATCGCCGACGACCTCGTAGAGCACTGCTCCACACGGTGGCAGACCGGCAAGTCGATGCTGGTGTGCATCGACAAGATCACCTGCGCCCGCATGTTCCAGCGGATCGAGTCACGATGGAAGGCCAAACTGGCCGGGGTGAAAGCGCTCGTCTCGCAACTGGAGGCGCGCCTTTCGGCGGCCGCCGATGGCGACACGCGCGAGCGGCTGGGCAAGCGGCTGGAGAACGTTCGCGGTCAGGCGCAGTGGATGGAGAGCACCATCATCGAGATCGTCATCAGCGAAGCACAGAACGAGGTGCGCGATTTTCAGAGGTGGGGCTTCAACATCATCCCTCACCGTGTCGTGATGAAGACCGGGTTCCAGACACCTGACGGCAGACGCGTCGAGGTGGACGACGCTTTCAAGGACCCGCAGCATCCGTTCCGCATTGCGATCGTGTGCGCCATGTGGCTGACCGGTTTCGACGTGGAGTGCCTCTCTACCCTCTACATCGACAAGCCGATGAAGGCCCACACGCTGATGCAGGCTATCGCCCGTGCCAACCGCATCTATCCGGGCAAGGACTGCGGTGTCATCGTCGACTACAACGGCATGCTCAAGAGCCTGCGTGAGGCCCTGGCGCAGTACGCCCTCGGTGACGACGACGAAGGCGACGATGGTGGCGAGATCGTGGCCCCCATCGAGGAGCTGGTGAAGGCTCTGGTGCAGGCGCTGGAGGCGGCGGAGAACCATCTTAAAGGGCTTGGCTTCGACCCGGTGCGGCTGCTTGGCGCGAAGGGTTTCGACCGCATTCAGGGTCTGCGCGACGCCGCAGACGCGGCCTGCACATCGGACGAGGCCAAGCGCCGCTTCGAGATCATGGCCCGGCAGGTGTTCATCCGGTTCAAGGCGCTGTTGATGGAGCCCAGCGGCTTCGGCTTCGCCGAGCGACATGACAACATCGAAGCGATCTACAAGAAGCTGGAGGAGAAGCGGGACACGGCCGACGTCACTGACGTCCTCAAGGAGCTGCACAAGATCGTCAACGAGGCCATTCGTGCACAGGAGCCCGGCGACGATCAGGCAGAAGGGCTCACCGTGGACCTGAGCCAGATCGATTTCGCCAGGCTCCGCGACGAGTTCGCGAGGAAGGTGAGGCGAAAGCACGCGGCCCTGCAGGACATCCGCGACGTGATCGAGGAGAAGCTGCGACAGATGCTCGCGCGTAACCCGCTGCGGATGGACTACTACAAGAAGTATCAGGAGATCATCGCCGACTATAACCGCGAAAAGGACCGCGTCACGGTGGAGGAGACGTTCGCCAGGCTGGTCGACCTGGCGAACAGCCTGACCGCTGAGCAGCGGCGGGCGGCGGAGGAGGGGCTCAGCGATGACGAGTTAGCGCTGTTCGACCTGCTCTTCAAGGAAAGCATCAGCAAAGCCGATCGCGAGCGCCTCAGGCAGGCCAGCAAGTCCCTACTCGCGTCGCTCCGGGGATTGCTGAGAGAGATGCCGAATTGGGCACAGAATTCGACGACGCAGGCGGAGGTCAAGGTCTTCATCCTCGACAATCTCTGGCGGAGTCTGCCCCGTCCGCCCTTCACCGAGCTAGAGACCGGAGCACTGGCCGATCGCGTATACGCCTACGTCTGGCAACGGAGCGTCAGCGGCCCTCCCCTGCTCGCGGCGTAGCGGGTGGCATCAGGAGCTCGGCGGCTACTTCGCTGAGGGACCGACTCCGGACGGGGAGAGGATGACCATGGGTGATGCGCTGTCTGCGATCCTCGAAACGAGAGATGCGGAACGCCTGGCGACGGGGTTCGTCTTGACCGAAGGGCCCCTGTGGCACCCCGACGGCTTCCGAGGAATTGTTTTTGACACTTTCCCGCCGATGCGAACACCATGCGGCCTCCGCCGTACATCCCGACACGCCGCTCGATCCGTCCCCTGGACGGCCGGCCACGCGTCCGCACCGCCGGTCCGCGCGCCGCAGCGGCCCGCCGGCCCGTGCGGAGAACCGCCTTTATGTCGCCCCTCCGCTCATCATGTTGCCTATCTGCTTATTTTGCCTATCCGCCGGACCTCGATGGAGCTCGGCCGCGGCTTCGGCGGCGGGACCGGGCCGCCGGCTCACGACCCGAGGAGTCCCACGTCGAGCTCCTTGCCCCCGCCCGGCCCCACCCGGGCGGCTGCGGCCGGCTCCAACGGGAGCTTCTGGAGCGCGGGCTTCACCTCGCGCGCGAAGAGCCGCACGTTCCGCTCCGCCTCGGCGGGCGGCATGCCCGCGTAGCTGAAGACGCCGACGAACATGTCGTTGCCGACCCGCTCGCGGATCTCGACGATCTTGTCGTAGCACTGCCCGGGCGTGCCCCACACCTGGAGGTTCATGAAGAAGTCGATCACGGTGTCGGTGCCGTAGGTCGCGATCTTCTCCGCCATCTTGCCGTAGTACTCGTACCCCCTGGTCTTCGCGA
>Ga0209515_10007271_pt1 | contig 13385 bp, 5 predicted proteins | sample Subgroupgradi54m_FD_187454 | JGI IMG/M metagenome (GOLD analysis project Ga0209515, IMG submission 187454) | Subsurface groundwater microbial communities from S. Glens Falls, New York, USA - GMW60B uncontaminated upgradient, 5.4 m (SPAdes)... ...
GAACAACAGCGTCGTCAAGCCATGACGCACAGTCTGGAACAAGCGGAGCAGCAGGCCAAGCAACCGCAACCTGAACGGGCCGCCGCGCAGCCGCCCTTATGGGAACGACTCTTCTTCCCGAAGCATATTCCTGCAGGATTTGACCAGGCGCTGACGCCTGTGGGGGAAACTCGTCCAGAGATTTTGGATGTGAGCAAGCGGGCGGGTTACCAGCGGCTCTACAAGGAAGGGGTTGGCTTCCAACCGATTCGGGGGTTTGGGGTGTCGGGTCGGACGGAGATCTTCGCGGAGCCCGATCCCATCGAAGCCCTTGAGCTGGATGCGAAGGTGCTGAACTTCCATGAGATCTCTCAATTCCGCCGCTCCATCCTGCCGCTTTTTACGCGCTCCGCCGCTAGCCGCTTCGTGCTGGATTACGAGCCGTTGCCGCGGGTTACCTACGAATACGATGCGCGGGAGACGCTCCACCAGTACCAAACCAAGTTCGCGTTCAAAGACATCGATTTACAGACGCACGCGTTTAATGCGCTCTACAGCTTTCCCAAGATTCCGCTCCTCGGGATACTGACGCTCAACCCCTGGTATAAGCGGGTGCTGCAGAGCAGCGACTTCGATCTGGGATCGTATGAGCACCGCAACGAGCTGGTCATGAATGTAAGTCTGCAGCCAGCGGAGAACATCGAGTACTTTTTCCAGTTCGATGGCTACGAGGCCAGCAAGACGCGCACGGTCGGTGGCAGCAAGCTCAAGCTGTTCAAAGGCCAGGTGCGACTGCGCGTGCCGAGTCTGAAGCTCTTCCTCATCCCAAGCGCCGAGTGGTCCGTGACCGATTTTGACGCAGGCGACGATCAGTTTACGAAGCGAGATTTTTTTGTCGACTGGGGGCTGGACCTCACCAGACAGCTACGGTTCTCCTCAAAGGAGGAGCTGGTGCTGACGGAGCTGTCACAGGCTGGGAAGGTGCCGTCCAACCCCAATACGCAGGTCTTTAACACATTTAACAAACTCAGCTACGAGCTCTTTAAGGATTTTGATGTTTCCTTTGGCATTGATTATGGCAAGTCCGCCAGCTTCAACAGGTTCAACAACGTCGGCCTTCGGGCTGAGTGCGAGCTGTTTAAGCCAGGTTTGATTCGTACGAGACTGGGCTACGAGTGGGTCTCCTACTACAACATCTCGAGCGATCTCTCGCTGCTTTACTGGAAATTCTTCCTCTTCCAGTAACGTAGTGTTCGTAGGGATTCCTACCAGACCACTTGCTCAGCACAGGCATGTGGCGGTGAGGCAAGTGGAAAGCGGTTGCTTGCTTAATCTTCCTTAATTTTCTACCCGTATTATTTAACGTCCTGTCCGTTGACACGTTCACCTCTATTCAGATAAGCTTGTATCAGCAATGAGTTAGTGTTTCTCGACGCTGACACGGGCCACAGAGCGCGGAGTTGCGCGTGGGCGTGGAGGTGTCCAAGGGTCCCCTCGAAAAGGCACACCGCTACCATCTCAAGATGGTAGACTCTACCTCTTGCATGTGAGGTGGAGCACCGCAAGGTGGGGTCGCAAAGCCACGGATGCGCCAAGTGACATTGGCGGATGGCCGGGTTACCGAATGGCGGTAGCTCGGCCGAATTGTTTCTAGAACCTGACCGAGAGTATGTGATGATACAAATGACGAACGTTTTATATCGGACAACATATTGAAAGGGGGTGAGAGGATCGGGCGGTACTGTTGCGTCGACGCACAGTGCAGCCACGAAAGGACGCAGCTGATCTTGGGGCGTGAAACAGTTTGAGGGGACACGCTCTCATGAGGCGTTAGCTGCGGAGGAAGGCGCACAGTTATTTAACTAAGGAGGAAGGTGTTATGAGACGATTCGCAGTAGAGGTTTTAAGTGTAGCGATCATCTGTTCGCTCGCAGACCCAGCCTTCGCTTTTACGTCGAAGGGCGTGCAAACGGTTTCGGTTTCAGCGAGTGGGGTAACCGATACGACTTCGCTCTCCGCGATCCAAGTGGTCACTCAGGGTACGGCAGATACGCCCACCACCTTAACCTTTGGGACTAGTGGGAACACCTTTCGAAACTCCGGCGCTGCACTGAAGATTGATTTAACTTCCAATGCGGCCGGTAACCGGCTCATTATCTACACGAATAATCTGTCGGGAAGCGCCGTCCCGCAAGCCCAACTCGATACCGGGGCAGGGATTGATGGGGGTGGGTTAGTGGGAACGACCGATAAGAGTCAGATTGTCCCGTTGCTGTGGGCGATGGAACAGACGAACGTGGCCCATAACTTTGGATCAACGGTTGGGGATGATGAGGTGTTTGTGACCGACAAAGCGCACGTCCGGACGTTCATCACGGTCGTTCCAGGACAAGCGAAGAATGGGACGCTGGACAACATGTTGCTGAAGATGTGTGATGCGACGGCGACACCGCCCATTCCGCCGACCAACATCGTCAACGACGGTCTCTACACCCAGTACTTCGGAGCTGTCGGGCAGAACCTCGATGTGTGTAGCAACGAGGCCGGACTCGTCACCATTAATGGGGTTACGATTGCAGCAGGAGCGAAAATTCCACAAGCGGAAGAGCTGAGCAAGAACATCGCGGTCATAGCGTTCGGGTTTCTCGGAAAAACGGGGACAGCCCCAAACCTCTCAACACCTAATCCGTCCGATACGATGTCCATCACGGCGCCGTTTTACATGCCGATTGCCGCGGACTTCCGCTTCGCACCGGCGCAGAACTACGCGACCAGCACGCTGACTGTCGAGCTCGTCACGCAGTAACCTATTTCCTGATTTCCTAGGCTGCGAGGTCAGGGAAAGGAGGACGGAAGAGGTGCGCCTGCGGAGCTGGGTTGGCGGGGTGCTGTCGATCAGTGGGCTTGCTATTGCGGTGGCGGTCGTGATTCATGTCTTACGCTACGGCAATGGGAGCGGGGCCCTTGGTGTGCCTGCGTCGAGCCAAGAGACCCTGTCATCTGATCGTGAGAGATCTGTCACGAGTCCCGCTGTGCCTTCCGCTGGTTTGCCGCCACCGATCACCCGCCCGCTGGGGTCACCTCAGCGATCATCCAACATTGCTGCGCAAAAGAAGTTTCAGGCCTCGTTTCCATCATTCGAAAACGCCGGCCTCCCACTTCCGGCGGAGGAACCTTCCGAGCGTCAACCAGCACCTCCCCCATCCCCGCGCACTCCTGTAAAAATTCCGCTGACCACATCAACGATACCTCCCGGCGGATCAGGGGGAGCTCAAGACGTATCCAAACGTACGGGGCTTCAACAAGCCGCGGTCGTGCCGCCACAGTTCGTGATTGTCGGGACAACCGGAACAGCCGTCACAACGAGCTCAAGTGGAGGGACCCAAGGCTTCAACGCCATCCCATCAGCCTCTTCTAGTGGGGGTCCTTCCTCGACAGGCGGAGGAACGACTCCGCAGCCGATTACTGCGACGGTGGTCCAGAATCCGCCGAGGTTTCGCGAGCAGGGGATTGCGATTGGTGACGCGTTGGAAGTCTTGCCGGCTCCCGGGATGACGTTTCCCCTCACGCTCCACTTCCCGTTCGATCCTACCGAGGTCCAGGCAAAAGGCGTGAGCCCAGAACTCATCCAAGCGTTCTACTTCAATGCACAGACTGGACAGTGGTCGACGGATGGGTTGAGTCTCAAGCAGATCGACGTCTCGGGCGGGATGGTTGATGTGGAGACCACCCACCTGACGGTGTTTCGTCTGGGCATTCCCCGCGGACAGCCCCCGCTACTTGCGGAGGTCAGGCCGCATCAGGCGCGGCCGGGGGACCAGATCGTGCTCTTGGGGAAGGGGCTGAGTTCGGTCGCGGCCCAAAATCTGCTGACCCTTGGCGGCGCATACGTCCTGGTGGCGGTTGATGCGGCCGGGCAGCCGCAGAGCCTGAATCTTCGCGGCAGCGGCGATACGCTGGTGCTGACGAATGCCGGGGGGCTTGAGCTGGATCGTGCGAATCTTCCTGCGGCCCCTGAGGCCCACAGTTCCTGGACGCGCCAACTCGACGGGGATTCGCACAGTCCGTTCGTTGATCACACGACGGTCTCCAGCGGCCGATTGTTGTCGCCCGGGACGATGGTCAACGGCCAGACGTTTCCGTATGTCCAGGGATCGCCCGTGCGTCCGCCGGCAGCGGGTGAGCTCATCATCAATGAAGCGCTCCTCACCCCGCCCAGCTCGTACCTTGGCGACGCCAATGGGGATGGCGAGACGAACGGCCTGGAAGATGAGTTTGTTGAATTTGTCAATACGACTACGCACCCACTAGACCTGAGCGGTTGTCAACTCTCGACGTCCGCCGGCGTGCGGCATCAGTTTCCCTCAGGGACCATCCTGCCGGGTGGGATGTCGATCGTGGTGTTTGGTGTCGATGATCCGGCACACCCGCCGCAGCCGGCGATGCCCTTCGGTGGTCTGCGGTTCTTTCCTGATGCGAGCACCCCGGAACGTGTGGTGGCTCGCCTGCCTGACAATGTCACGCCCGGGACCGTGTTGCTCACCCTGACGCGTTTTCGGCAGACGTCCAATCCGTTAAGTCTTCAGGTCCTCAGCCGGCTCTCCGCAGGACAGGGCGTTGCCATGACGGATGGCACGGCGCAGCTGCCATCAACGCTGGCGCAGCGGCCGTTTCGTCTGATTCGCAGCGGTGATCTGAATCGCGATTTGGCACAGGATCTTGTCGCCGTCGAAGGTGAGACGGGAATTGCGGTGCTGCTCAACGATGGCGTGGGAGGCTTCTCGGAGGCGCCGACCGCGGTGCCGTTGCCCGTGGGCCGCAACCACTTCTTTGACCTCGCGCTCGTCGATCTGACGGAAGATGGCGCGCCAGAACTGCTCGTGGGAGACACGGACGCCGCGGGATCGTACACGCAATTGCTCGTCTTCCAGAATAACGGCGGCGGAATGTTTACGTTACTCTCCAGTGCCGGCGCGTTGAGTTCGCAGGCTTCAGCGGGACCGACGGCATTTGCGGTCGGCGACGTGAATGGGGATGGCAGTCCGGATGTCGTGGTGGCGATGATGGGCGAAGCACCCGCCGTGTTTCTCAATGACGGTCAGGGGCATTTTACCCTGCAATTAGGGACTGGCGGCGTGCCCCAACAAGACATCGTCATTCCCACCCACATTGCGCTGGCGGACTTCAATAACGATGGACATCCGGACATCGTCCTCACGGCGGCCCGACAAGGGCTCGGCCAATCCTCCGCCTTGCAACTCTTCCTGAATGACGGTCAAGGACACTTCACGGATGCGACGGCAACACACCTGCCGCATGTCAGCGAGGGGATTGATGCGCTCGCCATCGGGGATGTGACGGGAGACGGGAATCTGGATGTGCTAGTCGGCAACCACACCGGGGCGGTCCGCGTGTTTCTCAACGATGGGACGGGAATGTTCACCGAGTCAACCGGCCGCATCGCCGCCCAGCAGGCACAGGCCCTCGCGCTGGCCGATCTCAATGACGACGGGTCCCTCGACGCCATTGTGGCCAAACCGCCACGGGATGAAGCGTATTTGAATGATGGGGCCGGCCATTTTAGCCTCGCGGCGCCGCTGCCCGCGCTCGCCGGGGATCACGACGACGTGCTTCCAGTGGATGTGGATCGCGACGGCGATGTGGATCTGTTCGGCGCAGGCCCCGGATTAACCCTGCTGTTGAATGCGGCCACGCGCATCAATCATCCGCCGCAACTGGGCGCCGTGAATGATCAGAGTGCCACGGTCGGCACGCCGCTGCAGTTTGACGTGCAGGCCACGGACGTTGATGGTGATTCGCTGACGCTGACGGCGAGTGTGCGTTCCGGTGAGTCGCTCGCCAGCTTGGGCGCCTCGTTTACCGATCATGGCAACGGACGCGCGACGTTCAGTTGGACGCCGACTCCGGCGCAAGGCTCTCGCGGCGGCCACCTCTACGAACTCGTCGTGGATGCCAGTGATGGGCTGGCGAGTGGCGAGATCACCGTTCGCATGACCGTGCATCAGGTGAATCATCCCCCAACGCTTGCACCCATTGCTCCGGTGACAATTGATGAGCTGACTCCGCTGACATTGCAGCTCCAAGCGTCTGACTCCGATGCCGGTGACGTTCTCACCTTTGGAGCCGTCGGGCTCCCGACCGGGGCGACGCTGGGTCAGTCGACCGGGCTGTTCCAGTGGACCCCGGATGCGACACAAGGCAACGGTCCCTCGGGACAACTCCAGTACCCGATCACGTTTACCGTGACGGATCTAGCACACGCGACGGCCAGCCAACCGGTCACGATCACCGTGCAGAACAAAAACCATGCGCCTCAGTTTACGGCTGTGGGGCCGCAACAGGTTGCCGCAGGCGAAGAGGCGACATTTCCCGTCAGCGCAGGCGATCCGGACGGCGATGCGGTGACGCTGACGATGGTCCAATCGCCTCCCGACGCTTCCTTTGATACGGCGGCGAAACAGTTTCACTGGACGCCCTCGACGGCCCAAATTCGCGCCAATCCCTACGTCGTCAAGTTTGAAGCCAGCGATGGCACGCTCACCGCGACCCTCGATGTGCCGATTACGGTAATTCGCGTCAACCATCCTCCGATGTTTGTGGGACTCAGTGATCGCACGGTGGATGAGGGGCAGGCGTTAGACGTGACGATTGGGGTGGTGGATATTGACGGCGATGCGCTGACCGTCTCGGTGGTCGGCGCGCTTCCGACGGGGGCCACGCTTAATCCCGCAACCCGTCAATTGCATTGGGTCCCGGATTTCACGCAGGCAGGAATCTACACCGTGCAGTTGCGGGTCAGTGACGGGCTCGCGTCGGCTAAAGGAAGCATCCAGGTGACGGTGGTGAACGTGGCCCGCTCGCCGGTGCTCGCACCGATTCCCGATCAACGCGTTCGCGAAGGCGAGCTCTTGCAATTTCCGATTCAGGTCTCCGATCCAGACGGTAATCCAGTGACGGTGACCGTGGTCCCGCTTCCCGCTGGCGCGCAGGTCATCCACCAGGGCGCTCCGTACGTGTTCCAATGGGTTCCCGGCATGGACCAGCAAGGGACGTATCAGTTGGAGGTCCATGCGTCGGATGGTCAGCTTGAGGTCGTTCGTTCAGTGACGATTACGGTGATCGACAACCCGGCCTTCCAGCCGCTCCTGGCCGACGTCGGTCTGGTGAGTCAGGACACGAGTCCCGCGCAGACACCGGTCGGTCGTTTTGGTGAAGTGGCGGCTGTCACGCTCGCTCCGGGCGACAGCCTGGGACTTGATTTCGGCGCGGTGCATCCCGCCGCTGTGTCGACGATCGAGGTGTTTGATACGGCACTCGCCACCGGCCTGAATCCCGCCGCCTTGGAGATCTGGGTGAGCGATGATAACGTCACGTACCGTTCGTACGGCGGCTCCTTTGTCGCCCTCGCGTTAGGCAACCGGATGGTCCTCTCGAACCTGCAGATTCCTCAGCGGTTCATCAAGGTGCACTGGACCACCGCCAACGGGGGAGGCACGGCCGTGCAGAACTTTTTGCCTCAAGTGGTGCGAGCCTCTGGTGTGATTGTGCTGGATGCGCCATCGCAGTCGTTTCTGGAGGATCTGGCCCACCGGAGCTTCAACTATTTCGCCGAGAATGTGAATAGTAACGGCTTGATTCCAGATCGCGTGATAATGACTAACGGCCAGCCGACGGCCGGGATCGTGTACAGCACCGCCGCGACCGGCTTCTGGCTGGCGTCGCTGCCGATTGCCGTGGAACACGGATGGTTGACGCGCAACCAAGCGGAAACGCTGGCGCGTCGCACTCTGAACTTCTATCTGGGGCTGCAGGGCGGGCCAGTGGCGGGACAGTTTGGATTCTTCTACCATTTCCTCAACGGGGATGGAACCCGCTTCACCGGGTTTGGGGACGATGGGGTGTCCATCCTTGATTCCAGCCTGTTGTTTCTCGACGGACTGGCCAGCGGCGAATACTTCGGTGGTGATATTCGCACGCTGAGTCAACAGCTCTATGACCACGCCGACTGGGAAGCGTTCTTCGATCATGGGCCGAATCAAGCCGAACTGGTGCATGGAGAGAATGAGTTCCACTTGGTATGGACGCCGGAGCGCGGGTTTGAGCGCCACCTGGATTACTATTCGGAAGGGATCTTGTCCTACGTCTTGGCCGCTGGCTCGACGACGCATCCCGTTCGAGCCGATCCGAACCTTCCCAACGGGCTCGATGCCTACTACACCTTTAGCCGGGGTAACTTCGGTCGCGTCCTTGGTCGCTTCGGCCGAGAGGGACGGCCGCTGCTCCAGTCGTTTTTTGGATCGCTCTTTACGTATCTCTTTCCACCGCTGTTCACAGATCTGAACGGGCGACAGGACGCGTTCAATACGAACTTGCAGGAGAACACGCGTGAGGCGATTCTTGCGAACTTTCGGTTTGCCCAGGCTCACCCGGAGTTTAACTACAGCCGACTGTTTTGGGGGATTTCAGCGGCCGACGGACCATCAGGCTACCAGGGTCGTTACGGCACGCCGCCTCTGGATCCGGCTGCCAATGGCGAGCTCCACGACGGCACCATTTCACCGTCCGCATTGGCTGGCTCACTGCCCTTTGCCGCCGATCTGGCGTTGCCAGCACTCATGTCGTTGCGCACCGTCGAAAACGGTGCGCCGCTGGATCTCTACGGGTTTAAAGATGGGGTGAATGGGCTTCAACACTTCGTGTCGACCGATTACCTCGGGATCGATCAGGGCACGTTCTTACTCGGTCTTGAGCAGTATCGCAGCGGCCTGATCGGTCAGTTGACCAAACGGAGTGCGGTGCTCCAACAAGCGTTGACGCAGATCGGCTTCGGATCCGTCCAACCGTATCAACTGGTGGCCGGAGGCCCCCGTGGCGCTCATGCGTATGTGTTCCTCGACACTACCGACCATCTCACGCAGACGGTGCAGTTGCCCAGTCCACCCGCTACGCCCCTCTCAGGCGACTTCGTATTGGAGCTCCATCCGTATGGGATCGACAACGCGCTGGCAGAGCGGTTTGTCGATGTGGACGTGTCGGTCAACGGCCAGTTCCTAAAGACGGTGCGTTTCCAGGATCGACGGAGCGATGGGGTCGTGGACGTTGGGAGTGTGTATGTCGCCATTCCGCACGGCCTCCTCTCGCCGCAGCAAGTCAATACGCTAACCCTCACGTGGGTTGGAGGGGAGCGGTGGGTTCAGCTGCAGGATATCGAGGTGGACACTCCCACGGGTCGCCAGGGAACTCAAGAGACGTGGCAGATCGGGCAGCGGGATGGTTCGTACCTGGAGTTTGGTGATGAGCGGTTGGTGAATGACTCGTACCTCGTTGGTGACAGCCCGTCAACATTTGAAAAAGCGCTCAATGTGGTTGATGAACCTCGGACGGATATCCTGTTTGAACTCAGCGACCTTCAAGTCGATCGTCGCCTACACTTGGTGGCCAGTGAAACGCAGAACAACCAACCGGTGACGGTGGAGGTGAGCCTCAACAATGCGGTGGCCGGTCAAGTGACGCTGCACTCCGGGGAAGAGGCGACGGTCGACCTGTCTCACACTGTGCTCCGACCAGGATGGAACCAGCTCACGTTACGCCACGCCAATGTGCCGGGCGATGGACAATTCATTCTCTGGGACACGCTAGTGTTAGAACGCCAGACGAGCTCGAGTTCGCTGGCGGTGATCGTCCGCAACACGGCCGACGATCAGCTGGCCCCTGAAGTGCAGTTTGGTCTGACACCACCCGACGGGGCGGTCATCGGGGCGCGACAATACCTGGAGATTCAGTATACGCTCGACGCCGCATTCGACCGACTCACGATCGAAACGGACAATCGCAATGCACCCATTCATCGGTTTACCGGTCCATCAACGTCAAGCGCCGCAGGTCTGGTTGGAGTGATTGACTCGACGGTGACAGCCCCGTTGCTCTGGCAAGTGTACGCGTCGCGCCAAAGTCCGCCGCCGGTGTTTACGAATACCACGGACTGGGCCTATGTCTCCGATACGTCTGAGAGCAACTTCACGAGTCCGGAAGCGATCGCCTACCGTACGTTAGTGAGCAGCGCGGGCCTCGGGGAACGTCCCACGACAGGCCGGAGTGCGACGACGCCCATCTACATCTACCTCGTCGGTGATTTTCAAGGTAAGCCCGCTCAGATGTATGGCACGGACCGCTTGCTGATCGAGCGGATCGAACAATAGTGCGGATGCGTGACATGCGCAACGTCACCGTCGCGGTCCTCCTCGGCGTGGCCCTGTGGTTCCCGGGTGTTCGCGCGGAGGCCGCCCTCGCCGTGGCTCCCTCGCGGGTGGTCCTCCAGGGCAAACCGAAGCAGACGCTCCGAGGGTTTTTTCTGTTAGAAAACCGCGGAGAGGAGGCGCTGACTGTACACGTCGAGCCTGAGGATTGGAATGGAGGGATTGGGGGCACGCGCGGGCCGGTGAGTTGGCTGACGATGCAGCCCACCTCGTTGACGCTTCGGCCGCAGCACAAAGCCAAAGTCACGTATGCAGTTCGCGTTCCGAAGGATGCGCAGGCGGAGTTGCGTGCTCAAGTGTTTTTTACGATGGAGACGGCGGGTGCCACGCCGCTGCGGAGCCGTCTTGGAACGATCGTGTACGTGGCGATCAGTGGGACCGAGCACATTGATGGCGAGGTGACGAAGGTCGAGACGGCGTATACGGCGACGACGCCAGGCATTACCAAACCGAATCAACTCGATATCGCCATGAGAATCCATAACCGGAGTAATATCCACATCGTCCCCGAAGGGACAGTGGTGGTGCGGGATCTTGGGGGCCATGAGATCGCCACCCTGACACTTCGAGCGGGCTGGGGACTCTTACCCAATGAGGAGGATACGTATCGTGTGGTGAGTCATGACATCCACCTCAAGCCCGGGCGCTACACCCTTGAGCTTGACCTACGCTGCGGGGGGGACGTCCATCATTCCACATCAATAACAAAAGTTCTTGAAGCGGTTGTGACGACGGACGATCAGTTCCACCTCTTAAACTGATCTCCCAGGTTTCTCCTCAATTTTCCTCTAGAGCGCTTGACATTACCATCACGGCTTTCTCAGCCGCGTCGCTGTCAAGCGACACCGTTGACTTTTTGGGACATTTCGCCGGAACTGTTTCAGGCTGAAGGATTTTAAAACATTAAAGTTATCTTGACAAACGTCAAAACGTCTCGAAAATAGTAGGTATGATTCGACGTCGCAATTTGCTTGAGCAACACCGCTTAACGGAGCGGGAAGAAAAAAGCTTTCAGCTCTTGGAGTTACTGCGCCAGCGCGGCCCAATGACAAGAACCGAACTGTCGCAAGGCACCAGCTTTAATATTGTCACCGTCTCGAACTACATCAACCAGTTTATGAAGCAGGCGCTGGTTCTCGAACGCGGTTTTGACATCTCGACCGGCGGGCGCAAGCCGATCTTGGTGGAACTGAGTGCGAAGAACGGATTCGCGGTCGGCATCGATGTCGGGCCGGTCGCTGCGAACGCCCAGCTGGTCATGGTGATGACCGATCTGCGCGGCCAGATTGTTCACCGAATGGTCAAGCCTCGCCCTCAGGAAAGCATGGATCGGATTCTTGAGGGGCTGGGTGGATTGATTCGCGAATTCCTCAAGAGTAGCCCGGTTGAGACGAAGAAGGTGCAAGGCATCGGCGTGGGGTTACCGGGAATTTTGGATGAGCGCGCGGGGACGGTCCGGGATACCTCTCGCCAGGGCATTCGCACCAACTACATCGCGATTCGCGATCAGCTCGAGGCCGAATTGCACCTGCCCATTCTCATGGGCAGCGATTCCATGCTCGGTGGGTACGGAGAGCTTCGGTTGGGATTGGACCGCCACGTGGAGAACCTCGTCTACCTCTACTCAGATGTGGGTGCTAGCCTCATTTTTAATGGGCATATGTACTGGGGCTCGGGCGGGAGTGCAGGGGAGTTAGGGGTCTTTGTTCCTTCCGACGATGATTATCTGAAATGGATCAAGAGTCCATCGTTTGTGTTTTCAAACGTCTGGGATTTGGGGTTGCCCGCCCAAGCGAAAAAGTTGATCCAGGAAGGTCATCAGACGAGCATCCAAGAGCTGACGCACGGAGATCTGGAGGCCATTACCCTGGAGACGGTCTTGCGCTCGGCGCAAGGAGGCGACCAGATCGCGCGTGAGTTGCTGGAGCATGCGGCGATGCAGGTGGGCATTCGCATCGCGTATTTGGTGAATTTGTTGAATCCTGATATCGTGGTGATCGGTGGTGGCATTGAGAAGGCGGGGTCGATGTTGCTGGAGCCGGTGTGGCGTTGCGTCAAGCGGTATGCGTACGAAGAACCGGCGAGCCTCGTTGATGTCCTCCCGGCGCAGTTGGGAGAGAACGCCGTCGCGCTGGGAGCGGCGTGTTGGGTCATCGGAGAGGTGTTCATTCAGTCCTAATGAATTCGCAGATGGTCCGTGCTATGAAAGTCATCGTTCCCGTGCTCATCGTGGCGGTGGCCTTGGGGGTGGTCCAGCTCTATCGGCAACTGCAGCTCACCCAACAGCAGTTCCAGCACAGTCAGCAAGATGTCGCCCGACTCACGAGTGAGAAGGAGGCGCTTGAACGAGAGTTCAACGATCTGCAAGTCGAACGGAAGAACCTTGAGGAACGCCTCTCCTCGCTCCGATCCCAACTCAGCTCGACGACGTCGGATTTAGAGCATGCCCGCGTGAAACTTCAAGAAACGGATGATCGCCTAACAGGGTTAACGAAGGAACGGGACGCTTTGCAAGCACAGCTGGCGAGTACGACGGGTGAGCGCGATGATCTGCAAAAGCAAATCGCGCGTCTCAAACGAGATAATGAAGATCTGGATCGGGCCGCCATGCGGGTTCGAGAGCGGCTCATCCTTGTGGATCGGGACTATCGACAGCTCTCGGAGAAGCTTGCCGCGCTGCAAGCGGCCCCCAACAGCAGTTTGAGTGTGGTCAGTTCCTCTGGTCCGACCGCCAGCCTCAGTCACACCTCCGAAGGCAACAACGACACCGCGGCCGCGTCGACGATTCCTGGCACGGTTGAGCTGCCACCCGTCGTGGTCCGAAAGGATCACGCGATGATGGCGACCCCGATGCGCATGCGGCTCATGGAAGTCAATGAACAGCACAACTTCGTCATCATGGATAAGGGCAGCGATGATGGGGTGCGTTTGGGGATGGTCTTTGACGTGGTTCGCGGAACGGGAACGGTTGGGAGTACAACGGTGGTTCGTGTACGACCTCACCTTGTCGCGTGCGACATTATTCGTGCAAAGACTCCAGGTCCGCTCCAGGTCGGCGACTTAGCGGTTCAAAGCAGCCCGTGAGAGTGTCAAGAACGTCACACGGCCGATCGCGCCAGACGCCCTGTG
>Ga0209515_10007272_pt1 | contig 13384 bp, 19 predicted proteins | sample Subgroupgradi54m_FD_187454 | JGI IMG/M metagenome (GOLD analysis project Ga0209515, IMG submission 187454) | Subsurface groundwater microbial communities from S. Glens Falls, New York, USA - GMW60B uncontaminated upgradient, 5.4 m (SPAdes)... ...
AAGCTCTTGAAAATCCAAGAGTTGCAGAATTGGTCCGCGAATTATCTCGATTAAAGTATGGAAAAGACGCAGCAGCAATTGAAGCAGTGATTTCCCAAAGGGCGCGATTATAAACTTCATTTTCCGCTGGAATTTTGTTATACTTACGAATATTCGGGCTCGTAGTTCACCGGTCAGAACGCGACTCTTATAAAGTCGATGCAGATGGTTCGATTCCATCCGAGCCCACAAGGAATTTTTGTAGTATAATAAAAATATGAAAGCAATTAACATGAAGGCAATTTATAGGGAATATAAAGGTAAGTGGGTGGCTTTGGAAAGCATTACCAATATAAAAGTAGTTGCTTCTGGCAAGAACTTAAAAGAAGTCTTGGGCCAAGCTGAACAAAAAGGATTCAAAATGCCATTGATGGTACAAGTGCCTAGAGAAATTCTGCCAATTGTTGGGCTTTATGCTATTAAATGATTTTCCATTATTTTGAAATTACCCCTAAAATAGTCAGGCCAATCATACCAATCATTTTAAAATCGCAAACTAAATTGATGCTCTACTCAGCTCTCATTGATTCAGGAGCAGATTATTCTATTTTTAGCTTAGACATAGCTGATGCTTTAGGTATAAAACTTCAATCAAAAGATAAGGTTAAATTTATAGGAGTTGGAAGAGAAGCTATTTATGGGTTTTGGGGCAAGATAAGAATTACAATAGGCGATACGACATATAAAACTCATGCTATATTTGCAGAAATTAGTGATTTCGGACATGGAATTTTGGGACACAAAGGCTTCTTTGATCAGTTTGATGTAAAATTAATCTACCAAAAACAGATAATTGAAATTGAACCTTATATTAGTTTTCATAAACCTGATAGAAATTAAGTTTTTGGGATTCCATCCGATCCCACTTTAAAGTTCTGTGAGAAGGCCATTTTCTTTGGCGCGGTCTTTAACGTATTCCAAATATCTCTCGGTTGTTGACAGCCTCTTGTGTCCCAAAACTTTTGAAATCAAAACCAAAGACACACCATGTTTTATGTGATGGGCGACAAATGTGTGGCGAAGATCATTTACCTTTGCATTTTTTATTTCAGCCAGTCTAAAATATCTTTCAACCGCAGTTCTTATATTTCTTATCAAAAACGGTTTGCCTGATTTGGTTATAAATAAATGGTCTGATTTTCCGCCGGCAGGACTTGGTCTTACTTTCAAATAATTATTCAACGCTTCCTGAGCTCTGGAGTTCAGAGGGACAATTCTTTCTGCATGTTTTTCGGCAGGAGCAATACGAAGCCCTTCTTTTTGAATGTCGGAAAGTTTAAGAGCGGCTAATTCTCCGATTCGAATTCCTGTTTGGAGCAAAAGTTCGATAATCGCAAACATTCGGCCGTCCGGCCTTGCGGCATCTCTTAACGCACGATATTCGGTTGGAGTGAGAATTCTTGGCGGCGCCAACTGATAATGCGGGTGTGCAACCAAAAGGGAAGGGTCATCTGTTACGTATTCGTTTACTTTTAGAAACCTATAAAAGGTTCTTGTGGAGTTAAGCTTTCGTGATATAGATTTTGGAGTGTATCCTCCTTTGGTCATTTTGGCCAAAAATGATTCCAAATCCGCTTTTGTTACATCATGAATATGATTTTTGGACAGCTCTTCCAAAAAAGTTACGAGCTGCTCTATGTCTTTTCCGTATGCTACAATAGTTGATGTCGAACGCTTGTTTTCAGTTAAATAGTTTTTGAACTCTTTATGGGCGTCTCTAATGTCAATAGCTTTCATAATTTTCGAATTTAGATAGCCTATAATATCAAGAATAGAAATATAAGTCAAGAATGAAAAAAGTTTTATTTATCATAATAGTTTTTATACTTTTGGCTATTGTTAATGATTTGGTTCATTCCATATATGATATTTGGCAGAAGAAAGATTTTGTAACAGAAGCACAGAGAGAACTAAGCTTGCAGAAACAGGAAAATCAGAGGCTGAAATCCGCACTGTCTTATTCACAAACGCAGGAATTCATAGAGAAAGCCGCTCGCGACAAACTTTTCATGGTGAAAAAAGGCGAACAGAAGGTTTTACTGCCCAAAGAATTGGAGCAAACGCTGCAAAAAGAGAAAGCCAATATTCCAAACTGGAAACAATGGTGGAATCTATTTTTCTAAGTACCAGAGGTGGGGATCGAACCCAAAAACTATTTCTAAAAATATGAGTATTAGTGTCAGCGACAGGATTCGAACCTGTGATCGATCGCTTATGAAACGATTGCTCTACCACTGAGCTACGCTGACAAGTGTTAACTATTTTAACATTTTTAATCCTTCAATCCAACCTTTCATCTTTAGCAAATGATCTAAACTATCTTTTACATGTATCCTTAAAACCCCATGATAATTATCTGTATTATACTGTTTTTTCCATTTTGAAGTTTGAAAAAAGGGTTTTGAAAATTGATTTAATGGTATTCCAATTGTTTTAGCCCAGAAACTTTGCATATCGTTAATTTTGTCTTTGTAGGAATAATTGAGAGTTAGTCGTGCAACTAATTGATGTTTGTTGATATTTAAGTGTTCTTCCAACAAATGAATATAGAATTTAACCATAGATGGGTCAGAATTACAGAAGCCCAAACGGTGTTCATGTCTATTTTTAAATCCTTCTGCCCAATATAAAGATGCTCCAGCAATTAAAAAGTCTCTGGGGCTTAGTTGTCCAATCTCGTTTATTCCACTTTCCATTAATTTTTTTTCATTCTTGAGTCTTTTGGCTCTTTGGATTTTTTGAGATTTTATTCTCCCTTTTTGTAGGGCTTTTTGAACACGATCTTTTAAAGTTTTCTCTTGAAGTTTTGATAAAATAATATCTCTGATCCAAGTACGAATAGTTGTGCGAGGAACATTAGCATCTTTAGATATCTGTCCAAGACTAAAACCCTTTCGCCTTAAATAGCGGACTTTGTCTCTTATTTCTTGCTTATAATGCACATATATATTATGTGCTTCCACCTGCATAATGTCAATAAGAAACTATTAAACTACGACTTTGTACAATATTGTATTGACTACAATCTCTTATTCTGATAAGATGCTTTTACGCGCGGGGTAGTGTACAGTGCACGTGAGGCTCAAATTGGGCCCTTTTATTAGTAATAATGAAAGAGAACTTAGCTATATCGGTGAAGCCCTTCGAGATTCAAGGGTAATACCGAGGAAACCAAATGTTTTTAACTAATGGGTTCCGTAGAGACTACACGCTAAGGTCGCCTCAGGCGACATGATATAGTCCGACACTCTGGGTAACCGGAGCAACAGTTGCATAATCTCACAGGTCGGGCGCAACTCCCGACCCCGCAACACAGTAGGAATAGAAGCGAAAAAATCCCCCGTTTGGCTTGTTGAATCAATCTTTTTCAAGGGTGCAATCCCTTCACCACCGTAATCTATATCTTTTTTAATCTTTTCAAGCTCAAATAAATACTTTGGACTGTTAAAGCTGACTATTTTATCTTCTAATGTTGGGTGCAACCCTAATCCCATAAATAGGTCTCGCTTAATCTTTGGATCTCCTGCTGTAAATCTTTGAAGTGCTCGTATTGCGAATGTAACAGCTTTTGCTGTATTTTCATTAGCTTCTGCTACCCTATCTTTGTTTATACCTTGATTTTCAAGTGTTTTTAATTCTTTCTCGAGTTCTGTCTTTTGTACTTTGTACTCCTCATCACTTAGTAAACTGCCATCGCTATTGACAGGAGAAATCTTGAGTTGTAAAAGATTTTGCAATTTCTTTTTGCATTCGTCATATGTCCGTTGTGTTGCATTTTCTTTGTCTTTTCCCAGTTCACGCTCTTGCTCCCCCATTTTTTCTATTTGTTCAAATGCCCAATCCATAAAACAATCAGGTATCTCAAGTAAAGCCAATTTTCCTTTAATTTGCCCCTCAATTTTATCTAATCTTATTCCTTTCTCCAAACAAAGACGGTTTTTCTTTTTGCCGCAACGATAATAAATATAATGAAGAATGGTCGGATTCTCCATATTTTTAATAAGCGTTCCGCAACCGGTACATTTCGTTCTATTGTTTTTTGTTAGGGAAAATTTCAACTTACAAACTTTACAAATACACTGCCATTTTTCTTCAGCGACCACACCAGAACCGCAAATGCCGCAACGCATAAGACCCGAAAAGGCGAACTCATGTGTCTTCAATTTATAAGGACTCCTTCTGCCTAATTTCACTTGGACTGCGTCAAATATCTCCGAACTTACCGCTTTATCGTGAGCTGCCTCATACCATTTGCCACTCCCAACGGGGTACTCATATTTTCCGCAGTAAAAGGGGTTAGTTAAAATTGAATATATCATGCTTATGGACAAAGGTTTTCCTCCGATTCTCTTTTTCTGCCTTGTTAAAAAGTGCCAATCATCCTTCGCTATCCTATGAATCTCTATAACAGGTGTCCCTTCGTAAAACATCTCAAATATCTGTTGTATGAAAGGGAAACGGTCTTTATCAGTAAAGATTTTTCTAAAACCACTTTCTGTAGTTTTGTCATTCAGGTAGCCTTGAGGAGCGACTCCTGGTCTCCAGCCATCCCTTGCTTTCTTTTCAAGCCCCCGCCCAACAACAATACTTTTATCATCGGAGTCTTTTTTTGACATTCCAAACTCTAAAACAAGCATAAATTTATCGTCTGGACTATTCTTGTAAATTCTTGAAGGTGTCCGTATTTCAATTAATTTGTCTTCATCCATAAGCTGAATAACTCGTCCTCCATCAACCATATTGCGGGCAAGACGGTTTAAATGCCATGTAAGAATTGCGTTTGCTTCGCCTTTTTCTATTCTTTCAAGCATTAAGTTAAATTTATTTCTGCCGATTTTATGAGCTGATTGAGATTCTTCTGAAGTGTCTATTACTATTAAATTATGTTTTGCTTTAATTCCTTCAAGTGCATATATCTGCTCTGGTAAAGAGGCAGCTTGTCGCTCTTTATTATCGTCAGAAGACTTACGTGCATAGCCAATGTACTTTAGAATAATTTTATTGTCCATAATTTCAAATGGCCGCCCTAGTGTACTCAACCTGATTGCTCAAATTGTCTAAGACGGCCAATAAAAAAGGCAATCAGTAAAAAGTCGAGTACATGTTAATTATTGTCCTTATTTTTATGCTTGTCAACAATTGGAATTCTATTCCCATAAACAGTTTTCACTAATTTTATTAGTCTAATCCCAAACTCGATAGTTTCTTCGTCAGAAAGTTGGATTTTATATTTCTCTTCATACATCTTTTTGAATTGCTCAAGAGCCTCAGTAGATAATTGCATGGCTCTTTACGCTCCCTCCTCCTCAGAAGCTGGTGGATGGCAAGTTGCGCAGTTCACTGCTCCGTCTTTCGTTTCCCAGTATTTTGTACCGCCACAGGCGTAACAGGGATTAGGATCTTGGGAAGATGTACTAGCCGGCTCATCCTGTTTTTGTTGGTTTATTGTGGTTTCTTTAGGTTCTACCCCACCCTGTGGCTCACTATTGTTTTGGTTTTCAGATATAGTGAGTAGGGTGGTGGGAGAAATAAGAATTTTTCTCTTATCACCACTGTCAGCTTCTTGAATTATTAACCCGGCTGTTTCAAGCATAGGAAGTATCTGTTGTCGCAACTGCCAATCGGGAATAAATCTTCCATATACGGAAAAGTGTTTTTGCATTATTTCTTGCCGTGTAAGTCCAAGTTTTACCCCACCGCTACTCTCACTATTTTTTTCTTTATAAGCAAGAAGAATTACATCTTTGTAAAGGTTCAGCACATAAGGCGGTAGGCTCAGTTCCTGGCTTTCTGATATCAAATCCCAGAGCTTGAATGCTTCTTCAACATCTGATTCGTCAGCATAAACTATGCCATCAATCTGTTTTTTATCCCAAACATTTAAGAGGGCAAATACTTTGACTAAATTAAGTATTCTTCCTATGTCTCGCTGATATCGGGGCTTGAGAATATTTACTCTTTGAAAAAATAATTCATCTATCTTCTTTTTAGCTGGAGATCCTATACGAATTTCCTTTATATTCAGTTCCTTTATGGCTTGTAATCGTTCTAGAAGTTCTATGCGTTGCGGGTCTGTCTCAACAAGGTCTTTATATTGGGACACTGCTGATTCTTTTCTTATCTTCTCGTAAATTGCTTCTTTTATCTTATCCTGGTTAATTTCAGGAGATAGCAATAAAAATCTTGTAGCTTCTTGCTCATCAAAATTTAATCCTGCTGAACAGAAAATTACGACAGGGTAGCCAATTAAGTAAATATTCTTAGTCTTTAACCCTTTTTTCTGACCTTTGTCTGTAATCTTAATTTGTATCTCTTTCTTGTCATGGGAGAGCATAGGTCGGAGATGTTGAAGCAATAAAGTATGCGGTTGGTCAAGAAAAATAAGTATTTTTTTGGATAAATTAACTATGTATCCCTGTTTGTCTTCATTAAATTCTCCAACGTCGTGGAAGAAAGCAGTAGGGCTACAATATCCCACTTGAATAACGTCTTCTTTTGGAAATAATCTAGCAACTTCAAGGGGAATAAAAGATTTTCCACTACTACTAGGTGCGTTAAAAGAAATATTGAGTTGTGAATCTTCCGTATATGCCGAAAGCATCGCAAGGAAGGTAATTAGCTTATTGATATCATCCCGCTTAATGGTTTGTCCAAGAACATTGATGAGTGTCGCTCTCGTAATTGGTTCAAATTGTTTTTCCATTTGACCCCCTCTGGCTGAAAATCAAATCCTTTAAGTCATTAAAGCGAGCAAAAAGTTCTCGTGGGTTGACGGTTGCAGTACCAGAGAAATAATCATTTATCAACTTTTCTGCTTGAATTTTTGGAGTAAACTCAAAGAAAAACTCCCTGTCCACTTTATTAGCACGAATAAAATGAATACCCGATGCATAAAGAAAAGCTGCGAGATTCAGGTTTTTAGTGGAATATTTCTCAATTTCATCTATTAACATACGACCAGAATAGACGATGTGGCGTTGAGTTGCTACGAGATCAAATGAGGAAAAAGTGAGGAAAATTACGAGAATTATAAATATGGGTTAAAAGTGTATCCATCTCCAGGCATAAAATACTTCGATGGAATATTAAGAGGTTTTTTAATGTCTCTTATTATATCGTTGGCTGTTCGTTTGACTTCATCATCCCTATCGCTTGAGTAAATCTTCACTATTTCTTCTGTTGTAAAATGTTTATTTGGTAATTCCATAAACATGTCTACCAGCTTATTTCCTCCTGTTCCAGGCCTAAAGGAATAAGATTTGTTTTTAAAACTCCAAGTTCCGTCCCTTTTATCCCACTTAAATTCCCCATGCTTAATGGTGTATATGAAATCTTCCGCAATTCTCTTATTATATGAAACAATAAACTTTGTAGGTTGTGACTGATAACCACCTGACGATTGTAGTCTTGCATGGCATATTAAAACGCCTTCTTTTTCAAGAAACTTAATTGTGTCTTCAGATTTGACTCCAATTTCCCTACCATTTCTTACATTCAAATAGGGCATGTTGAGAGGAAATTCGCCTAATAATGTAAGTGTAGTTTGGCTTTCTGGCAATCGTGTTTGTAGCAGGCTTTTAACTAACTGTTTTGCTTCAATTTCAATATCCGTCATAAATATCAATCTCCATATGTATCTATTATATCAAGCTAAGTCCAATCCCTATGGTCTAGCTTCGGCATTGAGGCTGTGGGGTTAAAGAAGATTAACGTTGTTGTAGTATTTTTATCCTTGCCTCTATATAACCTATTACTGAATTTATGTAATCTTGTGCGTATGAATCAGATGTTTTGATCCATCTTAATCTTTCTCTTATATTATCAAGTTGATCTAAAGTATTTGCTGCATATGCCTCTCTTTCAAGAGCAAGTACTATATTTAATTGTTGGTCTTGTTGCCTTATAACATCTTTTAAAATATCCTGTTTCCATTCATCCTGTAACCTGACGCAATCTTCTTTAGTTACGCTGACCCACCCTGATTTTGTCTGACAATTAACAGTACCAGATTGATTATTTGGAACATTATTTCTATTTGCTTGCTGTGGCTTTCTCCACGCCGCATTAAAGTCATCGCATTCTTTTTGTGTTTTTTGAGAATGCTTACCATCTGGCCCAATGCAGTCAACTATTGGGTCATAAGGTGTTGGGGCTATTTGATTTACTTTAACTTGCGGTGCTGGAGTTGATGTAGGTGTAGAGGTTGGAGAAGGAGAAGGCGTTGTTTCGAGAATTTTTTCAACCTGAGTCTTGTGTGTGGCAGATTGGAATAACTTGTATCCTCCTAAAAAAGTACCTAACATTATGACTACAATCCATAAAAGGAAAGATTGCCTAACTTTATTGGGAAAACCTTCCAGTTTAAAATCAAGATTCTTTCTCTCTAAAACGTATTTTAATGGAAAGATAAGGAATACAATGCTAAATATATAATCAGTATTCACTTCAGCCCCCGTAAAAAAATACCAAAAAAGAAAAGCTGAAAATAGGATCAGGAATATTCCTTTTTTATTTATATAAAGGAGATATTCTGTAATTACGAAGAATGCACCTAATGAAATACTTAAAGCGTAGGGGATTATAGGATTAAATCTAGGCATTGCCTCGTTGATACCAAAAGCAAAGATAGTTGCCACTAACCAAAGATAATTTGGTAAGGCTTTTAGTCTTCTCATCGTTGCCACCAATGTTTTTGTCAGCTTGTATAAATTTTTTCCGCTAAACTTTCTTTTATTCTCTAACATGTATAAAAAGATTTTCTTAATAACAATTAAACAAAAATGACTGATTTTCTACATCATTGGCTACTAAATAATTTGGTTGAGTTTTAGACCAGATAGCTTTCCCTGTCTCTCTATTTAATACGAAAGTATCCATGCCTCCAAAAGGAAATTCCCCATATGCTACCAAATATTTGCTAGTATTTTGAATTACTTGTAGTCCAGGGGCTTCTGCTACCCCTGCTCCTACGGCAGCTTGCGTTAAAAAGCTCAGTTTGTCTCCATTTAGCTTTACTGCAATTTTGTCCGTCCCTTTTTCAATATTTCCCTGTATTGTCTTATTTTCTTCCTGCTTATTGACTAATAACGAACTGGAAATAATGCTTTCGCAACTTAGACCAGATGTTAAACGTGGGTCAGAATAAGAACTAGGTGGATAATAATATTTGTAATTTGATTGCTTAGAATAATACCCAACTGCTCCTCCAAAAATAAAACCAACAAGTAACGCAGCTATGATCAGATAGTTTTTATTCATTTAATCAAAGATTGTAAAAAGCAAGAAGCATACCGCATACCAAGAGCCACAACTTTTGGCTGCACCATTGATATATTCCATTCTGGATGGGTAATAGTTTTTTTCCATAATATCTTTAATAATTGGATTGCTATTATAGGTAGTTGTTTCCCAATAATTTCCAGCATTAAATCCAAAATCGGCTGAATCGTCACCATAACTACATCGCCAATTATTCTTATCTTTAATCACACACTTTGTGAATCTATTTCCTACTGTACCTCCAACTGAACTAATCACTCGCTGTCGATCAATATCCACCTGATAAGTTCCAACTGACCCTGTGTAATCAAGATGGTCGCAGTGGTTATACTTAACAACATCTTTACATCGGGCAGAATATATCTTAATCTCATTACTAGAAAAATTTATATCAAATAGCCTGATAATAAAAAGCATTATCAACAATCCAGCTATAAAACCAATAAACTTCATATAAACGCACTATCTAATGATTATTTGTTACCTTATTGCAATCAATACATCCATAATAAGGAGAGTAAAATGACTTTTCACATTGCATACCACTGTTTACATCATCAGGACAACCATACCCACACACATAACGATATTTTTCGTTAGTTAGAATAAATTGTACTCCTTTTTCTTGACATTCCCTTAAGGTATAGTTTCTTATTCTGTGTTCTGGAATACCGCTGGCATCGTCCAACTTATACAGTAAGAGAGTCCATGATTGATTAGATAATTTTAGAAAGAAAAAATAAGCTAATATTGCAACTATAATAAACATGAATATTTTGAATAAGTTCATATTCATTCACCTTTTCTCATAGTATATCCTCTCTCAGCAAATATCAAGTAGAAAATGCTAGTTATTGTCTGTAGAGTTATTGACTGCATTTAGCTACCCTTTTGTGTAGTATGAGTGCTACACCTACTAGGAAACAGTTTGGAAAGCGACTACGGGAGTTAAGAAAAAAAGAAGGACTATCTCAAGAAGAACTAGGATTCAAAGCTGGAATACATAGAACTTATGTAGGAGCAGTAGAAAGAGGCGAGCAGAATGTTTCCATTGATAACATCCATAAATTAGCAAAGGCTCTTAAGATATCCCTAGAGGAACTCTTTAAAAAATCCTCTTTCTGAACTCTTTACTTTCAAAAATCGCTGAAAATACAATCCGTATTTAAAACAGCCTTATTCGTTATTTCTACAAATTTATTCGGGTGGTATAGGACGTTAGAAAATTGAGAATAGGCTTTATTTATGAATTGAAATCAGCAATAAGAGACGTACTAAGCTTATTCAGCCTCTCTAGTTCAGTTTGAAGCTCCTTAGTGTTGAGTTTTGATAGAGTTACTTTATATGATTCTTGAACATCCTCCTTGTCAAATGCTCCTGTAAGCTTACCCCATAATTCAATCCCTCTGTTTGTACTCTCTGCAGTTGCTTTAACACCTATTCCTTGTATGATGTTCTCTTTTAAAGCATTTACAACTACATCTGGAGTTAGTCCTTGTTTTTCCATTTCAAATTGTATTGCTTGTTGGATTCGAGGTTTTTTTCTTAACTCTACAGCCATTGAGCGGGCATTTGCTCTTGATTTCACATTATAGTTATTCTCAACAGCGTCAGTACCATTCTTTAATTTAATCAGATCTGTTACAAAGCCTTGTTCTTTAAGTGTTAGATGTTTATTATTGCTCACCCACTAATCATATCATCCTGAAGCTATTGTGGTTTAATTAATTTTAATAGGAGTAAAAGTTAAAGACATCTTCCCCTTTTAGTCAAAACGTAATCTAACAATAATTATATTGTTTTTGTTATCTATTGATTTCTGAGTATAATCTTCTTTAAGCTTAAGTGTCGAAATTACCTCTCCTATACACTTCATATTAGCTTCACCTATCCCATGAATGTTCAAATATGGAATTTCATATTTTTTATTGTTAGCAATTTTTTGTCTAATCTCAGCTTCTACTGTTTTTGGATTCATATTTATGTTCACAAAAATTGCTATTGGGAAATCTTCAATTAATTTTACGTAGGCCTTTCTAAAATCATCAATTTCAAAGTTTATTTGTCGCGACATAGTTTCATATAGTGGTCTTAGGAAGTCTTCAAAATAATGTGCCGTTACAAGATTACATATAACATATGCTTTATTACCATAAGTATCTGCCAGTTGCCTTTTATATAATGGGATATCGCGATCACCCTTACTAAATTTATCCCTAATAACAAGAGCAGACTTAAGTATCCTAAAATCATCTGATGGTATTTTATTTATAAAGAAATCTAGCAGGCTTTGATTGCCCGGATCTTTCAAGGAAATCGCCGCTTCATTTAGTAACTTTGTAGCGCTATCGCTCATGAATCTAGTACCCTTAGGAGACTCTTTGAATAGCGGGATTAGTTTTTTTTCTTTGTCGCTGGACAAGGCTGCTAGATTTATTCCTTCAAGTTCTTTCTTGTCGTTTACTATGATTGTATTATGAACCTCAGTCTTATTGAAAATTTTAAAACTATCAGAGATTTTTAGAGAAGGCTTATCAAATATACTTTTTAGCTTGTCGAAGAAGTTTAACATCAAGCATCTTTCTCAAGAAATTTAATTATTGAGTCTATATCTGATTTAATAAAAACTTCCGAACCAATCATTATGCCACCGAAATTCTGAAAAGTTACTTCTGTTCCATCGAAGGACAACACTCTCTCTTTTGTTTTTGTATCAATAATAAAATTTTCGCTATCAACTGACTTATTAAAGTAAGAAAGGATTTTATTTGTAGCAGATTTGTCAAAATTTATTGTATTTAAAGTCATTTCGTTCTTTAAATCTTACTATATAGCAAATTCTTGCAAAGATCAATAACTAAAAAATGCTACAATTCTTTGGTATGGCATTGAAAAGAAACATGACTCGCGATGAAATGGTTGCGTTTATTGATAGCGAACTACTTCCTCAAGCAAAGCTGGAGATTCAAAATTGGATAAGACCCAAAAAAAGACAAGGTGGATATTTCGTTACGGTGAGACAGATTCTTTGCATGGTCGATTTCTTAGGCGCGGCATATTGGGGTTATCCTTTGTCAGAAAGAAAACCACCAAGACCAAAAAAACCGATGCAAATTGCAAGATCCGAAAAGGCTATCAAATTTATTACAACCTTTTTTGAACCTAAACAAACTTACCAACTAAGCCTTGTAGAGAAACTACATAATATGTATCGACATGGGCTTGTACACTTATACCAGCCTAAAATTCTAAAATATATTAACAATAGCACTTTAGAATGGTTTTTTTATAAAGGGAAGAGAATCTGGTTAAGAAAATCAGCTGATACGAATCAGGGCAAGATAGTTTTCAAAAAGATTGACCACCTTAAAATAATACCTCGGGGTACAAGTAGGAAAAGGTACCACCTTGCCGTCTGCATTGACGCGCTTTACGAAGACTTCGAGAATGCTGTCCTAAAATATAGAGATAAACTTTCAAAAACAAAGTCTCTTCAAAGAAAATGGCGCACAACGGTTAACGCAATATGTAAGCCTCAATGAGATGCAAAAGATACTGGTTTTTCATGTTGTAAGTTCCTACAAAGTTACTCAAGACTTGCAGGAAGAATAGCAAAATTATCTTAAATCTGGTATAAATATAGGCGTGGATTGGGTAAGGAAGAAGGTGCGGATTTCCTCCAAGCCCCGCAAGACATTTTATTAGTAAAAACATCCTCAATCGAATATAATATATTCATGAATAAAAGCTTATCTTTCGTCTTTAAGGGATATAGTGCTGATCTGGAAAAAGGGGAGGTTTTGTTTAGCTTTGGTCTAATTGGTGAGAAAAACATAGATTTTGCGGAGAAAATTTCTTTTCCTCCGGTTAATGCTGAAATTCCCCAGGCTCTTTTAAAATCAATTTTAAACAACTTAATGCTGATTTTGGGAATTAGCTATTGGAAGCTGTATTGTCCTAAAGAAATCATTATTGAATCTAATTTTTTGACCAAAGATCAAACAGAGTTTTGGAATACTGTTTATACAAAAGGCTTGGGAGAGTTTTTCTACAAAAATAAGATTGA
>Ga0209515_10007274_pt1 | contig 13382 bp, 12 predicted proteins | sample Subgroupgradi54m_FD_187454 | JGI IMG/M metagenome (GOLD analysis project Ga0209515, IMG submission 187454) | Subsurface groundwater microbial communities from S. Glens Falls, New York, USA - GMW60B uncontaminated upgradient, 5.4 m (SPAdes)... ...
TTTTCTAGATTTGAACATAGTTTGGGTGTCATGCAACTCTTGAGAAGTTTAGGGGCGTCGGAGGAAGAGCAGGTAGCTGGATTGCTGCATGATGTCTCTCACCGAGCATTTTCCCATATCTACGATTGGGTGGTAGAAACTGCTGGACAAGAGAATTCGCAAGATGAGGGTCACGAGCAGTTTATTCGTCATTCCGAGATTGCGATAATTTTAGAATCTCACGGCTTTCCGGTCGATAGAATTACTGATTATCACCATTTTGGCTTATTAGAACGGGACAGTCCGGATTTGTGCGCCGATCGGATAGATTACGCTTTGAGAGAGCTTGATATTTATCTAGCCCAAGAGATTTTTAGGGGTATCACTGTTTTTGAAGGACAGATGGTCTGCAAAGACCTAGAAACAGCAACTGAGTTAGGAAGAGCCTTTTTGGGTCTCCAGACTAGTCATTGGGGAGGGTATGAAGGCGTAGCTAGATACTATTTATTTTCGTCAGCCTTAAAAATTGCATTGGAAAAGGGGATTATCAGTAAGGATGACTTCTTGATAGACGATGACAACATTGTTCAAAAATTAAAGATCCATCCCGACAGCCAAATACAGCGAATATTAGGCCACTTACGTCGGAATCCCTTACCTAAGGTTTCCGAAGGCCCTACAGTGGTTAAAAAGTTTCGCTATGTGGATCCTCCCTTTTTGACGGAATGCAAATTAGTTAGACTGACAGAAATAGACGAGGATTTCAGAGAGTTGCTGACTCGAGCGCGCGAGGAAAATAAGAATGGTGTGGTCGTTTCAGACTTGCTAAGTTTTAGATGATTTGCAGGGCTAGTGAATCATGTTGGAACCTGGTCGATAAGTAATCGTATAATGATTAGTGTGAAAACGGTGGTGTTTACAGGCGGTCATCATACTAGTGCGTTGGTAGTAGCACAGGCCCTGAAGCAGCGGGGATGGCAGGTGGTGTGGATAGGTCATCGCCGCTCCATGTGGGGAGATCAAGCTGATTCGGCCGAGTATACCGAGGTGACGGCAGCGGGGATTGAATTTCACAATCTATGGGCGGGCAAGTTCTACCACACTTACAACCCCTTGAAACTTTTATTAATTCCAGTCGGATTTATTCACTCCTTATTGTTGCTGCTGTGGATTCGGCCGGCTGTGATTGTCTCTTTTGGAGGGTATTTAGCAGTTCCAGTAGTCTTGTGTGGCTGGGTAATGGGTATCCCTGCGGTCACACACGAGCAGACGGTAGTTGTGGGTTGGGCCAATCGGGTGATCTCTAAATTTGCCAATAGAGTGGCTGTGGCTTGGCCCAGTAGCTTGGCCCATTTTCCTAAAGGAAAGGCCGTGTATGTAGGGTTACCCGTGCGGCCAGAAATATTAGCACTGCGCAAAACGGGCTCGGTTAAAAAGGTGTATGACCCCATCACGGTGTTTATTACCGGGGGCAAGCAAGGAGCCCACGTGATTAACGAGCTGATATTTGCCAATATTCATGTTTTGTCCCGCCGTTACAAAATTATTCACCAGACCGGGTCCTCGACTATTTATAATGATGCTTCCCGGGCTCAGCACATAAAAGTGCCAGGTTATGAAACTTTTGCTTTTGATTCGAAGTCTTGGATGGCGGCTCTAGGTAAAAGTGACGTGGTAGTCTCTCGTGCTGGAGCCCATGCAGTGTACGAATTGGGCCTGTTGGGTAAACGCTGTGTACTCATTCCCATTCCTTGGGTGTCACACCAGGAGCAACACCGCAATGCTCAAGTTTTGGTAGAAGCAGGTGGGGGAGTGATTTTGGAACAGGACCAGTTATCGCTTAAGAATTTGGTGGCGGCAATTGAACAAGCCAAGCACCTCACTCCTGCGCCCATGAACCTGCCTTTAGATGCTGTAAATTCACTACTTCAATTAATTGAACAGGTAGTCAAACACTGATGAAGGCGTGGTTAATAGGGGGGTTGGCTCTGGTTCGGTCACTCCTGGCGATCCAACACGTGGATTGTACTACTCAATTTGGGCCTTGCCCAGATGACCTGCGCTCCCGGGCTCAATTTTTATTAGGGTCTGCGATGTATCTGCCTCTTCCCAGTAGGGAAATTGCTCAAGCGTATTCTGGATTACCCCAAGTGGCTCAAGTGACGGCTTCCCGGCATTTTCCCAATCGGATAGAAGTGAAGTTGATATTGCGCCGACCAATTGCCTTGGTGGAAGGACCAGACAATCAATGGCTGGTAGTGGATGATCAAGGATGGGTTTTTGAAAGTAGAAGCCAATCCGCGTTGCCAGTGATTTCCATAACTGCACCAGTTGAAGTGGGCACCAAGTTAGCTACCGACCAATTGGCGGCGGCCAAAATGGTGGCCACTGTGGCTGAAATTGTCGGCCAAAGTGTCCGGGGCAGAGTGGATGGAAACACCCTAACCGTCACAACTTTCAGTGGAGTAGAGATTGTACTAGACGCAAATAAAGCGCAAAATGATTGGGGTGCCTCTTTACAATCAATTTGGGCCAGAAGTAAAATAGACGGAAAATTGATGCATAAAATTGACTTACGTTTTAACGGTGCTACAGTATCATTTTGACAATGGCTAAGAACAAGGTAATTTGTGCTTTGGATATTGGGAGTTCTAAGGTCGCCACCTTGGTGGCCCAGGTGCGCGAGGATGATGAATCCCGACTGCACATTGTGGGGGCGGCTGCAGCCACGTCGCGGGGGATTCGCAAAGGCCAGATAGTCAATATCGAGGAAGCGGTGAGTAGTATCGAAGAATCGGTAGGAGCAGCCGAGCGGATGGCGGGTTACAATATTTCCAAAGGTTGGGCGGCTATTGGGGGAGCCCATATCGGTTCACTGAATAGTCAAGGAGTAGTGGCGGTGGCCCAACCTCAGGGAGAAGTAACTCCCACCGATGTGGGGCGGGTAATGGAGGCGGCCCGGGCGGTGACTTTGCCCACTTCGACTGAGATTATCCATGTGATCCCTCGTAGTTATACTGTGGACGGTCAGGAGGGAGTCAAGGATCCGGTGGGAATGACGGGAGTGCGGTTGGAGGTAGAGACCCAGATTGTAACCGGCTCCGGTACGGCCATCAAAAATTTGGCCAAATGCATAGCGGAGGTAGGTTGCGACCTGGAGGGTGTAGTTTTCTCAGGCCTAGCTTCAGCAGAGGCAGTTTTGTCCGATACGGAGAAAGAGCTAGGGGTGGTAGTCGTAGATATTGGGGGAGGCACGACCGATATCGCCATTTGGGTGGAAGGCGCGTTGGCGTACTGCGCCGTGTTGCCGGTGGGGGCCAAGAACGTGACCAATGATTTGGCTATTGGCCTACGGGTGTCACTGGAAAGCGCCGAGAAAATTAAGCTGGCTTTGGGGGAAGCCAAGCCCAAAGAAGATGAGTTGGATCTTTCCCAAATCGGCCTGGGTGAGGAACTTAAAGCGGTATCTTATAAAACTTTGGTAGAGGGGATTATCCGCCCGCGACTAAATGAGCTATTTACCATGGTGGCGGGAGAGGTGAAAAAGAGTAGCTTTGCCGGACTCACTCCCTCTGGACTGGTGGTCTGCGGCGGCGGGGCCCAGACGGTGGGGATAGTGGAATCGGCTCGCCGAGTGCTGTCGGCACCTGTGCGCATCGGCATCCCCACAGGTATCACAGGATTAATTGACGAAATTGAAAACCCGGCTTTTGCCACTTCTGTGGGGCTACTTAAATATGCTAATGCCCAAGATAAAGAAGGGGGAAGTTGGGGTAAGAATTGGAGTAATCCTTTGGAGAAGTTATCTGGCAGTGGTGCCTGGGGAAAAATCTCTGACCTGTTTAAGTCTTTACTGCCGTAGGTGGTGTGCTACAATCACCCCGTAATTGCTGCCCCATGGAAAAAATAGTATATGGCATTGGTCAAACCAGATGTAGGTAGGTTCGCTCGCATCAAAGTTTTGGGCGTAGGTGGAGGTGGCAATAACGCCATTAACTCCATGATTTCTTCTAGTCTAGTCAGCGGAGTAGACTTTATTGCCGTAAATACCGATGCCCAAGTACTTCTATCAAATCAAGCCAACATCAAGCTCCAAATCGGGGATAATTTGACCCGGGGATTGGGTTCGGGGGGAAATCCAGATATCGGGTCTCAAGCGGCGGAAGAATCGCGGGAGAAAATAAAAGAGTTTTTAATTGATTCAGACATGGTATTTATTACCGCCGGTATGGGTGGAGGTACCGGTACGGGAGCGGCCCCCATTATTGCCGAAATTGCCAAGGAGTTGGGGGCGCTCACAGTGGGGATTGTGACCAAGCCCTTTACTTTTGAAGGCACCCGCCGGATGGTCAATGCCGAGGAGGGCATCGAAAAACTCAAAGATAAAGTTGACACTTTAATCGTCATTCCCAATCAGCGACTACTCGATGTCATTGATCGCAAAATGACTCTGCTGGAGTCGTTTCGGGTGATCGATTCGGTGCTTCTCCAAGGGGTGCAGGGCATATCAGATATCATTACTGTCCCGGGACTCATCAATGTAGATTTTGCCGATGTGAAGACCATTATGAAAGACGCGGGTTCGGCTTTGATGGGTATTGGGAGCGGGGTAGGAGACAACCGAGCCCAAATGGCGGCCCGGGCAGCCACCTCTTCCCCGCTTTTGGAGGTTTCGATAGAAGGAGCCAAGGGGATACTATTTAACATCACCGGCGGGCCAGACATGACTATGGCCGAAGTGGATGAAGCCGCCAAGATTATTTCGGAAACTGCGGATGTGGATGCCAATGTCATTTTTGGGGCAGCCATTTCAGATAAACTGGTCGATCAAATGAAAATTACGGTTATTGCTACCGGTTTTGATGAGGCCAGGTCCCGGCTGATGGGCATGGTGTCGCGCACCCGGCCCCTAGCTCCAGCTGGCATGGCGGGAATTGTGAGTGAGAAGCCGCCCGTAGAGCCCGAGCGGCCTAAAACATATGTAGAAAAAATAGAAACTGAGCTCGAATCTAAATCCAATCAACAAACCCAGCCTCCCTTTACCCCTCCTGATCAAAAAGAGCCCCTAGATGACTGGGACATCCCCGCCTTTTTGCGCCAAGGGAGATAAATGATCGATTTGGTGCTTATCTATTTATAGAAGGGAATCACCCGGTATATGGGGTAGGTTTAATGGGAGTGGGATTTGCGGGAATAGTGGCTGGCTTACACAGAATTGGTCCACATTTAAGAAGTTAAAGAGAGTACAATAGGGGTGTGGACCCAGTTTTATATTCGGTAAAGATGGTGGTGGATTCAGCTTCTTTGGTAGTGATGCAGTTCGTAGCCGACAAAATGGGAGTAGTGATTAACATATCAGCCAAGGCTGGACAAAGATATTCCAATCGCGGAGGAGACTGTATATCTATCGTCCCGGTGGGTTATTGTCACGTCATTGTAAATCCCGGTACAGATCGGATTAAAGATTTTTGGGAAAGAGTGAGTAAAGAGAAGACTAAGAGAAGATTAATATTGGAAAGTCAGCTCGCCTCAGTAACCCCTTAATTTCTGTTAAAATAGCTTCATGGCGTTTAAGCAGGTGAGTTCACAGGTAGATTTTCCTGCAATGGAAAGGGAGATACTCAAGTGGTGGTATGAAAGTGGAGTAGTTAAAAAATATTTAGAGAAGAATAGAAGTTCTAAAAAGAAGTTTTCTTTTTTGGATGGTCCCATTACCGCCAATAATCCCATGGGAGTCCACCACGCCTGGGGGAGAACTTATAAAGATTTATGGCAGCGTTACCACACCCTTAAAGGTGATGCAGGCAGGTATCAAAATGGTTTTGATTGCCAGGGATTGCATGCCGAGGTGGAAGTTGAAAAAGATCTAGGTTTCAAATCCAAAAAGGATATTGAGAAATATGGCGTGGCTAACTTTGTCAACAAGTGCAAAGAACGGGTAAATAAGTTTGCGGCCATCCAAACAGAGCAAAGTAAACGCCTAGGGTATTTTATGGATTGGGATAACTCGTACTATACGAAGTCTGATGCCAACAATTACGCTATTTGGAATTTTCTTAAGGTTTGCTGGGAGCGGGGCTGGTTATATAAAGGTCACGAATCTATTCCTTGGTGTCCCAGATGTGAAACTGCCATTTCCCAGCACGAAATACTGACAGAGGATTACAAAGAAATAACCCATGAAGCCGTGTATCTTAAATTGCCGTTAGTTGCTAAAAAAGACGAATCACTTCTGGTGTGGACCACTACACCCTGGACAATTCCGGCCAACATTGCGGTGGCCGTGGACGCCAAATTACAATACTCTTTGGTTGATGGGCTATGGATAGCTACAGATGCCGTATCTCGGGTTTTGGGATCAGATGCCAAAGCGACCAAAACAGTTTTGGGCCAGAAGTTGGTGGGGATGAAATACCAGGGGCCGTATGATCATTTGGAGGCAGTAGCTAAAATTTCATCCCACCTTAAGTTTCACACAGTGATTGCTACCGATCGGAGAATAATGCCTGTCAATATAGAGGAAGGGACAGGTCTGGTTCATACGGCAGTTTCAGCGGGCGAAGAAGATTTTAAATTGGGTAAAAAGTTGGGTCTACCCATGGTGCCAGTAATTGCCGACAATGCTGACTACTTGCCCGGATTGGGAGATCTATCAGGTCAAAATGCCAAAAATAATCCCCGGTTGATACTGGATTTCTTGGAGAAAAATGGATGGGTGGAGAGGATCGAATCCTATCCGCATCGCTATCCCGTTTGTTGGAGGTGCAAAACCGAGCTAGTCTGGAAAGTGGCGGATGAATGGTACATCGCTATGGATAGAGCGGATCTGACTGATCCTTCTTCCAAGACGCTTCGCAAACAAATGATGGCGGTAGCCAAAAAGATCCATTGGATTCCTGGTTTTGGTTTAGAACGTGAGCTGGATTGGCTAAAAAACATGCACGATTGGTTAATATCCAAAAAGAACCGTTATTGGGGTTTAGCATTACCCATTTATGAATGCCGTAAATGTGGCCACTTTGAAGTGGTGGGAAGTAAAGAAGAATTACACTCCAAAGCAGTGTCTGGCTGGGATAAATTTGAAGGCAACTCTCCTCATCGACCATGGGTGGATGAAGTAAAGATTAAATGTAGCCAGTGTGGTGAAGAAGTGTCCCGTATTTTGGATGTAGGCAACCCCTGGTTGGATGCTGGGATTGTTCCCTTCTCTACTTTGCCAGAAGGTTGGTTCCCGGCCGACTTTATTACCGAGTCTTTCCCCGGCCAGTTTAAAAACTGGTTTTACTCCATGATTGCCATGAGCACAGTTTTAAAAAAAACTAATCCGTTTCAAACCGTTTTAGGATATGAGTTGGCTTGCGGTCTAGATGGTCAGATAATGCACAAAAGTAACCCAAAGACATTTATTTCTTTTGATGACGCGGCTGAAAAAGCAGGCAGTGATGTATTACGCTGGATTTTTGCTACGCAAAACCCTGAAAAAAGATTGTTGTTTGGATGGTCAGTTGCTGATGAAACCAGACGCAGGTTCCATCTCATTTTATGGAACGTGTATAACTTTTTTGTTACCTATGCCAATATTGATAGTTTCGATCCCAGGCATGAAGTAGCTAGTAAAAATGTTTTGGATAAATGGATTATGGCTCGGTTGAAACAAACAACTGATATGGTAACTAAATCCTTAGATAAGTTTGACGCTTTTACTTCATCTCACGCCATTGAGGATTTTGTCTCGGACTTGTCTTTATGGTATGTCCGCCGCAGTCGCGATCGAATTGGTCCTACAGCTGATGATATTTCGGATAAACAAGCTTGTTACTCCACTCTGCATTTGGTTCTGAAAACATTGTGTCAGTTGCTGGCCCCTTTTACACCATTTATGGCGGAAGAGATATATCGCAACTTGACGGGTGAGGAGTCGGTACATCTCTCAGATTGGCCCTCCTACGCTAAAGCTTCGGCAGGGCAAGCCCAACTAATTTCAGACATGAAGTTGGTGCGCCAGATAGTAGAGATGGCACTGGCCCAGCGTAAGGCAGCCGGAATAAAGGTGAGGCAGCCATTGCGAAAACTGGTAGTGAGTGGCTTGAGTTTAGAGCCTGAACTAGAAAAACTGGTGCGGGACGAGCTAAATGTCAAACAAGTGCTGTGGAAAAAAGGCGAGGAACTGCAAGTGAAGTTGGATACAATTATAGATGACCAACTGCGGGCCGAGGGTGAAATGCGCGAGCTAGTACGCCAGGTCCAGGATTTAAGAAAACAGCACCTGGCCCGACTTGACCAATCGATTAAATTGGTTATAAATAAACGCTTGCCAGAGAGTTTATTACAGGAGTTAAAACGCCAAACTTTGGCTAAAGACATATCAGTGGGAGACAAGCTGTGGATTACCCTGTTATAAAAATTGATTGGTCGTTGCTAATTCCCCTAATTCTATTAGTTAGTTTGGGTCTACTAATGCTGCGCAGTGTGGCGCCTAGCCAGCTAATGTACCAGGCCATATTCGCTCTTATATCGGCAGTTGTTTTTGCCATATTTGCTTACACTGATTACCGGTTGTTTTTTTCCTTCCATGTCCCTATTTACATAGCTGCAATTTTGGCCATGCTACTGCCCTATGTCTTTGGAGCCGCCAGCCGGGGGGCGCATCGCTGGCTGCAATTTGGGCAGGTGTTTTTGCAGCCATCAGAGGGGGTGAAACCTTTTTTACTGATTACCTTTGCGATCTTGGCTGCCAGTTCAATTAAGTATAAGCAGCTGTGGTTAGTCACGGCTTTTGCCTTGCCGGCTTTAATAATTTTTTTACAACCAGATTTAGGGACGATGTTGGTGCTGGCCATTGGCTGGCTGACCATTTTTTTACCCCAAATCCCCCGCCGGCTCCTTTTGGTGGGAGCAATAGTTGTGACATTGGTTTCCCCGGTAGTCTGGCTGTCGCTGCGGGACTATCAGCGCGACCGGTTGATTACTTTTGTCGATCCTTATTCAGATCCTTTGGGCAAGGGGTATCAGGTGATCCAGTCCACTATCGCGGTGGGCTCGGGGCAGTTTTGGGGCCGCGGATTAGGCCAAGGTACCCAGTCCCAACTGCGGTTTTTACCCGAGCAACATACCGATTTTATGTTTGCCGCTCTAGCTGAGGAACTGGGGTTTGTGGGGGCTTGCCTGGTAATTGGTTTATTTATCTGGATATTTATAAGGATCTATGTCATTTCTCAACATGCTCCCGATTTGGCGGCCAATTTTTTTTGTTTGGGGGTGTTGGCCATGCTCGCCTTTCAAGTGTTTGTTAACGTGGGCATGAACATAGGCGTGGCCCCAGTCACAGGGATAACTTTACCATTTGTGTCATATGGGGGGTCATCCTTAGTGTCACTGGCCGTGACTCTGGGTTTAGTGGCGGGTATCTCCCACCAAAGTTCTACTTTAAAAATTGTCGATTCTTGGGTATAATTTACGATATGCAGGCTGTAGCTAAAATAGGCAAATCTCAATATTTAGTCGAGCCGGGTCAAAAAATTCAGACCGATACGGCCGAGGTGGCGGCAGTACTATTGGTGGTCGATGGCGACCAGGTACTTGTTGGCCAGCCCGAAGTGGCCGGGGCCAAGGTAACTGTGGACGACTTGGGCCTAGTTAAAGGGGACAAGATCAGAGTTTTTAAATTTAAAGCTAAGAGTAGATATCGCAAGAGTCAGGGATTTCGCCCAGTGTATCACCGACTTGAAATTAAGGATATTAAGTTGTAGACTGCGTGAGATTATGGCACATACAAAAGCTGGAGGATCAACTCGGCAAAAAGGAAATCGCCGGGGCAAACACCTGGGAGTAAAAATGTTTGGTGGTCAAAAGGTGATTAATGGAAATATTATTGTGAGGCAGAAGGGAAGCAAGTTTCATCCTGGATTGGGTGTCAAAATGGGTCAAGATTTTACTTTGTATGCTACCCAGGAAGGTAAAGTGCAATTTATCACCCGCTTGGGGCGGCAAGTGGTGAGGGTAGTTGAACCATGAATCAACAGATAATCGACATTGGGGTGGACGAGCTTCAGGCCAATCCCCTGCAGCCTAGAGGAGTAATTACTCCTGAATCCCTGGTCGATTTGGTGGATTCAGTGCGCGAGCACGGCGTACTCGAGCCTCTAGTGATTGCCAAGACTCCGGCCGGATACCAAATTATTGCCGGGGAGCGGCGCTGGCGAGCTTCTAAACTGGCGGGACTAAAAACTGTGCCGGCGGTTGTCAAAGAAACTACTCCTCAGGGCATGCTGGAGATGGCCATTGTGGAAAATGTCCAGCGGGCTGATCTCAATCCCGTGGATCGGGCCAAGGCTTTTGACCGCCTGATTTCAGAATTTGGACTGACCAACAGCGAAATCTCTCAGCGAATCGGTAAAAGCCCAGCTTATGTGAGTAATTCCATTCGCCTGCTGACGCTACCGGATGCGTTAAAAGACGGCTTATTGACGGGGCTAATTACCGAAGGTCATGCCCGAGCCTTGGCGGCAATCGAAGACAGCCGCCTGATTGTAGATGCATATAAGATAATTTTGCGCGAGTCGGGTTCGGTGCGCCGGGCCGAGGATTTAGCCCGGCGGATGCGAGTGTCCCAAGGCAAATCCCCGGCTTTGGGCAAAGGGGGAGATCAACCGCCACTGCAAGTCAGTGAAGAGATCGATCGCATTCGCCAGGAGCTGGAGACGGTACTGGGGGGAAAACCCGCTACCCAAGTGAAGTTGACTAGGTCTCGAGCCGAAACTAGACTGACTTTTATTCTCAAAGGGACGATGGAGGGAACCGAAGAACGGTTGCAGCGGGTACACAAGGCAATAATGTCAAGTTAAAGAGAATATCTTTGGTGAGGAATAACCCCAACCCGATCCGGGGGCCAATAGCGGAACATGGCTTTGCCGACGATGGCCTGGCGGGAGATCGGACCCCACTCCCGGGAATCGGAGCTAAAGTTGCGATTGTCCCCAAAGACTATATAGTAACCCGGCGGAATAGGGTAGGGGACTCCATTGCGCAGAAATGATTTTTCAGAGGTGCGCAAATCCATGGGCAGATATACTTCGGGTAACAGTACTCCATTGATATAGACGAAGCCATCTCTGACCATGATCGTTTCTCCGGGTAGGCCAATGATTCTTTTGATAAAGTCGGCGTCGTTGGGGGGTGGGGCGTGAAAGACGATTATGTCTCCCCGCTGCGGATCACCCCGTCGAAACGAGATCTTGTCGGTGAGGATATATTCCATATTATGGAAATTGGGGTACATCGAGTTGCCGTCTACCTTGTGCGGCTGGAACAAAAACAGGTAGATCATCATGAAGATGGCAAAAGCCATCACTACCGGCTGCAAGGCATCCAAAATCTTTCTCATAAAATCAATTATATATTAATTGTGGACGATGCAGGACTCGAACCTGCGACTTTCGCAATGTGAATGCGACGCTCTACCAACTGAGCTAATCGTCCAATACATCAATTTTATCAGATTGCAGATGGAGGGGCTGCTTGCAGGCGAAGCTGAAAATCCCTCAGTGACCTACAAATTTCCAATTAGTACTTGGATATCGGATATTAGGACATTGCTGGCGGTCGGGTCGATGTATTTGGCGGGAATGGCTTTGAGAACCTGGATGATGGCTTTGAGGAGCGACTTGGCGGCGGGTTTTTGGTTTCTGCCCAGTAACTTCTTTACCTCTGTCAGTCCAGCTTTGAGAGGAATGTAAGCTTGTCTTTTGACCAGTCCCAGGTTAAATCCGTCCTCCAGGTCTTGGATGACGGTGTCGATGGTTACTAAGGGGGCAGTTTTCTTGAGGATTTGATATTGAATTTGGTATTTATCTTCCTCTCCACTTGTCAATAGCCCGGAGAAAGAATTTTTGACCACCTCTCCTTGCTGATCATACAAGTAGGTGTCAAATTGGTAACTTCCCGGACTGCCGGAGAGCTTGACGGTATAGTTGCCAACGGGTGGGGTAGGTAACAAAAAGACTTTGATGGGGTCACCACTAGTAATCGAATTGGAAATATCATCGGTTAGTGGTGGCTGGGTAAACATATCGCCGGATACGGGATTATTTAGTTGGTCTAGAAGAGTAATGTTTACATCCCCGTCAGTGGTGAGAAGCAAATAAGATAAATCGCTGTGCGAGGGTTTGTAGCTGCCTAAACTGAGAAAAGTGTTTCCATACGAATTTAAGGTAGGCCGAGTAGAATAAGCTGGGTCGTTGATGCCAAAAGAGCTGGCCAATTGGTTCTTGCCTACCACGAAATGACCCGGTTCTTCCAAGATGCCTGGCCGCCCCGCGGTTAATTCGTTTATTAAGTTGGTATTTATAGCCCCTAAGCGCCGATATTCCAAAGTTGGTGAACTGGGAGAATCGTGCAGTCGAGTATAGCGGGACACCGCCAGCCAATTAAGGAGGCCATTTCTGACGTAGCCATCAGCTTGGGTCTTGAGCCAATTATTCAAAGTGTCGGGATTGATAGTATGGCCAAAAAATTTCAGTACCATGGTGGCGGAAGTTAGAGCACAGCCCCACCTGGCAATGGTAGGATTACTTGACCACAAGGTGGCTTGGTCGTAGACATTATCATTCCAGGGTGGGGAGTACTGCTTGATATCCGGGACAGCTAGCGCAGGTAGACTGGAAAGACTAGTGTGATAAACAGTACTTAAGTAATCTGAGGCCAGTCCTCCGGTGTAGTATAGATTGCTGGCGGAGCCAACCAGGGAACCACAACATATTCCAGTGGGTAGGGGATGACTACTTTCACTCCAGCTGCCAATTGAACCAGTACCGTCAGTGGCGGTGTAGTAAACATTGCTCAGAAGTGAGCCCCCGGTTCCCTCTCCCCCCGTCGAAATTACTAGAGAACCGACTTGGGCGATACCAGAGCGGGATACAGGTTGAGGCAGGGCATCTTTTTCGGTCCAGCTGCCAATTGTGCCATCCGGGTTGAGGGTGGTTTCTCTGACATTACTAATGTACCCAAAATTTGACTTTCTCCCACCAACCACAGTCAGTTTGTTATTGGATGCGATAAGACCGAAACCAAACAAAGCTTCTGGTAAACTGCCGGCTTCGGTCCAGCTGCCGATCGTGCCGTCGGGGTTAATACCGGTAACATAGATTTTGTTGCTGAACTCGGAGAAACTTCCTCCCACAATCTTGAATCCCCCAGCAAAATATAATCTATCTCCTACTACCACAGCCGCTCCCTGAGCTAATTGGTTAGGTAGCGAATTCAACACTGTCCAAGTGGAAATTGGGTTAGAGTTGTTAGACACGTAAACGTTAGACACAGTATTATTATTTCCGCCCAAGCCGTCTGGATATCCTCCCAGTATGTAAAGCAGCTGTCCGTGTAGAGCAGAAGAATGCCAGATCGGA
>Ga0209515_10007276_pt1 | contig 13380 bp, 10 predicted proteins | sample Subgroupgradi54m_FD_187454 | JGI IMG/M metagenome (GOLD analysis project Ga0209515, IMG submission 187454) | Subsurface groundwater microbial communities from S. Glens Falls, New York, USA - GMW60B uncontaminated upgradient, 5.4 m (SPAdes)... ...
GGTTATTTGCTTGAGAAAAGGCGCGGAAAGGTCGAAGATCAAATCTGGCGGGCGGTTGGGAATTTAAAGTCAGCCCGGCTCATGACCAGCACCGAAGCGCTGGGGCTTCTTTCCTTAACACGCCTTGGGATCGACTTGGGTTTTATCTCTAATTTGAGCAAGTCCAATTTAAATGCACTCTTCTTATTCACTCAGCCGGCTCATCTTCAGAAACTGAGTGGAGCCGAATTAAGTTCCGGCGAACGGGATCAAAAACGCGCCGCATTGATTCGTACTCGCTTAAAAGATGTGGAATTGGCGTAAAAAACAATTGTCATTCCAGAACGTTTTAATCGGGGATGACAAGCGAAAGGAGTTTTTATGTTTGATCGTTTTACAGAACGAGCACGAAAAGTCATTATTTTAGCTAAAGAAGAAGCCAAACGTTTTAATCATGATTACATCGGCACGGAACATATTCTTCTGGGATTAATCAAAGAAGGCGAAAGTGTGGCCGCGGCTGTTCTACAAAACCTAGGTTTGTCCCTCGATACCATCCGTTTGGAAGTTGAAAAGCTCGTGCAATTTGGTCCGAGCACCATTGTGTCCGGAGATATTCCATTTACGCCAAAAGCAAAAAAAGTGATTGAACTCGCCATGGATGAAGCCCGGCGGCTGGGTCACAATTACATTGGCACCGAACATCTTCTGTTGGGTTTAATCAAAGAAGGCGAAGGCGTTGCCAGTCATGTGCTCATGAACGTCGGACTTGATCTGAACAAAGTTCGTTCAGAAGTCATTAAGCTATTAGGTTCATCGGCTCCGTCTCAAGGAAGTGGCGGAGGAATGCAGCCCGGTGGTCCTGCTGCAAAAGGAAGCAAAACAAAAACTCCGGCCCTAGACGCTTTTGGCCGCGATTTATCAGCCATGGCCCGTGCTGGAAAGTTGGATATGGTGATCGGCCGTGAAAATGAAATTGAGCGCGTGATTCAAATCCTGGCACGACGAACTAAAAATAATCCGGTTCTTTTGGGAGAAGCCGGAGTCGGCAAAACCGCCATTGTCGAAGGGCTGGCGCAACGAATCGTAGCCGGGGATGTTCCGGAAGCGTTGCTGGATAAACGAATTGTCGTTTTGGATTTGGCGCTGATGGTGGCCGGAACCAAATATCGCGGTCAATTTGAAGAACGAATCAAAGGCGTCATGGATGAAATCCGGCGCGCTGAGAATGTTATGATTTTTATCGACGAACTTCATACGTTGGTTGGCGCTGGCGGCGCGGAAGGCGCCATTGACGCCTCCAATATTTTAAAACCAGCTTTATCTCGCGGCGAGATTCAGTGTATCGGTGCTACTACCTTGGATGAATATCGCAAGTATATTGAAAAAGATGCCGCGCTTGCGCGTCGGTTTCAAACGATTAATGTGGATCCTCCGACGGTGGAAGAAACCATCTCTATTTTAAAAGGACTTCGCGACCGGTATGAAGCTCATCACCGGGTGAAAATTACAGATGAAGCTTTGGAAGCCGCAGCTAAATTGTCGGATCGTTACATCAGCGGGCGTTTTTTGCCGGATAAAGCCATTGATTTGATTGATGAAGCCGGTTCACGCGCACGGCTTTCCGTGACGCGTCTTCCCAAGGATTTAAAAAAATTGGAAGCCAGTATTGAAGAATTCAAAATGGAAAAAGAGGCCGCCATCAAAGGTCAGGATTTTGAGCGCGCAGCGAAACTTCGTGATGAAGAACGCCGGGCCAAGGAAGAGTTGGCCAAAGTAAAAAAAACCTGGAAAGAATCAAAATCTGAAGTTGAAGTTGAAGTCGGTGCTGAAGAGATTTCGATCATTGTTTCCAAATGGACGGGTGTGCCGCTCCAACGACTTGAAGAAAAAGAGCAAACCCGTCTGCTTCGCATGGAAGATGAACTTCACAAGCGTGTGATCGGACAAGATGAATCGATTCGTGCCATTGCTCATGCGGTTCGCCGTTCACGTTCGGGTTTGCGTAATCCAAAACGCCCCATCGGCAATTTTATTTTCATGGGACCCACCGGTGTCGGAAAAACCCTGTTGGCGCGTGCGTTAGCCGAATTTATATTTGGCGATCAAGATGCGATTGTTCAAATTGATATGTCCGAATACGGTGAAAAATTCAACGTCTCTCGTTTGGTTGGGGCACCTCCGGGATATGTGGGTTACGAAGAAGGTGGACAGCTGACGGAAAAAGTCAGACGTCGTCCTTACTCCGTCATTTTGCTGGATGAAATTGAGAAAGCACACCCGGATGTGTTTAATATTTTGCTTCAAGTGATGGAAGACGGCCGTCTGACCGATTCATTTGGCCGGCATGTGGATTTCCGCAATACCGTTCTGATTATGACTTCCAATATTGGTGCTGAAGTGTACAAGCGCGCCGGTGATTTGGGTTTTAAAGCCCCCAGCGCGGATCAAAGTTATGCGGCGATGAAAGATAAGTTTTTGGAAGAAGCCAAAAAAGTTTTTCGCCCCGAATTTGTTAACCGCGTGGATGACATTATCGTTTTTCATCAATTGTCGCGCGAAGATTTGGAAAAGGTCATTCAATTCGAACTTAGCGAAGTGATGGAACGGATGAAAGACAAAAAGATGGAGCTTATCTTAAGTCCGGAAGTTCTTAACTTTTTGATCGGCAAAGGTTATGACCCCTCATACGGGGCCCGACCTCTCAAACGAACCATTCAACGATATATTGAAAATGTATTGGCCGAAGATATTTTAAGCGGCAAATTTAAGGAAGGCGATAAAGTAAAAGCTGTTCTCAAAGGCGAATTTATTGTTTTTGAGAAAGTATCTTAAACGGAAGCAATAGCAGCTTTTTATTGGACACGGTTCCTATGATTCGCAGACTCTTACTAGCCTCTCTTCTTTCTGGAGTGATCGTGCTGTGTTTTTTTCAATTTTACCATTTCCTGAAAGCAAGAATTATTACGTCGGATTTAAAAAAAGTAACCGAAGGCCGCATCAGCGCATTTCTCAAAGTTCCCGTCAAAGTGGACCAAATTACCGTCGGTCTTCTCAAACATATCTCTTTGAGTGGCCTCAAAATTGAGCGAACCCGGAAAGGTTTTCCGCTGCTCATCGGGGTGAAAAAAATTGTCATCCGTTATGATTTGCTCAGTTTAATCAAGCGCAATTTCCGAATCCCGACCGAAATTTTTTTGGATACGCCTCGTTTGACGCTCCAGGCCTTTCAATCTCCAGATACGATTTTTGATACAAATATTCTGAAATCAGAGCACGGTATTTTGACCCGTTTTGAATTTGAAGACGGTGAAATTCAAATGCCTTGGTTTGGTTCAGAAGCAACTTTTTCTCTGGTTGGAATTGAAGGTAAAGCCATTCCCAAAAAAGGCGATCTGTTTGACGTGCGCTTCAAAGCCAATTTGGCAGGAGGTTTTAAAGGCGCGGTGTTGGCTTATGGCGAAGTCAATCCAGAAACGAAAATGTATCATCTGGAATTGAGTCTCAGCGACATTTCAGCCACAAAGGATTCCCAGATCCCGCTTTCTGATTTAAAAGGGATTGTGGAATTTGAACACGATACGGTTCGGATCCGAAACATGAGTTTTTTGTTTCGAGGAATTCCGTGTGAGATGTCCGGGGAAGTGCAGCATATTTTTTCACCGAAACCCGTCTTTCATCTTTCCCTGAAGATCAAAGAAGGAACGATTCCGATCCATTCTCAGATGGATGCTAATTTTGAAACGGGAACAGTATCCGGATTCATTGAATATGCAGCTGAAAAATATCAATTTGCCGGCATCCTGGAAGGTCTGCCCATGAATTTCAAAATTCCGGCCTTCAAACTAAATAGTACCTACGATGGATCAGCCCAATTTGATTCCCAGAAAAATATGTATTGGCTGGAACTGATTTACAAACATCAGCGTTTCCGGCTTAATTTTTCATTTAAGGGACTAACGAGCAAACTCCAGTTTAAACTGGATCACTTTGATTTGTTTGGGTTTGATCTGGTGAGTTTCGTCTCCATTAATTTGAAACCGTTTGAAGAAGAATGGCAAAAAGGAAACCACGTGTTTGAAGCGCAAATTCAAACTGAGTATTTAATTTTTCATTTTCAACCCTTAAGAGATTTTAAAGGAACAGCCCACTTGTCTTTGCGCGGCATTCACGATCTTTCCGCCAACTGGGGAAGCGTCTCTCGGGTCAACGGAGAAATCCGGTTTGGGCAAGTGCCTCAAGCCAATTTGAATTTAATTGTTGGGCCGGTGAATTTGGAAGAATTTGATTATTTAGGAAATCACCGTTTACCGTCGTCTTTGACCGGGAGGCTGGAAGGCAGGCTCAATGCTCAAGGCCCTTTAAGCCGGCTTTATTTAAACGGTATGCTGACCATTGCAGATGGCAAGGTGGGCAGTTTGAAATACGATACGGCCGAGATTAATTTCAGCGGGTACCTGCCATATTTGGCGCTCAAAGATTCAAAGGTTTTGAAAGGTAAAAATACGTTTGGCTTAAAAGGCGGTTTTAATTTCGCGCTTCAAAATTTTATGAAGGGGGTTCAAGTAGACAACTCTGAACATATCGTTGTTTGGAGAGGCCTTGAAATGTCCAGTGAGCTTGAAGATGCCAATGCTGTTCGTAAAGGAACCAATACGCTCGGTCAGATTCAAGCAGAATACCAATTTAGCGACAGAACCAGCTTGCACGTGAAGGCTGAAAAAGATCAATCTCAGACCGAATATGTCGGCGTCGGACCGAAACTCAAATTTTGATATGCCAAAAATTCCATTAGCGCAATTAAGAAAAATTGCTGACCTTCAAAGCGGACTTAAAAAAATAGGCGAAAGCTTTGTGGTTCTTCTGGAAAATGCTGGCGCCATTTCAATTTTATTTTGGCAAACCCTGACGGCCACTTTTTCCACGCCCCTTCGTTGGAAAGCCTGCTTGGAGCAATCTCATAAGATTGGCGTGGCTTCACTTCCATTAGTCATATTGACCTCTTTATTTACCGGTATGGTTTTGGCTTTGCAATCGTCTTATCAATTAAGACTTTTTTCAGCTGAGCAATTTACTTCCGATCTCGTGGCTCTCTCGGTGACGCGAGAATTAGGCCCCGTTTTGACGGCGATGATGGTCGCTGGCCGTGTCGGAGCGTCCATGGCAGCCGAGCTCGGAACCATGAAAGTCACCGAGCAGATTGATGCGTTAAAAGCTCTGGCCACGGATCCGGTGCGCTATTTGATCGTTCCGCGTTTTTTGGCCGCAGTGGCCATGTTGGTGTTGCTAACTCTTTATGCCGATCTCGTGGGAATCTTAGGCGGCTATGTTGTCGGCGTGTTCAAATTGGACATTAGTTCCTACAAATATATTAATCGCACGTTCGAAGTTTTAATCATGAAAGATATTTATACAGGTTTAATCAAAGCCTTTTTCTTCGGAATTATTATTGCCATTGTGAGTTGCTATTTCGGCTTCAAAGCCCGCGGCGGCGCTGAAGGGGTTGGACAAGCGACAACGATGGCTGTGGTGGTGTCGCTGATTTTAATTGTTATTTTCGATACCTTTTTCACCGGTTTCTTTTATTTGGTGTTTCCGTAATATGATCCCCCACCACTTTCCGCCATATTACGTTTATTGTAGCTTTGACGGAACATCTTCAGAAAGTGGTGGGGGATGATTGAAATTGTAGGTCTTCATAAATCCTTTAACGGCAATCACGTCCTTCGCGGTCTCAATTTAAAAATTGAGACCGGCGAAACAATGGTGATTATCGGCCGCTCCGGCGGTGGAAAAAGTATTTTGTTAAAACACATCATTGGAATTTTGAAACCGGATTCCGGCAAAATTTTAATTGATAGTGCCAACGTTTTTGACATCAGTGATGAGGAAATCAATCACTTCAGAATGCAGATTGGAATGTTATTTCAAGGCGCTGCTTTATTTGATTCCTTATCAGTCAAAGAAAACATCGGTTTTTCATTGTATGAACATACGCATTTGGCCAATGACGAAATTGACAGGCGTGTTAAAGACAAGCTCAAAATGGTGGGTTTGACCGGGATTGAGGATTTGATGCCGGCCGAACTTTCCGGCGGTATGAAAAAACGGGTTGGTTTGGCTCGCGCGATTTGCACGGAGCCCAAAATTATCCTTTATGACGAACCCACTACCGGTTTGGATCCCATTATGGCGGATGCGATTAATGATTTAATCATTCGAATGAGAAAAGAGTTGAAAATTACTTCCATCGTGGTGACGCATGACATGACGAGTGCTTATAAAGTCGGCACTCGGATTAGCATGTTATATGAAGGAAAGATTGTTGGAACGGGAACTCCCGATGAAATTCGAAATTCAAAAGATCCATTAATCCAGCAATTTATTACCGGATCTGCGCATGGTCCGATTAATATTGAGGACTTAAGTCGTTCTTATTCAACATAAAGTCGAAACGTCATTCTGAGCGTAGCGAAGAATCCTAAATTTTGAGATCCTTCGGCTTCGCTTCAGGATGACGGTATAAGGGAGAACTTATCATTATGGACAAATCAAGATTTGAAATCACGGTCGGTTTTTTTGTGGTTGTGGGCTTTTTAATTTTATCGCTGATGGTATTTTTCATAAGTGGAATTTATATTTTCAGACCTGGTTATCATTTGACGGCAACCTTTGATTATGTGGGAATCATTAATCAGGGAGCGCCTGTGCGGTTTGCAGGCGTTCGAGTGGGGGAAGTTTCAAAAGTCGAAATTCTAAAACCAAAGGATGAAAAAGCAAAAACTAGAATTCAGATTCAGTTTTTCCTTGAAAAAAATGTGGAAGTTCGTGAACACTATGAAGTCAGCGTTCAAGGAACTCACATTATGAGTGAGCCGCACATTGCCATTAACCCGGTCTACGAAGGAGGCCGGATTTTAAAAGATGGCGACGTAATTGAAGGCATTTCTCCCTCTACGATGGATGATCTGATTAAACGCGGAGAATCCATAGCAATGAGGATTGATAATCTCTTGGAAGGCGTTCAGGATTTATTTGATACTGAAACGAAGAAATCACTCCGAGAATCAATTCAAAACATGAATCATCTGCTTAAATTCATGAATGCCGCAACCGAAGGCCAAGAAGGAGAAACGCGTGAGATGATTGTTCATTTGAATCAAGTTGCGGAAGAAATGAGCACGCTTCTGAAGAAAACAAATGCAGGTGAGGGCACGCTCGGAAAATTACTTACTCAGGATGAAATTTATAATGATTTACGCGATTTTACGCGTGATATCAAAGCCCGGCCGTGGCGGCTCTTTAAAAAAGGGTAAGCATGTTCTTAGACATCATAAACATATTTAAAACTTTATTTTTTTTCTTAAAGAAAGGCAGGCGTATTTCATATGATTATATTACTTCGGTTTCTTATCATCATTGTCTTTACTTTTATTGGCTATTATTTTGGACTCCAGTTTTTGGCCGGTGCTTTGCTCAGTCAATATCCGTGGCTCGGAGCCCTCATCGGGGTTTTGGCCGGTTTACTCATTGTCCTAATCGATCTTTATTTCAAGCACCTCAGCGTTAAAAATATTCTTTCCGTTTTAATCGGGACAGCGCTCGGTCTTTGGATTCATTTCCTAATTATGGGCGTGATCGAGCATTATTCCGGAATTCCTTCCGCGCAGCTTTCTCATATTGGAATTATCTCAGCGGTTGTGTTTACCTATCTCGGAGTTATTACCATTCTCAGAGGTCAGGATGAATTCAGCATCATGATTCCATTTGTGAAATTCAGCGGAAAAGGAGGTTATGAAGATGTCATTTTGTTGGATACCAGCGTTATCATTGACGGTCGAATCGCCGATATTTGCGAAACTTCTTTTTTGTCCGGCAAGCTCTATCTTCCTAGGTTTGTTTTAAAAGAACTTCAGCTCATTGCCGATTCATCAGATCCCCTCAAACGGAATCGCGGCCGGCGCGGGCTTGATATTTTAAACCGCATGAAAATAAATCCACTGATTGAAATCAAAATTCATGAGACTGATTTTGCGGAACTCAATACGGTGGATGCTAAATTGGTTAAATTGGCCCAGGAACTCGGCGGCAAAGTGTTGACCAACGATTTTAATTTAAACAAAGTCGCCGAACTACAAGGTGTTAAGGTGCTCAATATTAATGAATTGGCCAATGCACTCAAACCCATCGTGATTCCCGGAGAAATGATGCAGGTCAAGATTCTGAAGGAAGGCAAAGAGCAAGATCAAGGTGTTGCTTATTTGGATGACGGTACGATGGTGGTGGTGGACAGTGGCCGGAGAAGAATCGGCCAAACGTTGTCTGTCACGATTACCAGCGTCCTTCAAACGCAGGCCGGACGAATGATTTTTGCAAAACCAAGCGATGAGGCCCGTTAATTATATCAATCGAATTTTCCTCCCCCTTTATGGGGGAGGATTAAGGTGGGGGTTTAAAATTTTATTTTATCCCCCCATCCTAACCTTCCTCCACAAGGGGGGAAGGAATTAAAATGTCTAAGCAAATTAGCGTGATCATTCCAGCCGCAGGTTTAGGGAAACGATTTGGTTCGACTATTCCAAAATTGTTTGTGCTCCTTAAAAATCAGCCGCTGATTCTCCATCTTTTGAAAGAATTCGATTCCGCTCCGTCCGTTCGTGAAATTATTCTTCCGGTTGAACCAAAGGGCAGGAAGCTTTTGGAGAAAGAAATTTTATCCAAATATCGATTTCAGAAAAAAGTCATTCTCGTACGCGGCGGAAAAACACGCGCGGAATCGGTTTGGAATGGGCTCCGGCGGGTGTCGCCGAAAAGTGAGTACGTTTGCGTTCATGACGGTGCGCGTCCCTTGTTTAAAGCTGATTGGCTGGCCTGCATGATGGCTCAGCTCAATGGCTGGGACGCACTGGTCTTGGGCCGTTTGGCCGTTCCAACGGTTAAAGTTTATAATTCCGAGTCCGGCGAAGTCAGCGAAACACTCAACCGAAAAAATCTGTTTGAGGCCGAAACGCCGCAGCTTTTAAAAAAGGATATATTTCTGAAAGCCTACGAGGTGCTGGGCAAGCGTGCTTTTGAGGCAACTGATGACGTTTCCATCATTGAAGCCGCTGGTGGGCGGGTGAAGGCGATGATCAATCCCGAAGCCAATATTAAAATTACGACGCGGCAAGATTTAAAACTCGCAAAGTCATTTATGGGTGATGAAGGAAAAAATCGTTTTGGTCTGGGATTTGATCGTCACCGTTTGGCGGCTGGAAAACCGCTCATGATCGGCGGAATCAAAATCAAATCCGAGTTTGGCTCGCTAGGCCATTCAGACGGTGATGCGCTCCTTCACGCCGTAACAGACGCCATTTTAGGTGCGATCGGGGCTGGTGATATCGGTGATTTTTTCCCCAATACCCAAAAATGGAAAAATAAAAAAAGTGAGCTCTTTGTGATAAAAGCAATGGCGCTGGCCTTAAAGCTTGGATTAAAACCCACGCAGGTGGATTCTACGATTATTCTTGAGCGTCCGAAATTGAAAGATCAAAAACAAAAAATAAAACGCCATCTTGCAAAACTGCTTGGTCTTTCAGAAAACAAAGTCAGCATCAAAGCAAAAACAGCCGAAGGCCTTGGCCCGGAAGGCGAAGGCCTCGCCATTTCCGTCCAGTCTTTAGTCGTTTTGGGTGAACTATGATTCGCGTCCGGTTTGCTCCGTCTCCTACCGGATTTCTTCATATTGGAAATGTAAGAACCGCGCTGTTTAATTTTCTTTTTGCCCATCGAGAAGGTGGAAAATTCATCCTCCGAGTTGAAGACACTGATCTTCAGAGATCCAAACAGGAATATCGCGATGCGCTCATGGAAGATTTATTATGGATGGGAATTCGCTGGGACGAAGGTCCGGGTGTCGATGGTTCCTATGGTCCGTATGAGCAGTCAAAGCGGATTGGACTTTATCAAAAATATGTGAATGAGTTAATTGCCGGCGGAAAAGCTTATTATTGTTACGTCACTGAAGAAGAAACCGAAGATATGAAACGGATCGCCCGCGCGGAGCACCGGCCGCCGCGATTTGATAATCGGGGACGGAATTTTTCAAAAGAGGAAATTGAACAAAGAAAGACCAAGGGCATTAAGCCAACGGTACGATTTAAGATTGAAAATCCCCAGCTGAAAATGCACGACCTCATTCGCGGAGATGTCCAATTTAATTTGGATGACATGATGGGCGATTTTGTTATTTTGCGCGCAGACGGCTCACCGACGTTTCATTTGGCTGTGTGTGTAGATGATGGTTTGATGCAAATTACCCACGTGATTCGCGGAGAAGATCATTTATCGAATACGCCCAAACACATTTTGCTCCTGAAAGCGATGGGTTTTGAGCCGCCGCAGTACGGCCATCTGTCACTGATTCATGGAGAAGGCGGAGAACCGCTTTCGAAGCGGCTGGAATCTGTTTCCGTAAAAGAATTCCGCAAGAACGGATATCTTCCACATGCGCTTGCGAATTACATTGCGCTTCTCGGCTGGGCGCCGAGTGACAACCGGGAAATTTTTACTTGGGAAGAGCTTCAGAAAGTCTTTGATTTGAAACAAGTGAATAAATCCTCTTCTATTTATGATCCCAAAAAATTAAATTGGGTCAACGGCCAGCATTTGCGGATCTTGTCTGATGAAGATTTCGCCAAGTGTGCGCTGGCATATTTGAAAAATCAGAAACTGTTGAAACAGAATGAAACACGAGTCCACGAAATTCTCCCCATTTTTAAAGACAACATCGAACGCCTGGATCAGCTTCCGTCCCGGCTTGACATTTTAGAGGATCCGACTGATTACGAAAAAAAGGAGATTCTCAGAAGTTCTCAAGCAAAGGATATTTTGAAAATCGCCATCAAGGCTTTGGCCGATCTTCCGGCGCTGACCCCTGCAAGCTTTGATCTTTGGATGGAAGCGATTAAACTCAACGTCCAAGTCAAAGGCAGAGAGCTTTATGCGCCGATTCGGCTGGCCTTGACGGGTAAAGAACATGGTCCTGAGTTTAAACGATTTTTCCATATCCTAGGCAAGGACCGCATTCACAAGCGCCTCAACCACGCGCTCGATCAATAATCATGAAATTATTTAATACATTCAGTGGACAGCTTGAGGAATTCAAGCCGCTTTCCGGCAAAGAAGTCCGGATGTATGCCTGCGGCCCCACCGTTTACGATTTCGCTCATATTGGAAATTTCAGAACGTTTGTCTTTGAAGATCTTCTGCGCCGGTTTCTGGAATATAAAGGGTTTAAGGTCAAGCATGTGATGAACGTTACGGATGTGGATGATAAAACCATTGCCGGAGCGGCCCATGAAGGCATTAAGCTTGAGCAATTTACGAAAAAATATCTGGACGCTTTTAATGAAAATTTAAAAACGCTCAATATTTTGCCGCCAACAAAGCAGCCGAGAGCAACCGCCGAAATTCCGGAAATGGTCAAATTAATTGCGGCGTTAATTGAAAAAAAAGCCGCTTACGTCAGCGATGGTTCGGTGTATTACCGGGTAGAATCGTTTAAAAATTACGGAAAATTATCCAAAAAAGATCTGAAGCAGAATATCAAAAGCGCCCGCGTAGACGCAGACGAATATGACAAGGAAGAAGGCTCCGATTTTGCGCTTTGGAAAAAAGCAAAAGAGGGGGAACCGTTTTGGGATTCACCCTGGGGAAAAGGCCGGCCTGGCTGGCACATTGAATGTTCCGCGATGAGCATGAAATATCTGGGTGAGAGTTTCGATATTCACGCCGGCGGGGAAGATTTGATTTTCCCGCACCATGAAAATGAAATTGCGCAATCCGAAGGCACTACCGGAAAACCGTTTGTCAAATATTGGCTTCATGCCAAACATTTGCTTGTGAACGGTGAGAAAATGTCCAAATCAAAGGGCAATTTCTATACGCTCCGCGATTTGCTGGCCAAAGGTTATGATCCAATGGCAATTCGATACTGTTTATTGCATATTAACTATAAATCACAAATGAATTTTACTTTTCCAGCTTTGAAAGCAGCAAATTCAAATGTTAAGCATCTAAGAGCTTATTATTCAAGCGTAAAAGATCATATCAAGCTTGGAAGAAAATTTTCTGTAGAAAATAAACTAGCAAGTGAGATTAAACAAGCTCAAGGTGGAATTATCGAAGCTTTAGACGACGATTTAAATATCTCAAAAGCTATAGCTGTATTTTCTAATTTTACGAGCGATTGGGATTCAAAGATAAAAGGTGGAGCTATTTCGGAAAAAGATTGGAAGGAACTTATCAAATTCATAAGCAATTTTGTAGGTTCAGTTTTGGGGATAATCATTGATGAGCCAGTTCCAGATGAAATCCACCAGGAAATTAAGAAGAGAGAAGTGTTGCGAAAAGAAAAAAAGTTTAACGAAGCGGATCAAATAAGAACAGAGGTTGAACGCCAAGGATATATTACTTGGGATGAAGCGAGCGGATCGACGGGTATTGCTAAAATATGAGCCGAGGAATATTCATTACCTTTGAAGGCGGGGAAGGGGCTGGCAAAAGCACGCAAATTAAATTTGCCGCGTCTTATTTCCGCAAAAAAGAAAAAAAAGTTTTGGTCGTCCGAGAACCCGGCAGTACTCCGATTGGCGAGCAAATCCGGAATATTTTGCTTCACCCAAAGAACAAGAAAATGGCTATTGGAACCGAACTTTTTCTTTATTTGGCCGCGCGCGCTCAACTGGTGAAAGAAGTGATTGAACCGGCTTTAAAAAAGGGAATGGTTGTGATTAGCGACCGATACGAAGATTCGACGATTGTTTACCAAGGTTATGCCGGCGGTTTTGGCGTTGATTCGGTTTCCAAAATTGCGGCTGCTGCGCGAGGAAAAGTTGTGCCTCAATTAACCTTTCTGCTTGATGTCAGCGTCCGAAGCGGGCTCAAAAGAAGCGGCCGGAAAGATCGGATGGAGAAGAAATCGGTTCAATTTCATGAACGGATCCGAAAAGGATTTTTAGCTTTGGCACGCAAGAATAAAAAACGGTTTGTCATCATTTCAACCGAACAACCCAAAAACAAAGTTAGTCAACAAATCAAAAAAGCTCTGGCCCATGCGTTCTGACCTTTTAGATCAGCGGATTCTGAAACAACTGAATCAACAAGTTCAAGCCGGCAAATGGGCGACAACTTATATTTTTACGGGCAAGGAAAATGAGCGCAAAAAAGCGCTTGCGATTGCATTTGCGAAGGCATTGAATTGCCTGAAATATTTATCACCGTCATCGCGAGCCCCGCGTCAGCGGGGCGTGGCGATCTCAGATTCTGAGATTGCTTCGGCTTCGCCTCGCAATGACGTAGTGTGTAGTTGTTCAACTTGTCAAAGAATCGATGAAGGAACCTTTCCAGATGTGAAGTGGG
>Ga0209515_10007277_pt1 | contig 13379 bp, 15 predicted proteins | sample Subgroupgradi54m_FD_187454 | JGI IMG/M metagenome (GOLD analysis project Ga0209515, IMG submission 187454) | Subsurface groundwater microbial communities from S. Glens Falls, New York, USA - GMW60B uncontaminated upgradient, 5.4 m (SPAdes)... ...
GATGTCCTCAATAATCAGAACAATCGCCTTGCCCGTTCGCCCGGCGACGTACCTGATTCGAGGAAGAATTATCTTTTTTTTGTCAGGGATTTGTAAATCGGATTCAAAATCTAAGGCATTAACCGCCACCATCATGACGTCCAGGTCTTGATTCATGAAGTACCTAATCAACTGTGTTTTCCCGGTTCCCACCTGACCAATCAGGGTGATAGCGCGCGGTACAGTCGTTAACCCTTGGGCTAGATCTTGGTTGGCAAGGGGAAGAAAAAGGGCCTCGTTTATTTCAGCGGCTTGGCTTTCCAGACCAGGGATTTGAACATCTCCTTTCAGGCCCATCCGATTCATATAGTGGTAGATGTCGCAAAGTAAGCCAGGATCTTTGGGCGGCAACTCCTTGCTCGCCAGGGCTAAGGAAGTCAAGACGATGGCCTCGGCAAGGTCGGTCTGAAATAAAGACTCCTCGCGGATCTCAATGATATAGCTTGTCTCAACCTTTTTACCACTGTTATCGCGCAAGTGTTCTTGGGTAAACCACTTTGTGTCGCGTCTGGCCTTGACGCCGCTAGCGACGTCCCGTTTGGGAATAGAACGGAAGACAAGTAAGCCGCAGTGGAGTCTACCAGGAGTACCAGATTCGGGACCAAAATACCAACCTATTTTTGAGGGATCTCTTTCACTGCCATTAACTCCCAGTTTGGGATAGAGAACGCTGCCGGCGGTGGAACCGTTGGGGTTTTTGACGGTACTGACTTTCTCCGGATACATCCTACCGGCAATCTCCTGAAGCTGTTCGAGTTGTTTTTCGGAAAGATTTTTAACACTGAACCGGGCGACCAATCTGGGGCGATATTCGGTTCTGTCGTAGTAACTCCTGACTAGAATTGTTTCTAACTCCACACCCACACCGCCTAACTTCTCGATCATTTTATCAACTACGTATTTAAAACCGGCCATGGCTTCCTCGCTCTCAAAGTGTGGAGGGTAAAGCAGCGGGTTGCGTTCCAAGGGGGACAAACCAGACAAGTCTTGGCCGATATCTTCCGACTCTTGATGGGTCAAACTTTTTTTTATCGCCTCGGCTGACATTGTCCGGATTTTATCATAGCCCCAGACTCGGTGAAGTATGCGGGACTTATCCCTTGACAACAGGTGAATATTTTGGTATATTGAGGCTATGGTAGAGAAACTTAGCCTCGGTAAGTTTTTACAGAAATATGGTACAAAAGATAAGTGTTTGGAGGTTCTCAAACACCTTCGTTATCCCCAAGGTGTTTTTTGCCAGAAGTGTCAGAAAATCAAGGAATTCTACAAAATCGAGAGCAGACAGGTATATCAATGTTCCTGTGGCTACCAAATAGCTCCACTGGCCGGAACCATCCTTGAAAAGACCACAACTCCTCTTCAATACTGGTTCTATGCCATCTTTATCGTCTCAGCCACCCGTTCAGGTGTATCCGCTAAACAATTACAGCGAGAACTTGGAGTGACGTATAAAACCGCCTGGAGAATGTTTAAACAGATCAGAATGCTCATGGCAGATACCGGAAGTGGGTTATTAAATGGAACAGTTGAGGTAGATGAGACCTTTATTGGCGGAGCAGGCAAAAACAGAAGGTATGAGTGGAAGGGCAATGAAAAACCCAAAGAGGTGGTTATGGGCATGATCCAAAGAGGAAACTTAGGGAAAGGTGGAGAAAAAGCTTATCTGAAACACATTCCCAATACTGGGAAGTGGACGCTAATCAAGCAAATTAAAGACCACGTTGATCCCAAAGCTCGAGTTATTTCTGATGAATGGGGAGGATACACTCAGATATCTAAATATGGCTATCGACACGATGTGGTTAGACATAAGGAAACATATGTTGATCGTGATATTTATACTCAAAACGTTGAAGGTTTGTGGTCAATCCTCAAGCGGGGTATTTACGGGGTCTATAGAATCGTGAGTAAGAAGTATTTGCAAGCATATGTTGATGAATATGCTTGGCGATATAACCATCGAAAAAACTCACTCAATATGTTTGATCTTCTCCTGCAACAATTGGTTGAGGTAAAGTATATACAAGCTTAACCGCTTTTTGTCCGTGGCTACCTGGATTGTTTTTGTGGTTTTGTATTAACTGCTTTTTTGAGTAATCCAAAGAATTCCTTTTGGGCTATCTCTCCTCGTTCAATCGTCTCATGCAATTTTTTGTCCTGAGAATTCGTCTTGTGTTTCTCCAAAATTCTTTTTATTGTTAGACTTTGTAGTTTTCCCATGTCCTTACTATATCAAGAATACCGTGGATTGGACAAATTTGGTTTTGTAAACGGATGTAATTTCACAATATTATTAGTGTCAGCAACTCCCCGTTTTTGTCCCACCCTTCTGGGACAGATTTACGTCTATTTTGGTACTGTTTTAACATTAATTTAGATTCAAATCCGTCTTGATTTAAGATCGTATGCCATGGTATTATCCTTTAAATATATAGGGAAAGGGGTCCCGGCGTAAATAAATAGGTAAACTCTTCTGCTCTTCTCTAAGTAAACGTAAATAACAATAATCAGTCAACCTTCTCGTATATTCATATGGCTAAAAAACTACTCACGAACAAACAAAAAACAATACTTACCCTTATATTTACCTTCAGATTTATTATAGTTTTACAAAATGGTCTGTCACTTATTAAAAGGTAAGTTATTTCAGCTTGAAAGATTCTGTTAGAAATAACTTATAATATAGTTATTATTATGCAATAAACAAATTATTCATTTGAAGATGCACGCAAACTAATTTTCGAATGATTTTGATAAAATGTACTTAAGTTATTTGTAATAAGGTGATATTGGGATAATAAAATAGCTTAAAACATATAGGATAACAGAGATAATCCAGAGATAAGCCAGACAAGTTATAGAATTGCGAACTATACTATTATTTAATAGCGATGAATAGAGATAGGATTTGATATATCCACCCAGTAGTAAAATAGGTAAAATCCCGAAAAATAATAGCTCTAGTACAATAAAATACCAAACTAAAATTGGCGGACCCGTTAACACCGAAGCAAGGGGCGTAAGGCAACTGTATCTACACAAATGATAGATAAGTGCTTCTCCTCTTAATCCATGGTTGAAGAGATCGAAGATTACAAAAATAGATATATAGAAAACAAACGGAAGACTTAATGTTCCAATTACCCTATATTTAAAACTAGTAGGATTGTAATATTTCTTACTGTTATTTGACAGCAGCATTATATAAATTTATTTAAATTTTTTTCTATTAAAAAATAATAGAACAGCTGAAAGCGTTGGTAGTATTGAATAAATATCAAATCGTGATATCAGGCTTACTAGAGTAAATATTCCCAAAGTTATGCCAAGTTTGTAGGCCCACTTTTTAATTTTCCAGACACCATACGTCAGTAATCCTAAAATAATAGCGACAGTCAAAAATAGAGTTATAAATAAACCTTCTGGAAAAAACAGAAAAGGTAAACCCTGTGGACGGTTAATAATGGACGATTGGATAAGACTTATGGCAAAGTATAGAGATAGTATGAAATCGATTAAGTATAATAGACTAATAAACGTTGTCCATTTATTATTTGGCATATAGTATCAGTGTATCAATATAATAAATCGTGTCAACGTTATGTTGATAGTTGTGTGGATGACTTTTATATTTTATACTAGATCTATATAATGGAATCATTGCAAATTAATCAAAATCCTATTCCGATCTCTTCTACGCCAGTCCCATTTAGTGTTCAAAAACAGCCGTATTCTTTCACACTTGTAGGATTAGTTGGAGCACTTTTTGGTAATGGCTCAGCCTACCTTCTCACCTTTAAAAACCTGCAAAGAATAAATAAACCAGAATTAGCTAAAAAGTTTTTGGTTATAGGTGGATTGGTTTTTGTATTAATAACCTTTTTTGTAGTCTTGCTTATTTCCTTAAAAATAATAAATCCGAGTCAGTCAAAATACCTTAATTTAGCTTTAGGATTTGTGTTTCCGACATGGTTTGTCTACACTCAACAGAAGGAGGCTTTTCAAACTTTCAATAAGGACAAGTCACAACTCATGTCTTTAAAAATTGACTTGGGTTTTATAGGATGGAGTTTCCTTGGAACAGTTTTGAGTCTTGTTCTGGGATTTTTAGCTTCTGTGATTTCAGTCGCATTTATAAAGTAACTTCTGGAATCTTGACCTAAAACTTTTCTTTTGAAGAATATAACAGTTGCTCTAGAAGTACCTAGCTTGCCTGTTTCCTGAACTTTAAGTTTACTTTTCACAGTCGCTGATGTTATACTGAAAATACAATGAAAAGTCTTTTTCAGGGTTATCTAAATAGAAGAGAATTTATAACAAAATTTGTTATTTCAGTGGTAATCTTTGTTGCAGGAGTATTTTTATTAAATCTGGTATCAAAAAGTATCCAAAGTGTAGCTAACTCGTATATGATAGTATTTTTATTCATGTTTTTGGTCGTGGAGATTTATGGTTTATCGTTGTATGTTAGACGGTTACGAGATGCAGGGAAATCTCCTTTTTTGGCGTTAATAACGATCATTGTTCCGTTGCAATCTCTCTTTTTTTTATATGTACTTCTTATTCCCAGCAGAAAAACATAAGTACGAACACTAACCCCCTAGATTTAGGATTTGAACCTTTTACTCTTGAATTAACGGATAGTTACTTCGTGCCTCACATTTCTTTATCAATAGGCGTGAGACACACTAGCGAGGTTGCAAAAGAATAAAAGATAATATTCCCAGAATGATAAATCCAAATACTAGGTATATGCATGGCCAAAATATTGCATATTTACCAGTTGCTTCTTGTGTGAACCATCCGCTTGACCGGCTTAAAATTTTTGTATCCTTATATATGAGACCTCTAAAACCAAAACCTACAAAAGAAATACCCCAAAACGCTAAGATAAAGAATAGGATATAGGTGGAGTTGATTTTAACTGCTAGCATTATTATCAGAACGAGTGCAAATATGATGATAGGTAGACGAATTCGAAATAAGTTTAATTTCATTTCTTAAATAGACTTAAATTAAGTTCCAATTATTTTTGAACCATTAATACAAGATATCATATTTTGACAGGTTAGTTTGAATTTTTGTCTGTCTAACAATGGTAGAGGGTTATTAATGTGCGTATTTCTAATGGGTATTCGGCTATGGCAGATTATAACCATTACCAATAAGTATATTCAGGATCCATTTGCCCCTTATTAATTAATAGGAGATGAAATACACGCTTATTTTAAATAAAGTTAAATAATTTGCTTCATAAAAGTCGCGTTGTGAAGTGAATTAATTTGGTATTTATTACCTGTCTTGAAGGTATAAGTGCCAAGTATGCCTCTTGACAGGAACTTCATTTAGGATATTATGGGTAGAGCGTATTGAGAGGAAGGGGAGGGTACTAGCCCGATGATCCATCCAGCAACCCGCAAGGTAGGGGTGCTAAATCTAGCCCATGGGGAAGAATACGGTCCACGCCACTGGCGGGACAAGCCTGACAAGCTCCATTGGGAGCTTTTTTATTTTCAATTTACCTTGATCCATTATTAGTTTTATTAAAGTTTTTATGAACTACAAAGTTTTCACCTCTGAGTCAGTCGCGGCGGGTCACCCTGACAAAATCTGCGACCAGATTTCTGATGCGGTACTAGATGAGGCGTTACGAGTTGACCCAAGGTCGCGGGTGGCAGTAGAAACCTTGGTGACTTTTAATCAGGTGGTGTTGGCGGGGGAGGTGACCTGCCCAAAGTCAATTGAGTTTGAAAAAATCGCCCGCAGAGTCATCAAGCGACTAGGCTTTGTTAATCCAATTTTCAATTTTACGGATAAGTCACCGATTGAGGTCTATGTCCACCAACAGTCCCCCGACATCGCTCTTGGGGCTGATGCTGAGGGGGCCGGGGATCAGGGAATGATGTTTGGTTACGCGGTGAGTGAAACAAAGGAGCTGATGCCGTTGCCGATTGTTTTGTCCCACCGACTGATGGAGAAAGTGGACGAGCTGCGGGAGACAGGAATACTGCCTTATCTAAGACCGGACGGCAAGAGTGAGGTGAAGGTAAAGTATGCCGGGGGCAAACCGGTCCAGGTAGAGAAGGTGGTGTTAGCTGTCCCCAATAACCCAAAGACAAAAAAAGAAGTGGTCGAGGCAGATTTATTTAATAAAGTAGTTAAGCCGGTATTAGCAAGTTACGGTTTTGAAGTTGATAAAAACGATCTGATCGTGAACGGCACGGGGCGCTGGGAAATCGGCGGACCAGCGAGCGATACTGGCGTGACCGGAAGAAAAATAATTGTCGACTCTTATGGCGGTATGGCGAAAATCGGTGGTGGGGCTTTTTCAGGAAAAGATCCGACAAAGGTTGACCGAAGTGGTGCCTACGCGGCTAGGTATGTCGCGAAAAACATTGTCGCGAATGGATTGGCGGACCGAGTGGAGGTTCAGTTGGCATACGTGATCGGGTACCCAAAACCAATCACGACGGCCATCGAAACTTTCGGGACTGAGAAGACAAAGATCGCCACAATCGAAGACTTTGCCTTCAAAAAATTACTCGACCTATCCGTAAAAGGAATTATTGAAGGACTAAACCTGCGCCAACCGATATACGAAAAGACTGCGGCATACGGGCATTTCGGCCGGGAAGAGTTCCCCTGGGAGAGAGTGGTCAAGGTTTAAAAATGTTACGATGAAACTGTCAGTAGTTTTGTCTTGGTATGAAAAAGGCGGCTCTCTTGCTTTCGGTTGTTTTGACAATTGGCGTGTTGTTTGGGGTGACAAAGGTTTACGCTCAGGATAGCACGACCGGCGTATTGGCAGCGACGACCACGCGAAAACCGACACCGCTTCCCAGGATCTTGACGGGGCAGAAAATTTCTTTCGGTGAGAGTGTGAATCAGGACCTGGTGGGTGCAGGGGGAAACCTCGACGTAAACAGTAATGTCAATGGAAACTTGGTTTTGGCCGGCGGGCAAATAAAGGTTAGTGGGTCAGTCAGCGAAGATCTGGTCGTCGCTGGAGGTCAGATCGAGCTTTCTGGAGAAATAAAAAAGAATGTGATCGTGGCGGGAGGAATGGTCAAGGTTGGACAGAGGGCTCATATTAGTGGATATCTTCTGGCCGTCGGCGGACAGGTGGAACTTCTCGGTAGGATCGACGGTGATACTAGGGTCTTCGGCGGCGAGGTCACCATCGGCGATAAAAGCGCGTTTGGCGGCAGTCTGACAATAGACGCCAGTAAGATCACTTCCCCGAACAGACTTATGGTGGCCGGAGAAAAGCACCTGACGGAGATCAGGTCGAACGGGAAGATGCCCTGGGGGTACTGGCGAAACATAATGCCCCAGGTCGGTGACAGCCGAGTCTTCACCGGTGTATTTGCCTTGGTAAAAGTAATCGAGTTTGTCGGGAAGATATTGCTGATGCTGGTCCTGGTCAAGGTCTGGGGCAAGCGAATGGAGGAACTGACAAAATATGTGAAGGCAAACTTTTGGTCGAGCTTGGGGTGGGGTTCTCTGAAACTTTTTCTGACGCCGTTTCTGATCATTGTGCTACTGATGAGCGTTTTTGGGATCCCCCTGGCGATTCTAACGGCCGGGGTGTATTTTGGATCGATCTTTCTCTCGATCTACCTTAGTAGCGCGGTCTTGGGACATTATTTGACGATGAGGGGCTGGCTTACGAACAGCAACCCGTATGTTCAGGGGGTGGTTGGCCTGCTGTTACTAGAACTAGTTGGACTGGTTCCAGTTATCGGTTGGATAATAAAATTCGCCGCGATGCTAATCGGATTGGGATTAGTGATCAGGTGGGAGAAGTCGCTGGTTGGATTGAAAGGCTAGGAGATCTTGCCGAGACGAAGGGCTAGTTGTTCGATTTCGGAAAGGAGGTGTTCGGTTTGCCCAAGACCCTGATTCCAGAACTGCGGATCGGTGATATCGACACCAAGGTCGGCAAAAATATCACGGGGCGATTTGGTTGATCCAGCAGAAAGGAACTCTTTGACTTTGATAACGAAATCGGGGTCTTTTTCCACTGCCGCCTGGAGTGATTTGCTAATCAATAAACCACTGGCGTAGGAATAGACATAAAAGAAGTTTCTGATGTGGCTCCAGTAGATCCACCAGTTTTCACTACCCGCCGACTGCTCGACGGCCGGCCCCATATACGCTTCCATGTGCTTTTGAAAGAGTTTGCCAATTTCTTCTTTACTTAGATAACCTTTTTCTCTGAAAAGAGAATGAAGTTCTTGTTCAAACAAATAACAGGCAACCTGGCGGAAGATAGTGCCAACGTCGGCATCCATTTTCTTCACCATGATCGCGAGTCTTAGTTCGTCGTCGGCTTCGCTTACCACCTCTTCGAGAACAAAATCTTCCATAAAAGTACTGGCGACTTCGGCGGTGGAAAGTGGAGAGCCAAAATTGATGGCATTAAGGGATCCCTTCATTAGTTCGTCATTGATGCCATGGCCAGCCTCGTGCGCTAGGGTCAGGACATCGTTTAGCCTACCGGTGTGGTTAAGTAAGATAAGCGTGGGTAGGTCCAGGGAACCGGCGGCGCAAAAGGCGCCCCCTTGTTTACCTTTGGCGGGATAGACGTCAATTTGTCCGTTGGCAACAAATCCGTCGAGAATCTGACCGAACTGGTCGTCAAGTTCGTGAAAGACGCGGGACACAAGCTCTATTGTCTCTTCGTATGAAAATCTTTTGGAAATTTGTCCAAAAGGAACATTTCTTTCGTGATAGGCCAGATGGGGGAGGCCCAAAAGCCTGGCCTTTAGTTCATACCACTTATGACAAATTGAGAAGTGGTCCCTGACGCTTTCTAACAGGACACCAACGACCTCCGTCTCGATATCGTCAGCAAGGTGACGGGCGGAGTCCGGTCTGGCGAAGCCACGCAGTTCATCGTCTACTTTCTTGTTTGCCAGTATCGAGTTCATCTCATGTTCGGCAACGTCTGAGAGTTTTTCCAGGATATCGTTGATTGCTGCCGCCGCAGAATCCCGAACTTCGCGATTTTGACTTTGTAAAAGGGAGAGTAGGTCGGAGATGGTCTTGGCAGCGCGACTACCATCTTCAAGCAGGACCTCCCGTTCTTCCTTCGAGAGGAAAGCCTCAAGCATCTCAGCCCAGTTGCTGCGGCTTGTCCGCTCTTTAAGATTCATTATTTTTTCTTCCGGTTCGGAAAGTTGATGTTTTGCCTCTTCGAACAACATTTCCAGATAGTGGTGGTAATCCAGGAGCAACGGTGAGGCGAGAAATTCAGCCTGCTTATCCGGTTTGGATTTGGCTAGGCGGAGACTAAAAAACTGAATGTCGTTTTGAATTTTCCTGGCCAGGTCGGTGACTTGATTCATACGACCTTTTAGGACGGTATCGAGCTGGTCTTGGTTGGTTCGCATGCTGAAGTAATAAACTTCGGCGTTGTAGGTTCCAAAACTTCTTTCCCAGGCTTCATATTCGTCGAGGGCTTCTCTCAAAACGGCAGGGTCTTCTAGGTAGTCAGTCCGATCTTTCCATTTGTTGATAAAGGCATTGCTGCTTTCCTTTACAAGGGCTCTGACTTCTTGGATCCGGAGATCGTCGTCGCTTTTGAAAATCGGGGTTAGGTCCCAGCGGGTGTTTTCAGCCGTTTTCATCTTTGGTGATTTTAACATGCGCCATCCAGGTTTCAAGCCAAAGAATCCGGTGTTGTTGGCAGGGTCCGTTTTTGATGATCGCTTCCTGATGGCTTTTGGTACCGTAGCCCTCATTCTCTTTCCAGCAGTAGACGGGGAATTCCTTATCAAGCTTGCGCATGATCTTGTCGCGATGAAGTTTGGCAATAATGCTGGCTAAAATCACCTGGGGGACTTTGGCGTCAGCGTGAACACGACTCTCGATAATTGTTTCATCATTTAAAGTGAGTTTTAATTGGCCATCAACAACGTATTTGGTTGCTTTCATTTTTGAAATTAGCCGCAGAAAGATTTCTTTATTCGCCCAGGCCATACCTTTGTCGTTGATCTCATCGGCGGAGATAACTTCGATGGTGGATTTGACGCCTTTATTTTTTAAGTATGTGGCGACTCGTTGCCGTTGGTAATGTGAGAGGGTCTTGCTGTCCCGGATTGGGACGGGGCTGTTTTCAAATAACCCCTCGATGCGGCCGCGAATAATAACGGCGGCGGCTACTAACGGCCCAGCAAAGGCACCCCGACCAACTTCATCAAGACCACAGATGCGAATCATGTATTAATATAGATAAATATGGATATTGCCGAGAGAGTGTATCAAATTGTGGCGAGTATTCCAAAAGGAAAAGTGATGTCCTACGGAAAAGTCGGGGTGATGGTGGGGATTGGCCCGAGACAAGTGGGCAGGATCTTGCATAATAACCCGGACAATAGTCGCGTGCCATGCCACAGAGTGGTCCATAGTGATGGGTCGCTTGCGACAGGTTATGCTTTTGGTGGTATGGATGAACAGCGGAAAATTTTGGAAAAAGAGGGGGTGGTTTTTGAAAATAACCGCGTAAAGAAAGTGAGTTTATTCTGATTTAGTGGCGACGACAAACAACCAAGAGACGCCCCGAGAAGCATCGCGGATGGAGTCGACCCGTGCGGTTTCGATACGAAAACCGTTTTCTTTGAGTAAGGAAGTAAATTCCGGTTCTGTCCAGTAGACAAAAAAACGGTGATCGAGAGAGGCTTTGCCATCTTCCCAACCCTGGCCTTCACCGTGGCGCATAGCAAAGAAGACCCGGCCGTTGGAGTCAAGACAGCGTCTAATTTCACGCAATTGTTCTGCAATTTGATCTTTTGGGGTATGGATTAAGCTGGCGGCGGCCCAAATAAATTCAAAACTAGCCGAATCGAAGGGAGGGTGGTACATATCTGCTTCGACCAACGACGGACCAAGTAGTTGGCGTTGGCGAGCACTTTCTAACATACCCCTCGATAGATCTAGTCCGACGTAGCCTCTCAGATGACCGTAAAGTGACTGATAGAGAGCTGCCTCACGACCATCACCACAACCCAGATCAAGGATGAGCGGGTCGGGGGAATTTCCAACCAGTAATCTAAACTCATTTAGCCAAAAATATATATTTGTGGTGACAGAGTTCCGTCTGGATTCGGCGATGGCGTCATATGATCCAATGGTTTCTCTTTCTGGCTGAGTAATTGGCATTTGGCGGCATTATATAATTTATCCACAGATATGCAAATAAATTATCCGAAACATATTTACGAGCCGATCAGACGCGAAATTGCCGTTTCATATATTCGCCACGAGTTAAAAAAATACCTTCCCGGTCTGAGAGATGACGCGGCTTGGCAAAAAATCGATACTGATATTGCGAATTGGTTTGAGGAGGCTCCCTTTCTTTATCCTGTCCGCGATTTCTGGAATGCTTTTTACGGTATTACGATGGGTTTTAAACTCCTGATTCACCTGTCGGACTTTATCACGGCAGAGAATGTTGTTTGGAAAAAAGAACAACTAAATCTTTCGGAGTTGGTTTTTGCAGGGTTCAATCCGTCTGAACTCGGCGTACCGTTACAGACAATGAATGCGGCTGAGGCAATTACCTTTTACTCTCAGGAAAATAACCAGGAAAAAAGAGTTGATGATCTGGCAAAGATACAGGCAAATTTTGCCAAGACGACAAATCGGTCGGATGATCCGGTAATCGTGACCCAAAAGAAACGGGACAACAAAGACCGATTAGTAATCTACAAAGGAAATGCGAGGGTATACTTAGCCATTTTGCAGGGAAGACAAAGCATTGATGCTTACGTTGGCCGGTTTAGTGATGAGCGAAGGGACTTAGTTAATTTCTGGGTACCAACGCAAGAGTTACTGGAGTTGGTTCATATCGCCCGAAGGGCCTGGATTGATAAGGACGAGACCACCTATAACGCCACCATTGTCGTGCTGGGAAAATTGCTTTCTTTTTCGGAAAGCGCGAAATTCGAGATGAAAGACAGAGTGGTGCACGGACAGGAAGAGTTCACGAGCAAAGTTTTTTCCGACTTGGGTCTTTAACGCTTTGGAGACTGCCCCGATGCTTACATCGGGACTACAGGCTATTGTTAACGTTTTGGACTTTGCTTCTTCTTCCTGGCTTTGCCGGCTTGACCGACTTTTCTAGTTTCCTTCATGCGAGGATCACGGGTGAGGAGATCGGCATCGCGGAGAGGTTTTCGAAAAACTTCCGGATTAACCTCGGCTAACGCGCGGGAAACGGCATGAACGAAAGCGCCAACTTGACCGATAACACCTGAACCCTTGACCTTTACAGTGGCAGTGTATTTGCCCAAGGTGTCGGTGACAATAAAGGGACGAAGATAAAGGGCGGCGAGACCCGGCTGGCTCCAGTAGGTAGAAATGGGTTTATCGTTGACGACGATCTCCTGCTTGCCTTCAAAAACACGGGCCTTGGCGGTGGCACTGCGCCGACGGCCGATAGCCTGAGTATACTTTTTGGCTTTGGAAGTGGTGGCAATTACTGCCTTGGGCTTAGTGATTGGTTTGACTTTGGCGACGACTTTCTTGGTAAGTTTTTGGGCCATAGGTTATTTCTGTTCTGGTTTTACTAATCCGAGCTGCTGGGCATAAGGATGTTTTTCATCCTTATAGACTTTCAGGCGACGGAGTCTGACGTCCTGGAGTTTATTCTTCGGGAGCATCCCTTTGACCGATCTCTCGATGACCTTTCGTGGGTCCCTTTTCATAAGTTCGCCTAGGGTTTCCTCACGAAAACCGCCGGGAAAACCGGAGTGACGTTGATATTTTTTGTCAGCGAGTTTCTTACCGGTAACGACAATATCTTTGGCATTAACGACGACGACGTAATCACCATCGTCCATGTTGGGTGAGAAGGTGACTTTATTTTTGCCGATGAGGTGAAGGGCGATTTCGGTGCTAACGCGCCCCAGGGTCTTACCTGAGAGGTCGATAAAATGCCAGTTGCGTTTGATTTCTTTGGCTTTGGTGGTGGTAGTCATATTTATTTCTTAGCTTTGTTATCTTTTGATAGATCCCTCGACTTCGCTCGGGACGACCCGGTTCCTTTCGTCGCTTTTTTCTCGTCCTTTTTGGCCTCTTTAATTTTCTTTTCTTTGACGACCGGTTTGGGGACGTCGGCGAGAAGTCTAAGGATTGAGACGACGGCGCCATCGCCTTTTCTAATCCTGATCTTGGTCAACGAGGTAAAACCACTCTTCTTTTGTGTAAAGAGAGGGGTGATGACGTCCACCAGGCGGTTGGCCGAAGAAACGTTCGCTAGAGTGGCGGCAAGCTGGCGACGGGCATGAATACTACCCCCCTTGGCCTTGGTGATCAGGCGGTCGACCAGGGGT
>Ga0209515_10007279_pt1 | contig 13378 bp, 13 predicted proteins | sample Subgroupgradi54m_FD_187454 | JGI IMG/M metagenome (GOLD analysis project Ga0209515, IMG submission 187454) | Subsurface groundwater microbial communities from S. Glens Falls, New York, USA - GMW60B uncontaminated upgradient, 5.4 m (SPAdes)... ...
TCCGGGCGGCGCGTAGAAAAGACAATGATCCATCGGCTCTTTGCGTCTTTTGGCGGCTTCGATATAGATAGCTAAATTTTCTTTTAATTTATCCTGCCCAACGAATTCTTTGAGACTCTGGGGCCTGAGCAAAGACTCCAGGTTGACCCCCCCTTTATCGGCTTTCTGATCTTTTTTCTCTTCTACCTTTTCAGTTTTATTTGGCAACGGTGAGCTCCTTTAAAGCTAAACGAATAATTTCTTCCAAAGATTTCTTGGAATCCTCGGACTTCCCCAACGCCTCATGAAGCGCGCTCTCCGCGTCACGGCTGTCGAAACCCAGGCCAACTAAAGCTGATTTTGCCTGCTCCCAAACACGGCCTTCTATCCAGTGATCCGTTTGGGCCTCAGTGGTTTTTTTGCCAAGAGCGGCGAAGGGATCCTGCGCCCAAGCAGTCCGCCACTGAGAAAGTAGAACTTGCGCTTTATCTTTTAATTGGGTCACAATTTTGTCCGCAGTTTTTGGAGAAAAGCCAAAAAATCCGGTTAGAATTTTTGGGTCTCCTCGAGAAATTCCCTCCAAAAATCTCTGCGGCGATTTTGTTTTGATCCGATCAAAGTGCTCTAAAGATTTTTTCGCGCCAAGACCGGGCAATTCCCGCAAAAGATTAAAAAGTTCAAGCTCCTGAGGCGTCAGAAAACCATACAACGTTGTTTCTCCCCCATACATAGCGGAAGATTGGCTCAGATAAAACACGCGCTCCTTACCCTCGGCAAGTTCGCCAAGCATGGAGCCCGCGACGCAAACTTTATATCCCACACCGCCGACCTCAACCCAAATTTCAACAATGCCCGTGTCCGCGAGTTTGGGTATCTTAGTCACCTTGCCTTTTAAATAAGCAAACACCGCTACCGCACCTCCACAAACGCTTGACTACTTTTACGCGATAACGCCGCCGTATAAGCAATGGCCACCGCGTCAGCCACATCATCAACCTTACCAAAACCATCAACGTGAAGTAAGTGCTTTAGAAATTTTTCCACATCCTGCTTTGAGGATCTCGCGTTGCCGGTAATGGTAGACTTCACCCAAAGAGGATGGACAGCTTCTATGTTTACGGAACACACAGAAGCCGCCAAGAGCAAAACCCCCCTCGCTTCCCCTAATCCAAGTAAATTCGAAATCCTAAATCCTTTAGGAGGCAAGTGGATTTCTTCTAAAGCTAAAATATCGGGTTTTGGATTTTTCTTAAACAAAATCGAAACTTGGCGGTACAGCTCTTTTAAGCGATCAGCCTTGCTTTCTTTTCTTGAGGTGGTAATCAAACCGCAACCGCGCAGTTTTATGTTGGTATCATCGCCACTAGCAGTAGCAGAGAGAACTTCTAACTTTGCCCATCCGCATCTATCCCATCCCGGATCGATTCCGAAAACTATCACTACATTCTTTTTGCTAAAACCTCATCCGGAACATTGTAGTTAGCATGCACAGTCTTTACATCATCATGCTCTTCAAGAGCTTCCACCAAAGAAAGCACCTTATTGGCGCCTTCGCCTTCCAACTTCACTTCCGTCGATGGAAGAAGGGTCAGCTCAGCATTAGTGAGGGCTATACTAGCGGCTTCTAAAGCTTTTTTTACTTTTTCAAAATCAGCGGGACCCGCGATCACTTTAAAACTATCAGGCTCATCCGTCTTTACGTCCTCAGCGCCCGCGTCAATGGCAATCTCATAAAGTTTATCCTCGGTCACTTTGGTTTTATCTACCTCGATATAACCTTTCTTTTGGAAAACCCACGCGACGCATCCTGCCTCCCCCAAATTGCCGCCATGAGAAGCAAAGATCTTTCGTATTTCGGAGGTGGTTCTATTTTTATTATCCGTTGTCGCGTCTACCATAACAGCCGTCCCACCGGGTCCATAGCCCTCAAAAGTAACTTCCTCAATCATCGCTCCCGGAAGTTTTCCCGCTCCTCGTAAAATCGCTCGCTCCACGTTGTCGTTAGGCATATTAGTCGCGCGAGCGTCATCCATGGCCTTGCGCAAACGGGGATTGCTTTCCGGCTTTTCCCCGCCCTCTCGCACGGCGATGACAATTTCGCGAATTAGACGAGTGTAGACCTTGCCTTTTTTGGCATCGGTCACAGCCTTTTTATGTTTTATTCCCGCCCAGTGTGAATGTCCACCCATCAAATGTGATTATACGTCATTCTGATTCCTAAAATTTAAATTAAGAAAGAAGAATCTCTACATACAAAAGATCCTTCTTTCTCTATAAAAATTGTGGAATCAGGATGACAACCGGAATTACTTTAATCGCAATTGGCGCTGCCCTACGACTCCCCTCGCGCCTCCGGCGCTCGGTGGGTCCCAATCCTATGGATTGGGGGCGCGTAGGACTGCGCCATCATTTTTTAACTAAGGACTGGCGCTGCCAGCGTTGAACAATGGTTAAGAGGGCATAGTTTCTCGCGTTCCAGCCCACTTCTTTCGAATTGCGTTTCAATTCCTTAAGCAAAGAGGCAATGTTAATTTCTTTTCTTCGCACCTGCCAAGTTACCCAAAAAGGATCGATAGCGAAGCGGCTGGCGTACTCGTGTTCGGCGATCCATGCTTTAGGCATCTTGTCCCGCCGCACGAAAACCACGGCCAGGTTATCCCACCATACCAAAGCCCAATTTTGTTTAGGAATCGCCAGGGTAATCCAGTTGCGCAACACCAAGTCTCTTCCCTTGCCTCCGGCTTTATCGCTATAAACGGAATGGTAATTGTTGTCATGCCGCACAATTTGAACGTCCATACCCTTTTTACGGGTATATCCATCCCAATTCAATGGATTTTGAGCAACTTCGTTACACTCCTGCAAAAGATCAACAAATATATACCTGCCGTCAAAAAATAGTGAAAGCCCCTTCTCCGACAAACGCCACGACATGTAACCGCCCCAACCCCACTCGGCAAAAGTTTTAAGCTTCAGTAAATCAGGATTGCGTTCGACAAATTGACAAACAAGCTCGGGAAAACCCGGCAATGCCACGTGGTTTTTTGACAATCCCTTAGAATGCCAGACTGCTTTAGCGACCTGAAAGCCCTGCAAACCCAGCGGGCGCGAAGCAAAACAAACCGCTATTACAAGTGGCAGTGATCTGACCCGCAGGGTCATTGCGAGGCCCCTTAGGGGCCGTGGCAATCTCATTAGGACTTCCTTTATGAGATTGCTTCGCTCGGGGCTCGCAATGACAGAATGGGAAAGTTCTGCGCCAGCCCTAGCGGCCCAAACCTCCTGAATTCTTAAAAAAAGCCTCCAAAAAATAGGCAAACAAACTATTCCAAAAAGCGCCAAATTACGAATATGCGCCGCTGTAAAATAACCAAGACCAAGCAATAGAATAGATTCTTCAACAAGCAGAGTTCCCTCTCTGATACCGATGAGTAAGGCCAAAAAAACAGAACCAAAAAACGTAACCCAATAAAGCCACGCGCCACGCTGATAGAATTGCGTCGCCTGCCACTCATCAATGGTCTGCGCGAAAAAGGAACCTTCGTGCAGATGAGCAATAATCACCTTATATAAGCCAAAACCATAGGGATTAACTATGGTGGCGGAAAAGGCAAGCAGAAACAACCCAACCAAAAGTTTTAAACGCGCCATTTGAGCGGTAAATAGCTCTGGATTTAAAATGGCGTTATGAAAGAAATGCTTATACCGCTCATTGAGAATCAATATAGTCTGAGCAAAAATCTGAATTCCCAAAACAGCCATGGGCCAAACGAAACCACCATGGATGTTCGCCCATACAACGAAGAGTAAGTAGTAAGTAGTAAGTAGTAAGCAGTTCCCCTTCAACTCCAATCCTGTCTGAACCCTCTCCCCTTGCGGGAGGCCGCAGGCGGAGCCTGCGGCACCTGGGGCGCCAGAGGCGCTGATCCGAGGGCAGGGTGAGGGGTATAGTAATCGATCCCTCAAAAAAAAGAAAATGATCAGAAATAACAGAGAAAAGAGCTCGGGTTGTAAGTTGGCCCTCGAATACACAAAATGCCAAACAAAAATTAAATTGGCCAACCTAAGAACAAAAAGTGACTTACCCTTAAATTCTCTTTTAATATAAAAATCCGAAAGCAAGAGAATAAGCAATACCAGAACACAGCAGGTAATAGCCAGAAGACGGAAATCTCCAATTCTGTGCAGGAAAAATACGATCTTTTGAAAGAGCCACTCATAGTTTATCCAGTAACTTCCGTGTTTGGTGAATGAAAATGTTTCCGTGCTTAAAAAAAGTTGTCCCAACTCCTGGGCTTTCCGCGCGGAAGCTAAATGCCAGAAAAGATCCGGGTTGGCTATGGGAAGCAAGCAGGTTAAGGCGCTAAAAATAAAAACTAAGCCATAAAGCGCCCAAAAAATAGCAATCAGCATTTCTTTATTTTAGTAACCTTTAAAGGTAGGAATTTTCCTATTCTGTCATTGCGAGTGAAACGAAGCAATCTCATAAAGATGAACCCATATACTTACGAACTTCAAGCAAAAATCGAGGACTGGCATTGGTGGTTCGTCGGAAGAAGAAAAATCATATTTTCTTTTCTTGATCGCGTCCTAGATAAAAATAAGTCGCTCAAAATCCTAGATGTCGGTTGCGGCACGGGTAAAAATTTAACGATCCTCAATCAATACGGCCAAGCTGTTGGCATTGATGAACTAGAAACACCGCTCGCGATCTGCGCCCAGAAGAGAATTTCCAATGTGGCGCGAGCGTCCTGCGTTAATATTCCCTTTCAAGATAACAGCTTTGACCTTGTGACCGCTTTAGATGTGTTAGAGCACGTCGAAGACGACAATCGGGCTTTAAAAGAATGCTGCCGAGTGTTAAAACAGGACGGAACACTGCTGGTGAGCGTGCCCGCTTTTTCTTTCTTATGGGGATTGCAAGACGAAGTCAGCCATCACAAAAGGCGTTACACCAAGAAAAATCTTGTTGAAAAACTGCGCCAAGCGGGTTTTGAGATTCAAAAAGCGACGTACTTTAACTTTTTGTTATTCGCTCCAATATTCGTGGGCAGACTAATTCTAAAATTTATTCCCCATCGCTTAAAAAGCGAGAACGATCTAACCGCGCCCGGAATTAACTGGCTCCTAAAAAATATTTTTGCTTCCGAAGCCGTAATCCTAAACAAATTCAACTTGCCTTTCGGCGTTTCCCTGGCAGCCATTGGCAGGAAGGTATTAGGGCTCCAAAGCGGCCCCTCTGCCACCCATGATTCCACGGTTAAGGTTTCAGTCATCTGATCTGGTGTAAAGTGGAGACTTGACCCCTTTCATTGACATACACAACTTTGTTGTGTATAATGGTATTGATGGCAGTACTCATTAGAAAATTTAATCAGAGAGAATATGCCTACATTGTAAGGCGAGTCGGTTCTAAAATTGTTCACAAGTATCTTGGACCAACTGATGATGCTCATGTAAAAAAAATGGTCAATCTTTTTAAACGTTCGAAGAAAATCCCTCCTTTTCTATATTATCTTTTTTGGGATACGGATCCCAAAAAAATAAATATAAAGACACACAGTCTTTATATTTTAGAGCGTATCCTTGAAATGGGTAGTCTAAAGTCTATGCGATGGGCGCAACATATGTATTCAACATCTGCCATCCTTGAAATAACCGAACTTAGTCGATCTATTTCAGAAAAATCAAAAAATTTCTGGAAAGTTTGGTTTGGAGAAGTTTCCTGAATGCATCCAGAAGTTCTGCCCAATACTGAGAAAAATCTCTTAAAAAAAATAGCCTGCTTATCTCAAGTTTACCAGTGGGTGCTAGCCGGTGGCACAGCCTGCGCTTTGCATCTAGGGCACAGGATCTCACGGGACCTTGATTTTTTCACTAACAAAACTTTTTCTACGGATAAGCTTTTTGAAGATCTAAAAAAATTAGCTGCCAATCTAGTCATAGAATCTCAAAGCGAAGCAGGTCTCGTTGCCTGGATCAACAATTCTAAATTCAGCGCCTTCTATCAGTCTTATTTATTTGTTGAACCTTGCGCTGATTTCATGGGAGCGCCCGTTGCTGGACTTGCGGATCTAGCTGCTATGAAATTAATTGCCATTAGCCAGCGTGGGAAAAAAAGAGATTTTGTTGACTTGTATTTTATTTTGCAAAAAGTACCATCTTTAAAAGTAGCCAATGTCCTGGTGAGCCGGTATGGAAGAGAAAAAATAAACCCCCTCCATATTGGTAAATCACTAGTTTATTTTGCTGATGCCGAAGGTGATCCGGAGCCTGAGTTTCTCCCCCCTTGTAAAGTTTCTTGGACCATAGTTAAGAAGTTTTTTAAGTCCCATGTTCGCCAAATCGTCTTAGACATTGAAGCTATTCTTAGTTAGGGGTCAAAAGTTAGGGGTCAAATCTCCACTTTACACCAGATGTTCTTAATCATTTATATCCGGTCATCTGATCTGGTGTAAAGTGGAGATTTGACCCCTTTCTCCCTGGGTAAGTTAATTATTCAGGACCGTCCCTCTATGGCCTAAACAGCGGGCTCCCCGAAAGTCTAGGGGCACACACTCGCGGCGCACGCGCTTACTCCCTGAGGCAATGGCAGGTCCGTACCGCAACCGCACAGGGTTCCATTGTTCAGCATTACGTAGCTCCACCCATTATATGGAGCAACCGAGGCACCCTGAGCACCCGCGGTACGGCGTACAGCAACAGCAACCCGCGTACTTCCATCAGAACACATATCCGGAATCCCGGATGGGCAGGTCCCCACGGGCCAGGCGCCGGAATATTGATAAGGCCGGGCCGGGCTATCTAAATCCTGAACATAATTGCCATCCACAATTGTTCTGCCTACTTGCACAAGACCTCTCGAGTAGCAATTCGCGGCGCTAGAGCAATTATTAATCACATGCATCCGCTGGGCATTGTAAACCAACCGAACCAATGATTGCGCCTCTTGGGCTCTTGCCGTTTCTACAGTTTTGTAATACTGCGGAACCGCGACTGCCGAGAGAATGCCGATAATAATAAGGACAACCAGCAATTCAATCATTGTAAACGCGTTACGTTTTGATGATGGAAGCATTGAGATTAGTCCAGACCCGTAAAAATTGTTCAGCAAGAAGGCGAACCGATATTATCCCTTACCCACGCGGGCGCCGTACTACCAGAGTTAACACAAACCCCGGTTCCGCTGGCATTAACACCGTAAACAATGGTATTGCCCGAGGTGCTTCCGTAATTGTCCGTGGAGTTTCTCGTGAAGGTGTACGTCCTGCCGCTTACAACCCCCAAAGCACAAGCACAGGCACCAGTCAAGGTGGGAACATCAAAGTATCTCATGGTTGGCACTTCTACATCGAGATTACCAATAACTGAAGCGCAAGCGGTACCTGTGAAGCAGTATCTGCTTTCGGCGCTAGACATTGAACGAGCAATGGACACCGCTTCCGACCAGCGAGTAATTTCTGTTTTCCTTAGATACTGCGGAACAGCAACCGCCGCCAACACACCCACAACGATCAGCACAACCAGCATCTCGATCAAGGTGAAACCTTGACTTTGGGATACGGTCGATCTTCCCCTTATCAAGCTCAACTTAAACTACAAAGATTTTTAACAGGCCGGCGCGCCAACATTATCTCGTACCCAAGTGGGCGCCGTACTTGCACTATTAACACAAATCCCCGTCCCAGTGGAATTGATTCCATAAATAATGGTTAGGTTAGAAGTGCCTCCATAGGTATCTGTGGCGTTTCTAGCAAAGGTGTATGTCCTACCGCTTAAAGCTCCCGCGGTACAAACACAGGTGCCACTCAAGACGCCACTGGTAAAGTATCTCATTGTTGGCACTTCAACATCAAGATTGACAACCGCAACGGCACAGGCGCTCCTTGAGGTACAATAACCACTCTCTGAGTCACTAAGGGACCTTGCTATATTCACAGATTCCACCCAACGGGTAATTTCTGTTTTCCTTAAATACTGAGGGAGCGCGACCGCGGCCAATATTCCAACGATGATTAACACAACCAACATTTCAATCAGGGTAAAACCCTGATCGCGAGACACGCTTTGTTTGATCACTCTATCCTCCTATTTTCAATCGCAACCTACTTCAACTATATAGCGATTATTTTGTTTTGTCAATAACCAAAAATTTAATGCATACCTCCAATTTGACTTAACTGGAAGATTGGCATAAATACCGCCAAAACAATAATAGTCACCAAAACCCCGACTCCGAGCACCATAATAGGATCAATCACACTGGAAAGTCTGGAAACGAATTGCTCAATCTGTCGTCTATAGTAGACGCTTAGGGTCTCCAGGATTTCCGGAAGGCGACCCGACTCTTCCCCCACGCGTATCATCTGATTCACCAGGTTGGGCAGTGTTTTCGTCTCGCTGAAACCCTGAGAAATGGTTCCTCCCCCTTTAATTTTTTCTCGCCCGCGAGCGACCGCCGAAGCAAAAAGTTTGTTTGACGAAAACAACCTCTCGAGAATCGTCAAAACGTTGATCACATCAACGCCGGATTTGAGTAGCAAAGCAAAATTAACTAAAAATCTTTCGGTCAGCATATTAAGGATAAAATTTCCGAAAATAGGAACCTTGATGGACACGCGCGATTTCGTCCATTGACCGTTCTCGGTGCGTAAATATGCTTTTAAAGCAACCACAATAGCCGCCACCGTCCCCAAAATAATCAAAGCGTCATGAGCCATTACCGCGGACACGGTAACTACAATCTGAGTAATTAAAGGCAACTTGAGATGAAAACTTTCGAAAATATTGGCAAATATTGGCACGATTTTGACAATAAAAAATATAAGCACGCCAACGGATAGGCCAATCAAGATACAAGGATACATGAAGGCCGATATTATTTTTGATTTCAGCGCGTCCCGCTGATTCATATAACCGCAAACTTCCTCAAGAGTTTTGGGTAGCTGACCGCTGGCTTCACCGCCTTCAACCATAGCCTGCCAAACGTCATCAAACACCTTGGGATGTTTCGCTAACGCGGCATGAAAAGATGATCCCGCCGCGACGTCTTGGGCCACTTTGTCAAGAATTTTAGAGAGCTCGGGACTGCCCACATTTTGACCAAGCAGTTTTATACCCTGCAATAGCGGGATACCCCCCTTCAAAAGCAACGCCAACTGCTCCGCGAGAAAAATGACTTCTGCCGTAGCAATACCGCCGCTAAAAAACGAGAATTTCTTCTTGGCGGACGCGGGGGCATCGGCTTTGGCTTCGGCTTCTTCCTTTATGGAAAGCACAAGCAGGCCTTGCCTTTGCAAATTGGCAATGGCGTCTAGCTCCTGCCCGGCCTGAACCACACCTTTAGCCGTTTTTCCTGTTTCATCCCGAGCCGTGTATGCAAATGTGGACATTTAGCTTTTACCACCTTTATATATTAAACATCCAATGTTCATAAAATCCTCAAGTCTGGATTCCCGCCTACGCGGGAATGACGAACGCAAGTAAAGAAGTATTGGACTCACTGCGCTAATCCTCCACGAAAATGACCGACAAATATTCTTCCATACTGGTCGTGCCATCCTGCACTTTAAGAAAGCCCGCTTCCCTCATGGACATCACCCCGCAATCTTTCACGATCTGCTTTAAAGTCACGAATGTTTCTCCCTGTTGAATCGCGGAACGCAGTTTGTCATTAACCGGTACAACTTCATAAATCGCCTTGCGGCCTTTATATCCCGTATTGGCGCATTTGGCGCAACCTTTCGCTTTATATAAAGTTTCAGCATACGGGAACCCCAATCCTTCCAGATAAACTCTATCAGGAGTATACGGTTCTTTGCAAGAGGGGCAAAGAACGCGCACCAATCTTTGCGCCGCGACGAGCACCAGGGTCGAAGACACCAAGAATGGCTCAATGCCCAAATCCTTTAAGCGAGCAACGGCGCTTAAAGCGTCATTGGTATGCAAGGTCGACAAAACCAAATGTCCCGTTAAAGACGCGCGGATGCAAAGTTCCGCCGTCTCGTGATCCCGCACTTCGCCCACCAAAATTACATCGGGATCTAATCTCAAAAAAGAACGCAAAGCGCTAGCGAAGTTAAGTCCTATCTGCGGCTTCATCTGCACCTGATTGATTCCGCGAACTTTATACTCAACGGGATCCTCAATGGTCATGATATTGACCTCGGGAGATTGGATCTCCTTTAAAATGGAGTAAAGGGTTGTGGTTTTACCGGAACCCGTGGGCCCAGTTAAAAAAATCAAGCCATGGGGATAGTTTGCGGCGCGAACAAAGTCCTCCTGCTGTTTAGGATGCATACCCAATTTGGCAATGGACAGCTCAACTGCCTGCTTGTTTAAAATACGTAGCACGACTTTTTCCCCAAAAACAGTAGGGCAGGTTGCCACGCGCATATCCACCGCTTGATCTTTGTGTTTGACCACGAAGCTTCCATCTTGAGGCAGGCGCCGCTCGGCCACGTTTAACTTGGCTAATATTTTAATGCGAGAAACAATAGGAGCCGCCAAGGTTCTTGTTGGAGGCGGCTTTTCATGCAGAACGCCATCAATGCGAAAGCGCAAATTGACAATATCATCCATCGGCTCGATATGAATGTCACTAGCCTTTTCTTCAATCGCTTGGCGAATAATTTGATTAACCAGTTGCACCACGCGCGTGTCTCCGGCTTGCGCCACAACTTTGTCCAAATCCGCCTTTTCTTCCTCGCCTTCGATAACCAAAGGCTCCGCCCGGTCACCCGCTTCCTTAGCCATCTCGGCAAGAGTTCCTTTAGGGCCAAAAACGCCGAACATTTGATCGAGCAGAGCGTTGATTTCGCTTTTCATGGCCAAATAAATCATGATGTTTTTTCCAGTCAAAATTCGCAGATTGTCAAGGGTAATAACATCCATGGGATCCGCCACCGCGACCCCCAAAGTTTCGTCTCTAACAAATAAAGGAACAATGGCGTGATCCCGAGCAAACTCATGAGGAATAACACCGGCTACGTGTTCTTTATTAGAAATAACCAAAAGTCCGTTGGCTCGGCTGGCGTAGGGGTATCCAAACTGGCGAGAGAGAGCTTTCGTCAAATCTTCTTCGGTTAAAAAACCATTCTTGACTAATATTTCTCCCAAAGCGCTGCCCGTTTGCTGTTGGATATCCAAAGCACGATCAAGCTGATCTTTTTTAATTAGCCCCTGTTCTATTAGGACATCCCCAATTTTGAGTCTAATCATGTTAATGTTGAGTAGCCCAAATTCCCCGTGTCATCCTGATTCCGTGGTAAAAATAGAGAAAGAAGGATCTCAAAAGAGAAGATTCTTCTTTCTCTACAGGAGATTGAGGAATCAGAATGACAGTCCAGCAGGCAGTCCTGTGCCTGGCGAAGCCAGGACACGGGGCAGTCCAACGTCCTCCCATTAGTTCTCCATAATGGTTGGGGTTATAAAGATCGCGAGTTCAGAATTAACTTTGCTAGTGGTTCTGCTAGAAAATAACCAACCCAGAATTGGAATATCGCCCAACAGCGGAACTTTGCGAACCGTTTTCTCCTCGCGAGTATCGATTAATCCCCCAACAACAATCGTATCTCCATTTTTCACCCGGACCATGGACCGGACGGACCGTGTTACGGGATCGAGTATGGTGCCCTGCGAGATTACTGAAGCCACCACGCGAGTCAGTTTCGGCTCCACAACCATGGTGATGTAGCCATCGCTATTAATTTGTGGCGTGACTCGAAGAATCAACCCCGTTATCTGGCGCTCGGTCGCGCTACCGCCGCCGCCTTGAACCACCTGAGTCTGCACGCCAATGGCTTGATTGGCGGTAATGCGAATTTCAGCTGATTTGTTGTTTACCGTCATTACCTTGGGGCGAGAGAGGATCTTGCCCTGAGTCTTCGTTACTACCGCGCGCAGTAGAATTTGAAATTCATTGAAGGATAAGACCCCCATGGTCACGCCGCTGTGAGGATCCCCGGCTGAGATGGCAACGGCGCCGGGCACGTTAAAAGGGCCTGTGACAATACCTCGCGCGGTCAAATCACCTCGTGGGAAAAACTGCTTTGTTTCGGCGCCGCTAGAACCACCTTCCCGCATTAAGTAATCCGTGTACCTTGAAGGACCCACAAAACGCATTAGCTCTCCGTTGGGACCGCCAAACTCCACGCCTAATCTCTGCAAACCATCGCTGTTGATTTCCACAATCTGGGCCTCGATAATGACTTGCGGCGATTTTTTGTCCAAATCTCTAAGTAAACTCTCCACTTGGGGAAATCGCTCCGGCAAATCAGTGACAATTAAAGAATTGGTGCGTGAATCAACAGCAATGCGCCCATAACTTGAGAGCACGGTTTTTAAAACACTCAAAATACCAGCGCCCTCCGCTGTCACCTGCGCCCCCCCTTCACCCGCGGATTGAGCGGAAGATTCTCCTGGAGAACTGACAACACCCCCGGAAATTTTGCTCGATTCTTCGGAAGAATTCTCACTAAACTTTATGTCCTGAAGCGGAATATAGTTCAGTTCAAAAATTCTTGTCACGGTGCGAGGCTGAGTTTCGCGGCGCGAGGTAATTAAATAGGTATCGGTTCTACCCGGAATTCTTTCATAGGCCAAACCTTTAATACCCAAAAGCACCTGCAACGCTTCTTCCAAAGTCACACCATCTAAAAACGCCGTTATCTTTTTAACCTCCAAGCCCTCGCTTAAAATAAAATTAACTTTGGTTTGCTGGCTAACGGCGTTTAAAAACGTGGCTAAAGAAACATTAGACAATCGTACCGTGATCCGAGCTAACTCCGGGGGCAACTTGGACGACTTTTTCTTGCCGGGCTTGCCTTGGGCAGGAACAGGAGCCGGCTCAGCGGAAACAGCAGACGATTGAGCGGCGGGTTTCACCTCAATGGAAGCGGCGTTCGGTTTTTTGGAAGCAGGGGTTCCTTGATTTTTTGCCGGCTGCTGCGCAGTGGTTTCCTCATCGGGCTCAGGAGGAAAAACTTCGTCAATATCCTTTTGGCAATACCCTCGAATCCCCAAAAACAAAATAACAGAAAATATCGTAATCCCTTTCTTCATCTCCGCGTCCCTCCTAATTGATCCACAGCCACTATATAGAAGGATAGAGGAGAAGAAAGATTTTGTCTAGGGGGTATTTTGAAAAACCAACTTGGCCCAAATTTTGCATTAGTGTCGTCACCCCCGCGAAGGCGGGGGTCCAGGACCTAAGCAGAAAGCAAAAACTGGATTCCCGCCTACGCGGGAATGACAGAATTGGGATAAATTTTTGGTTTCGGGTTATTTTTTCTCAAGAAGTATCTTTCGTAATTTGAGGTGAATTTGGGCTTGGAGTTGGGCAACCTCGCGCGGGTCGGGCTCAGACTCCATTTGACTCAGAGTAATGGCCACCTCTTCC
>Ga0209515_10007280_pt1 | contig 13378 bp, 13 predicted proteins | sample Subgroupgradi54m_FD_187454 | JGI IMG/M metagenome (GOLD analysis project Ga0209515, IMG submission 187454) | Subsurface groundwater microbial communities from S. Glens Falls, New York, USA - GMW60B uncontaminated upgradient, 5.4 m (SPAdes)... ...
GGAGCTTGACAGGAAAGAAATTATCTGCAATAAATAATTAATGCTCAAAAATAATAAAAATGTATTTATAGGTGTTATAATTTTGGTTATTGTTCTTCTTGGTGGAGGAGTGTATTTGGTAAGTAAGAAAGCAGCACCAAAGCAAGGCCTTCCAACAGCTCAGGACCAGGTAGTAGCAACGCTCAAGCCCGAAGAAATTGGTTTAACGCTTGTCATGGGCGCAGACGGAAAAAGAGTTGTAATGCAAATTGCCAAAACAGACGGAATAACTTCTATTGATTACCAACTTTCTTATACTTCAGCAGGAGATATTCCACGGGGAGCAATTGGCCATATTGATGCAACAGCAGGACAAAAAATAACAAAAGAAATAGTTCTTGGAACTTGTTCTGATGTTTGCCACTATGATCAGGGAGTTAAAAACATAAAAATAGTCGTAAAGGTCACAAAATCAGACGGAAATCTCTATCAAGTAGAACAATCCCTCCAATAAGCATTTATTACTTATAATTTATTGTTGATTATTTTTCTGTCTCTATTTTTTTTCCTGCAATAATCGATAATCTTTAATCAATAATCAATTCCTCTTCCATTTAGTGTTTTAGGCCGCTAATATCTACTATTTTGCTCTTTTTCCCTATTGACACGTACTTCAAAACAGTGCAAGATGGACTAAAGTGGTCTAAAGTGGGAGAAAGTGGGAAAGACCAATCTTAATGAGAAATAAATTAGACATATGCTTATTGGACAGTACAGCGCAACATTGGGAGAGAAAAACAGAATTGCCTTCCCTAAAAAGTTTAGGGACGAGTTGGGTGACAAGCTCATTATTACTCAAGGATTTGAAGGATCTCTTATTGTGGTCTCAGAAACTAGTTGGAAATCTCTTTTGGAGGGAACAGAAGGTATGCCTCTTACTAGCTTATCAACGCGTGAAACACAGAGGTTTTTATTGGGAACAGCAACAGAAGTCGCGCTGGATGAAAAGGGAAGATTTGTATTACCAATACATTTAAAAGAATATGGAAATTTGTCCGGGGAAATAGTTTTTTTAGGAATATCAAGATATGTTGAAATTTGGGATAAGAAAAAATGGGAAGAACACAACAAGCAGCTCATTGGCACTATTTCAGGTGTTGCAGATAAACTGTCCGGAAAAGGAAATGAATGAGTCAATTTCACGTAAGTGTACTTTTACAAGAAGTTATAGATAGCTTGGATATAAAGCCCGGAAAGCTTTATATAGATGCAACTTTGGGCGGAGGCGGACACGCCCTTGAAATTCTAAAAAGAGGCGGAAGAGTTTTGGGAATAGACTTAGACCAGGAAGCAATTGAGTTCGTAAAGTCGAAAGTCGAAAGTTCAAAGTTTGAACTCGGAAAAGATATAGTGCTGGCCAAGGGGAATTTCAAAGACATTGGAAAAATCGCTCGTAAAAATGGATTCGCAGAAGTTGCCGGAGTTCTGTTCGATTTAGGCATATCAAGCTATCAAATTGACAAACCGGAAAGAGGGTTTAGTTTTCAGAGTGTTGGCCCTCTGGACATGAGAATGGATAAGGACGCAGCTGTTAAGGCTGCCGACCTTATTAACGTATTGCATAGCGGAGAACTATATGAACTATTTACTAAATTGGGTGAAGAGCGTAATGCTCGCACCATTTCTAACAATATTATCAGCGCCCGTGGAGTAAAGCCGATTGAGACAACGCAGGAACTTGTCGATATCGTGGCTAAGAGTTATGGGCTGCGAGGAGAGGTAAAACCTTTTATGCGCGCAAGAACAAGTCAAAAAGTATTTCAAGCGCTAAGAATAGCAGTCAATGACGAACTTAATAATTTAAAAGCTGCTCTGCCTTCTGCACTCGAAATACTAGGGTCTAAAGGCAGAATTGTGGTTATAAGTTTTCATTCTTTAGAGGACAGAATTGTTAAATGGCAATTTATTGAGTTTGCGCAGAAGGGTCTCGGCTCAATTATAACAAAGCATCCGGTGCTTCCAGCTCAGGCGGAAATCGATATGAATAGAAGAAGTGGAAGTGCCAAGATGAGAGTGTTCGAAAGAAATTAACATGAGAAAACCTGCCTTAATATTATCAACCTCAATATTTGTTATACTTGTTTTATCTGTGGTAAGAATTACGGTTGCAAATAGAATCTCTACATCCGGAATCGCGTTTGCCAATATGGAAGACCAGGTAAGTGCCTTAAGAAAAGAAAATCTAATTTTGCAGGAAAAGCTTTTGGCCTTGTCTTCCTTTACGCAAATTGCCTCAAAAGCAGCTGACATGGGTTTTGTTCCTAAGACGCAAAACTTTGTCATAACTACCTCTGTGCCCGTCGCCCGCGCTGACGCGAGGCAACCTATAAGACAATGACTTGGCGCTACAGAGCAACTTTTTTTCTTCTAATTTCCTGCTTTCTTATTGTAATTGCGCGCCTTTTCTATTGGCAGGTTGTAAAGGCTTCCGAACTCTCACTTTTAGGAGCAAGCCAGTACGGTAAAGCCATAAAACTTCAGCCGGCAAGAGGACAAATATATACTTCAGACGGCTTCCCAATTGTTGCAAACAGACTTTCCTATACTGTTTACGCAAACCCAAAAGAAATAAAAAATAAAAAAGAAACTTCGCTTGTTCTTGCCTCGCTTAATAAGTCGGATGCGGCTTCAATCTCTGCACTTTTAAACTTAGATAAGTTTTGGGTAGCGCTAACCCCCAAAGTAGATCTAAAAACAAAACAACAGGCTGAGGAGCTAAAACTTCCCGGGATTGGATTTGAAGAAAGTTATACTCGTTTGTATCCTGAGGCGTCAACTGCGGCTCACCTACTTGGCTTTGTAGGGAAAAATGATGCTGGAGATGATACTGGTTACTTTGGACTAGAAGGCTACTACAACAGGCTCTTAAGGGGCAAGGAGGGGTTTGCCAGCATAATCCAGGATGCACTGGGGCGGCCAATTATTGCCAAGTTAACATCCGGCGATGAAAAAACAATTGATGGAGATAGCATAGTGCTTTCTATTGACAGGTCTATTCAGTTTTCCGCCGAAGAAAAAATAAAAGCTGCGGTTGAAGCATACGGCGCCAGTGGAGGAATGGTGGCCATTATGGATCCTAAGACCGGACAAGTCTTGGCAATGGTTGCAACTCCTTCTTTTGACCCGCAAAAATTCCAAAATTATTCTGAAAGCGTTTATAAGAATCCAATTATTACAAATACTTATGAGCCGGGTTCTACTATTAAGCCTCTTATTATGTCTTCGGCAATGGATGACAATCTAGTAACGCCTGAGACCAAATGTGATAAGTGCGCAGGGCCTGTGGAAATTGGCGGATACACACTTAAGACCTGGAATGACAAATATACTCCAAACATAAATATGATTGATACAATAATTCACTCGGACAATACGGGAATGGTATTTGTCTCTCAGAAGCTGGGACTTGACCGCATGCTGGACCATTTAAATAAATTTGGTATTGGTTCAGCTACCGGAATTGATCTTCAGGGAGAAAGTGCGCCGGGACTTAAAGACAAAAATAAATGGTATGAAGTAGATTTGGCTACTGCCTCTTTTGGTCAGGGAATTTCTATTACGCCAATTGAGCTTTTGGATGCATTTTCCTCAATTGCCAATAATGGTTTAAGAATGGAGCCGCATGTTGTATCCCAAGTTCAGACTGCAGAAGGGGACAGCGTAAAAATAGAGCCAAAAGTTTTGGGCAGGACTATGTCTGAGAAAACTTCAAGAGTTATGACGGAAATTCTTGTCAACGCTGTAAATAAAGGGGAGGCGCAGTGGGCCAGGCTTAAAGGTTATAGAATTGCGGGGAAAACCGGAACCGCGTCCATTCCAATTGCAGGGCATTATGATCCAAATAAAACTATTGCGTCATTTATTGGTTACGCGCCGGCAGATAATCCAAAATTTGTCATGTTAGTTATTATAGACAAACCAACAACCAGTATTTATGGAGCAGAAACCGCCGCCCCAGTCTTTTTCAGTATTGCAAAGGACATTCTTACCTATTACGGCATTTCCCCTACAGAATAATCCCTTCCCGTTCCTCGTTTCTTACCTTGAAGCATAGAGTATCGATGCATCTTTGTGTGAGCACTGAAACAAAGCGCGTTAAGAAATTATGAAGTGAGTTGTCAGGGGGAACCCGTGTATTCGGAGGGGGTGTTATCACCCGACAAACGAACGAAATAATTTTAGCGCGACTTTCCTGCGAACGAGCTTTTGTTTCTTTTCGCGGAGAAAAGAATAAGAAGTTAAATACAAAAAAACCCCTTGCGGGGTCTTTCTGTCCAAAATTCTATTGCTAGAATCTCTATCCCTAACACTTTCGTATTAGAGGTAAAAAGAATTATGCGCTTTATATAGAGGTTTGTCAATAGGGCAAAATGGCATTCCCCAATAGTTTATTTACGGATCTTATAGTATAATCTGTATATGGCAATTCCTAAATACGACGATTTATTTAATCCTCTTCTTCGTGCGCTTCACGAACTTGGTGGTTCTGCTTCTGTGGTTGAAATGGAGGAAAAAGTTGCTGAAATATTAAAACTTACAGATAAGGAATTTCATGAAGTTGAAAGAGGAAACAGAACATCATTGAGCTATCGGCTTGCTTGGGCGAGAAATTATCTTAAAAGATATGGCCTTTTAGAAAACTCTTCTAGGGGAGTTTGGTCGTTAACTTCTAAGGGAAATTTGACAAAGTCTGTCAATAAAACAGAAGTCAATAAAACAGTGAAAGATTTGGACTTGAAAACTAAAGGAAAACAAAAAATCTTGGTAGAAAAAGAGGAAATCGAGGGATGGGAAGATGAGTTACTGTCAAAGATTAAAGGCCTTTCTCCAAAAGAATTTGAAAGATTATGTCAAAGAATTCTTAGAGAGTCTGGTTTTATTCAGGTAAATGTTACTGGAAGTTCTGGGGATGGTGGAATAGATGGTACCGGAATAGTAAAGATTGGTGGATTTTTAAGTTTTCATGTTTTCTTTCAGTGCAAAAGATATCAAGGTAGCGTTTCATCCCAGTTGGTTAGGGAATTTAAGGGAAGCATGGTCGGAAGAGCAGACAAAGGATTATTTATAACCACTGGTACTTTTACTAGGGATGCTAAGCAGGAGGCAAATAGAGATGGATCGTCTCCGATAGATCTGGTAGATGGTGAAGAGCTCGTACAAAAAATGAAGGAGCTGGGATTAGGTGTAAAAATCAAAACAGAAGAGCAAATAGAAGTGGATAGCGATTGGTTTAAAAGTTTCTAATAGAGCATCCTCAACGGAATAGCTGTTGATTTATACTGCTTGTTATGATATTAATTGATCTACAAAAAACAGGCGGAGGGATCGCCTGGACAGACAGTAATGCCAGCCCACACGAACCTTCAGGATAGGTTCGTTTTTTTATTTTTATGAGGAAAAAATACTATTCGATTAGAGCGAAGAAAAGGTCAGATAAATACAACTTAACTATTTTAAAAAGATTATTCTGCAATATGTATACAGAACTAGAGACAGAGGGATATTTTGATGAGAGCTTTGGATTCGATTGTGTGGATCAAGGACACGTTCCGGGAAAGTTGGGACCAGATATCGAAAGCAAAATATTCGAGGCGACATTAACTGAAAATTTATGGCCAATAACGAAGAGTCATGTGGGTGCTTTTTATGATGAAGATGACCTATTTGACGTAATAGAGTTTCTTTTTGACGCAGTGTCAAGACCACTAAAGGAGGGAGGAAGATTTCATGATTGGAACAATTGCGGATGGCACTATTTAAAGTTTAATAGAAGAGAAGGACGGGAACATTTCAGAACTAAAACTAATGACCTCCTTTTAAATTATAAGGATGGATTTCAACTGAGTGAAATGGGTCAAATATTTGTAATGGAAGAAAAAGATTTGGAAGACATTTTTAAAGCTAAGGTGCCATCTGATAATATACTCGTGCAAGAGAGAATCTCGCTAGCAATCTCTAAATATCGTGAAAGTAGGTCTAACTTGGATGAAAGGGGAATAGCAGTAAAGGAGCTAGTAGATGTGCTAGAAGGTTTAAGGCCAGCAGCTAAAAAATATTTATATCATAAAGATGAAGGCGACCTTTTTAATTTAGCAAATAACTTTGGAATTAGGCACAACAAGGGCGGACAAAAGACAAACTATGACAAAAATATTTGGTATAGCTGGATGTTCTATTACTATCTCTCGACGATACATGCCTTGTTAAGAATGATAAAAAGGTCAGGAGATAAGAAATCAATTTAAATGGATAAAAATAGAGCATGGGTTGGTGTCATAGGGTATAATATTCATTATGTATAAACTTTCTCCTTCTGACTTTAAGTATCTTTGGGTGGATTGTAAGTTTTGTTTTTATCAGAAAGTAAAGCTTGGGATTCCGCCGCATTCCGGTGCTTTTCCTGCAATTTTTGGCCACATGAATAGCCTCTTGCAGAACTCTGTAATGGGAAAGAACTTAAAAGATATTCATCCGGATTTGCCGGATGGAATTATTGAAATTCAGGAAGGATTTTTAAAATCCAAGCCTGTTAAAGGCGCGGAGGATTGCTATATCTCTGGAAGGTTTGATGTTTTGACAAAACTTGCAGACGGAACATATTCAGTTATCGACTTCAAGATAACAAATCCGGACGAAGAACAAATAAAAAAGTTTTCGAGCCAACTTCACGCTTATAAATATGCGCTGGAGCATCCTGCGGAAGGGGAGCCAATTAAAGTTTCAAAAATGGGACTAATCAGTGTTTCTCCTGATTCAATAGAACACAAAGCCGGAAAATTTGTATTTTCTACGTCCCCAAAATGGTTTCCAATAGAAGAAGACACAAGAGAATTTTTGGCATTCGTTAAGGAAATATCAGATGTCCTAAATGGAGAGCTACCAGCTGCGTCAGAAACTTGCAGACTTTGCATTTACAGAAAATCCTTTGAAACAGACTCTTCCCAAGCTTCAGACATCTCTTTCTAGCCAGTTGATTACATTCTCAAATTCTCAAGAAAATGAGAATATGATAGAATTTAATCATGCTTTCATATAGGCACACGGAGAGAATAGTTAAAGGCTTCTCAAATCACAGAAGAATTCAAATTCTCGAACTCGTCTCTCAAAAACCCGAGCTTTCAGTGCAAGAAATCGCAACGCAACTCAAGATAAATATAAAAACAGCAAGCGAACATATAAGGCGACTAGCAATTTCCGGTCTGGTTCTTAAAAGAAACAGAGGAGTCAATGTCCTTCACAAACTTTCTCCTCGCGGCGACGTTATTCTTAAATTCTTGAGAAAATTAGAATAAGGATTAGAATTATTGCAGGAGTTTGATGAGGGCGGTTTCGTTCCAGGATAGGCCTTTTATATTTTTCCTGGTTCTTTCAAAGTTTGCAAAGTGGGGGACAAGAGTTTTTTTGGCGTAGGACTTTATAACTTGCGGGTGTATATAATAATTTCTGCAGACTGAAACCGTATTATTAAGTTCCTTGGCCACTGCTTTTACGGTATCAACGATGTTTTGCTTTAAAGTTTTTTCATCTTCCGACTCCCCCAGTCGATAAAGGTTTCTTGCGGACAAATTGGTTGCGCCCCAAGTTCTAAAGTCTTTGGCAGTAAATTCATTTTTGGTAACCTCTTTTAAAAATGCATTTACGTCTGCGGAGTCAATTACGTGTCTATTTCCTTCATCGTCAATAAATTGGAAAAGCTCGTAGCCCGGAAGCTCGATGCACTTGCGAATCGTCTTGGCAATTGTTGGGTTTGTGATCTCAATTATATTTTCAACCCCACTTTTACCCCTAAATTTAAACGAAATCTGGTCCCCTTTTACTTTTGCATGTCGGTTTCTAAGAGTTGTTAAGCCAAAAGACTCATTATCTTTTGCGTATTCCTCGTTCCCGATTCTTATAAAAGTTTTCTCGAGCAGCCAAACTACAGTTGCTAGTATTCTTTTTTTATCCAAATCTTTTTGGTGTAAATCATAATCGATCTTACTACGAATTATTGGCAAAGACAGGCCAAAATCCACAAGTCTTGAAAACTTATTCTCCTGCATAGTTTTTACCCAGTCAGGATGGTAAATATATTGCTTTCTTTTTCTGTCATCAGTGCCAGTTGCTTGAAGATATCCGTTTTCTGCTGCACAAATCCAAACATTTTTCCATGCAGGAGGAATACCAAGGCCTTCAATCCTCTCGATAACTGTTTTATCTTTGATTCTTGTGCCCTCGGTGTCATAATAGGTGAAACTTTTGCCATTTTTCTGCCGCATAAAGCCGGGCTTTTCATCCGTAATATAGCGCAGTCCTTCTTTTTTAATCTCGCTTTGGAGTTGATCGGCGTCAAGTGGGCTCATATGTTAAGGTTATAGAGTTTTTCTTGGATTTGCAAGCTCAAAACAGGTATAATACGGGTATGCTCAAGCTCATAAAAAACAGCTTATTCTTTCCATTGGCCTATTACTTTGCTTTTTTTGCAAAAATAAGGCTTGTGTTGTGGCGACCAAGAGTAATTGTAATTACAGGATCAAGTGGAAAAACAAGCCTACTCCATCTTGTTGAAGCAGGAGTTTTAGACAAGGCCCGGTATTCTCACCGCGCAAATAGCGCAATCGGAGTCCCCTTTGATATTTTAGGAATTAAAAGACAATCTCTTATGTTTTACGAGTGGCCGCTTCTTTTGCTCTCTCCCTTTGCTGCTATTTTTAAAAAACCATATAAAGAAAAGCTCTATATAGTTGAAGCAGACTGCGATAGGCCAGGGGAAGGAAAGTTTTTGGCCAATTTACTTAAGCCCGAAGTAGTTTTGTGGACGACTACAACAAGAACTCATAGCATGAACTTTGATAGCTTGGTAGCGCAAGGTAAAGTTGCATCTGTTGAGGAGGCAATTGCGTACGAATTTGGTTATTTCATGGAAATTGCAAAGAAGCTTGTCATAATAAACGGAGATTCAAATTTAATGAAAATGCAGATTCCCAGAACGAAGGCTAAGATTTTGGAAATTTCCAGAAAGGACTTGGGTTCTTATGAAGTTTCAATAAAACAAACCAAATTTGAAGTAAAAGGAAAAACTTTTGTGTTTAAATATCTTTTGCCTGAAGAATTTTTTTATTCAATTGCCTTTGCGCTTTCCCTTTTTGAATATCTAGAGGTCGACAAGTTCGATTTCAAGAGCTTTAGTCTTCCCGCCGGCAGGAGCTCAATTTTTAGAGGCAAAAAGAATACGCTTTTAATAGACAGCACCTACAACTCAAATTTGTCTTCAATGACGGCAATTTTAAACATGTTTGAAAAGATTGATCACAACAAAAAGTGGGCAGTTGTTGGAGATATGCTTGAACAGGGAGTATCTGAACAAGAAGAGCACGAAAACCTTGCACAAATTTTGCTAGGCATGAAGGTAAATAAGATAATCCTACTGGGTCCGCGTGTTGAAAAATATGCTTATCCAATTCTTAAAAATAATCTTCCAGGTTCTGTATCGTTGGAGAAGTTTTTGTCTCCAAAAGATTTATACAAATATCTTAAGATAAATATAAGTGGTGGAGAGTTGATTCTTTTTAAAGGTGTAAGATTTATGGAGGGAGTAATTGAAAACTTGCTGGCTTTCAAGAGCGATCGCCAATATTTGGCAAGGCGGGAAAAAGTCTGGCAGATAAGAAGAAAGAAATGGGGGCTATGAAAAAATCCTTCGACAAGCTCAGGACTAAGGTTTATATAATTCATGGATGGAGTTACTCAATAGAAAAATGGGACGAACTCGTTACTATTTTAAAGAAAAAGGGGATTGATGCAAAAGTCTTAAAAGTCCCGGGATTAATTTATCCAATTGAAAAACCTTGGACAATTAATGATTATGTTTCCTGGCTTTCTAGGGAACTCAAAAATGAAAAAGAAGTTGTTTTGGTAGGGCATTCAAATGGGGGAAGAATAGCCATGGCGTTTGTAAAAAAACATGCCAATAAAGTTTTGCGACTAATTCTCATAGATAGTGCCGGAGTTTACCACAATAACTTGCCAATAAAAATCAAGAGATTTTTATTCGGCACGTCGGCGAAGATAGGAAAAAACATAACGAGCTCAGAAAGATTTAAGAAGATTTTGTACAAACTGGCCCGTTCAAATGATTACAACAAGGCAGATTTGGTTATGAAGAAAACCATGGTAAATCTTATAGAGTCGGACAAATCGAGAAACTTCGAAAGTATTAAAGTACCAACTGCCATCATTTGGGGAAGAGATGATACTACTACGTCTCTTGCAGACGGTAAACTCCTAAATAGGGAGATTAAAGGCTCGAAATTAATTGTAATTAAAAATGCAAAACATTCTCCTCAGTTTAGTCATCCACATGAGGTTACAGATATAATTCTCAGAAATCTATAAATATGGCTATTTTTAATTCATTAGGTTCTAATTATAATTTTGAATTTGTTGTTAAAAGCCTAGTCTCCGATGCAAAAAATTCTCGGGCTGCTCTTATTTCTCTTCTTAAGAAAAAATATAACGGAGAAGTTGTGTTGACGTATAAAGGCCGGGAAGCATTAACTTTGTGCTTGGAACTTTCTAAATTATCTAAAGGAAGTGCTGTTGCGATTAACGGATTTACTTGTGTTGCCGTATATAAAGCGGTTGAAGAAGCAGGGCACGCAGTAGAGCTTTTGGATAATGAACCAAATGATTTAAATTTTTCTGCAAAAATATTGAAAGAAAAGCTTAAAGAGAACCCCAGTATTAAAGCTGTGATAATTCAAAATACCTTGGGTTTTCCCTGCGAGGCGGAAGAAATTGCAAAAATTTGTAAAGAAAAGGGCATAGTTTTAATAGAAGACCTTGCCCATTGCGTAGGTTGCCGTTATGCAAATGGAATGGAAGCCGGAACAATTGGAGATTTTACATGTCTTTCTTTTAGTCAAGACAAAGTGATAGATGCTGTTTCCGGCGGGGCGCTTGTTATAAGAAATAAAAAATATAAAAATGGCTCGCTGCGCTTGGATAAACTTTCGGAATATAGGAAGGCAGTTGACAGAGCGTATCCGTTATTCACTTTTATAATAAGAAAAACATATGGCGTAGGGCTTGGTAAGTTTTTTCATTTTCTGCTAAAGATTGCCGGTGTTCTTTCAAAACCAAATGTAGGCGGTTTTTACAAAAAATATGCTCTTTCCAGTTGGTATTGTTCTCTTGCGGTTTTGGGATTTAGAGAGCTAGAAAGTAATCTTTCTCACAAGAAAAATATTGCCCAAATTTACGCTGATAATTTAGACAAAAGTTTGTTATCGAAACAAATAATTGATAACATAGAGAAATCTTCTAACCTTCGCTTCCCTATTTTTACAAAAAATAGAAGAAGTCTAATAGGATATCTTGCTAAGAATAAAGTTTATGTTTCGGATATCTGGTACGGCAGCGTTTCTCCTGATTTGATGAATGCTAAGGATTTGGCATCAAAGATTTTAAATTTACCAACACACAGAAATACGTCCGAAAAAGACGCAATGTACATAGCGGAGAGGATAAATTCATGGCTAAAATCACAGTAGCTGAAGTTACAAATAAAAAAGAGTGGGAGGATTTTTTAGAAAAACACCCGGAAGCAAATTTTTTGCAATCTTGGAATTGGGGAGAGTTTCATAGTAATCTGGGAAAGAAAATATTCAAGAGTGGATTTTATGATGGAGAAAAGCTTGTTGGAGTAATGCTTTCTGTCGTCGAGCCTGCAAGAAGAGGAAGATATCTAACGGTTCCAGGGGGTCCGATAATTAATTTCGAAGATAAATCTTCGACACGAGCATTTATAGATACCCTAAGAAAGATAGCCGGGCAAGAAAATTGTGCGTATGTCAGGGTTAGGCCACAGCTTTTATCAGGCGACTCCTCAAAAAAGTTATTTAAGCGTCTTGGATTTATAAACGCACCCACCCATTTGCACGCTGAGTTAACAGCGCAACTAAGTCTTAAAAAAGGCGAAGAAGAGCTCCTTTCCAGTATGAGAAAAACAACAAGATATGAGATCAAAAAAGCTATGTCGCAGAATATAATTATTGAAAGAACTACAAATGAAGATGAGATAAAAAAGTTTTACGATCTTCAAATCAAAGTTTCCAAGAAAAAAAACTTTGTACCGTTTTCTTATAAATTCCTACTTGAACAATTTAAATCTTTTTCAAAAGACAACCAAGTTTTGCTTATGACGGCAAAGATGAACAAAGACGTTTTGGCGCAAGCATTTGTAATTTTTTATGGGAGTGAGGCAGTTTATCATTATGGAGCAACAACAGAGGCAGGACACAAATATCCGGGCGCATATCTTTTGCAGTGGGAGGCAATAAAAGAGGCCAGAAAAAGAGGAATGCAAAGGTATAATCTTTGGGGAGTGGCGCCTGAAATAAATAAAAATCATAGGTTTTACTCACTCTCCGTTTTTAAGCGTGGATTTGGGGGCGAGGAAGTTGAATATCTTCATGCTCAGGATTTAATTATAGATAAAAAGAGATATATAATTAACTACTTGATTGAAAGTGTTCGCAGCAAAATAAGAGGCGTATAAATGTTTCAACAAATTAAAAATATCTACCATTTATTTAGTGCAGTTGTTGCAAATATTTGGTATGGTTTTCCTTCCAAAGACATGGTGGTTATTGGGGTGACCGGTACAGACGGAAAGACAACAACGGTTAATCTTATTCACCATATTTTAAAAGAATCAGGCTTCAACTCTTCTATGATATCAACGGTTGGTGCATCTATTGAAGGGTCAATTGAAGACATTGGTTTCCATGTTACAACGCCTTCTCCCTGGATGCTGCAAAAACTTATAAGAAGGGTCGCAGGCTTTAAAGGGAAAGGCAAGAAATATCTGGTTTTAGAGGTTACATCCCATGCTTTGGACCAACACAGAGTTTGGGGAATTAAGTTTGAGATTGCAGTTTTGACAAATGTCACGAATGAACACTTGGATTATCATACAACTTATGAAAATTATCTTAAAACAAAGTTAAAGCTTCTGGAAGAAGCCTCCCTTGCTGTTTTGAATACAGACGACAAATCTTACGAGCTGGCTAAGGAAAAATTACAAAATAAAAAAATTCTCACTTATTCTTTTTCCGATAAAACAGATATGAATACCAAATCTCTTAAAGTGGAAAACAGCGCGCTTGAGAAATTTAACCTTTATAACGTTTTAGCCGCGGCTTTGGCGTGCAAGTCATTGGGAGTAGAAACCAAAGAAATAGAGAAAGCACTTATAAGTTTTGTTTTACCGAAAGGAAGGCAGGAGGTTGTCCATGAGAGTGGTTTTAGGGTGATGATTGATTTTGCTCATACGCCTAATGCTTTTGAAAAAATTCTT
>Ga0209515_10007281_pt1 | contig 13376 bp, 8 predicted proteins | sample Subgroupgradi54m_FD_187454 | JGI IMG/M metagenome (GOLD analysis project Ga0209515, IMG submission 187454) | Subsurface groundwater microbial communities from S. Glens Falls, New York, USA - GMW60B uncontaminated upgradient, 5.4 m (SPAdes)... ...
TGGATTTAAATTTCTTAAAAACACTTGTGCGCTTTGAGAAACCGTCGTTCCGCTGGTTATATTGGCGGATAAATCGATCGTGATGACATCCGGATCATTCGCGGAATCGTTAATTAAACTTACCGCGCTGATGTCGTATCCAATAATTTGGCGCGGCGTAACAACTCCTGTGCTGCTGCTGATTTCTTTGCGGGTAATGGTAAGCGGCGTTCCGTTCACGTTTCCTGTTCCAAACCATTCATAAACAATGGTTTTAAAAGAAGTAGCTCCTGCTGCGTTTGTAGACTCCGGCACATTAAAAGAGATGGCTGTACTGGCAACAAAGTTGGCCGGAGGCGGCTGTGTTGTCGGGGAAACCAAGCAAACGTTGCTGGGTTGGTTTAAATTTGCACAGTTTGTATCAATGCCTTTTTGTGCTTCTTTTAAATCACGTGTGATAATTTCCAGAGTTCTTTTTAAGCTTCCTTGAACTCTGCTTTGAGAAAGGCTTCGGTTGATCATTTGCTTGGACAAACTCATGGTTCCGATGGTGATGACCGCCATGATGCTGAGCAATGTTAAAGTCATTAGCACTTCGAAGAGCGATATTCCTTTTTTTGAATTAAAAGTTGAATGAATCATTATCCTGTCCGTTTTGTAATCAACGTTTCTAAATTATACGATTTCGCCCCGCCTTTTTCTTGCCAACTGACGGTTGCGCGAATGTGAAGAGGATCTTGCGCCGTTCCATCCGGAAATGTAACAGTTCTGGTAGCTTGCGGCAGTTGCCAACGCTGGGCACTTGCAAGCCATGTATTCCAGCCGGTTGTATCCGTCACCGAGTTTGTTCCGGTAAGGCCAGCCCGATCCGTTCGTTTCCTGGCTTGTTCTAAAATTCGTTTCGCGTCATTCATGGCGTAGAGGTTGTTTTTTGACAAGGCACTGGAGGCGGCTGATTGATTAAATCCCATTCCCACCGCAGTGAGAACGAGAGCCAGAATTCCCATGGCGAACAATACTTCAATTAACGATAAACCTGATTTCGGATTTTTCATGTTCATTTCCCAACGTTCATTTGAAGCAACTTTCTCTTAATAAAGTTTAACTGTCTTGATTTTTGTTGTCAAATTATAACAATAGCGTTCAACTTTTATTGGGTGAGTGGATATCGAAGAGAGGCGTTTGAGACACAAAACCGAAAAAACAAATTTCTATTTATAATATTTGTAAGTTAGCCTTCTGTAAGAGGAGGAGGCGCACTGAAAGTGGGTGCGAGGCGACTAGCGTCTCCGTACACCCAGCGTCTGATTCTAAGACTAAATTGTCCATATGAAGCTCCCGGGATCGACGGAATACCTTGAAGCGCTTCCTGGCTGTACAAAATGAAAGATTCCGGCTGAGCTCCTTTTCCGACATTCGCATCTCCTGTAATCGCACTCGCTGTTTTAAGACTTACCACAGCGCCGACAACCCGAGAATTATTAAGAGTTAAATTATCGCAGATAACCAAACCTGTGAAATTATTAGTCAAAGTAACTTGCGAATTAGAATTTACAGGATCATGAATAATTAAAATGCCATTTCCGCCAGCCAGATCGATTGAGTTCACAGAGTTTGTGGAAACTTGATAGTAATAAATTTGATGATTCAGCGCTTGTGAAGGTGGAACCTGATAAGTAACGCTTGTAAGGCTGCTCGAATTCGATAAGCCGAGAACGGCATTTAAAGTTTGGTTATGAGAGTCTGTTGTCATTTGAAAAAGTACCGTTGGATCAATTGGCATCGGCATCGGCGCTGTTGCGAAACCACCGATTTTCACATTGGTCTGCTCTACTCCGATAACACCTTGATAAGTTGCGACACCGCCCAGGCCATTTCCAACCGAGAGAAGACTCCCGTCACCGAGATGATTACGTCCGTCAATGGTGAGATTGCCCGTCAAGTTTACTCCTGCAGGAACTGTTACTGCGGCGTTTACGCCGGGCGGGACAATTTGGCCAGCGTTTCCAATCGTTACCGCAACCGTTGTGGTTGTACCCGAAGTAGTTCCCATTGCTGTAATGATGTTATTGGTTGGATCATACGTTGCCTGATAAGTTCCAACGCTCGGAAGAGTAACCGTTGTGAGTGAATTCAAATTGCCGCTTCGAATTTCTGTCAATTTTTTATCGATCGCTGCTTCTGCTAAGTAAAACGCCTGCGGTTTCGCAAGTTCTGTTGTCATGGTTCTTGAATCCCACATCGTGTAGCCATAAAAGCCGGTAAGCACCGTGAGCAAGAAAGCGGACATCAGATACGCCCAGATTAGCGCGATCCCTTTTTCGTTTCCGGTATTTTGTTTTTCTATTTTTATCGTTTTCATTTGAATCTCTCAGTTCTTACAAGTTCTTCCAAAAAAAATGACCCACCGAAAGATGGGCCATTGACCAAACTCAACTTTTGATTTCGGTAGCCGAGCTGCCTTTTAGTTGTAAGGGTTGCTTACCACTGGTTAAGGCCTCTAGCTTTGCGCCCCAATCTTTCAACTGGTTTACCTTTTCGATTACTTACAAAGAACTGACAAACAAAGTTTAGCTGACCCCCTAGGGTATGTCAAGGCCCTATAGAAATATTTTATTTTATATAAGACATTCATAGTAAACAAGTTACAATACATCATGTAAGTGATCACCTTATTTTATTTCTACACCTTATAATGCTGTAAGTCATTCATAAATAAGGTGATACAAAGTAAAAAATATCACTCTTGCCTAAACACACAAACAATTATAAGATAAGCTACATGAAGCTTCAAAACAAAGGGATTATCGTAACGGGCGGAGCAAAAAGAGTGGGGAAAGTAATCGCGCTTACCCTGGCGAAGCGTGGCGCCAATATTGCCATTACCTACAAGACATCAAAAAAGGAAGCAGATGCGACCGTTTCTCAGATTCGGAAAATGGGGCGAGAGGCCATCGCTATTTATGCAGATCTTGTTTCTTGTGTTGATGCTCAAAACGTGATTGATGAAGTTCTCGCGCGTTTTAAACGGCTTGACGTCCTTGTCAATAACGCGGCGAATTTTCTCAAAGTTCCATTTGAACAATTAACGGAAAAAGATTTTGACGAATCGATCGACATTAATTTGAAAGGACCGTATCTTTTTTCAGTTGCTGCAGGGAAGGTGATGCTCAAGCGGAAAACCGGAAAAATCATCAATATCGCCGATTGGGCCGGCATTCGTCCTTATAAAAATTACCTGCCTTACTGTGTGTCGAAAGGCGGTGTTATCACGCTGACCAAAGCACTTGCGAAGTCACTTGCGCCGCATATTCAAGTCAATGCCATATTGCCCGGCCCGGTTCTTTTGCCGGAAGATTTCAGTCAAGCGGCACGCAAGAAAATTATCGAAGAAACGCCGCTCAAAAGAATCGGTTCCCCGAAAGATGTTGCTGAAGCGATTCAATTTTTAGTTGAATCTGATTTCATCACGGGCGCCATTTTACCGGTGGATGGCGGAAGATTAATTGCATAAATTTTAAAAGGGAAATTTTTCGATGTATTCGGTAACAAAAGAAATTCATTTCTGTTATGGACACCGCCTGCTCGATTATGTCGGCAAGTGCAGGCATTTGCATGGACACAATGGACGTGTGGAAGTTGAATTGTGCTCTGAGAAATTAGACAAACGTGCGATGGTTTACGATTTTGCCGATATCAGCCGCGTGATTAAAACTTGGATTGATGAGATGCTTGATCACACGATGATTCTCCGCGAAGACGATTCTTTGATTCCGGTGCTTAAACAGAAACAGGAGCGGTTTTTTACGATGAAAACAAATCCAACTGCCGAAGCCATTGCCAAATTAATTTACGATTATGCAGTTTCCCAAGGGTTTCCTGTTTCCAGGGTAACGCTCTGGGAAACCGAGAGTTCATTTGCGACTTACCGAAAACGTGCGTGAAAAGATTGTTTCAAAACCCACTCTTCTGATTGGTCCTGCGGGCGCTGGAAAAACGCATCATTGCCTTCGTGAATTCAGCGAACAAATTCAGACATCAAAAGACCCTCTTCAAAATCATCTCTTATTTATTTTGCCCACGGTCGAACATCGGGAACGGATCATTGATTTGCTCTCACGCGGTGCCGTTCACGGATTTTTTGGGCGCTACATCACTACTTTTGATGAATCGCTCCAATCTTTTTTGAAACTCGGTGATATTCATTTTGCCTCAAATGTAACGCGCTATTTGATTTTAAAAGATTTGATTGCGCAAGGCGAATTTGATTATTTTAAAGAAGCCGCAAAAACGAAAGGCTTTGTGGATCTGGTTTCGCGCTGGATCGGAGAATTGAAGGAATCTTTCGTAACCGCGAATGAATTCCAAAAATTTATTCTGAAACTTGAACAAAAATTTCCGGAATCGCGCGTCAAATATCAGGAACTTGCCAAGCTGTATTCGGACTATCATGCGCGGCTCGAGCACGATCAGTTAAAAGACAAACAAGACGCGCTTTTTATGCTGGAAGAGGGTTTGATGCGGGGGGCGTGGAAAATGCCCCGTTTCAAACAGGTGTGGATCGACGGATTTTTTGATTTTTCTAAATTACAACTTGCCTTTGTCAAATTTCTCACCCGTCATTCCAACGGGGTTACCGTGACGCTTGCTTTGGATGTCCATTCAAACCGCTCTACGCTTTTTCAGATTCCTCATGAAACCAAAAAGAGGCTTCTCGAGATGGGATTTCAAATAACGGATCTGGGAAACTGGAATCGCCGGGCCCAAGATAAAATGCTTGCCCATCTTGATCAAAATTTATTTCTGGAATCGGAACCCGTTCAAATTAAACCGGATTCCGCCGTCCAAATTTTTGAAGCCACCGGGCTTGTGGGCGAGCTTGAAATGATCGCACGCGAAATCAAAAAAATCGTAAGAAATCGCAAACTCAATTACAGCGATATAGCGCTGATTTTCAGGCAGGTCGGCCCTTATTTGAATGTGATTCGGAGCGTTTTTTTAGGGTTCGACATTCCGGTCGAAATTCATGAGCGTGAAGAGCTCCGTTTGAATTCGATGGCGCGGACGGTCATGAATTTGTTTCGGATTTTTCTTGGAGATTGGAAGCGTGAAGATCTGTTTAATTTCTTAAAGTCAAAATATATTCATGCGGATTACGAATTGGTTTCAAAAACGGAACTTCTTACGGCGAGAGAAGGAATTGTACGCGGCCGCGACCATTGGCTCAAAACGTTTGACCTTCCGGAATTGAAACTTTTGGCGGATCTTGAAGACCGTTTTAAAACGTCCGATTCCGTCGAGGTTTATGTCCGGATTGCGCGGGAATCTTTCAAACAGTTTCGAATGAGTGAATTGCCGGATCATTTAAGTGAATCTAACAAACTCGACCACGCTGCGCTGAAGCGCGTCTACTTGCTTTTGGACGAAATTCGTTACAAATATTCTAATTCCAAGATTTCCTTTACCGACTTTTCAGAAATTTTGATTCGCTTGATTGAAATTGATTTGTTTTCATTTCATACGCGGGATAAAAATAAAGTCCAAGTTTACAATGTTTCGCTTGCGCGTCAAAAAGAATATAAAGTGGTTTTTATGCCCGGCTTGCTTGAGAAACAATTTCCGGTTCAAGTCAAGGAAGATCCGCTTCTTTCGGATGAAGAGCGGCGAATGGTGAATCAAGATCAGGAAATTTTACGGGAGCGGCTTCCGCGGCAATCCGTTGAGCGCCTCTTTTTTTATTTGGGCGTTACGCGCGCAAGCGAGCAATTAATTTTAAGTTATCCCAGATTCAATTTGGAAGGGAAAGAAGCGCTGCCGTCTTTTTACGTGGACGAAGTACGTGTGCTTTTTAACGGAGATATCGAAACACAAAAGCAGGCGATTCGCGACGTATTACCCAGAATAGAATTATCCTCGATTCCGAAAGAAGCGATGGCGCATGTCATTCAAAATTTTTGGCAGGTTCCGGAAGTGAAGGGCGGTGTTCGACGTGAGCACCGGGTTGCCGCATTGTACAATGCTTTTTTGGGAAATCCTCATTTTGAGCGGCTCATCAGAAATTTACTCACCCCCATCGAAGGACAAATTTTGGATGAGCGCGTGAAAGCCGCGTTTCGTCCAAAAGAAGATATTTATACACCCAGCCGTTTGGAAGAATATGCGGAGTGTCCCTACCGGTTTTTTGCCGATCAATTGCTCCATCTTGAAAGTGGTGAAGAGGAAATCGATCCGCGCACTGTCGGGAAAATTCTTCATCAGGTTTTGGAAAACTTTCATACCTGGGCAAAGCCCAGAGGAATCAAGAATATTGACATAGCCATTGCACGAAAAATTTGTGCGGGATATTTGAAAGAAGCGCTTCACGAAATACCGCTGGTGGGAGATCGATGGTATAAAGTTGAATTGAAGAAACATGAGCTTGCGAAAATTGTGAATCAATTGCTCGAACAGGAACTCGTGAAACAAAAGCCGCCGCTTCCTGGCTTGACACCCGCCTATTTTGAAATCAAATTTGGCTTTAGCCCGGAGAACGATCATTTGATTCTGCAGGGTGAATCCGGCAAAATTAAATTTCGCGGCCAGATTGACCGAATCGATATCGATGAATCCGGAAAATTTGCGCTCGTGATTGATTATAAAACCGGAAAATCCTTTAGCAGAAAAAGTTTAGAGAAAGGGACAGAGCTTCAACTGCCGCTTTATTTACTCGCCGCGAAACAAAAACTTGGCCTCAAACCTTTGGGCGGGCATTTGTATCAATTAACAGCCGCTTATTCAAGCGGATTTCATCACGAAAGTCATTTGCATGCGGCGGGGATCGAGACGCGAAAGCAAAATCAATTAAAACCGGAAGAATGGAACGAGCTTTTTGAAAAAATTACTTTTTTTGTGTCGCGTTTTGTCAAAGGAATTGAAGAAGCCGAAATTCCCGTGCGCCCGCGCGACTGCATTCGCTTTTGTCCTTATTCGGGTGTTTGCAGGATCGAAAAGTGGAAACTGGATTCCATTTATGAAGAAATCAGCACAGAGGATGAAAAAAATTGGCAGGATCAAAAAGCGAAAGTAAAAATATGAACTCGCCCGATACCAGTCCGGATCAAAAAAGAGCCATTGAAGCATTGTCCGAAAACGTTTCCGTTTCCGCCGGCGCGGGGACGGGAAAAACGCACGTTTTGGTTGAACGTTTTGTGGAAATCGTGAGAAAAAATCTTGCCAAAACCGCTGAAATTTTGGCAATCACGTTTACTGAAAAAGCCGCCAATGAAATGAAAGCACGGATTGTCGCGAGATTGAAATCTGCCGGTTTAAATGATGCGCGCCGGGAAATCGAAAATGCCTACATCGGAACTATCCACGCATTTTGCTCAAGACTTCTCAAAGAACATCCAGTTGAGGCGGGAATGGATCCTGATTTTCAGGTGATTGAAGAAGATGAAGCCAATCTCTTGAAAGAAATTGTGCTGGATCATGTGATTGAAAGCCGGTTCCAGGAATCGGGCGCTTTTGAGCTTCTTTACCGGTATTCAGAAGAGAAAATTCGGGAAGATATCAAAGAAGTTCACAAAAAAATCTTCGGCTGCGGAGCTTCGCTTGAAAAAACAATTTCAAATTCCGGCCATTTTCAGGATTTCGATTTAAGAAACGAACTGATCCGCGCCTTAAATCAGGTTGGAAATTTCAAAAACAAGAGTGAAAAAGCAGAAGAAACCATCCAATTTCTGGAATCCCATTTCGATTTGGATTGGTCTTATGTTGAAATGCTGAAATCATTTAACAAAAAGTTTGATTTACGCTCAAAAGAAGGAAAAGAAGAAGTGCTTATTTTGCGCGCTGCATTTGAAAAGTTCATCCAGTTCCAAGTTGAGAGAATCGGGCTTCCATTTCACGAAACGTTTTGTTCGCTCCTGCGCGATTTTTCGGAACGTTATGAGTTCGAGAAAAAAGAACGCGCCAGTTTTGATTTTAATGACTTGCAGCGGTTGGCGTCAAACCTGTTGAGCGGCGGCCAAGCTTCCTCCGTAGCCATCCGCTCACGTTATCAAAAGCAATTTAAGTTTATCATGGTGGACGAATTTCAGGATACGGATCCTTTGCAAGCGCATCTCATCGAACTGATTCAAAATCACAACAATCTTTTTATTGTCGGCGATGTGAAACAAGCGATTTACGGATTTCGCGGGACAGACCCCGAAATTTTCCGCGGAAAAGAAAAAGAATTTGAAACGAAAAAAACCGGAATCCGGGTTTCGCTCACCGGAAATTTCCGCTCACGGCCGGAAATCATTGATTTTGTGAATCATTTCTTTGACGGATTGTGGCGCAAAATAAATCTAAAAACCGATTTTTTAACGGCTTCCCGGACTTTTCCGAAGCCGGATGAATTTCCGATTGAACTTTTGGAAATCGAAAGGGAAGAGAAAAAGTCCATTGATGAACTGAGAAGAAAAGAAGCAAAGACAATTGCCGCACGGATTCAGGAATTGGTTGCAAGCGGTAATTTTGAATACAAAGACTTTGCCATTCTTTTTCGTGCCGCAACAAAAATGAATATTTATGAACAGGAACTTAGGAATTTGCAGATTCCGTATCATTTGATCGGCGGGCATGGATTTTATCATCAGCCCGAAATTCGCGATTTGATGAATTTTCTGACCATCATTGAAAATCCTTTGCATGATATTCCGCTTGCCGGCGTTTTGCGCTCGCCCATGTTTCAAGTGACGGATGACACTCTTTTTTGGCTTTCGCGCCGGGCAAAATCAAACGACAAGCGATCGCCATTTTTAAACGGAGTCAATGAATTTGAAAATATTGCAGAGATTTTGGAAACGGAACGCGGGAAACTTATAAGATTCAAAAAACTTTACGGCGAGCTTTTAAGCGAACGCGACATGAGCGTTTCTCAAACGCTTGAGTTTATTCTAAAGGAAACACAGTACGATCTTTACGTGCTCGGGCTTCCGCAAGGAAAACGGCATTTTGCAAATTTGCGCAAATTGGTTGATTTGGCAAGGGAACTTGAGACGCGCGATGTGATTCACCTGGGAGATTTTGTTCGTTACGTAAAAGGGATTCAATTTCATGAAGTCCGCGAATCAGAAGCGCAAATTGAAGCGGAGGAAGGGCGGGTTGTGAAACTTCTCACGATTCATAAATCGAAAGGCCTTGAATTTTGCGCGGTGATTTTGCCCGATCTTTTGTATGAAGTGGATTCGCGGGATTGGAAGTTTCGGTTCGATTCGGACCTCGGGATTGGAATTCAAGTCTACAACCCCGAAACGGCAGATTTTGAAAAGTCCCTCACGTACCAATCGATTCTGGAGCGGAATCAAATGCGCGAGGAAGCCGAAGCGAAGCGGCTTTTGTATGTTGCGATGACGCGCGCGAAGGAACATTTGATTTTGTCCGGAGTGGCCGGTTCAAAAAAAGAACCGCCGGATGATTCTGAAAATTGGCTTGAGCGCGCAAAATCAACCGCAAGGGAAAGAAATCTTCCGATCCGGTTTTTAAATTCAGAAACATCGGATCAAAAACGCGGGCGGAGAAGACTTGCCCTTATTGAAAAAAAATCGATCCGGAAAAAAATAGAAAATGGCGAGCCAATTCAAATCAAAGAAATTCCGGAAGAAGCATCGAAGATTCTCGAGCAGTTAAAACCCCAAGAAGCGGCTTACTTTGAACGGATCGACCTCCCGGTTTCTGCGTATGTGGCGTTTGAACAAGATCCGGCGCACGAGGAATACAAGAGAACTTACGAGCTTGGCGCAATGCCCCGTCAAGAATTTAAATCGGAGGAACTGCCTGCGGTGGATGGCGTCGAATTAATTTCTGCGGCGGATTTCGGAACGGTCATCCATAAAATTTTTGAACATTTGATCGTCAAGCCAAACGAAGCCAAGGTGCGCGCTGAAAAGTTGATTCATTTTTATGCCGGTGATTTTGATTCCGAAACGCAGTCAAAAGTTTCACAGCTCGTCCAAATCTTTTTGAAATCCCAGGTTTATTCTGAAATCCGAAACGCGAAACGGATTTTTGCGGAACTTCCGTTCGTTCTTCGCCTAAGACACGGAATCATTCAAGGCTCCATTGACCTTCTTTATGAAACCCGTTCCGGGGATTTCGTTATTGTCGATTACAAAACATCCGAAATTGATCAAACCAAAATAAAAGAGACCGGAGAAAAATACCGGAGTCAAATGGAGCTTTACGGTTTGGCGTGCCATGAAATTTTGGGGCATGCACCGGCCAAAGCCGTTCTTTATTTTGTGAAGCCGGATGCGGCTTACGACATTTTGCTTGGCAAAGTGAATTTGAACAACATTAAAAATAAATACGAATCATTGCAAAAGGAAATCATAGAATTCAGGCGGAGGCTTGTGTATGAATCGACACGATGAATTTCGAGAACGGGTCATTGGCGACGGATTTTCATTTATGGAATCCGCACTTTTACAGGCGGCATTTCAAATTAATTTATTTGAAGCGATCGGTGCTGATACGAAAAGTGCGCAGACCATTGCATCTGAAATTCAGGCGGATGCGCGCGCGCTCGAACTTTTTCTGAATGCATTGACAAGCCTCAATTTAATTCAGAAGGCGGGAAACGGATTTAAATTGGGAGAAGCCGCGAAGAAAATTTTTTTAAAGTCGAGTGAGAAATACGTCGGACACGCCATCCTGCATCAGAATCTGATCGCACGGAGTTTCTTAGAGCTTCCTCAGTCGCTCCATTCCGGGAAACCGCTTCCTTTTTCGGCGGATGGATTAGCCGGGCAAACCGCGGAATTCATGCGGGAATTTACACACGCGATGCACGGCATGGCTATTGGACACGCAGAAACAGTTGCTAAAAAAATCGAACTTGGAAGTGCAAAAACATTGCTGGATTTGGGCGGCGGTCCCGGCACGTTTGCGATTTATTTTTTGAAACAAAATCCAGGTCTTCAGGTCGTCATTTTTGATTTGCCAACGACTTTGCAAACGACAAAAGAATATGTGTCGCGTTACGGAATGGAAGACCGGGTGAGTTATCAATCCGGAAATTTCGAGACGGATAAAATTGAAGGAACGTTCGACGTTATTTTTCTCTCGCATATCATTCACGGGCTCAATCAGGAAAAAAACGAACTCCTTTTAAAGAAACTTTACGACGCTCTTAATCCCGGAGGAAAATTAATCATCCATGATTTCTTCCTGAACGATGATAAAATCTCCCCGCAATTTTCAGCACTTTTTGCACTCAACATGCTGCTTCACACAAATGGCGGCCGGACGTACACCTTTAGCGAAGTACGCCAATGGTTTGAAAAAACAGGTTTTTCGGAAATCAGGTGCCCGCAAATCCGCCTTCCTCGTTCGATCTCGATCCTCATTGGCAGAAAATAAACCTTAAATTTTTCTTGACAGTGCCGATAGCATTTATATAATTAAAAAAGAGTATCTTTAATGATGTGTGCTCTCAAGGTTAAGTTAAACAATCAAGAACAAAACCGCAAGCCGATTATTTAAGCTCGCGGTTTTTTATTTTAGAAGCCGTTCCGAGCTTCGCAAGAAAGGAAAATCAGTATGGCACAAGGTACAGTGAAGTGGTTCAATAATCAAAAGGGTTATGGATTTATTACACCAGAAGGCGGAAGCGGAAGCGATGTATTCGTTCACCATTCTGCCATTCAAGGCGAAGGTTTTAAAACCCTGAATGAAGGCGATCATGTTCAGTTTGACGTGGTCCGTGGACCCAAAGGTGACCAGGCCGCTAACGTTGTCAAGCGTTAAACACGAGGCCGTAGTCCTTTACTTGCGAGCAATGCATTTTTGTTTGTTGTAAGCGTAAGGACATCTTAGCTGTCAAAAAGCCCCCGCTCTTCAAAGGAGCGGGGGTTTCTTTTTTGTTATTTTATTGAACTATTTAGTACTAATTAATGTAATTTATAATATTCTTGAAACCTATTGTATTGAATAATAATGACTCGTAAGATATAATTCTCCTTACTCGTTTTTAGGAAGGGTTTTCTAAGAGTTGTGAAATCAAAACATCCTCTAATTAAAATAACTACTATAACCGTTCTGGTTACGTTTTTCTTTACGAATACCATAGGTTATAGCGACGCCTCTCTCATCGCATCATTCCTTACAAAAGAACGCCTGTTTCATACCGCCACTCGGTTTTTAGCAAATGCGCTGAGCAAATCTGAACTTCGCTCCGAGCTGAGAAACCTTAAACCAACTAATAATTATAAATCAGAATCTCAGCTCAGTCCTCGTAGCGAAGCGGAGAGAGCCGAACTTCAAAGGGCTGGCCTTCCGATTGCTGATGAGCGCAGGCCGCAAACCAATTCTCGTTCTGAGCTTCGGCTTTTTCGCGGAGGAGTTCAAACGGTTCAGACTATGATCCGCCGCCGCGAACCAATTTTCCGGCGTCTGTGGTTCAATGAAAATCCACTACAACGCTACACGCATTTCATGAACGAAATTTATTCAGAAAAATGGATGGGCGAATTTCCAACAGAAACCCACCAAGGGGTCTTCTTTGACCTTTTAAGAGAGGCACGTCAAACAGACAGTTTAGATAGTCTTGAGTTTGGTGAGTACGACAAAATTTCTGGAAAATTACTTCCAATGGGAACCGAAAAGGGCACGAAAATCATTTTGGATTACTATATTCTTCGTCAAATCGGTTTACTTGCCCTAAGAGTTTGGGATGAAGGAAATCCAAACCAGAATTTAGATGTGCTTCAAGGTCTTCTTGATGAATTGCAAGTTGGTCATGTTTATGTGAAGGATGTCATGACTCTTCTTGCGATCATGATTTCAAATCCCGCTTTGCAGGAATCCTTTTACATCAAAACATGGAACAACATTAGAAAATTAAAACCTGAATATCAAATCCGCTTTGCAATGGCAAACGCATTTTTTAATGGCGAGCACCTCCAGTCTATTTTTGAAGAAAATTATGATGGTTTAGTTGCAGATAGTATTCGAAATAGAAATGCAATTGACTACGATCAACTCATTCACGCACTTGACATTTTGTTAACAAGATTTAAAGAAGTCAAAGTAGATCCGTTGCATGTTGAGGAAAGAAATAAAATCGTTCAGGCCATTTTAAGAGGATTAGGCGGAGATCCGGAAGTCTTTTTGGAAAACACCCAGTTTCTTTCGTCCGCACATTCCAACCATCCTTTTCTCAATCATTTTCTTGAAGTTTTGGAGCGAAATAGAGCCGATTTGTTAGAAGCTTTTCATCAATTTGATCCCTCTACCCATTCATTTTCACCCTTGCAGCGTAAATATGTTTTCCCAAATCGTTTCTTGACAGATTTCATTGTTGCTTTAACTCGTTCAGATGATTTCTCGGATCTTTCTTTTGAAGACAGTCTTTTTATGGGTGAAGAAAAAGA
>Ga0209515_10007283_pt1 | contig 13374 bp, 16 predicted proteins | sample Subgroupgradi54m_FD_187454 | JGI IMG/M metagenome (GOLD analysis project Ga0209515, IMG submission 187454) | Subsurface groundwater microbial communities from S. Glens Falls, New York, USA - GMW60B uncontaminated upgradient, 5.4 m (SPAdes)... ...
AGAAATGGGAACGGCTCATTTACCCGGTATTTGAGCCGTTCCCATACCTAGAACTGGCGCTCGTAGCCCTAGCGGAATGCCAGAGGCGGATGCCGAGGATGTATTTTCCTTTAGACCAAACACAATGTGATATGATGGACGAAGGCACAATTTTGAATTTCCCGCATTCCTCCCCAGATCTCTTGCGGGCAGAATTCGGAATCTTGCCAAAAGAACATTAGCCGAGGCAGGGCGAATCCATATCCCCAAAAAATCGCTTTCGCAAAACTGAGTCCGCTTTTACATTTAGCGTTTCTCCTGAATTTTTGATAAAGTAAGTTCTAGCCTCGTTTAAGAGGCGCTCTAAGATGAAAAAATTTTGGATAAAGATAATATAGAAAAAAAAATAAGTGAACTTGAAACTCAGATGTCAGAAGCTGATTTTTGGAGTGATAAAAATAAAGCGCAGGCGATATTGAAAAAACTTGCGGAACTTAAAGCAAATCAGGCGAGTGTTAACAAATATGACAAAGGGAATGCAATAGTGACTATAATTTCCGGCGCTGGGGGTGATGATGCCGAAGATTTTGTGAGCATGCTTTTGTCTATGTATATGAAGTATGCTAATAAAAAAGGTTGGGGAGTTCACTTTATTCACGAGCATAAAAATGAGCGCGGGGGTTATAAAAATGTTTCTTTTGAAATCCGCGGAATCCGCGGAAGCAAGGCTTCCGCGGAATCCGCGGAAGGAAAGGGACCTTATGCAACACTCAAAAATGAGGGGGGCGTGCATCGTCTCGTGCGTATTTCTCCTTTTAACGCAAAAAAATTAAGACATACTTCTTTTTCTCTAGTGGAAATTCTGCCTAAATTTTCCAAACTGGAGGAAAAGGATATTATGATACCCAGCGTTGATTTAAAAATAGAATTTGCTCGCGCGGGCGGCCCCGGCGGGCAAAATGTGAACAAAAGAGAAACAGCTGTCAGGGTGGTGCATACACCGACCGGCATTTCTGCGCATGCCTCCGGCGAGCGGTCTCAAGAGCAGAATAGAGAGCAGGCATTGTCTATTCTGCGAGCAAAAATTTTTAAAAAAGCGCAGGAGGAAAAAAAGTCAGTAGAGGACAGCATGAAAATAAAAAATACCGAAATAGAATGGGGAAATCAAATTCGTTCGTATGTGCTTCATCCATATAAAATGGTAAAAGACCACCGAACAGGTATGGAAACATCAAACACTAATGCTGTTTTAAATGGTGAGATAGATATATTTATCAATGCCGAAAAGAGTTTGTAAAAACTTGTCAACCTCGCAGGTTGACAAGACTGTTTCTTGACTTTGTAGATACGTTGTATATACTCATAGCATGACAACAAAAATTCAAAAATGGGGAAATAGTTTGGCGATGCGTTTGCCTAAGGAATTAGCCAGCAGTTTTAATCTAAAAGCTGGTTCAGAAGTTGCTTTTATTACTAGTAGTGATAGTAAAAGTTTTTCAATTCAGCCACAAATTAAAATAAAAATTCCTAAATATACATTAGAAGATATGGTCAAAGGCATTACCAAAAAAAATCGTCATAAAGAATTTGATTGGGGTAAGCCAATGGGTAAAGAAATATGGTAATGTCTGATTACATTCCAGATCAGGGCGATATTGTTTATTTTAATTTTTCGCCAAGTGTCGGGCGAGAACAAAAAGGATTTCGACCCGGCATAGTTATCAGCAGAATTTTTTTGAACCGATCAAGCGGTTTAGCGGTCATTTGCCCGATTACTTCGAAACAGAAGTTTTATCCTTTTGAAGTTCCTATTAAAACTGAAAAAATATCCGGGGTTGCGCTTGTGGATCAGTCACGAGCAGTCGACTATAATGCAAGAAAATTCGAATTTATTACTCAGGCGAGTGAGGAAGCAGTTTTGGAAATAAAAGCGCGATTTCTAACTCTTGTGCAGTAATTTTTAGAAGCAGAGAAGAATTTGTAGTATAATTAAAAAAATGAAGATCAATCGCATAAAAGCTTTCACCCTCATCGAACTTCTCGTCGTTATCGCCCACTTGCAATGAGAATTAATTAAATATCAACTTGTCGACCTGCCAGGTTGACCAGTATAAGTCAGTAAAAATTTTCGTTTCAGTAAAAATTATTTTTATGTTAGAATAAGAGCGTGATTTATTTCAACAATGTTTCCAAAATTTATAAAGATGCGGTGGCCTTAGACGATGTCACTTTTACGATTACAGCGGGGGAGTTTGTTTCTATCGTTGGACATTCAGGCGCTGGCAAGACGACTCTCACGAAAATGATTATTGCAGATGAAAATCCTTCCCTTGGCACAGTATTTTTTGAATCCATTGATGTGCATAAATTGAAAAATAAGGATTTGACCAAGCTCCGCCGACGGATGGGGGTGGTGTTTCAAGATTTTAAATTACTTTCAAATAAAACTGCATACGAAAACATTGCTTTCGCGATGGAAGCGGTTGGCAAGACCGATCTTGAAATAGCCTCTGACGTTCCGCATGTTTTAGAACTGGTTGATTTGAGTCATCGTCTATATCACTTTCCGAATCAAATGTCTGGAGGTGAACAACAAAGACTCGCGATCGCTCGCGCTATCATTAATCAACCCGAACTCATCATTGCTGATGAACCAACCGGCAATCTTGATTCCATAAATACGCATGAGATAGTGCAAATTTTAAAAAAAATAAATGATCTTGGCGCTACCGTGATTTTGGCTACTCACAATCGTGGCGTTATTGATTCAATTGGGAAAAGGGTGATTACGATGGAAAATGGGAAAGTTATTCGAGACACTAAACATTCGTAATTCAAAGTGAGCTTGACTTACAAATTACTTTGTATATACTTCAGGTATATGAAAACATCAGCATTAAGCATTAAAATAGATCCAAAAGTAAAGTACGAGGCGCAGAAAGTTGCCGACCAGCTAGGTTTTTCTCTCTCTGCCATTATAAACGCTTCTCTTAAAAATCTGGCTCGTTCTAAAACAATATCTTATTCACTTCTAGAACCTACTACATTTTTAAAAAATGCCATTAATTCGGCGCGCGCAGATCGTGTGCGGGGTAAATCTGTCGGACCTTTTCATTCCTCCAAAGAAATGATGAAATCACTTCTATCTTGATTATTATGACCATTACCTATAGCAGAATTTTCAAGAAAATGTTCAAGAAAAAGAATGCTTGGGTGCAAGATAGATTCGAAGAACGCATCTCATTGTTCATACAAAATAGAAATCATCTATTGTTGAATAATCATTCTTTAGACGGAATATGGTTTGGGTGCAGAAGCATAAATATAACCGGTAACTTTCGTGCAGTGTATGAAGAGTTGAATGATGACAATGTTGAATTTGTTGCTATAGGTACGCATAGCGAGTTGTATTCCTAATTATTCCTGCTTTCCAAGACATTTAATACAAGTATATGCTCCCAGAATTTAAAAAATTTAAGAACTTAGAACTGTCGGATAATGGTAATATATAATAGCTTTATAGAAAAAATAAAATTGTGAAATCAAAAAATTCTTTGAAAATTATTGTAACACTTTATGCTGTAACTGTTGTTTTTTGGTTTGCGCTTTTAATTTCTGTTAAATATTCTATTTTTAGCGCAGCAACCTTAGATTTATTGAGGTCGTTTACTCAAATACCTTTGATGATAATTCCATTTGTTGGTGGTATTTTGGGATTAAAAAATTATACTATCTGGGGTGGAGTTAAAAATACTTCAGGAAGAAGTTCTTTATTTTTAAGTTTAGGATTAATTTTTTGGTCTAGCGGGATGATTATCTGGAATTATTATTTTTTCTTCACCGCTGTTAAAGTGCCCTATCCTTCACTTGCTGACTTTGGATATATTTTCGGGCTACTATTTTTTATAGTTGGTATTTCTAGTCTGTCTAAAATAGTCGGTGTAAAGTTTGCCCTACGCAATAAAGAAGGTAAATTCATTTTTTTTCTTATTCCAACAATAGTAGTTTTTGTTTCAATATATCTTTTGATAGATGTGGCTCGCGGGGGAGTCTTTGTTGATTCTTCTGGCGGTTATTTTAAATTATTTTTTGATATATTATATATATTGGTTGATGTCGTCATCTTGACAATAATAAGTCTCTTATATTTTTTTTCAAAAAAGTTTTTAGGTGGTAGATACAAAATACCAGTACTCATACTACTTTTTGGGTTTTTATCAATCTATATAAGCGATTTTATTTTCGTATTTACAACTAGCAGTGGAACTTATTTCAACGGTCATTTTGTAGATTTTCTTTATACAACAACCATGTTCATTTTATCACTTGGTGTTGTAACTCTTGATCCAGAAAGAGTTTCAAGTCTGCTAGATGACAATTTAATAAAAGTTGATAATGATAAAAGTTTTACATTAACTAATAGCACAAAAATTCTAAAGCAAATCATCATTATAATAATCAAAAAACAAGAAAAATTTGCGGGACAGATAGCTTGGGAAGAGGCGAAAGATATACCTGGACTTGTAATTGTTGATCAAATTAGGGGAGAAATATCTGTCAGCGATGATTCAAATGAGAATTTAAGAAAAATAATCGATCAATTAATTTATGTATATAAAAATCTTTTTGGAGATTTGGCTGTAAAAGTTTCTAAAAACGCCGTTTATCATTTGATAATGAAATTACCTCCCGAAGAGGTGCCGGAGAGTTTGAGATAATATATTCTAAGTTAGTTTTATGGAATTTATATATCAACATGTTGGAGAAATTGCAGGAGTGATATCTTTTTTAGCGTATCTCAAATATATTATTTCCATATTTAATGGTAAGACAAAACCAAGCCGATCTACATGGTGGGTTTTGACATTTGTTGGTATCCTTATATTTTTCTCATCTTACTCTATTGGAGCTAAAGAGAATATGTGGATTCAGTTGAGTTATATTCTAGGTCCGTTAATTATTGCAATTTTATCACTATCTTCTAAATATGGTTATAGTTCTGGATTATTAAAAATTGACAAAATATGTTTATTGGGCGGAATCTTATGTATTGGTTTGTGGATTATTTTTAACTCTCCTTTAATTGCTTTTTTGGGAAGCATAATAGTTGATTTTATAGGACTTATTCCAACAATCAAAAAAGCCTATTTTGACCCGAATGAAGAAGATCCTGCGGCATGGGGGATAGAAACGGTTGCAATTATTGTAAATGCTTTAGGGATAAGTGTCTGGTTTTCTTTGGTTGAAAAAGATTGGATATATGCTCTGTATCTTTTAGTAGTAAATGGAACTATATTTATTTTGTTATGGAGGCCCTTTTTAAAATTAAGGAGATTAAAAAATTTAATTGAATAATACATTTTGAAATTATGACAGAAAAAGAAGCAATAAGTTTTAATAAAGAAAATGTCTACAATGGTATATCAAAAAATGGTTATGGCTGGACTTGTTTCGCTAAAAAAGACTTTAAAATAGGAGATAAGGTTGTGGTAGGATTTGGTAAAGTTGTTGATCATCAAACACCACGTATTTCTATCCAAATTGGTTTTAAAAAACACTACAAGCCTAAAAAATGGACTGGCAGATATTGGAATCATTCTTGTAGTCCAAATACTTATATAAAAACACGATCAGATGGTTTTCTAAATCTAGTTGCGCTAAAAAATATAAAAAAAGGGGATGAAATCACTTTTTTATATGCTATGTCTGAATTTGAATGGATAAAAAATGCTGATGAAAACCATATTAATTGCTTATGTGGTGAACCAAACTGCAAAGGTAAAATTCTATCTTTTTCTCAATTATCAGAAACTGAACAAATAACTCTTCGGAGAAATAAAACTTGTTCCAAATATTTGTTAGATATGGTATAATACAGAAACTATGAAAAAAGTAATTTCAAACTCGTATAGTTTAGTTATTATCTTGTTCTATATCATTATGGTTTTTTGGTGGATTTCAATATTTACTAGACATTCTATTAATACAAAAGAAAATTATATTTTTGGTTTAGTGATGGGTTTATTGTCTATGGTCGGGGGTCTCATCGGTATTATAAAATCAAAGAAATGGAATTTTTTTAAAAGTATTATTAGTAAATCCGTGTTATTTTTATCTCTGGGCACTTTAACATGGAGTATTGGCACAATCATTTTCGCATATTATAATCTCCATTTAAATATTGAAGTTCCATATCCATCATTAGCTGATGTTGCTTATATAATAAGTTGGCCACTTTGGACGGTCGGAATGATTTATCTTTTAAAAGTTCTCGGTGTCAAATATAGATTAAAAAATATAACAGAGAAATCATTTTTTCTAATTATTCCATTAATTACAATAGTTGCATCTTATTATTTATTATTTGTCGTTGCTCGTGGAGGATTAATAAATTTTTCTGATGGTAATTTAAAGTTATTTTTTGATTTAGCTTATCCGATAGGTGATGTTGTAATTATAACTCTTGCTATTTTAATTTATAGTCTCTCTGTAAATTATCTTGGTGGTTTATTAAAATTGCCGATTTTTATTATTTTAAGTGGTTTTGTGATAAATTATATTGGTGATTTTTCTTTTGTTTATAAAACAACAAAGGAAACATATTTTGTTGCGAACTGGGTTGATTTAATTTACACCACGGCATTCTTTTTATTAGGATTGGGATTAAGTTTTTTTGATCCTAAATTATTTGATAATATTAAACAAAAATCTGACGGTTTAGTGGAAACTCCAAACACAGACGGATTGAGTATTGGTGTTATCGGAACTATTCCAATTTTATACAGAGTTATTATTGCAATCATTAAAAGACAGGAACGAGTGGCGGGGCATATAGCTTGGGAAGAGGCGAAAGATGTAGATGGACTGATGATTGTTGATCAAGTTAGGGGAGAAATATCTGTCCGCGATAATTCAAATGAGAATTTACGAAAAATCATTGACGAGCTGGTAGGCAAATATAAAAGTCTTTTTGGAAATCTGGCAGTGCAGGTTTCCAAAGATGCGGTGAGACATTTATTAGCGGAATTGCCAAGCGATCAAGTCCCCGATAGTTTAAAGTAAATAAAAATGACCAATAAAGATATCAAAAATGCGATACAATACTGGAAAGAAACAGCTGAACATGATTATCAGACGATGGATTATTTATTTAAAGGTAAAAAGTATTCTGATTCTTTGTTTTTCGGACATATTGTTCTTGAAAAGGTGTTAAAAGGTCTAGTTGTAAAAGAAACAGGAGAACAAGCCCCGTATACACATGATTTAGTTAGGTTGGCAAAGCTGGCTGAACTTGGTTTACCTAAAGAAGAGTTGGTTTTTCTTAATGATGTGAATGAGTTTAATATTCGCGCTAGATATCCTGAACAAAAACTTGCATTTTATAAAAAGTCTACATTTAAATATACAGGAGAAAATTTAAACAGAATTAAAAATATGTATAAAGATTTATGTCAAAAACTGAGGTAAAAAAAATAATAAAAAATTATGCTAAGGTTCTTAGGGCTAGAAATTTTCCTGTTTCAGCTATATACCTTTTCGGTTCACAAGTAAATAGAAAAGCGCATAAATGGAGCGACATTGATGTCGCTGTCATTACTAATAAATTAAAAAGAAATTATGAAAAAAATCGCTCCTTGCTTTATAGAATGCGACTTGAAGTTGATGACAGACTTGAACCGCATGGATTTACCGAAAAAGATTTCAGAAATAATGCCGATCCGCTCGCTTATGAAATTAGGAAAACAGGAGTTAGAATTATTTAAATAAATATGTCTGAAATAACAAATACAAAAAGCAATATTTTGCCACCAATTTTTCCTACTATTTCTAACCCTAGTTTTACTAAGAAAACAAGTATTGAACAAGAATTATATGCAAAGAATGTTCAACTTGATGCGGTAAATGAACTTTTGTCTTTTACTCGAGAGCTATATGAGATTAACTTGTTGTCTCTTGATCCCGTGGCTTTAGCGGAACAAATTGTTACGACTATGAAAGATAGGCTTCATTTGGAAATAGTAGGTATTTTCGTTTTTAATAGAGAACAAGATACTTTGACTCCGCTGGCTTTTGCCAAATCCGAACGTTTAATTTCAACACTCCGTCAATTTGGTTTTCTTTTGCGTGATATTCCGATTACAGAGGCAACACAACGTCCAGCCTTTAAAGATATTTTTAGCGGGCAGCCTTTTATTACCGCTAATGCTTCTGATGTGTGGGGTGGTCTTATTCAACCAAAAGATATTGAAACTCTCTCTGTTTCTGCCAACCTTAAAACCATAATTATTTATCCGCTTTTGACAGAAGAGCGTGTTATCGGGGCTGTCCTTATGGGATACACTTCTTCTTATGACCAATTTTCGGAAATAGAAAAAGAATCTCTAAAATCTTTTGCTAATGTGATTACTAGCGCATTAGATAAATCATATACCTATAAAGAACTTACCACTGCCAATAAAAATCTAATAGCAGTCAATAAAGAAATGGAAATAGCCAACGAAAAATTAAAAACCGTTGATGAAACAAAATCTAGTATTTTATCTTATGCCTCGCACTATTTACAAAATCCGATAGAAAATATCGTCATGGCGTCTTCAATGCTCTCTGATGGTTCATTTGGAGACAAAATTGAGGATATAAAAAAAGCGTCAGTGAGAATGTTTGAATCCGCTCGGCATTTGTCTTTGACTGTGAAAATGTGGTTGAAAGCTCTTGATTTTGAAGAAAATCGCGTGAAGTATAAAATGGAAAGCTTTGATTTTGCTGATTTCATAAACAGCATTGTTAAAGATTGGGCGCTGATTGCAGATAATAGAGGTATTGCTCTTTCTTTTGAAACTGATAATCATTCTCCGTATATGGTTACTGCTGATAAGACATGGATACATGATGTTATTATAAATCTTATAGACAATGCTTTCAAAATGACTGAAAAGGGTTTTATAAAATTAAAAGTGGAAAAAGTTGGTATTGAGAAGTTGCGTTTTTCTATCGCTGATTCAGGTGTGGGAATTGACGAACAAACATTACAGAGTTTATTTCAAAAATTTGAAAGGGGGTGCGCCGGCTGGGAAAACAATGTGGAGGGCACAGGTTTAGGATTGTATATTTCAAAGAAAATTATAGTGGAAGGGCATCATGGGCGTATTTGGGCTGAATCAGAAGGAGTTGGCAAAGGCGCGACTTTTTATGTGGAACTCGCCGTTTGATAGTTTTATTTTATGGTATAGTTAACTATAATGACAGAATTAAAAAGAATTATAAAAGCAGGATTCATAAACTTTACTCGAGGCGGGCTAGTCTCCTTTGCGGCAGTGCTTGTAGTTACTATTACTCTTTCTGTCATCACCTTTATTATTTTACTGCAAGCAGTACTATATTTTTCACTCAACGCTATAAAAGATAAAGCGGATGTAACGATTTATTTTAATGTGGGCGCGCCCGAAAATAAAATTATACTTTTAAGAGAATCTCTTTTAAAATTACCGGAAGTAAAAGACGTTTTCTATACTAGCGCTGACCTTGCGCTTAAACTTTTTCGCGATCGCCACAAGAATGATTACTCAACAATTGCCGCTCTAGATGAAATAAGAGAGAATCCGCTTGGCGCTACTTTAAGTATTAAAACTAAAGAAATTTATCAATATGAAAGTATCGCGAACTTTTTGAAGTCCGACAATGCGTTAGTTTTGGGTTCGGATAATATTATCGATCATTTATCTTACAATAAATTAATTATAGATCGATTAAATACTATAATATCCGGCGCGCAAAAACTCGGTTTTTTAATTACTCTTCTTTTAATAATTATTTCTATCATTATTACTTTTAATACGATTCGGTTGACTATTTTTATTACTAGGGAAGAGATAGGCGTAATGCGTCTGGTTGGAGCCTCTAAAATGCGTGTTCGGGGTCCTTTTATGATTGAGGGTATAATTTATGGCATTATCGCCACCTTTGCGACATTAATTATTTTCTGGCCGGCTACAGCTTGGCTTGGACGCAATATGACTAATTTTCTGGGGCTCAACATTTATGATTATTATGTTTCAAATTTCTTTCAAATTTTTGCAATTATCTTATTATCAGGTATAATTTTGGGGGCAGTTTCTAGTTTCTGGGCAGTCAGAAAATATTTGAATAAGTAAGAGGGAAAATTCAAAAGATTTTAGCGCCTTCGCCCTCGGAGACTAAAGGACAGGGAACCCACGACGCTTTAAATCTTTTGAATTTTCTCTCTGTCAGCCAGACCGTTCATAAAAACCAAAACTATAAATTTTAAATAAAAATGCCAAAACAAACGAAGTATATTTTTGTGGTAGGGGGAGTGATGTCAAGCGTAGGCAAGGGTGTGGCCGCTTCTTCAATCGGTAAAGTTTTGCAGTCTCGCGGTTACAGAGTCGCCAACTTGAAAGCAGATATGTACGTTAATCTTGATGCCGGCACGATCCGACCTGCCGAACACGGCGAAGTTTTTGTCGGCGAGGATGGCATAGAAGCCGACCAAGATTTGGGTAATTATGAACGTTTCACTAATCAGACCAGCGTCCGAGAGGATTATATTACAACTGGCCAAATTTATGCCGAAGTAATCAGGCGTGAACGCAATTTAGAATATGAAGGTGAAGATGTGGAAGTGTATCCAGATATTCCAAAAGAAATAATCAGGCGTATTGAGGTCTGCCAGCAGAAGAATAAATCAGAAATTACGATAGTAGAATATGGGGGCACCGTGGGAGAGTATCAGTTGCTCCCTTTTCTGGAAGCCGCTAGAATGATGAAATCTAAAAATCCTTCCTCGGTTTTTCTTGTTTTAATTAGTTATTTGCCGACGCCGATATTATTAGGAGAACAAAAATCAAAACCAACCCAACATGCCATCACGGATCTTCATTCTGTAGGGCTTAATCCGGATTTTGTTATCTGTCGCGCTGAACATCCTGCCACCTCTGATATTAAACGAACCATTAGCAACGTTTGCAGTTTGCCCGTAGATAGAATAATTTCTGCTCCGGATATTTATTCTATTTATGACGTTCCAGTTAACTTTGAAAAAGATAATTTTGGCGTTACTCTGCTTAAGACTATGGGTTTGCCTCCTCGTCGCAAAGATTTAACCGACTGGACGAAACTCGCAAATAAATTAAAAAAAATCAAAAAAGAAGTTCGGATTGGCATTGTCGGTAAATATTTTAATTTTAAATCTTGCAAAGATACATATATTTCCGTTATAGAATCAATTAATCACTCTTCTTGGTCACTTGACCATAAACCAAATATTGTCTGGATTGATTCGGAAAAGTATGAACAAGATAGTAAACTATTAAATGAGCTTGATAGATTAGACGGTATTATTGTTCCCGGAGGATTTGGCAGGAGAGGTGTTGAGGGTATGATTCTGGCGGCTGACTATGCTCGCAGAAAAAAGATCCCATATTTTGGTTTATGTTTGGGTATGCAAATTCTAATAATTTCTTACGCTCGCAATGTTTTGAAATTTAAAGATGCCAATTCGACAGAAATGAATTCTGATACCGAGCATCCAGTTATTGCCACTATGGCTGACCAAATTGACAAAATAAAAAACAAAGATTATGGAGCGAGTATGCGCTTGGGCGCTTATGACTGTGTATTAACCAAAGATACTGTCGCCTTCGGAGCGTATAAGGTTTCTAAAATTTCTGAACGTCACCGACATCGATATGAAGTTAATACAAAATACATTGCAGAATTGGAAAAAGCCGGTTTGGTGTTTTCAGGCAGATCTCCCGATGGAGTTTTGATGGAAATAGCCGAACTGCCAAAAAACAAACATCCATTTTATCTGGGAACTCAATTTCATCCCGAATTTAAGTCTCGCCCACTCCAACCCCACCCTCTTTTTACCACTTTCATAAAAGCTTGCGCTTACAAGAAGAAAAATTAATTTTTTGTCAGTAGAGTTATCCCCACCCTCTCTCTTTCTCTCGTCTTTTTTGTTATATACTGTAAACAATGGTTATGAATAAAAATCTACGGATCATATTACTTATTTTAATTGTACTTACTTTTGGCGCGCTTATTTTCTATTATTCTTTACGCTCCAAACCTCCGCCATCTCTTACCGCAGAGCAAGAGACGCAAGCTCTTATTGATTCCACCACCGCGCCTGCTAACGCAACTCCACTAAGTAAAAAAGAATTAAAGAAACTTATTGATTCCACCACCGCGCCAACATCTTAAACAACTATTATTGATAATTAACAATAATTAACTTAAATAATATGAAAACAAAAATAATACAAAATATAAAATCAATAATTCTTGCGCTAATACTGGTTCTTGGTGTTGGTTATGTTTATGCGCAGAGTGTATGGACCCCCCCAACAGCGCCACCACCTGGCGATAATACTGCTGCGCCGATAAATGTCGGAAGTAGCGGACAGAGCAAAAGTGGAGGACTGATTCTTAATACGGGTGGAGCGGCTAATGGACTGATTGTGGTAAGCGGCAACGTCGGCATCGGGACGACGAACCCTTCGGGAACAAGGTTATTAGTGCGAAGTGGTGATGATGTCGCGACTACCAATATAGGAATTTTTCAAAGCCTCACTGATAGTAATGGTGCGGTAGTTATAAGACAGGACTCAACCAATGATTGGGGCATTATTCAATCTTCAGGTAGTAACAGTGGTTTGCAGCTTCGATATAACACCGCTGGCACAGAAGCTGCGGGATTGACTCTAATAAGCACCGGCAACGTCGGCATCGGGACGACGAGTCCAGGGACTAATTTAGAAGTGTACGCCAATGCGGGAACGCCTTCCGTGCTGCGTTTGAGTAATGGAGCTGCGAACGGCGAGGGCGGCCGATTAGAATGGTGGAGTGGTTATTCTGGAGGAAAGGTCAGCGGGAAAATGTGGTCAGGCGCGTCAGGCACCAATGGCGGCGATTTCCACCTGCAGTTGTTGGACCAGACTTCAGCGAGTCTGACAGAACGGGTCACCATATTAAACAATGGCAACGTCGGCATCGGGACGACAAATCCCAGCACTGACAAACTAGTTGTCGTCGGAGACATCCGAGTTGGTACTTCTGGGACCAATGGTTGCGTGGAGCAATTTGCTGGCACCGCTCTGGTCGGCACTTGTTCATCTGATATTCGTTTGAAGAAAAATGTGGAGTCCATTACCGGTGTCTTGGATAAGTTTATCCAATTACAGCCGGTCACTTATCAGTGGAGAGGTGATGAGTTCCCGGAACGGCATTTTGGTAATGAGCCAGTCAGGGGGTTAATTGCCCAGGATGTTGAAAAAATATTTCCTGATATGGTCGGCATGGATAGTCGCGGATTTAAAACCATGGACTACGGCATCGGTCTGCAAATGTTATCCATTCAAGCGATTAAGGAGT
>Ga0209515_10007284_pt1 | contig 13374 bp, 14 predicted proteins | sample Subgroupgradi54m_FD_187454 | JGI IMG/M metagenome (GOLD analysis project Ga0209515, IMG submission 187454) | Subsurface groundwater microbial communities from S. Glens Falls, New York, USA - GMW60B uncontaminated upgradient, 5.4 m (SPAdes)... ...
CGCTAGGGCTTCCCAAGTTCAGTTTAGTCGCCGTACGAAATGTACGTCTTCCTAAACCAAACTTGGTCCAGCCCGTCGCGATGCATCCCACTCTGAGCGATTTTTGCACATGAATTGCATCCAAAAACCCTCGCAAAAACTCAGTAGAATTTTTTTCAAACAAAACCCCACTCATCACGAGTGGGTTTTTGTTATCCCCAGAACTTATCAAGTAAACATTGCATTTTTGCGGGGGGGGGGTAAAGTAATGGGAATATGAAAGAACAATCAACCGAAGTTTCATTTGCGGAAATGTCCGCACAACTCGCGGCAGCAAACCCTGAATTAACTGCAGAAAATCAGGAAGCAGTGGGAGAAACAGAACCCGTAGTAGCTACCGAGCAGATTGCGGAATTTACTCCCACACTGGAAGATGTTCGTTCACCTGAAGTAATCAAGCAAGAAGAAACACAAGTTGCGGAGATTCACGCAGCAATTCGCGAAAGACTTGCTGCGCAGGAGCCGGTGAGGGTTGAGGCGCCGAAACAAGAACCTTTTAAAATGGAGAAACTGAGTTTTGACACCCCTTCAGTAACTATTTATGACCGTGAGATAGTCTCTAGTGAGGGTTTTGAAAAAAGTGCAATCACCGAAGCTTCACGCGGGCTTATCGAGAAAGGAAAAAGAGGAGAGTTAACATTTGAAGGTGGAAAAAATATTTCTCCCGAAAAGCTTGAAAAATTAAAGTCCACACTCGAAGCTTCAGAAAAAGAAAAATCACAGGAAGCATTTGAATATGTGAAGCTTTCTGACCGTATGGCGGATGATTTTGCCACTCGAATTGGTCAAGAAAATCCTACAAAAAATCTTAATATCAATGATTCTGCAAAATTTGAAAAGGCTCTTGGTTACAAAATGCAGAAAAACATGAATGTGCGAAATAAGATAGTCGCGACTACGGGAGTTGCAGCTCTTAGTTGTCTTCCTGCAACAATGGGTGTTGCTGCTATGGGTGGCTCAGTAGCACTCGGTATGTCAATCCTGCTTATTGGAGCACCAGCAATTCTTGGTGCCGGTGCGCTCGCATGGGGTGGTAAAAAACTCTACGACTCCTACAAAGAAAAGAAAGCAGCAAAAAACTTCATGACCGCATCAGTGGCAAAACAAGTCCGCCAGCAGGTTTCCGCTCCGCGATAAAGTAGTATAAAAATGGAAAAAATTTTATTGGAAATGCCTACTGAGCCCAACAAAGAATATTCACTGGATTTACCAGTGCAAGAAGAAATATCAACCTTACCCGCTTCCTTTGAACAGAATTTTGATGATGAAAACAATGAAGCAGAACAGAAACGATTGCGGGAGACAATCACTCAGCTTCTTGAAAGAAATTCAACTCAAACATCACATGAATCTCATGAGGAAGGCATCCGTCTCGCAATCGAAACAATCGAGCAGGTTGATTACAATGCGCTTCGAGAAATTTTTGAAACAATGCGCAGACGGTCTGGTGTTCCCGAAAAAAGTGGTTTTATTGAGAAAAGTGGTATTCAATTTGATAGAAATGAGGCTGGTGGGGGGCGCTTTAATGGCGATCATATTGTAATTAACCCAGAGGCGTCTATCGAAGAAAAAGGTGATGAAGCCACAATTCGTCGAAAAGCATTATCGACACTCATTCATGAAGAAACTCATGCTTCGGGCAGTCATGTAAGCCCGACTGACCTTGTTCGTGGATTAAAAGAGATACGGTCATACTTTACGAAACAACCTATCCTTTTGGATGCCAACGGTTACCATCGGCGCATGATTGAGAAGGGTACCTCGTCTCTTTATTCCTCATATTTCAGTGAAGGTGTTACGGACATGATTGCCGAACGCGTGTACGGTGAATATGTCAATCGAACGGGAATACGGAGTGAGTTGACGAGTGCGGATGGTACATCAAGCTTTGATGAGTGCTACGTAGATTCACGCGCCTTCGCAACTTCATTTGTCGAAATGATTGCACATTCGGTTGGAGTGCCAAGTGAGACAGTTTGGGAAGGTGTTGTTCAAGGGTATATGCAAGGTCTTGATCTCAAGAATTCAGGACTTGAGAATGCTTTTGATGAAGTATTTTATCCCCAATTTACTCAGGCAATGATCGCTCCGTCGGAAACTAACAAGATGACACTCTCACTTCCTGAAGTGCTCGCAAAGGTAAAAGCAACGCCTCTTGATGAATCAGCACGCATGCGTGTAAAAGATTCTTTTGATAAATTTCATAAGTTTCTTTTTAAGCAATCTGACGAATCTCAGAATAAGGGCTGGAGAAGGTTGGAGAATCAATATATGGCACGCACAGAAGAAGTGCAAAATAAAACTGAAGTCAGTTAGGGGTCAGACCTTTCACAATGCGTGCTCTATCGAAAAATGAAAGAATTTTCTTCGTTTGTGTTGCACCCCAAAACAAGTTTTTTGTTTGCTCGACGGAGCTCTTTTTTGATGCTATTGTGTAGGTATGAAACGTGAATTTACTGCAGTTTATCAAAAGCAGGGAACGTGGGTTATTGCGTGGATCGAGGAAGTTCCGGGGGCAAATACGCAAGCGCGCACCATGAAAGAGGCTGAAGAAAATCTTCGCGAAGCATTGCTCATGGTACTCGAGCAAAATCGTAAAATTGCTGAAAGAAAACAAGCCAGTCCTTTTACCAGAAAACCTTTTTTGATTGCTGTTCCTGCATGAAACAAGCAAAGCTCATTGCGTATCTTGAGGAGCAAGGTTGTTGGTTTGAACGGGAAGGTTCACGGCACTCACTCTATTTTAATCCCGTGAACGAACAAAGTACGACAGTGCCAAGACATCGAGAAATTTCCGACAGACTTGCAGAAAAAATTTGCAAAGATTTAGGTATTCCAAAAATTCGGAGCAAGAAATAGCAAAAACCCACTCAACTTAGAGTGGGTTTTTTTGTCCCCAGAATTAGTGAAGAAAACATTGCATTTTTGCGGGGGGGGGTAAAGTAATGGGAACATGAAACAACAATCAACCGAAGCCTCATTCGCAGAAATGTCCGCACAATTAGCAGCAGAAAATCCTGAGTTAAGAGAAGAAGGTCAAGAATCGACAGGAGAAGTTCCCCACGAAGTAACTGCCGAGCAGATTGCAGAATTTACACCCACACCCGAGGATGTCCGCTCTCCGGAAGTTATCGAGCAAGAAACAGCACAGGTTGCAGTACTCCAAGCAAGCCTAGAGGAGCAATTTTCACAAAGACCAGCAAGTTCAGCTGCTGAAATTGAGAAAGCACATGAAGAAGCACTGCTTGTTAATGAAGTCGTTGAGCGCGCAGGCCGGGAGTTGCTTAGAGCGCCGCATACTTCCTCGCGGGAAAATGATATTGAAAAAACTGATGAAGAGGAAATCAATGAGCTTTTAGAAGGAGTATCTCTTGAAGAATTAATGGGTATGGTAAAAAAAGTTGAAGCGGAGCAGCAAAAAGGAAGAATAAATCACGCAGCAAAAGCATATGTCGAACACCAAAGACTGAGCATTGGACACGAGCAGGTGATCCAGACGCATGAGGCGCTGGAGAGTTCTTCACTCAACGGAGGTATTAACGAAACTGAATTTATTAAATTGAAAGATGACGGGTCAGTTGTTTTTAAACCTGCGGAGGGCGAAAAGACCATTTCAGAACAATTCGAAAAAGGCACTCTCTATAAACGTGAGCGTGCGGCGTATATTATCGATCAGTACTTTCAGTTTGGATTGGTCCCCCCGACGGTTGTTCGTGAAGTGGATGGAAAATTCGGCAGTGCTCAGGAATTTATTCCAGGCACGAAGCCCGGCACTGTGTTCATGACAGGTTTTACGAAGCTCGAGGAGTTTCTTGATCTGAAGGGGAAACTCATGAGATACACCCATCGTGATGAGCTGAAAAAATTATGGATTTTTGACCAGATCATTTGGAACACTGATCGCCATCATAATAATTTCCTTTTTAAGGAAGGAAAAATTTTCGCGATCGACAATGGTCTTTCTTTTAACACAAAACACAAAGAGGGCGCAGAGGATCCGCTTAAGTGGAAACTTCGCATTGGTGAAAAATATAATTCATATTATGATCAGGATGTTCCTGAGGAAACTGCCCGCATGTTCGCAGAGTTCCTTTCAGATGCACAGCGCGAATCTGACTTACGTCAAGATCTCAGTGAATTACTTGAGCAGCAAGAAACAGATGCGTTGATTGAACGCATAAAGACGATCGGGGGCTTTTTAAAAGAAGGAAGAACTCCGAGTGCGAAGACCGCACTTGTATTTAATCCTCATTTGCAAACAACACATCATGGCATCAGTTAATATCCTTCAGCTCCAAGACGACGGCACACAAGTTCGGGTCGCGCATTGCGTGTTGGTTGGTGAGAATGCACAGTGCGAAGGCGAGAGCGATATCGTTTCCTATCTCCGCTCCGGTGTCGTAGGGCTTGAGTCGGAAGAAATCCTTTTCCCCAAGGATGGTCTGCGATTTTTACGCGCGCTCAAATTTCATTTTAAAAGCGGATATCTTAATGCCACCGACGTGGAATAAAAAACATCAGTTAGGGTCAGACCCCTCACAAAAAGACTCGCATGGGGAGGCAAAAAACTCTACGATTCCTACAAAGAAAAGAAAGCGGCAAAGAATTTCATGACCGCATCAGTGGCAAAACAAGTCCGTGAGCAGGTCTCCGCTCCACGATAATAAGGCTTAAAGAAAAAATAACCCCCGCTCTTTTTTTTGAGTGGGGGTTTTAAGGTGTGCAACATGCGACATGAGTGCTTGGGGCAAGTGCAACGCTTAGGAGTTCGTAGTCGGTGATATCAAACGATTCATGGTTGACGACGTATCCTTGTAGTGTGACCAAACGACGACGTCCGTGTATTTCATCAGGATGCACCATGTGTACTTCGGTTATTTGTAAATATCCGGTAAACAGCGTGTCATCAGGGAGTAGTGCATCACGAAAGAAGAGTACGCTCCCGACAAAGCGTTCAACTTGCCGATACTGCTCTTCACTGTGGTGTTTTGCGATGTGCGCGCGCTGATGTTCAATGGTGGCATGTGGCTGACAGAGTGGGCGGTTGAGTGCATCCCCATACGCCCGCCATGTTTCCCAGTGCCCCCAATAGTCGACTGCGGTTGTGGGTGGTGGAACAGAATCGTCCATGCTGTACTCCTTAAAATAGAGAAAAAACTCATGCAAAGGAACTTCATCTTTATTATCTCAAAGAAGAAGGATGCTGTCGAAGCTTGCCCAAGAATGCTCATTGGGTTGAGTATTGCAAAAATATTTTTTTCGTCTAGTATGAGCACTAGCTATTTTGCTCATTTTTAGGAAGGAGTACGCCATGGCATTTGAATGTTCCCCGCCGGTTGATTTGGAAAATCCCGTCGATCCAAAATTCCCCCCACCTGATTCATGGAAAAGGATTGATAATTCGGATTATCGTCGAGAATCTTCTGATTTAAGAGAATGTTGCAAGTGGGAAGGAGAAGAATTGACCCGGATTGTTTCAAATCTCGATGTTTCTATTGAAACCCTCCTCCTTGTGTCGAACAATCATTCGCGGTTTCTTGGAGGCAACCCAACTTCGCCGTCTTATGCTCCCGTGTGGCTTGCGCAGGAAAAAATTCTCGAAACACCCAATGTCTCGAAAAAAGAAATTTTGAAGCTCGCGTGCAAAGGACTCAATTTACACATTCGTGAAAAAGCAGAAGGGATGATTGCTACCTGTCTCGCTGATTAAGAACCCTATTCACACCCCGAAATATTCGGGGTGTTTTTATTTATGCTGAAAATAAAGGGTAGGACGCTCATGCCTTGCCGAAAAGGCTTTTATTCTATATAGTATCCGCTAATAGCCCTAAGTGGCGTTTTTGTTTCGGAGGGAACAAGGAGGAAAATTATTCAAATTATTCAATATTTATGGAAAGAGATTATCCACTGCAGAAAGTTCGTAATATCGGTATCATCGCGCACATCGATGCGGGAAAGACGACCACCTCGGAGCGTGTGCTTTTTTATACAGGAGTAAGCCACAAGATCGGTGAAGTGCACGAAGGTGCAACGGTCATGGACTGGATGGAGCAGGAGCGCGAGCGCGGTATCACGATCACTTCTGCGGCAACCACCTGTTTCTGGACACCAACCTACGCCAAGGACGATGCCGACAAGAAGCATCGCTTCAACCTGATCGATACCCCCGGGCACATCGACTTCACCATTGAAGTGAAGCGCTCACTTCGCGTGCTCGACGGTGCAGTGGTGGTGTTCGACGGTGTTGCTGGTGTGGAACCACAGTCAGAGACGAACTGGCGCTATGCTGATGAAGGAAAGGTGCCTCGCATCTGTTTCATCAACAAGCTCGATCGTACCGGAGCCTCTTTTGAACGTTCCTTCCAGAGCATTCTCGATCGCTTGACGAAGAGTGCCGTGCGTATGCAGATTCCTGTCGGCGAAGAAGATCAATTCGCAGGTGTCATCGACCTCCTCCGTATGAAGTATTACACCTTTGAAGGTGATATGGGCAACACCATCGTTGAAGGGGAAATTCCTGCCGACTCACTCGCAGATGCAAAGAAATATCGCGATATGATGCTCGAAGCAGTAGTTGCTGAAGATGAGCAATTGATGAATGATTACCTCGAAGGCAAAGAACCATCAATCGAAGATTTCAAGCGCGTACTCCGCAAGGCAACTATTGAGAACAAGATTGTTCCTGTTTTTACCGGTTCTGCACTCAAGAATAAGGGTGTCCAGCTTGTGCTTGACGCAGTTGTTGATTATCTTCCAAGTCCTCTCGACATTCCTCGTGCGAAGGGTATCAATCCAAAGACCGATGAAGAAATTACCCGTGGCGCATCGGATACCGAGCCATTTTCTGCGCTTGCATTTAAGATTGCAACCGATCCGTTCGTGGGACAGCTGGCATTTTTCCGTGTCTACTCTGGAACACTTGAGTCAGGTTCTTATGTCTACAATGCAACAAAGCGCAAGAAGGAGCGCATTTCGCGTATTCTCCGCATGCATGCGAACGAGCGTGAAGAAGTGAAGAAAGTATTCGCAGGAGAAATTGCTGCAGCAGTTGGACTCAAAGAAACTCTTACTTCCGATTCACTTTGTGACGAAGATCAGCCAATCATTCTTGAGCGCATTGTCATCCCTGAGCCAGTCATCTCGATGCGTATTGAACCAAAGACGAAACAAGATCAAGAGAAGATGGGTATTGCCCTCGGTCGTCTCGCTGCAGAAGATCCAACATTCCGTGTCACCAGTGATCCCGAGACCAACGAAACGATCATTTGGGGTATGGGTGAACTTCACCTCGATATTATTGTCGATCGCATGAAGCGCGAGTTCAGCGTGGAGGCAGCAACGGGGAAGCCTCAAGTTGCCTATCGCGAAACCATTCAAGGTGAAGCGGAAGCAGAGTGCAAATACATTAAGCAGTCTGGTGGTCGTGGTCAATATGGTCACGTGAAGATTAGGGTCAAGCCAATGGATCTTTCCATCAAGGCAGAAGACTTGCCAAAGAACGTGAAGCGCTCCGAAGGGTTCGAGTTCATCAACTCGATCAAGGGAGGTATCATTCCACAGGAATATATTTCACCAACCGAAAAAGGTCTCAAAGAAGGAATGGAACGCGGTGTGGTCGCAGGTTACCCACTTGTCAATGTTTCTGTCGAACTTTACGACGGTTCATTCCACGAAGTCGACTCTTCGGAAATCGCCTTCAAGATCGCCGGTTCAATGGCGCTTCAAGATGCGGCAAAGAAAGCACGCCCTACACTCATGGAGCCGGTCATGTCTGTTGAAATTGTCTTCCCTGATAAGTTTATGGGTGATGTCACCGGTTCGGTTGCTTCACGCCGTGGACAGGTCAACGCAATGGAAGACCGTGGAATGATGAAGGTGGCAAAGGCAATGATTCCGCTCGCGGAAATGTTTGGTTATGCAACAACACTCCGCTCAATGACTGAAGGACGCGGAACTTTCACCATGGAGCCCGCTGAATATGTCCCCGTTCCGTCAAATGTTGCAGCAGCAGTCATCGAAGCTCGCGGGAAATAATTTTTCCAAGCTCAGTAGAAAACTCCAAGGTCACCACAAGAGTACTTCCATTTTCTTAGACGGAATACCGTCAAGAAAATTTGGTCGCTCACCTTGGAGTTTTTTGTTTACACAAGATTCAACATACTGTGGTCTTTTTTTATATCAATCAGGTCGCACCAGAAAATAGAAATTATCTTAGCATGCACGACCGCACCACCTAAGATAATTTTTCCTCACGTATTATACTAATAGTAACGGTCGTTACTATTAGTATAATAATTTCTTTTACACACTGATTCCACTAAAAACCCCTTGCGGGGGGGGCACAATATTTATATAATTAAACTCATATGAAACCCTTTAATTTATTTGTCACACTCCGCTCAATTTTACTCGCACTCTTACTCGCCGTTGGTTTAAGCTACGCCTATGCATGGACAGGACCCAGTGGAGTTGCGCCCACAAACAATACTCCACCTCCTCTTAATCAGGGAACAGATAATCAAGCAAAGAATGCGGGATTATCACTCAATCAGCTCGGTGTTTTTGGTAACGCGGCAATAACTGGTTATCTCAACGCGGGAACAGTGCAATTAAGTGCTGTCAATGTTGCAGGAACTGCCTGCACTCCAAACGGCACTATCTCTCGTGAGACGGATGGAACAGCATTAAATTGCGTGAGTTTGGTGTGGAAAGAATTTTCTACTGTCGCACCTCCACCTCCTCCGCCTGTTACAACTTCATGGAATACACCGGGAACATACTCGTATGTTGTCCCCACAGGAATTACTTCAGTGAAGGTCACGGGAACAGCGGGTGGTGGTGGTGGATGGAAGCATGGCCCCAACCCTGGTGGAGACTGGTTCTTTAGTGGTTCCGGTGGTGGTGGTGTGGTTGACCAAGTGGTGGCGGTTACATCAGGTGAGACACTTACTGTTGTTGTCGGTGCTGGTGGTCCGATAATGAGTGGCGCTGGTAGTCCAACGTATCTCAAGCGTGGAGCAACAAATCTTGTCTCACTCGGTGGTGGAAATGGTGGTGGTATGAGCTCTCCAGTTGGTGGCTCAGGCCCACTTCCTGGTGAAAACGGTGCTTACCAGTCTTGCAATGTGTATCCAAAAGCAAAAAGTGGAGCATATATTTCTCCCGCAGTTGCTTCATTGTATGGTTTCGGAGGGTTTAGTGACTGTGACTACACTCCTCGCGTCGGTGAAGGTGGATATTTCCAAATTACGACGAATTAATTTGTAATCGAAAGTATAAAAATCAAGAAAACCTCAATTTTATGAGGTTTTCTTGATTTTGGGGATAAGTTGTGGGTAAGTTCACTTTTTACCCCTATTAAAATTTGACGAAATTGCTCAATTTGGTATGATGCCCTGACGTTGCATTGAAGTCGATTTCTTCCGCAAGGAAGATGAGCCCGAATCGCACGTGGAGTAATGTTATACGATCTTCTCGTATAACCTCTTATTTATTACCGAGTAACGCTATTTTGTACCCGCAAGCGCAAAATACGGCACTCATTTTATTATTTATATAATTCATAAATTATATGGCAGCAGAATTTGATCGTTCAAAACCGCATGTGAACGTAGGTACCATTGGTCACGTCGACCACGGTAAAACTACCCTCACCGCTGCGATCTTACACGTGCTTCACATGGACGGCCAGGAAGTGAAGATGAAGGGTGTTAATGAAATTGACTCGGCTCCTGAGGAGCGCGAGCGTGGTATTACCATTGCGCTTTCGCACAATGAATACTCAACTGCGACTCGTCACTATGCGCACATCGACGCACCAGGACACGCAGACTATATCAAGAACATGATTACCGGTGCGGCACAGATGGACGGTGCAATTATTGTGGTTGCAGCAACCGACGGTGTGATGCCACAGACTCGTGAGCACATTCTTCTTGCAAAGCAGGTTGGTGTTCCCAAGATTGTTGTCTTCTTGAACAAAGTGGACATGGTTGATGACCAGGACTTGGTTGAGCTTGTTGAGGAGGAAGTTCGCGAACTTTTGACCAAGCAAGGTTTTGATGGAAAGGACTGCCCTGTTATCCGCGGTTCAGGCTTGAAGGCACTTGAGTCAACATCAATTGACGACCCATGGGCACAGAAGGTACTTGATTTGACGAAGGCACTCGACACGTACATCCCTGTACCTGAGCGTGACGTCGCAAAGCCATTCCTTATGCCTGTTGAGGACGTGTTCTCAATCGAAGGACGTGGTACGGTGGTGACCGGACGCATTGAACGCGGTGTTTGTAAGGTAGGTCAGGACGTTGAGATCGTTGGTTTCACCAAGACTCAGAAGACGACTATCACCGGTATCGAAATGTTCAACAAGTCACTCCAAGAGGGTATGTGTGGTGACAATGCAGGTATTCTTATCCGTGGTATCAAGAAGGAAGATGTAACCCGCGGACAAGTTATTGCCGCATCAGGTTCAGTTACTCCCCACACTGACTTTGAAGCAGAAGTCTATATTCTTTCAAAGGACGAAGGAGGACGCCACACACCATTCTTCTCAGGATACAAGCCTCAGTTCTACATCCGCACAACGGACGTTACGGGTGAGGTGACACTTGCGGAAGGTGTTGAAATGGTTATGCCACTGGACACAGTTACTTTCAAGGTAAAGCTCATCGCTCCTGTTGCACTCGAGGATGCAACTCGCTTTGCGATTCGCGAAGGAGGTCGTACGGTTGGCGCAGGTGTTGTAACCAAAATCGTTGCATAGCACATCGCCCATCTTGAGCGCACTTTGATTTTTTATCTCGATTGAGTCCGGAGAACGGAGAAAACCTCCGCTCTCTCGGACATCAACCGAGCGTAAAAAACCAAATTGCATCTCAAGTTGAACGATGCTTTCGTTAACGAAATGCAACCATCACAAACTATTGTTATTGAAATTGAACATCCATGACTACAGCGGAACATACTACTAAAAAAGGAACAGCAAAGGCAGTGAAGGCAGAGGCGATCGCAAAGCTCCGCATCCGTGTGCGTGCATACGAGTACAAGATTTTGGACGCATCCGTGCGTCAGATCATGGACACGGCACTCCGCTATGATGCAAAGGTTTTGGGACCGATCCCTCTTCCAACGCAGATCACGAAGTACACCGTGAACCGCTCGACATTCATCTATAAAGATGCGCGCGAGCAGTTCGAAATGCGCGTGCACAAGCGTTTGATCGACATCTTGAATCCAACACCAAAGGTGATTGAGGCTTTGACGAATTTGACACTTCCTTCAGGAGTCAATATCGACGTCAAAATGATGTAACTTTTATTTCGTAATTTTGGCACATTTCAATTTTTTTATCATCGAAAGGTTCGGAGGACGTATCACTCATACGCCCTCTCGAACACTTCCGACGCAAAAAAATCGAACTGTATCCAAAATAACAAAATAAAAGGACTTTGGTTTTCATAATTGAGAATTTTCTCTTTTTTGAATTCAAAGAAAATTTGTTCTCCCTATGTGCATAGACTACTACTGCTTTCCAAATTTTTTGGAGAGTGGGGTCTTGCGCTATTATGTTCGCAACTGTAAATGGAATTTAATTTCCGAAACACCCACAGACTATGAAATTTATTTTAGCAACCAAGGAATCAATGACGCAGTACTTCTCGGAAGACGGGAAGTGCGTTGCGGCAACATTGCTTTCCGCAGGGCCAATCACGGTCACCAAGCTCCTCACAAAGGATATTGATGGCTATGAGGCAGTCCAGTTCGGCTTTGGAACACAGCTTCCAAAGCGCATGAACAAACCGCAATTGGGCGCACTCAAGGAACTTGGTGCCTTCAAATTCTTGCGCGAGTATCGCCCAAAGACGGCAAATACTGAACTCACTGTTGGTGACAAGGTAACCGTTGAGGCATTTACTCCCGGAGATGAGATCACCGTTACCGGTACTTCAAAAGGTAAAGGTTTCCAAGGTGTAGTGAAGCGTCACGGTTTCCGCGGAGGTCAGCGTACGCACGGTCAGAAGCATTCTGAGCGCAAGCCAGGATCAATCGGTGCAACCGGACCTCAGCGCGTTATTAAAGGTACACGCATGGCAGGACGCATGGGAAGCGACACGGTTACCGTGAAGGGACTCAAGGTGCTTGCGGTCGATACCACCAACAACTTACTTCTCGTGTCGGGAGCAATCCCGGGTCGTCGCGGAACATTGATTGAAGTGAAGGCAACATTTGCCAACTAATATATACGAATATGACTACAAAAAAATCAATCAATCTCGACGCAATTGTCTACGGACAAAACGGAAAGAAGTCAGGCTCGATCACACTTCCCGAAGCAGTCTTCGGACTCAATTGGAATGCAGACCTCGTGCACCAAGTTGTCGTCGGTATGCAAGCAAATGCTCGCCAGCCAATCGCACACACAAAGGATCGTTCTGAAGTTTCTGGTGGTGGTAAGAAGCCGTGGAAGCAGAAGGGTACTGGTCGTGCACGTCACGGTTCATCACGTTCGCCAATTTGGCGTCACGGTGGTGTCACCTTTGGCCCTCGCAATGACAAGGACTATTCGCAGAAGATCAATCGCAAGATGCGCGCGAAGGCACTCTATACGGTACTCTCAAAGAAATTCGCCGATGGACAAATTCTTTTTGTTTCAGAGGTGTCACTCACTACTCCAAAGACAAAAGATGCTCGCGCAATGTTGACCACGATTGGTTCAATCGAAGGATACACACCACTCGCAACACGTCGCAACAACGCAATGTACCTCGTTCTTCCCAAGGCAGATGTGAATGTGAAGAAAAGTTTTCAAAACATGAGCAATGTCATGGTGGGAACAGTCAATACACTCAACCCGGTCGATGTGCTTACTTATAAGTATCTTGTACTCGTCGCACCTGAAGAATCGATTAAGGTCATTGAGGCAAAACTTGCTCCAAAGGCAATAGCAAACTAATATGGCTATCTTTAAGAAAAAGGTGACTGCAGTAAAAGCAGAACCCAAAGAAACAAAGGCGGAGATTGTTGCGACCACCGAAGCAACCCCCAAAGTTGCAAAACGTGGCGGACTCGATTTGTCGATGGTACTTATTCGTCCACATGTCACCGAGAAATCAACTGATTTGTCAGAGAAAAATGTGTACGTGTTTGAAATTCATCAGGATGCAAACAAAGTGCATGTCGCAAAAGCAGTCGAGAAACTTTACAAGGTGAAGCCCGTTAAAATTGCTGTCGTGAACATTCATCCGAAGCTGTATCGCAACCCACGAAATGGTCGCACACAGGTGAAGAAGCATGCACTCAAGAAAGCAATCGTGACGATCAAGGCAGGTGATA
>Ga0209515_10007287_pt1 | contig 13369 bp, 12 predicted proteins | sample Subgroupgradi54m_FD_187454 | JGI IMG/M metagenome (GOLD analysis project Ga0209515, IMG submission 187454) | Subsurface groundwater microbial communities from S. Glens Falls, New York, USA - GMW60B uncontaminated upgradient, 5.4 m (SPAdes)... ...
TATTGTAAGAATTTATTATTACCATGCTTCTATTTTTAATTCAGGTATGTTCATAAAATCTTTCTTATTTTTGGTAATTAATATCAGGTCATGAGCAATTGCGATGCTTGCTATCATTAAGTCAGCTTCTTGTGTTGGTTTTCCTTTTTTTTGTAAGTATGCGTAAAGTTTTCCATAAATCAGGCAAGCATTTTCATCGAATTGGATAAAATGTATACTTGTTTTAAATTGATTAATGAACTATAATGACTCTTGTGTTTTATTTGAAAGAAAAGCTCCTTTGTATAATTCACATAATACGATTGGTGTTATAAATAACGTATCATTTTGGATTTTTTCAAAATTCAATTTAATAATGCTATTTCCACGAAAAATATCTGCAATTATATTTGTATCAAGACAGTAATTCACTTACATCCCTTGTTTTAAATTTTTTTCGATCTTCATTTAATATTGTTTCAATACGATTTAATTCTTCTATGCCACCAGGCCATTTTCCAAAGAATTTAGTAATTGGCATTTTCGTTTTTTTGTCAGTTAATCGTATTACTACATCAGAAAAAGACTCACTGTCTGCTTTTATTGCTTTCATCTTTTTGTATGCTTTATCAGATAATGATATAACTTTAGTCATATGTATGCATATGTGCATACATATATAAAGATCTTTCTTTTTTCAATTATTTATTTTCATTATCTTTTTCTTTTAGAAATTCTTTAGCACAACTTTTTCTGCTTTTCGCAAATGCTCTCGATAGGTTGATAAAGAAATATTCATCATTTTTGCAAGCATTCGTAATTCAATTTGTCGTGGGAATTCATAATAGCCTTGCTGCTGCGCTAAACGCAATGCTTTTTCTTGCAGTGGTGTCATGAGTGGCATTATGTGGGGAAAATAAACATCTCTCAATTTTGTTTTTACAATCTTGATTAATTTGAATGATTCCAATCCTTCTGTGTATTTTTTAATCTGCTCGATAAACTGAATCAATGATTCTTTTTTCCATGAACCTATTTCCCAATGTTCAACTCCCTTTGTGTCAACAAATACTGGTTTTAAATGAAATACTTTTTTCAAGTAAGATTGCGTAGGCATTTCTCCTGAAGCTTTTGTTTTATAGGTGAAAAAAATGGTATCATTTTCTGCTTCAAGGTTTTCAATTCTTTTGTCTTTTTTGAGGTCGGCAATAAATTTTTCTTTATTCTTTTCTTCTCCAGCTAATTTTTCAAAATGAAAATAATATAAATTGCCTTTTTCTTCATAGAAATCAAGCGGGTAGCCTACAGAAGTGCATTGAAATTTTGCGCAGCGCTTGCCGATAACACAATTATGTTTTAATTCAATTTTTGCAATCCACATAATTGTACAGCAGTAAATTGTCTATATAAACATTTTCTTTGTATGATTCTACTTATAAAGAGTAACATTTATATAACTCTCTTTTTTCTCTGATGATATGGTCAGTTTAGAAGCAAAGATTAATCTGTTAGATGCAAAGGATGTATTAACTGCAAAAGCAAAAGTTTCTACTTTTTCACAGCTTTGTGATTTTCTACGATCTTCACCTGTTGCGTTGATTACTTTTTGTGATGCTGAGAAAATAGTTTTAGAAAATTCATTTTTTGATACTACAACTCGCTATCCAAAAAGGGATGCAATGATTATAGCAGGAGCTACTCTTGGGGAAATGAATAAATCATTTGCTATTTCACGTGCTGGCATTCATCATTATATTATTTTATCAGGTCAATATGGTCATTGGCGGAAAGCAGTTATAGAAAAACAAAAATTAAGTGAAGATTATCTGCATAAAAAAAGAGAATTATTTGTTAATAATCTTGTACAATTACTCTATCAAAAAGCAAGTAGGGGGAGTTTTGTCGAGCAAATGGCGTATCAATATAGGGTTATAAATCCTTCAACATCAATTTCTTTTGAACAACTGATTCGTATTTATAATGCATATGAACAATTAAACAAACCTAATCAACATCCATCTTCTGTAGCGTTAAGTAAACACGCTGAAATAAGTTATAAAACTTGTCTTAAAGCAATAAGGTTAGTTGGTTTACAATGTGAGCGTGAGATAAAACCGAGAAAGAGAATTCTTGGTTATAGAACGCAAGCTATTTCACGTGCAATTAATTTAGGATTATCAAATAAAGATATTGCTTATTTCCTTGCAATTCCTCTTGGTACTGTTCCTTATTATGTTAAAACATTTGAAAAGAGTCACATTGAAACTCTTTTTATTTCAAAAAAAAGGCAGATTAATTACAGCATGGCAAGCATTGTTTATGAGTTTTTAGATGGCGGATTGACAAGGACTGAAATTAGTGAAGGCTGTAATTTTAATAAAAAGAGGGTTATTTATTTACAGCAGAATAGAAATTGGATTGAATCAAAAATAATTTCTGTTCTTCAGCAGTTGTATGATAATCCACATCTAGAAAAACCGTATAGAATTACTCTGAAGAATTAATCTCAAAGATAATTAAAGAAAAATCAATAAAAAAATAAAAAAAATAAACTCTCAAAAAAGATTTTATCGTCCTCGAGACATTTTCGCTCGTGAAACGTCTCCTTGTTTGTCAACGAAGTATAAGAATCCTTTTTCTTTTTTAACTCCGCATTTTGCGACAGCTTCGATTTTTGCTTTTCCTTTTTTCTTTCCTCGTGCCATTTTAGCTCGTGAAATGTTTCCTTTTTTGTCTACAAAATAAAGAAATCCTTCTTGTCTTTTAACTCCTACTTTACATACTTTTTGTGCGATACGAATCACCTCAACCTTTTTAATAATGACAATTATGTCATTTAAATCATTTTCTTAACTCCCTAATATATAAATGTTTTGAAATTGAGACGGAAAATTGTAATAATGATATAATTACTGTAAGCTTCCTATTAAATAGCAACTTCCGCAAACAACTATAAGGCTTTTTTCATTCTTATTATCTTGTATTAATTGTTTTGCGTATGCAAGAGCCTCATTTGGTTCATTTATTAAATAATAATCTTTGCTAAGATGGGGGATTAATTCTTCTGGGTAAAGTGCTCTTTCGAGAGGGGGTTGTGTGAGGATAATGCAATCGGCAGTTTTATTTATTTCAGCAATCATTTCTTCGTATTGCTTGTCTTTCATGACACCAAAGATGATGATTATTTTTTTGAATTGTTTTTCTTTTCTCAAAATTTCAATTTCTTTCATTAAGCAGTTTATTCCTGCTGGATTGTGTGCGCAATCGAGTATGATGTTCTCTGCGATAAATTGCATTCTCCCTGGCCATTTGACGTTCATTAATCCTTTGTTGATTGTTTCACTATCAATTATTATTTCATTTTCTTTTATTGCTGCTATTGCTTGTATTGCTATTTTTGCAAGTAATGCATTTTCTTTTTGGAATTCACCATATAAATTAGTTTTTATTGATTCTTTTATATTTTCATTTACGTTTTTATCCTGAGAAATAATTGTTGTGTTTTTTTCATCTGCTTTTTTTTGCAGTATTGTATATATAGGATCTTCTGGTTTAATGCCTGTAATGAGAAGTGAGTTCTGTTTAATAATTCCTGCTTTTTCTTTTGCAATTTTTTCTCGTGTATTTCCAAGGTAATGCAGGTGATCAAGTTCGATTGTTGTAATGATGCTTACAAGAGTGTTTTCAATTACATTTGTTGCGTCGTATTCCCCTCCTAATCCGACTTCAAGAATGATAAAGTCAACATTTTTTTCATGGAAATAGAGAAATGCAATTGCAGTAATTATCTCAAAAAAGGTTTGGTTTGTAATCAAGGGTTTTATTTTTAAATAATAGTTCACAAAATCTTCTTCTGAAATTAATTGATAATTGATTTGTATTCTTTCTCGAACGTCGTGCAGATGCGGAGAAGTGTACATGCCAACAGTATAGCCTGCTTCTTTGAGAATTGCTGTACACATTGCAGTAACACTGCCTTTTCCATTGGTGCCTGAGATATGGATGTATTTTTTGTTTTTTTCGGGATTATTTAGTTTTACAAGCAATTCTTTTATTCTTTCTAATCCTAATATAATTCCTTTTGATTCATAAGAGAAGATTTCTTGGATTATTTGTTTATATTTTTTGGTTTTAGATTCTCTGAGTTCCATAGAGAATAGAATATTATTTGCCTTAAAAAATCTTCTGAATTTTGTTTGTTTGTTTCTTCTCTTTTTCCTTTTGTATTATCAACACTATTATCGGAATCAAAGAACAAATAATCATTATCATAACAATATACATAATAATTATTCCTGGAAGAATAGTGTTTAATAATAAAAATATTGCAGTGATTGCAGTGTTGCAGGTTTCAACAATGCTTAAAGCATTGCCGACATTTTTATTCTGAAAATAATCTGCAACAAGTGAGTTGGTTACTGTTTTAAATGTATAAGAATAAGTAAACAGCAAAAAAATACCAAGTAATGTTCCCCAAAGCAATGTTTTCTCCTTGAATAAAGAGAAATAAACTAAACTGAGTGCTGCTAACCCAATGATTATTGCAATAAACATTATTTTTTCTTTGCTTTTATTATCGGAGATTCTGCCAGAAATATAGGGAATAAGCATTGGTGTAATATAGCCAATTAATGTTACATAACCAACTGCTGCTAATCCTAATTTTTGGGAAACAATAACAGCAAATGTTGCATAAAGTAAAGATCCAATTGTTCCAATTGGCAGTAAAGCTGCAATAATTAAATAAATTTTTTTTTCTTTGAAAACATGCAATAGATTCCTTTCAATTGCATTTTCAGGGAGCACTGTTTCTTTGCTTAAGAAAATAAAAATCATACTTGCAAGAATCATTATCGTGTGCATCAGCATAACAGAGAATAAACTAACTTTTTCAATTAATGCACTTGTTATTAAAATGCCAAGCACACTTCCTAAACTGAGAAAAAAATAAAAAATGCCAAGGTTTCTTCCATATTCTTTTTTATCAGATATTGTTACAATATGAAGATTTAATCCATTCCATAATGTTCCTGCACCAAGTCCTACAAGAATTGATGCAAAGTAGAGGAAAGGAATGTTTTTTGCTGCAATTGCAAGTGGGTAAAAAGCATAGCATATTGTACTGATGAGCATTGCTTTTTTTGTACCAATTTTCTTGATAAGTAATGGTGCAAAAATCATGCTGATAATAAAAATACTATAAACAATTGCCAGTGAAATAAATGCAATATTTTTATTACCATCACTGTTGTAAATTCCAGCGATAAATTGTTGTGAGGCATTGTAGCCAAAAAAAATAAATGCAAATGCAAATGAAATAAAATAAAGCTGTTTTTTATTTTGAAATGATTCTTGCAATGTTTGCAATGGTCTTTGTAGTGAACGCAATGGTTTTATGATTGATTGTTTTTTTGTATTGATCATTGTGATGCCAGCCATTGTTGCATTGCAGTTAATGCTTTTGCTCGATGGGACATTTTATTCTTTTCTTCTTTTGTTATTTCAGAAACTGCTTTTCCAATGTGTTCTGGAATGAATAATGCTTCATAGGGCATGTTTTCATTTCTTTTTTCTTTTGGCTGTTCTGCGATTGTTCCTTTCATTTCTGCAACGAAAAGTTTTGCTTTTTTATTTGGTTCGCAGTAGCCGATTGCGCAGCGGAATACTGCTTTTCTTGATTCTCCTTCTAATAATTTTAATAATCCTTTGTAACCAAGCAATTGGTACATTAATTTAGGATGCGCTCCAGGAAATTGCGGATAGGCTTCAAAGAAAATGCCTGCGTCATCAATGATTACTGTTTTGTTGTATTTTTTTGCAAAATAACTTGCATTGCCGAGTGCAGTTTGTTCAATGCTTTCATTTTTGAGCTCAATTTTGTCGTCTTCAAGCTGCTGGAGATTTATTGTCGCTTCAACAATTACTTTTGCTTCTTTGTATTTTTCAGGATTTTTTGTTACGAAATATATCTCTTTTTTTTCTCTGATTTTTTCCATTTTTTCTGAAAAGATCTCTTTATTTAAAAAGATTTATATATTTGATAGTCTTGGAATTTCTTAGTTGTGGTATTTCATGAAAAAACAAATTCAAAAAAAAGAGATTAAAGGGATACGAAATATACGGAAAATCTACCATCAAGAGTTTTATGGAATTATTTTAATGCTTATCATTGTCCTTATTGTTGTTTTTGTTGCTTATTATCAAGATGGTTCTTCGCAGAGTTTTAAGAGTACACAAGATATTCCTTATACAGTTGATGCTGGCTCTGATTTTGCAGGAAAAGCGCTTTTTATGTATGATAAAACATTTTCAACGCATAAAGCAGGCAGTTGTGTTGAAACTGATACTGTTTCAGCAGTTCCGACAGGATATAATCCTTTTGTTCGTGGGGAAATACAATATTCTTATTTTCAAGAGGATAAAAATGGGATGAATCCAAAAGAGATTAAGGTTACAAAAGTGGATCATTGTAAAAATAATCAGGTTTTAATTGAATTTAATTGTGATAATTATGCTTCGGTAAGCCTTCAATCAGCTCCTATTTTATGGACAGAAGTCAATTGTGATTATGGCTGTGATGAAGAATTTGGAAAATGTAATAATCAGATGCAATAGGTAATTGTTTTGGTTATTTCCTATTCTTTTCTACCTTGTGAGAATCTAAACGAGTTAATTAAATCATATCCGTCTAACGATTTGTAATGGTTATTTATATTTTCAAGCCATTTCATTTTATTTAACGATTGTGTTTGTGTGTTTTTTAAGAATGGTGTTATTGTATTATTATAAATTCTAATTGCTTCTTTTGTATTATCAGTTTGTTTGATATAGTCTGCTAAATGCTGTGAAGCTACGAATGTACAGGTTAAACCGGCTCCCATACTATAGTGGGGAAATATTCCGGATTCTCCAATTAAAGCGATATTATCAAATGAAAGATTATTACAATTGTTGAGATTATTTGTTAACCATCGTAGTTGTTGTTCTTCTATTGTATAAGGTGATAGTACATTAAAAAAAGATTGTGCTACTGCTGTTCTTATATTTGTTAATCCATTCTCATTATTGAAACCAGTTTCTTCAAGACTCTTTGTATTACATTCTAAGATTGTGCAGTTTGTATTGTCTTGACCAATAGGATATGATGTTGTTACATAAGCATTATTTTTGTATTCATTGAGTGCTATATTCATATATTCTCGTCTATTTTTTGTTTTTAACCAGAGAAACGAATTTGAGCCATTTATTGTGCTAATTTCAAAATGATTTTTGTATTGCTCTCTTACAATGCTGTGTATTCCATCAGCACCAACTAAAAGGTCAGCTGATCTTCTTAATTCTTCAATATTGTTTGGTGTTAATATAGTATTATAATTAATTTTTATTTTTCTATTTTCTGCTAATTTTTGTAAATATGTAATAAGTGTTTTCCTCTTTAATCCTGCAGAAAGTGGAAATTTTATTTTTAGGCATTCTTCTTTTGCAATAATTTCTGCAGTATTCCATTGATTGCTTGTTTCTTCTAGTAATTCTCCAATATGCTCTTGATCTAATTGATATAAATCTTGCACAAGTTCTTGTTGTATTACGTAGCCTAATCCGTTTTCTGCTTCTCTTGCTTTTTTTTCATAGAGTGTGATTTCTGCTGTTGGTATTTTATTTTTTATATCTATTGCAAAATAGAGTCCTGCTGGACCTGCACCAATTATGTTTATTTTCATCTCTTTTTTTTGGATTTTAATGGCGTTTATATAGTTTACTCCTTTAAAGTAAATAATATATTGCTTTCAAAACACTCGTTTTACTATTTAATTCATTTCATTTAAAAAACAAAGTTTTATATATCTGTATTCTCTGAAAGAAATTAATTATAGTGAAAAAAAGGGGAATGGCGTATTCAAAGTAAGCTCAAGTTCAGAATGCGGTCTAAAAAAGCGCAGGTTACGATTTTTATTATTGTAGGTATGGTGCTTTTAATTTTAGTTCTTGGCGGCTTTTATTTGAAAGCAAAATTAACTGGTTCTTCAAGTTTTTTTTCTTCGAATCAAGATCCTGTGCAATTGTATGTGCAGCAATGTTTGTCGACGGTTACTAAACAAGGATTGCAATTGATGGGGTTGCAGGGCGGTTATATTTATGTTGATAAATATTCCCCTCAGACTGCAAAGCTTGATCCTGAGAATAGCCCATTATTATCTCAATCATCTGCTGGATTGTATTTGCCGTATTGGTATTATCAAGACAAAAATAGCTTATTTGATAAATCTGAGATGCCAGAATTGATGAAGACAAGTGATTTTGATGATTCAATGCAGGACCAACTTGAGCGTTATATTGCGCAAAAGTTGCCAGAGTGTACAAATAAGTTTATTGCATTAAAAAAACAAAATCTTGTCGTTGTTGAGAAGAATCTTGGCAATGCAAATTTAAAACTGCCGCTTGTTCAAGTAAAAGTAAGTTTTAATGATAAGGAAACGACAGTTGTAGCAAATTATCCTCTTGAAATTTTGCAGAAAGATGCAACGCAATCACTTGATGAATTTACGATTGCTGTTCCTGTTGGCATGACTCGGGTGTATAAGCTTGCAAAAGAAATTAAGGATTATGAATCAAGCACTTTTTTTCTTGAAAAAAATACGCAAAATTTGATTCATTTATATTCTGGTTTTGGCGATCATGAACTTCCTCCGACGTATGATTTTAAACTTGATCAATGTGTTAATGCGCATTTTTGGTTTTATCCAACTGTTGAAGAATCTTTTAAAGCTATGCTTCGTAATAATGTTCCGTTTTATCGAATAATCAACACTGATACTCCTCAATATAAAATAACGAAAGAAGTTAATCCTGATACTGATACTCGATCAATGCAACAAGGTATCCTTTTGAGTTTAGCGCATGAAACATCGACTGAAAAATATAATAACATGCATGTTGATTTTTCCTATGAAAATGATTTTCCTTTAACGCTTGATTTAGGAAGCAAAGGAATTCTTGAGCCAAATAATCATGAGATCAATCTTTTATTTCTTGATATTTGTATGATGGAATATCGATTTGCTTATAGTTTTTCGTATCCAGTTTTAGTAAGTGTGCTTGATAAAAATTCAAATATTGACAATCAAGCGTATTTCTTTCAATTTCCAATGCAAGTCATTGTAAAGGATAATTTAGCACGGGTTCGTCTTTCTGATATTGTTGCACTTCCGACAGTAAATTCTAACCAATTAAATGATTGTGCAGAAGAAAATAGAATTTCAGGCGATAGTACAATTCGTGTTGTTGATCAAAATAAAAAACCAGTTCCTGATGCATTAGTTTATTTCCAATGCGGACCGAGTTTTGTTGATAATTTTGCTGGTAATGGCTCTTATCTTGGTAAGTCTGCTTTTGCACAGAAATGTTTTATTGGAAAAACTGGCTCAAATGTAATTGGAAGCGATGGGAAAACAACTGCTGGCAAATTAACTGCCAAATTTCCTGCTTGCACAGGTGGTTCAATAGTTAGTGTTAAAGCTGATGGTTATGTTGAAAAGGCAGACAAATTACAGGATATTAAGAATGGTAAAGGCTTTCAAGCAACAGTAGAACTTCAAAAAACAAAGAAGGTTGCTTTAGCTGTCAAAAAATATTTTGTAGCACCGCCAACATTTGGGATTATTTCTGGCACTTCACAAACAGGAATTATGCTTGATGATGCAGGCAATGTTGCGCAATGCAATCTTTATGGTTCAGCAACTGGACTTAATAAAAATGAAAAGGCTATTGTTCGATTTAAGCAATTGGATTCTGAGTCTGGTGTGTTATTACCTCCGCCATTTGTCGTCTATGATCCTGAGAAAGAATCTTCATTAATGCTTGCTCCAGGGGATTATGAAGTTGATGTGACTTTACTTCGAAATGAAGCGTATCCAGGAGAACTTGTGATTCAAAAGAATTCAGAGAGCAGACATGTTCCTGGCGCATTGTTTACTCCTGGCAAAACAGTGTATTATCCTGATAAAGATGTGAAATTGCCATCAGTATTTACTGGTGGAAACCTTTTTAATATTACGATTACTGATAAAGATCTTGAAAATAATAAACTCACATTATATGCTATTGATGAAGCTGCTCCGAAAATTATTGAGCAGGTTTCTGTTGGGATGGTTCATCGAGAGCGATGCTATGAATTAAATAAAGAACAATTAGGTGCGCGATTTGAAACTCAATAATAATCATAATAAGTATAATATGCAAAAATCAATTGCATTATTTATGATTTGTTTAGTGTTAACAATTCCTTTATTCTCAGCAAAAGCGATGGCTCTTCCTGCTGTTGTTAATTCTGGAAGCATTAATGATATTCAATATTCTGGTGAAAATGGGATTTCTGGTATGCTTAATGGAAAATCTGATGCATTGCATTTGCAGATTCTTACATCGCGAGATCAAGGTGAAGTAAAAACAAATGATATTATTATTGATTTTAATGGCAAGCAGGTGAATGCTGATTCTTGTCAATTGCAAGATGAACCTCAAAATAAATATTTATGTCTTTACACCTCGCCAAAGAAAGCATTTCCTGCAAAAAGTTTGCCTTTGAAAGTGCGATTGTGGGATAGTTCTTCTGCATCTGTTCTTGCAACAAAAGAAGCAACAGTAATTGTTGATGCATTAGCTCCTGTTGTTGATTTGCAAATTCCTACTGGTGCAAAAGAGATGTTTGATTTAAAATATGATATAACTGATAAAGCGTGCAATGATGTAGCGTGTGGCAATCAATGCGTTGGGATCTATAAATTATTTGTAACTGCAAATGGGAATGTTGTTGATAAGCAAGATTTTGGTAATGAGACAACTTGCACCTATTCTTTTGACGAGCAGAAAAGTGCTGGTGATTTATCGCTGAATTCTGGCAAAAATGAGATTTGTGTTCTTGTTTCTGATAAATTTGGAAATATTGCAGGCAATCAGCAGAAAGGAGTTTGTAAAACAGTTTCAATTGATTCAATTTCTCCTGTATTTGATCAGAATTCGCTTGTGATTTCTGATCCAACTTCTGGCTTGCCTGTCAAATTTCGAAAAGCAGTTGCATATCCTGTTAATATTAAAATAAATGTTACTGATGATCAAGATGTATTGCAGCCAAGTAATGTGAAAGCAGATTTTTCGCAATTAAATCCTGCAATTGGTTCACAATTAAAATCATTGAATCCTAACAGCTGTGATCCATTTACGCTTGATATTGCAGATGGGAAGACTATTACTGTATCAGAATGTGTTTGGAATAATATTCAATTGTATCCAGATTTACCGTCTGATTCTGTTACTGTTACTATCAAAGCAACTGATTCAAGTAGTAATAATGCAACATTTACAAAGACTGTGACTTTGCCAAAAGATGCACAGCTTCCAAAAGTTCAGAAAATTGTAGTCCTTTCGCCAACGAATACTGTTTCAAATTTTCTTCGTGATGGTCCTAATAATATTACAGTAATGATAGATGAGCAAGGTTCAGGATTGTTTGCTGGCAATGTGTTTTTAAAAATAAAAGATCAAGACTTAAAAGCTGAGCGATGTGTTTTTAATAGTCAGTGGATTTGTCTTTTTCAAAATGTGTTTGTAACAGCAGAAACAGGAAACACGATAACTGCTTCTGTTGAAGCAGATAAATCAACAGATGATGTTGGTAATCCTTTTTCTGATAAAAATCTGAAGCAGCAATTTTTGTATGATGGTGATGCGCCAAAGTTTCAAAAGATTTCTGTGAAGCCAAAAGGTGTTGATCGAGATTCATTATTAATTGGTCAGCAAGATGTTGTTGAAGTTCAAGCAAATATTACTGAAAAAGGCGCTGGATTAAATCCTGAAGCAGTATTTCTTGATACAACTGCATTTGACTCTGCAAATGAGGGTGATGCTGCATTATTAAAAGCAACTGAATGTAGTTTTGTTCCAACAGCTGATACGACTGCAAGTGGTTCTGCTGCAGGTTCAGGTGATGCAGGTAGTGCTGATGGTCAAGGATTAGATTCACTTGTTTCAACAACTGATGAATTGTATACTTGTTCTTTTGAATATGCAGGAACAATTGCCAATAATGATATTGCAGCAGAAGTTATTGCTGAAGATTTGGCAGGCAATGTCAAGAAAAGCAGTGATGACAATGTTCTTGGGAAAATAAAAGCAGTTGGTTTAAAGACAAAGAAAACTGATAATTGGGAAGATTTAATCACCGTAAAAGCAAATGACTTGAATAAAAATTTGCTTTGGATGACGCAAGGCGGAACATTAATTCGATCAGAAATTGAATTAAAAAAGAAATCATCTCATAATTCTTATGTTCATGGATTTAAATTAGGCACTTGTACTGGAGTACTTGATACAGAAATAAGTCTCAATGCAAAACGTCCCGTGCCATTTACTGAAGTTGAATATCAAACTCCTGAAAGTGAAGTTGGCTCTGGTAAAACAAAAAAATTAATCTTATTTACCTTGCCGCAGATGGATAAAGCGCTTTTAGCAGGACAAAATAATAAATCAGCAATTGTTGTGCCAAAAGAATTTGATATTACTTGTGATGGTGCAATTACGCAGTCAAGTTCAAAGACAAGCGATATCTATACACCTGATGAATTGTTTAATGTTACTGTTACTGTTCCTTTTGATGCAAATTCTGTTTTGTATAATCCAGGGAATAATGGAATGAATAAACTCATTGAAGATCAAAAGTTTATTGATGTGATGACAGATATTATTAATGTAATTAAAACAATTACTGGTTTCCTTGAAAAAATTTGTAAGCCGGCAAATGATATTTATCAGATTGTTAATGATACTTGCATTATTATCAATAATTTTGCAATTATTTTTGGCAAAATTTATCCTCCATTAGGTAATGCAGATCAACCTTGCAAAGTTACTTCAGATATTCTTGATAAAGTCTGGACTGGAGAAAAAACTCCTACTGATTGGAATGAAAAATCAGTTTTAAGTTTGGGATATGTTTGTGATCTAGTGCTTTGTACGAGTTGTTCAGAGCAGTGGAGCAATAATTTCTTACCTGCGATAGGAATACCTGGGTCAGGTTCTTATACATTTGGAATTCCAACGCCAAGTAGTTCAATGACAGCAGAACAACGGCAAACACTTGCAAATACTGTCCGAAGACCTGGTGAAGATCCTAATATTGGTACGTATAATGCAGGATTTACCTTTGATCCAAAACAAAGTTTGCTCACAGCATTAATTTGTTCACCTCCTTGTTTGCCAACGATACAGCATAAATTTGAAGCAATGAAATTAATTGCAGTCACAAAACAGCAATGCAGAAAATTAGCATTTGTTACTGGAACAAGTTTTGATCAATGCGATAAAGTTATGGGTACGCAAATTTGTGAATTTATTT
>Ga0209515_10007288_pt1 | contig 13368 bp, 10 predicted proteins | sample Subgroupgradi54m_FD_187454 | JGI IMG/M metagenome (GOLD analysis project Ga0209515, IMG submission 187454) | Subsurface groundwater microbial communities from S. Glens Falls, New York, USA - GMW60B uncontaminated upgradient, 5.4 m (SPAdes)... ...
TACGACACCGCATAACCCCCCCTCGTCCCCCTCTTAGCTTAAGAGGGGGCAGATCAGACAGGCTTCTCCCCCTTAGGGTAAGGGGGAGACGTAAGACTTGAGGGGGTTATGCATACAAAACAAAAACGGGCGCAAACCGGATGACCTTAACAGAGAATAAAACTTCTCATGAACCTCTCTTTCCTGAAAAATTTGAAATTGACCACGAGCATGACCATCATGCTCGGCTTGTTTTTTTCTTATGTGCCAGCGGTTCATGCGATAACCGATGCAAACAAATATCCGCGCATCAGTAATTATTATCTGCGTGCTGGCATTGATATTACCGCGGAGACCATTCCCCTTTTGGCACGCTATGATCTCGTTATTCTGCCTGCCGAAGCACAGATACAAAATCCAACTCTCGGACACGAATTGCGCACGCGCAATCCTCACATCATACTTTTGGCCTATGTGCCCACACTCACTTTTAATCGCCGTTTTTGGAACGATGCGCTCCACCAAAAATTACTTGTCGGTATTCATGATGAGTGGTGGTTGCGTGACGCACTTGGAAATAAAGTAGTACCATGGCCGGGCACCGAAGCACTCAACATGATCTCCGGTTGGAATGACTATCTCCCCCACTTTGTCAAAAATGAAATACTGAACTCGGGGATGTGGAATGGGATTTTTTATGATGAGGTGGACGCGTGCATCACCTGTCGCAATGGCGGAGATGTTGATACGAATCATGATGGCGTGCGCGACGCCTCGCAAGCCGATACCGCGTGGCAAGCCGGATATGTAACGATGCTCGCCACGTCGCGCGCGCTTTTTGGCGACACCATAAAAATCGTCACGAACGGAAACTCAAATCCGAGCTACCAACCGTCGGTAAACGGCCGCATGTTTGAATCATTTCCCACGCCATGGGAAGGCGCGGGTCGCTGGGAGGACACGATCACGAGCATACAAAAAATAAAAACGCTCGTCGAGCAACCGAGTCTCTTTATTTTTGACAATGACACGCAAAACACCGGTATCAATACTGATTACCGCGATATGCGATTTGGACTTACGAGCGCACTTCTCGTTGACAGTTATTCTGGCTATTCAAGCGGCACGGAAAATCATGGACAACTCTGGTGGTATGATGAGTACGATTCTTTTTTGGGAAGACCAACAAGCGCACCCCGATCGATTTTGACCTCTTCGTCCTCTGATATTCATCCTGACATATGGCGCCGCGATTTTGAACAAGGCATCACCCTCGTCAATGCCACAAACAACGAAGCGCGTGTGCGCTTGGGCGATGAATTTGAAAAATTGCACGGCACGCAAGACCCGATAACGAACGATGGCGCGATCGTAAGTCGTGTCACCGTGAAGCCGACCGACGGCATCATTTTGTTACGCGTCAATGAAGAAATAAAAAATGCCGCCTTTACGAACGGCTCGTTTACGCGTATTGTTAATAAGGAAGGTGAGAGCGTACGCACGGGATTTTTCGTCTACGATGATCGCTTTCGCGGTGGTGATGAAGTGATTCACACTGATCTTGAGGGAGTCCCCGTCACGATAGGGACACATGACGGGCGTGTCAGTATTTCCGATGCAACTCATGTGCGTGCGGAGTTTGCGCCGTATGGAGATCGCTTCAAAGGTGAAATTCGTCTTGCAGTTGGCGATGTGGTGGGCGACAGCGCGCCGGAAATCGTGACGGCCGCGGGACCGGGTGGTGGGCCCCACATCCGCATCTGGACCAAGGACGGCTCTTCACTCGGTCGTGGATTTTTTGCCTTTGATCCGAAAAATCGCGGCGGCGCACGTATTGCTCTGCTCGACCTCGATCACGATACCAAAAATGAAATCGTTGTGGGCGCGGGGCGCGGTCTTCCTCCCGAAGTACGCACGTTCAAAGCTGATGGCACCCGTCTGCCACTTTCGTTCACGGCCTATACGTCGAGTTTTCGTGCGGGTATCACGATTGCCGCGGGCGATGTGACCGGTGACGGTGTCCCCGAAATTATCACCGGCACACAAAATGGCGGTGGTCCGCAGGTGCGCATTTGGGACGTACAAGGAAAATCGACAGGCACCTTTTTCGCCTACGATAAAAATCGCCGTGACGGCGTCGAGGTTGGCGCCACCGATGTTGATCACAATGGGGTGATGGAGATTTTAACCATGACGGCGAATCCGTAGATCGAGCTATAAGCCATAAGCCGTAAGCTATAAGCTGTAAGCTGTAATTTGTACTGAGTTGCTCTGTTGTTTAGATGTATAGCTTAGAGCTTAAAGCTTAAAGCTTATAGCTTATAGCTCAAACAATATGGCCGAACAACAAAACGACCAACAAAAAAAGGGTGACGTCCACATGGCTCTCCCTCATGCAATCCGTATCATGCTCCACCCTGTGCGGATTGTGACGCATTTTTTGCATCGGCATTATCATCATCGCTACGCCGGAAAATATGAGCATGCGGAATATGTTTTTGCGTTTGATCTTTTGCTGGTGGGTATCGTGATCGCCCTTGCCGGAACATTCGGTTATTTGTTATTTTTACGATCAGCGCTCGCCGATAAAATAAGCATTTCGGAAGAAGTGCGCCCCCACGAAATAATCTCGGGCGACCGCACCACCTTCACCATTACCTATGAAAATCGCTCAAAAAAAATCGTGGATGAGGCGGTGATTGATGTGCACCTGCCGCCGCATTTTGAATTTTTACAAAGTTATCCCACCGCGTTTAATCTCCAAAATCACACACTTCCACTCGGTGCGATGAAACCAGGCGAGGGTGGTCAAATAAAAATAAGTGGTATTCTGTGGGCTGATGTCGGATCGCCCATCACTCTTTTTACCAGTCTTACGTTTCGCTCGTATGGCGGTTGGCATGATGTGAAAACCGCGCGGGCTGAATTCCCCGTAACGCGATCGGTACTTACCGGAACCGTCACCGTTCCCCCCTACCTCATCGGCGACGAACCGTTTCCGTTTCACATTTCCGTGCACAACACGATTCAAAAAATAATGCCTCCCGTATTTTTGAAAACCAATTTTCCGCAGGGCGCCGAACTTGTGACGAGTGATCAAAAATATGATGGACGATGGCTTCTTCCTGCACTCGACGCCGAGGGCAAAACAGACGTGTCGGGCACCGCGCGCATTTATAAATTACTAAATCCTTCTGATGCTTCTGCGACGCTCACCTTTGATCTCGGTGTCACACTTGACGGCGACGATCTGTTGCAGGGTTTGATAACGATTGCGCGATCGTTTATCCCGTCGCCTATGGCACTCGATGTGGTGATATCGGAAAACAACGGCGCTACACCAATCGCACCCGGTGCATTAATTACCGGACACATCACCTACACCAACACCGGATCGTTGCCGCTCAAAAATATCAAGATCACACTTCAAAGCGCGAGTCCTTTTTTTCCGAAAGAAAACACATCGAAACCAACCACGATCGAATCTCTGGCGCCGGGCGTAGCTGAAATAATACCCCTTACTTTTAAAATAAAAAATTCATTGTCCCCCACCATCGCGGGCGGTGAAAATGCAAAAAACTTTTCGCTTGACATTACGCCCGTAGCGGAAGGCATGGTGATGAAAGAGGGTGTTCCGATTCCGTTTATCTCACGCGGCGATACCGCTTCCTACAAAATTGAAACGCCGTTTGTAGCAACCGCCGTAGGCCGCTACTGGACTCCCGAGGGTGATCAAATCGGCCGTGGCTCGATACCGCCCCTTGTTGATGATACGACAAAATACTGGATTTTTTGGACACTCACGCCCACGACGAATGATGTTGAACACCTTGAGTTTCGTGCGACGCTTCCGGAAAATGTCGTATGGACCGGCAAAAACAATGTCACGATCGGCAGTCCGATTGTTTATAATGCCGCAACGCGCACCGTGACATGGACCACCAACAGCTTGCCGGCCACAGGGCCGTCGGGTGAGATCGTGAGCGCACGCTTTGAAGTCGCGCTCACTCCCACGCGCGACGATATCGGAAAAACGCCGACACTTATTACGGAAACTTCCGTGACCGCGCATGATGTCTTTACCAACACCGATCTCGAAACGAGCACAAACCGCGTGACGACGGTGCTCTCTGCCGACCGACGCGCGCTGGGGAAGGGAGTGGTGGAGGAGTAGATATCGTCATTGCGAGCGAAGCGAAGCAATCCCGTGAAGAAAAGATTTCCTTGAATTAAAGAGACTTCCTTTGTTTAACGGGATTGCTTCGTGGATTCGCTACGCTCACCACAAGTCGGAATTTTTACGTCTCCTCGCAATGACGTCACATTCAACCTTCATAAAAAACCGACGCTCTACGCGTCGGTTTTTAGGTTGCCACTTTTTTCCGTTCTGCCACCGCTCGGCTATGGCGCGGAGTAATGATCTCCTCATACAACTTTGACACTTGTTGTGCAATATCGTCCCAATGATATTCTCCAAGAACAAATTGTCGTGCGCACGCGCCGAGCGTGGGAAGGGTGTCGGCCGCTTCAAAGAGCGCCGCCATTTTGATCATCAAGTCCTCAACATCACCGGCGCGAAACGCAACCCCATGCGGTCCAAGTGCTTCAAGATTTTCCGGAATATCGGATGCCAGTACCACTTTGCCGTAGCTCATGGCTTCAAGCACCGCAATCGGCAACCCTTCCGAAAATGAAGGATGCACGGCATAGAGCGCATTCGCAAAAAGCTCATCAAGCATGGCGCCGCTTTGATAACCGGTAAACACAATGGATGCATCACCAGCCGCTTGGGATTTCAATTGCGCCACATACTGATCGGTAAATGCGCCGTCGCCCACGATCACCAATTTTTTACCCGCCACAAGTTCGGGCGAAAGACTGCCCAATTTTTGCCACGCATCAATGAGTACATGTGCGCCTTTGTGCGCCACGAGTCGCGCCACAAAAATAATATAATTTTTCGATAAAAGTCCGAAGCGATTTATGAGCGTGCTTCCCGCGGCGCTACGCTCGGAAATGCCATTCGGGATGTAATGCGTTTTTTTCTCATAGACCTCGGCGCAATACTGCTCAAGCGTGCGACTCACGGTGATCGTCTCGTGCGCAAACTGACACGCGGCCCATTCACCCATGCGCAACATCACGCGTGAAATCAATCCCCACTTTGCGTGCTTGCGATCAATGCAATGGAACGTAACGATGACGCGCGCACGCGGCGCAAAAATCCGCGCCATCCATGCGGCAAGCGAAGGCCCCACCGCGTGATAGTGATAAATATCGGGTCGCACAAAAATGAGCGCATGAACCGTCGAAATCAAAGTATGCGAAATCGTATCAAGATGTTTTGTCTTAATTGACGGCATCACTATCCGCTTCAGATCTAAATCTTTAATCTTTAATCTTAAATCTCGGCTCACAAACCACGGCCGACAATAACAAATCACCTCATGACCCAAAGTCACGAGCCGCGAGCCAAGTTCCTCCACATGCCGCTCAATCCCCCCATAAAGCGCCGGCACCCCTTTTTGTCCTATCATCACGATCTTCATAATAAGATACCTTACCACAAAAAACCGATCTCGTCAAGCCCACCTCGCAAAATCCCTCACAACGCCACCGAGTGGCGTGGCCTCATAAATAAGCAGGGTGCGCACTGCCCGATTAGTTGTATATCTGAAATGAACAAATGAAAATACGCGGCATTGACAACCCTCCTCGAACATGATAAGATCAAATGTTCCTTCAAAAACCCAACAGAATTGATCCCCACACGAAAAGGAAATCAACCATGAGAACTGCTTATCACATTATTCATGTTGCTCAAGACGGTATTCCACGCATTTTTGGGACCATTTTCATCAAAGTAGAAGACGTCCCTGTCTCGGTTATGACCCAAAGATGTTTGGAGGCAATCGCCAAGGCTGACAGCTCTCTCGAAATAGAGCGACTAAAAACCAAGATCATTGGCACCGCGGAGCTTGATTTTACCGGTATTTCAGCCGATCATCTTGGCCACTATGTAGAGTGGGCGCAAAATGGCACCCGAATACCGCGTATTGTGGTGATTCTCTAGCATACCAAGATGCCTCTTGGGACATTGTCAGGGTAGACTTGACAAAATCTGACTTTTATGCTATACTGGATAGCACGAAGTTGAACTCTGGGTGGTTGCAAAAAAACCTCAAAAAATGGAGAAAAAACGATGATCTGGCACTTATGTAAGTAGTATCGGCCCCGTGATCTGAACGAAAGGCGTGTATTGAAGCCGAGATTGCATCTAAATTCTACTAGAATAATCTATTAGAATTGGATGCCGCTCTCCTCTTAAATGTTAAGAGGAGAGGTGTTGTGTGAGGAGCAGGGATCCGTCCCACTCCACCTCGAGGCTTACCGGCTTCACCTACGAGGACGCGCCTTCCGGCCCACGGATCCGGGGCAATAATCAAAACCCCCTACGCACAGTAGGGGGCTTGTTTTTTATTTATTTCTTGAAGTGTCGTCTCAAGTAGCTCAAACCTTTAGGTTTGAAACGAACAGACAGCATCAAGTCTAAAGACTTGAGCTACGTACTTATTCAACCAGTGTCACAAACAGCGTGCCGCGGCGTTCGCCTGGGGCGGTGTCACGCACCACACGGACGCGACATTTGGTGCCCGGCACCGGACGCCTCGAACCGCGATCAAGAACCATAAACTTTCTGCCTGGTGCACGTGATATCAAACCTTTGCGTCCCGTGTGAGGATCCTCGCTCTCTTCAAACGTCGCCCAATGCTCACCGATCCCCAATCCTTTTTCGCGCACGATCTCTTGAAGTTCACCAAGTGTTTTTTTCAATAGTTCCACATCTTCTTCATCAAGAGCAATACCACGCTCTTTCAATTCTTTGAAACCCAAAAGTGTCATGCGAATTTCTCCGAGCTTCCGCTCATCTTCCGCACTCAATCCGACCGACTCGGGCGTCGGTTCCACGGTCGGTGGTAATGCCTCCGGTGCAGGACGTCGTTCGAGCGGAGGAACAGAAACAGGGGCTCGAAAACCCGGAGCAACCTCACCATGCGGTGATAATATGTAAGTTGTGATACCAATCGGCGCAGGACGCACCACTCCCCGATCCGACGGGAACGGCGAAGGCAAAAAATCAGACCGTTCGTCACGCCGCGCCGCGTCATTGGCATCGAGCGGTGTTTCACCTGAAGGAGGCCGATAGAACGGACCCACCAAACCAGCCCGCGGATCGGTCGGCGGAAATCGCCCAGGAGTTTCAGAACCCGAAACAACCGGCGGCGTTGGTGCCTCGGTTTTCTTTTTTTCCGCGTCACGCTTTGCACGTTCTTCTTCGGCGCGGCGGAAGGAGTCGCCGATGGTGCCTAAACTTCTTTCTTTTGACATACACTCTATATGTCATCGCGAGGAGCGAACGGAGTGAGCGACGTGGCGATCCCGTGAAATAAAGGAAGTATGCCCATTCTCGGGATTGCTTCGTGGATTCGCTGCGCTCACCACAAGTCGCGCGACTCCTCGCAATGATCGTTAAAATCACAATCTCACAATCGGCCCGAAAATACTTAAAAACGTATTGATTGACATGGTTTCCAAAATATCATCCGTCGTTATGACGACGATACGCGCGTCGGGGTGGACACGTAACACGTATTCATCCGCGCCACGAAAGTGCGGGATATCCGCTTGCCCAAAACTGCCGATCTGGCGCAGGACATCATACAACTTCGGCGGCACATCGACCGTCGCAATAACAAGCAATGTCCAAATTCCGGCTTCAAGCGGACTCGCCAATCGTTCAAAGAGCGAATCCTCGTCGGTATCATCAGTAATCTCAACCACACGAAAATCGCCTTCAGGATACAAATCCTCAAGCTCATAATTCGATTGCGCAATAAGTAACCCAACGTCGGGCACCCCGCTTTCAGCCACTCGTATGCGCTCGAGGGAATCATAGAAACTATCGAGCGTGCTTGTTTTTGTTTGTGTGGTCATACTTTTTTAATAATCATCGTCATCGGGATAATAATCATCGGCATCCATGTGAGGATCCGGAGACGCATCAGGAAGTTCGCGATGCTCATACTCTTCCGGATTGCGAATCATATCTTCAAGTAATCCTGAAATGGCGTGGGCAAACGGTTGTCTGGCCAGTTCTTGTAATTTTGGCGACAAGGTCGGCAATCCGACCACGACTTCAGCTTCCGCACTCGCCGTCTCGGTTTCCGGCCTCATGTGTAAGTTCGGTAAAGCCGTCGGATAATAACGCGCCACGTGTTCCGTTCCCGGCCCCAAACCAAGTCCAATCAACTGCGCCACGCCTCGTTCTTTAATTTTTTGCACGACCGTCTCGAGTTTAGGAAGTCCGTGTGTCCTATCGGGTTGAGGAAATCCATCCGAAAAAACCACCAAAAAATTATGCTTTCCTTTATGTGCCACGAGCCGATCATGAGCTTCTTCAAGGCCGTAACCATCACTGTTAAAGCCGCCTTCATTATGTACTCCTTCATTAGTCGGCTCACTCGCCATACTTCCCATACGTCGGCGCATGCGGTCATCAAGCGCATCATCAAAAGATTTATAGAGAATGGGAATATCCTGAAAACCAATCACTTCAACTTGAACACCTACGCGATCGAGCGCCTCGAGAACCTCCACCACTCCCTTAAAAGTTTCTTCTATTTTCTCTCCACCCATCGAACCTGAAAGATCCACGAAAAGCGTAAACCGATAATCCATTTTCTTGGGCACGGTTTTCCGCTCCCATAAGGGTACCTCTCCGGCGCTCCCTGTGTCCTCGCGCGCTTCATCTTTCATAGCCGCAGGAAGTGAAACACGATCACCAGTCGCAAAACCGCCCTGCCAATCGGGCTGTCGTTCGGGTCTGAAAATGCGTTCAAGTCTTGCTTGCAATTCGGCGATTTGATCAAACACATCATGGTACGCCGTGTTATATGCAGAAATCGGCCACTCATCAGCGTGCTTCATTTCTTCCTTCACCTGCTCACGCTCACTCTGTTTCTGTAATTCATCGGACGGAGATATTTCACTGCGCGGACGCGGTGGCGGTGTGGATGACGGTTTTGGTTTACCACGATCGCCCGCCGGTTCATGCACCACAGATCCTGCATCCAAATCACTATGAAGCGGCGCGGCGTCGTCTTCAGTGTGCCCGCCGATCGCCACATTCATTTTATCCTCAAGTTCCGCCAATGTTTTCTTGGCTTTTCCTTCGAGCTCAATCCGTAACGCAAGCGCAAGGAGCATAAAAAACTCCATGAGCTTACGTCGCAATCCTTCCGAAAAATCATCCATTTTGATAATGGGCGGTTCTCCTTTTTTCACTCCTTCCTCACACTTCTTCAAATGTCCCGCGAGTTCATCGCGTAATTTTTCCGGCAAAAAGTCAGTGATGTTCTGATTCAACGTTTTTGCCGCTTCTTCACGTGCCTTATTCAACATCTGCCGAATTTTTTCGGTGCTCGCATCCATATCCACGAGTTTTTTAACTTCCGGCCACACCTCTTTATTTACTTTGAAAAAACGTTCGTGCGCTTTTTCCATGCGCTCCGCTTCATCGGAAAACTTACTGGGTGCCGCGCCGTACGCCGCCTTCATGGCCTCATGAGTTTTAAGAAGCGTGGTGCGCACATCAGAATCCAAATCGTCGCCAAACTTTCCCGTATGCCAATAACGAACAATCTCGGTTCCATACTGTGCAAACTTCGGCACATACCCCATGAACTTCATAAACTCTGCAATATCAGGTGTCACAAAAGCTCCTTCACTGCTCGCCAAACTTTCATCATAAAATCGCTGATAGTCTTCTTTGGTACCTCGGTAGCGATTCATCGCCCATGTATCCACCGTTATGTCTTCGCGTATATTGTGAATGTACCCAAAACCCAATTGCCCAAAAAGCGCACGAATTTCTTCATCTTTCAATCCCAATTTTTTCGGACCGCGTGAAATGGCGCGATGTGCTCCTTCATGTACGCCGTTGATACGCGCCTGCCATTTGCGGTCCGGTGTCAAATCAAGCGGATCAATGACGATTCGGTTGTTTTGTTCATCAAAAAAATTGCCACCGCCCTTTTCTCCCAAGCTCACCTCGATTGTTTCATCTTCGGCAACCGTGCGCACGAGGCTTATCAAATCCTGAAACTCCGCTTCACGTTCCGACGAATCAAATTCGGGTCCACCTCCAACTTCTCCCCGTGGTCGCGGTGCAAAAGTCATATTAAATAACTTGTTCCAAAAGATCCCGAATATCTTGCGGAAGGCGGGCAGTGGTGGCGCGGTTGCCTAAAATACGGTCGCGCAGATCTTTCACTTCGCGCACCTGTTCTTGACGCTGGCGTTCACCCTTTGACATTCCGTCTTCGATCAAACGCACGGTGCCTTTCAAGCTCACCACTTCTTCCATTTTCGCGCGCAAAATATCTTGTGCGGCCGGATCTTTGAACTTGTTGATATAATAAAATTGCACCGCCTCACCCATGGCACGCAGAGGATTACTTTTTCCAAACTCATCAACATACGCAACGACGCGCATCAAATCGCTGAACTCATACCGAAATTGCTGACGTTGTTTGAGGAGTGTTTTCACGAGCTCGCGCGCTTTTGCGTGAAACTCTACAAGCGCCTCACGTATCGCTTCACGCACCATCGGATGCTCGGGAAAAATGCCACGCATCACCCGCGCAAGACGCGTATCAATCGTCTTTTGATCAAGAGCGCCCAGAGATTGATAGTTCCAACGGCGCAGATAATCCGGTCTGAACGGCTCATTGCCCGCATACTCGGGCGGGTTTGTTGTTGAAAACATGCGTGCCTCGGGACCAAATTCAACCACCATGCCGCCACGTTCGGTGATCGAAAGACGGCGCGGGGGTCCGGGATCAAGCGGTTGATTGGCGCGCAAGAGAATTGAGGGCGCCGCACCACCCATTTCATCAAACAACATCCACGTACCGCGGCCATTGTTGAATTTTCCGCCGCGCGGCAAAATGCCGTCTTGCCATTCCCATTTTGATTCGCCCAACAACATTCCTTCCGCCACGGCGATCTGTTGCGACTCGTCTTCGGTAAGACTTCGATTGTCGGCACGCGCCGCTTCGATGAGCCCACGCGAACTTTCCGAAAGAGATTTTGGATTCGCGATGGCGCGTAAAAATTTTTGTCGTGCCGTTTCGCTTGCTGGCACAAAGCGACCGATGAGTTCCGACACATCGCTTTGACCGGAAAAGTTGATGCGCAATAAATGATGATTCGTTAACAAAGCAAGATATTCAAGCGCGCTCGTTTTACCGATGTCCGTTTCACCTTCGATGAGCGGCGGCTGATCAAGTTTCGCCGAAATGGCATAGCGACGCAAAAGATCCAAACTCATGTCATCGAATGAAAAGTTGCGAAATTGCGCTTCGGTAAACTGACTTCCCTCTCCTTCGGTGTTCACTTCAAGCTCAACGCCACATACTGAAACATAAGGAACCTCGACTTCGATCTCCCCGCGCATTTCTTTTTTGAAAAACTTAAAAACAGCACGGCTTGGATCCTTGCTCCACTCCGGCTTTTCTCCGGCATTACCGAAAAGCAACGCCCCTTCAGGTGTTCGCGGCCGCGGCGCCGGCCCAATTCCGCCCGATACCATAGTAAGTGAATTTTATCACAAAAAATGATGAAAGTCAAATTCCGTATGCCTTTGCGATGTCTGCATAACCCCCTCAAATATCCTGTCTCCCCCTTACCCTAAGGTGGAGAAAGTCAGTCAGATCCGTTTGCCCCCTCTTGGGGCAAGAGGGGGACGAGGGGGAGTTATGTTGTCTGTATCATTCTCTTCTAAAAAAACAATTACTCAACCACAACCTTTCCAATCTCGGTGGCTGAAAGGTGATTGTGGAATGGGCAGGTTTTGGCCTCGCGGAACGTGTAACTCCATGACTCACCGGCGCGCAGGACACGGCGCGGATCAAAACCCGGACACAAAAGATGGGTCGGATGAATATCTGACGCGGGCCAGACGCCGCGCGTGCCGACGTTCTTAAACTCGACCGTTCCCCCTACTTTGATACTCACTTCACTCGGCGTAAACACGCCATCCTTATATTCGATGGTAACCGTCTCGCCGTTACTGGGCGCTTCAGCTGACGGTTGGATAACCTCGGGCGTACTTGTTACGCGCGGCACCGTTTGACCACATCCAACACCAACCAACGGAAGAATAAGTAAAAACAAATAATAATTTTTCATATTTATTTATGAAGTAACCGTTCCGGATATTTTTTGTGACGGAAGGCGCGATATTATTTTTAATCCCATAACCATATTACCAATTACAAGCGCCAAAAGCAACGGGTCCATGGTGCGAAGTGGCCAGAAACGGGGTATGAGTGAAATGACCGCGGCGAGGATGCCGACCACGACACCGAAAGTAATACGCTGTTTTTTGGTAGCGTAGCTTGCGGTCACGGGTTCAATGAGCATGACGGTCGCGAAAAATATCAGAGTGCCATCAAAAAGAAGTGCCATGGCAAGCGACGGAACCACATTCCAACCAATTTTAAATCCGCTCTGAAGAAGAAGTGCGGCAAGATAACTCGCCACAAATGCGATCGCCATATCAAAACGACGCAGACGATAAAGTAGGTAACAACCGACCAAAAAGGTTGCCCCAAGCGGTAATGTCCCCCACCCTGAACCCCACCATGCCACAACCGGCGCAAAAAGCGACATGACCACCATAGCGAACGCGGCCGGATTCATGAGATGACGACGGCGACCGAAACGGAGTGTGTGTTTGCTCGCTACAGCAATCACGGCTGCGAGAAGCGCAAGAATGGGATGCGAAATCGTATCAAAAACGAGCGCAATGATGAGCGCCGAGATGATTGAAGAGCTGGGAACATACCATACCTTCCTATTTATATATGTCCACGCAAGATCAGTGACACAAAACACAACCACGACGCAGGCACCCCAAAAAATCCGCGCTGGCTGTCCCAACCAAAAACCCGACAACACCAAAAGCGCGCTCAAGTAGATAGTCATGAAGGTTTTGATAGGTATCTGTGTCATATGTCCCCCCCCTCTTAAGGTAAGAGGGGGCAGGGGGAGTTATGCTGCCTACATAACCCCTTCAAGTCTTACGTCTCCCCCTTGCCCCAAGGGGGAGAGAGGTCGGTCTGATCTGCCCCCTCTTAAGGTAAGAGGGGGACGAGGGGGAGTTATGTTGTGTCGTACGAACTCTTCCCCTCTTAAGGTAAGAGGGGCGAGGGGAGTTACCTCGCTAGGAGTGAGCGAAGTCACAAAGCGTCACAGCTTTGGGACTTCCGAACGACTTGTCCCTCGAAGTCGGAGCGCAGAGGGGCGACGCGAGGCAAGGAGCGA
>Ga0209515_10007291_pt1 | contig 13363 bp, 9 predicted proteins | sample Subgroupgradi54m_FD_187454 | JGI IMG/M metagenome (GOLD analysis project Ga0209515, IMG submission 187454) | Subsurface groundwater microbial communities from S. Glens Falls, New York, USA - GMW60B uncontaminated upgradient, 5.4 m (SPAdes)... ...
CCTCCGAATAGTTTTGATTTTGGAAATACTTTTGAAAGACCAGAAAAATACGAAAAAGAGTTCCATGGATTTGGAAAACCTCTGTGAGCCGCATCATCAAGTCTGCCGCCTGGCATTACCAGTTTACAGGTGGCTGCTCCGGCTTCTTTATGCTCGTCCATGAATTTAACCATATTAAAAAGTGCATTTTTATAAACCACCGTATCTGGGTTTAAAAATAAAACATACCTGCCTTTTGATTTTTTAACGCCTAAATTATTTGCCTTTGAAAAACCTAAATTTTCCCGGCTTTTGATCGTAATAACATCTGGAAATTCTTCTTTTACCATTTGAGATGTCCCATCAGATGAGACATTATCCACAACTATAATCTCGTAGTCAAACCCTTTCGATGTTACTTTTATCGATTTTAAACATTCCCTAATAAAGTCTTTAGTATTATAGGAAACAATAATTATAGAAAGATCAATCATAAAATTAGACGACAGATCGGTAAGCTTTCTCAAGCTCTTTGGTAATATTCTCCCAGTTATATTTTTCTTCTACAAGACTTCTTGCGTTTTTTGTAATTTTCTCATACAAATTTTTATTATTGAGAATTTCAGTTATACTCTGTACAAACTCTTGATTATCGTCTGCGATTAGAATTTCTTCTCTGTTTTTTACTAAAAGCCCTACTGCCCCAAGCCGGGTCGTTACAACCGCAACTCCCGATGCCATTGCTTCAAGTATTTTAAAGCTTGTTCCTCCTCCTATTCTTATAGGGGAAAGCAAGAGATCTGCTTTTTCATAAATTTTAGAAGTTTCCGAAGGGGCATTCTCGTCAAACGAAACATTTTCCCCTCCCAGTCTTTTTAAGCTATCTGGTATTTTCTTTCCCACAATCCATAATTTAATTTTCAATTTTCCATTTTCAATTTTCAATTTAATGGCTGGCCATATATCTTTTAAAATCATTCTTGCCGCATCTCTATTTTCTACCCACTTAAAATCTCCAATAAATAGAATCGTCTTTTCTCCGCTATTTTTAATTTGAGATTTGAAATTTGAAATTTGAAATTTTTTAATGTCTACTCCGTTTGGGACAACATATACATTTTTATTAAAATCCTTAATTATGTTTCTATCATTTTTGGAAACAGCGATGACTGCATTTGCTTTAGTCCATGCTTTCTCTTCGATTTTTTTAAGTTTTAGAATATCTATATTTAAAAGGGGCTTAATAAAAAAAGGGGTGCTTTGTTTAAATCTTTCATAAATGAGACTCTCAATATTATGCTCGGTAAGAACTACTGGGAGAGTAACTTTGGGTAAATTTTGCATAACATAAAAAGTTTCAACATGAATTAAATCAAATTTTTCATTCTTTAGTAGATTTGAGATTTGAGATTTGAGATTTTTATTTGTATGCCCCGTTACCAAAAATGGGTATTTTGAAAAACCAGTTCTAAGAATGTTTTTTATACTCCACTGTTTTTTTCGATCTACGGTAATTATCTTCTTGCAAAATTTTGATATTTCTCCAATATCCTCGTCTGTCTGATAAGGTCTTTTCTCACAAACAAGAGTTATTTGATGATTCCCTGATAAGATTTTAAGAATGTTATATAGCCTTATATGACCACCCGAGGTTAAAGGGTAAGGAAGATAGGACGACACCATTAAAATTTTCATGGTTTTTGATGAAGATCAAAGAGTATGTAATCGGCAGATGAAGAAATTATTTTATATTTTTTACCTATTCCAAAATCCTCCTTCTTAGGATTTATAAAAACCAGATAGTCTGCGCCCATTTTAATAAGTTCTGGTAACGGCTTTTCAAAACTTGACCACCCGCGTCTTTGCATAAAATAAAGAGCCGTTGTGTCTCCATCGGTGGGAACTATGACTTTCGCGTCTTTTGGAATAAGCTTATCTATCTGCGAGCCTAATCTTATAAGCTCCGGATGATCTATATAGTAGAATGCACGGACATTAAACCATCCAAAAGATAACATAAAAACTATACTGACAAAAAGAATGAAAATAGAGACTGGTCTATAAATATTGGTTTTGTTTTCCCAAAGAAAAGATGCACCAAGCGCAAGATATATCGCAATGCTTGGCATAATAAGTATCTGGTAATAATCATGCTGAACATTTCCAGTTGCAACAACAGTAATGTACAAAAGTGATGAAACCAGGAATGAAAGGAAAAATAAATAACTTTTTTTGGAAAGCTTAAGAAGAATACCTAAGATAAGTAGTGGAAGCCCCCAATATCCCAAGATTAATTTCCCAATTCTTTCCGCAAAAATCCAATGGAAAAATGCTCCTTTAAATCTAATATTATTTCCGTTTAGAAGCCATCCGCTCTGAGGAATTCCTCCCGGGTACTGAAACATCCAAATCCTCCAAAGTGCAAATGGTAATATAGATAGAATTGCAAAAAACCATAGCCACTTATTCTTCAAGAAATCCCTTCCATATTTTTCATAGACGAGAAAAATTATTGGCAGAAAGAAAAATAAAGAGAAAGGTTTAAGAAGAACGGAAACCGCTGCAAAAACTAAAGAAATAAAGAAATTTAGATTTAAAGATTCTTTACTAATCCATCTGTCAAAGAAATATATAGCACCTAGAAATGCAGTAACAGTAGTTTGATCCGGCAATATGGTTCTTCCATAATAAATATTGAAGGGTATAAATGTAAAGAAAAAAGCCGCAAATAAGCCTACTTTGCCGTTTAGGTGCTTTTTTACTATCAAATATAAAAATGCTGCTGAAAAGAGAGAAGAAAAAATAGTTACCAGTCTTCCCCATTGCTCGATAGTCAGTTTTCCTATGAATTTAAATAATGACGCTTGAAAAATATTATAAATGGGAAACTCAACAAACCTATAGCCTTGCGGATTTTCATGAACTCCCGATGGAACGTTTGATAGGTCATAAAACCTAGGATGAAGAATATCAAATCCATCTTTTACAAAAAATTTTGAGACTGCAGAAGTATCAACTTGCCTCCATGCATGCCAGTCGGCAATAGGAGAATTAAAATGATAAAGCCTTGCCAAGAATCCAAGTATAAGTATTATAAAAAGAACTAGAATCTCTTTCTTAATTTTCATTTATTTAAATTCTAAAATATTACCGTTTTTATCAAATGTAAATATGTTTATTCTTAGTTAATTTCTTAATACTATTATTTATTTTTTGTGTTTTCAAGGACAGTTTTCTTGGGACGGAATACTTGCTCAAGACTGCCATCATCATTAAACCTAAATATTGGATTTAAAGCAGATGTTCCCGCTTCCCCCAAAGCTTCCTTAATACTTGGGTGTATATAAATTTTTAAATTTTTATTTTCAAAGGCAAACCATAAGGCATCACTAAGACCAACGGGAAATACCCATGCCTGCCCATATTTAATCGGTACATCTACAAAATGAAGTTCCACAGGCTCTTTTGACCAATAATCAGAATATAGGGCGTCAATGGATATAAAAAATCTTCTGGTTTTCTCCCCGGCCCCAGTCCAATCAAAATGAATTTGCTGAACCTGAATTATATGGAAAAGAAAGAAAACTAAAATTAGTATTGTGCAAGCAGCAAGACTTATATCTTTTCCATAACTTTGTAAGTATGTATAAAGTTTTTTTATAAAAAATACAAAAACTATGACCAGTCCAAAGGATGCAAGGTAATTATACCTTGAAGTAATGTTACCCAATCCCAAAAATGGCAAAAGAGATATGATAAAAAATAAAATCCCGAATACGATTATCCTCTTCTCTTTTTTTTCTATATCTCTGAAAATTTTTATATACAGAAGGAGAGAGATAAAGATTATTAATAGGGTTCCAGGCAAGGCAATTATTATGTTTTCTTTAAGAAGATTACGAAATGTTTGATATAAGGGTAAAGAGATTGGGCCAAAAAAAGTAAGAGACAGATAGCCCAAAAGATTACCTACTATATTAAATGGAAGCTTCTGGAGGTTATAGCTATAATCACCCGAAAACCAATGGCTTTGGGCACTGTAACGGGCAATTAAATAGAGCCCTACGGGAGTAAATAAAAATAGGTAATGAAATTTACTGAATAACTTGCGAAGCGTTACTGACTCATCTTTTGTACATTTATATAAAATAAGAAGAAAGGGAATGATTATGCCCTGTTCGTGAAAAAGCAAACCAAGAGTTAAGGCTATTAGGGATAAAATGTAGTAATGAATTTTTCTTTTTTCTTCCCAGAGAATAAAAAAGAGAAGACTTGAAAGCGCAAATACTGCGGTAAAAAGAAATCCTGTTGAGGAAATCCAAAAAACAGCTTCAGAATATCCGCTTATAATAAGAAACGAAAAGGCAGCTAAAACGGCGAGAGAGTGACTGCGCAAAATTTTTCGGGCCGTCAAAAAGAAAAGAGCTACTGCACTAAAGTGAAGCAAAATCGATACAGCATGATAAGCTACCTGGTTAAACCAAAATATTGAGTGCATTAGGAAAAAAAATATTTTTGTCCCGGGCCTGTAGAAAAATCCGTTAGCCTGTGTAAAATAATGAACAATTGTTGTAAAGGGAGAGCAACTATTATTGATAGATCCCGAACAATCGGTTATCCATCGAAACCAGGTAAAGTCGTCTCCTATAAAAAAATTGTTAAGCATTGGTGAAAATATAAAAACAGTTGCTATAAAAAGATAGAAAATTACAGCATATGTGGATGTTGCCGCTTTTTTAAGCTCGGAGTAAAGTTCAATTTTTTCACTCTGATATAAGACGAGAATTCCTAAAACTACTCCTGTTAATATCCACAAAAGATAAGCGATCTTTGATGCTTCAAATACATCAATAAGAGTCGCATTTAAGGCAATTCCTATAAAACCTGCTACAAATCCCAAGATAAAACTTCTTGCAACTTTTGATTCGATATTGGGCAGAATTTTTTTTATGTAAATTCCCAAGGCTAAAAATATAGCGAAAAATGAAGCAGTGCCGAGAATTCCAGTTTCGCCTAACATCCGAAAATAATTATTATCAACAGCAAGACTTACCGAACCATAACCTGAACCAAACAAAATATTTTTCTTAAAAGCCTCAAGTGCCCTTGGCCATTCACCTTGAAATCTGGTTGTAAATGAAAGATCGTATGCCGAAGCTTTTTTGATTATAAAGTCTCCGTGAAAGATAAAAATCCCCGCAGACGTACCAGATTTCAAATCCGAAGAGACCTCATAAAAGAAATATCTTAATTTTTTTGTAACGGGAGATAAAGAAAGGTTTATATATCCTGTTCCCTGCGGTAAATTTTCCCCTGTTGATAGGTTTGGTGCAACAACAAGAGGCACCTCTTTGGGGAAATCATTCAAAGATAATAATGCGGACGGAGAAGCTTCTTGTCCTTGGCCTGCAACTCGCTTTTGTATGATAATTTTATTTTCAAACTTTTGGGACGGCACAAATTTAACATTTCCTATTGCTTCCCCTGTTTTTGCGTCGACTAAAACACTAATCTCCTTGACTGTATTTCCAAAACGTGAAAGCAGAGCAGGCTGAAAACTTAAAAAAAGAAATGCGGATATCGCAATTACAGGAAGAGAGAGCATGAAAATTTTTTTGTTTTGATAAAAAAGAACTATAAAAAGAGCTACAAATAAAACAAAAACAGATACTCTGGAAACTGTCGTAAAAAGAAGACCAAATCCTAAAATGACGGCAATCAATATAAAAATTTTTACAAGCCAGTTTTTAAATCCAAAAATCAGGCTCGTTAAAATTGGAATAATTAAAACAAGATAAGCAGCCAAATCATAATGTCCTGCAAAGGTCGAAGGAACCCTGGAAAGCTGTGAAAGTCTTATTGGAAGTCCTTTTGCAAACTCCTCATTCATCGTAAGATAGGCCGGGAAACCTAAGTATTTTTGTCCGATTCCGTATGCGATAACAAGAAGAAGTGTAAAAACTAAAATACTAATAACTGCCGGAAGAAATTTTTTATCTTTCATTCCGCAGTAAGCTACAAAAAATAAACTTAGGTACTCTACGTGACGCAAGAAACTTAAAAAAGCTACATTTGGAAAAACATTAGGAGTTTGCGGAAAAATTAAAAGAACTCCATGGATAGTGGCTAAAGCCCCAACTAACCAATAAATCATAATAGGCAGTGTAAGGGGTGTTTTGATGGTTACTTTTTTTCTAAAAAAAAGAAACAGCCATAAGACGAGAACAAATACAACCAGAAAATCCTCTGCTCTAACATAAACCCATGTATTTCTTACATTTAAAAGGGGCAACTTGGGGTAAAGAGGAATAAACATCAATAGAAACAGGGTAGACAAAAATAAAATATTATTCCATCCCCATGAGAACAATTTTTTCATGTTTTTAAAACTTCTAAATAAGTATCTGCTAAGTATTTATTATTTATTATCCTGCCAATTATTATAAGGAGATAGGCTTTAAGATAAAGCATTGATTTTACAATAGAGTAAGAAAGAAAATTTCCATGCTTCTTATAAAAATATAAAAATCCTTTGTAAATATTTTTTATTGCAAACTGTCTATTGCTTGAACCTGCTTGCCTATGCTCAAGTTTAATATCAGGATAGAAATAGGTCAAGAAACCTTCCTTTTTTGCCCGATAGCAAATCTCCATATCTTCAAGATACATGAAAAAATTTTCATCAAAGCCCTTTAGTTTTTCGAATAGTTCTTTTCTTATCATAAAACATGCTCCACTCACCCAATCCACTCTTGAAATCTTATCGGGAGATGATCTAACAAAACCTTCAAGTCCAAAAAGAGAAAAAAATAAATTCCAAGGTTTATAAAATTTACCCGATGAAAGCTGTTTTGATCCATCTCTGTTTTCAAGTTTTCCTCCCAAAATTCCCGCCTTCTGGTTTTTTTCCAAGAACAAGGCCATTTTCATAAAACCTTTGTCTTTGGAAGCCGTATCGGAATTTAGAAAAAGAATGTACTTTCCTTCAGCTTTCTTAGAAGCTAAATTATTCCCCTTTCCAAAACCGTAATTCTTGTCGTTTTCAATGATCTTTATCTTTTCTAAAAAGTTACTTCTTCTTATTTCCTCAACAGTTCCGTCTGATGATCCGTTATCTGCAAGAATAAGTTCTATCTTACCTTTGTCAATATCTTCTCTATAATTGTCGATAATTGAAAAAAGGCATCTTTTTGTTAAATCCTTAGTGTTGTAGCTCAAAACTATTACAGATAGCAAAGTCATTTATCTAAACCAGGCCGCTCTTCCCAGTTTATAATTAAGATTTTTGATTCTCTCTTTGATTGGCTTTGCAGGAACTCCCCCGACAATTGTAAATTCTTCAACATTTTTTGTCACAACGGCGCCGGCTCCAACAACCGCTCCTTTTTTGATTCTGACCCCCGGCAGAATAACCGCTCTTGGCCCTATAAAAACATAATCTTCTATAAAAACTGGGGAGAATATTGCGTGAAAGTCGGAACTTTGGACATCGTGTTCTGCGTTGTAGATCATAACTTCCGATGCTATATCTACATGGTCTCCTATAACAAGCTTGTCTCTGCCGTCTAAAACTGCACCTTCTCCAATTATAGTATCCTGCCCTATTACAATATTTTTCGGATCATAAAAGCATGCGCCCATATGAATCGTTGAGCCCTTATCTATCTTTACACCTGCTAATCTATACAAAAATCTTCTTATGTGGTGGGATGGAATAAATCCAACAATTCTTAAAATAAAATTCACAAATTCGGTTAATATTGAGTAAAACCTTCCATTTATTTTTCTTATCACGATTTACCTCCGAGTTCCTCAAGTACCCTAAGCGTCTCCTTTGCGGTTTTTTCCCAACTAAATTTTTTAACCTGCTGGTATCCTTTTTTAATCATTTCCGATCGAAGTTTTTCATCGGAGATTACCCGGTCAATTTTTTTTGCAATATCCGCTACGTCTTGCGGATCAAAATACAAAGCCGCATCTCCCCCGGCTTCGGGAAGACTTGATATATTGCTTGTTATAACAGGACATCCGTATTTCATTGCCTCTAAAATCGGGAGACCGAACCCCTCATATAGACTTGGCAGAACAAAACAAATTGCATCTTTGTAAAAACTCGGCAAGTCATCATCGGAAACAAAATCAAGAAATTTCACTTTATCTTTTACTTTGAACCTATCGGGAGCATTAAGAATTTCCTCGTACATCCAGCCTTTTTTCCCGACGACTACTAATTGCAACTCTTTCTTTTTAATCACAGAAAAGGCTTCAATTAATTTCTCTATATTCTTTCTTGGCTGAAGAGTCCCCACAAACAATATATAATTTTTTTCTATTCCAAATTTTTTATTTAAATCTTCCATACTTTGAACTTTTAACTTTTCACTTTCAACTTTTTTAGTGCCCGGATATGCTACAATCACGTCCTTAGCCGCAATACCGTATGTTTTAATTATATCACTCTTACTAAACTCGCTGATGGTAAAAATTTTTTTAGCGTTTTTGGCTGAATACTTAGTCCAATTGGTAAGCTGATATAAATCCTTTTTTGCAAAAAGCTCGGGAAAGTGAATAAAAGATAAATCCATAATGGAAATCGCTGTCGGCGCAGGGGAAAAGCGAGGAGCGTAATGAGAAGGTGTAAAAAAAACATCCGGACGGCCTTTATGAAAGTATAAATCAAACGGTAACCCAACTTGCGTCCACATTTTTTTTGGCCCGATTACCCTATATTCCCATCCATCCCTTTCCTTCGGCATATCAGGCAAAGGCTGAATCTTTAAATATATTTGAAATTGGATATTTGATATTTGAAATTCTTCGAATTGTCGTAATAATTCAAAGCTATATTCTCCAATTCCAACTCGTCTTTCCACATTAGCCTCATTTCCGTCAATTCCTATTACCATAATTAATTTTATTGTATCAACTTATTTTCTCTTATACATTGCTTCTATTGCTCAACCTATTTCAACAATAAATCCTGTTTTTTGTCTGATTGACATATTCACAATTTTATGATATAAATTAGGTAACTTACCCGACATGCATGCATGTCGGGTTTTTTTATGCATTTCTTACCACATTCTCTGTAAAAATTTTTAATAAGATTAAGTTTTTAAAAACTCTTCTAAAAATTGGCTCATTCTTTAATACAAGAATATATGTCTTAAAATAAAACATTCCCTGATACATAATTTTATTCTCAAGAGACACCAGAAATATCTTTTTTTTATTATGAAATTTTCTTATTGAAAAAAGCGCTTGAAGAAAATCAGCGTCTCCTGTAATTAGATACGTATTGTCATATTTATTTAAAAATGCGTAGGTTATTATATCTGCCGTTAGTTTTACATCTACTTCCTTTTCTTTCCCGCTGGTTTTTGAGCGGTAGCCTGTAAAAAATACTACGTCTTTATTCAGTTTTACAGATTTATAAAACAATGCCTCATTCTTTAAATATTTCTTTTCTTTCTTAGTAGGATTTTTCGGATTTGGGGAGTAAGAAGCATAAAAATAAATTTTATCGAATTTGATTCCTAATTTTTGCTGTAGTTCTTTTATCAGAAGACTAAAATCCAAATATTTTGCCGGTCCGAAAAGTTCATACTGACCGGCATACATATTCGTTCCGTCCACAAAAAGAAAATTTCTTTTATTTATCTTTTTATTTCTCATACTTTATACCTTCTACCTAATACTTGATACTTTATATTCCTGGATAAATTACCTTTAACTTTTCTTCTTCGATCCCGAGAATTTTCATAGCATCTTTTTTGGTCGCCTCCGATATGCAAAAAATCAAATCTGATTCTTTTTTTACCCATTTTAATTTTCTTTTTTGAGTTTCTACTATCTGTTTGTCTGTTTCGTTTGGATATTTATATATAATCAGATCGTAAAGTATGGTCGCTTTTTTTGCTTTTCTTGTAGGCGGTTCGGTCCAATCTGAGGTTAAAAAAATATCCACATTTCCTATAAAACTCTCAATCGGTATTATATGTAGCTTATTCCACAGCAAATCCAGTAAGGCAGGAGGCAATTTGAAGGTTTTTAGCTTCGAATTAGTTTTTTTTAGAAAATTTAATTTTGAAGTATCCAATTTTCCTCTTAATGAGGAATAGAAAAATATATATTCGTTTTTATCATCTGTTTGTAAGAGCCTGTCTAAAACTTGGGATAAATAGCTTGAAACACCTGTTTTTTCATAGTAAATTTGCGAGATGTCTACGCCTATTTTCATAACTATCTAATTTTAACACAATAGCCTTAAATTAACATGCTTTCAATTTTTGTCATGGCCGCTACTGGAATTCCTTTTATTCGGAATTAATGCTATATTTAACTTAAGTGTTTAAAAAAAGATTATTCGAATTCCTACCCCTTATTTTAATAATCATACTTGCTTTTTTTGTAAGGATTATTTTTCTTGATATAATCCCAAACGCAATTGGCGGAGATGAACTGGTTTACGTACTTACTGCAAAATCAATTTTTGTAACAGGGAGAGATTTGTCTCAAACATGGAATCCGTGGACAATCTTTCTATTTAATTATCCGCCGGGACAAAACCAGGCGGAACTTTTATATTTTTTATATGTGCCGATAGTCGGCCTTCTTAATTTTTCTCTGTTTTCTACAAGAATTTTGAATTTGGTTTTAGGCGTTGGTCTTGTTTTAATAATTTACGAGATAGCAAAAGAACTTTTTGACAAAAAGACGGCGTTAATTGCAGGTTTGGTTGCGGCTTTTAACCCTTGGCTTATTTATATCGGAAGAACGGCGTATGAAAGTATTCCCGCAGTATTTTTTTATTGCTTAGGACTCTATGTTCTTCTTAAAACAAAAGAAAGAAAAATACTATTTTCAATTCCTGTCTTTCTTCTTGCCTTTTATTCATATATTGGAACAAAGATTATTTTTATTCCATTCGTTGTTCTAAGTCTTCTATATTCTTATCTTTATGTAAATAAGAGAAAATACCGCAGTTATTATCTTACTGTTCTTATTTTCTGTCTTATCTTAGTTTCATTTTTTATTTTTAGAATCGCTGTGAACCATTCGGATTCCAGGGTTTCTGAGATATTTACTCCAAATGCAGCGGAAGTGGCAAAGGAAGTAAGAAACCAAAGGCAACTTTTTATTAATACGCCCTTGACGGCCCTTTTTGAAAATAAATATACGGAATTTTTTAGAATATCGATAGTCAAACTATTTAAAATATTTTCGTTTGACTATCTTTTTATATCCGGCGACAATTTTTTTTCGATACTAAGAAACGGTCTGTTTTATATTCTGGATCTGTTTTTTATCATCCTGGGTATTTCTGCAATGTATGCAAAAAAGAAAAGAACCTTGCTTTTTTTATCGATCTTTATTCTCTTAAGCACTGTCCCTCATATTCTTCATACGGCAAGCGAAAATAATTTTACCTTTCATTTAAGTCTTTTATTCCCCTTTTTAATTCTTATAACAGCTTACGGGATCAATGAGTTCCTAAGTTTTTTTAAAGGAAAAGCTTACCGTATAATTTCGGTTTTTCTTGCTGCTTTCTATCTTTTTCTAATCTTCAATTTTTTAAATATTTATTTTTTCCAGCATACTCTCTTGGGATATTTTGATTTTAGACTAAGAGTTTTGTCAAAATACATCTTATTATCTGATAACAGAAGAGTATTCATTTATTCAAATACTGGAGGAGAATATTTTCGAAAATATATTTTTTATACCAATGCAATTAATCTTAAGAACAGGGATAAGATCGCCTCTGATATGAAGACGGGGAAATATTCATTGGACAATGCTACTTTTATAAGCTGCGATTCTTCGCTTGATTCGTCTCTTCACAAAGATAGAGTTATTATCTTTGATGCAAATTGTAATTATATAGGAAGAGAAAAGCCTTCTTTAAAAGTTGCCCGGCTTTCGGATGGGGGAGCAGATTTTGTAATTTTTAATGACTCTTTATGCAGTAAATATAATCTTAAGCCATATCCGCATATTACCACCGTAGATTCATTCAACGTTGAAAAAATGGATGATAAGAATTTCTGTGAAACTTTTATTACCCGTCAGTAGCAGACTTTTGAAAACATCAGCATTGTCAACTTCAGTATCTTTGTATACAAGCTGACTAATATCGATACCAAAATTCATAAATTACTTTTTCGATTTATTGCTCATAAGTTCCGCTATCGAGAAGATTATGGACAGCAAGAAAAAGGCGGCAGCATACCAGGTAAGTCTTTCTGCTGTAAAAAAAATCCAGAAATAGAAAAGCGGGATGGATAAAATTAGCGAAATAATTCCTGCTACTGCTACGAGTTTCGGATCTCTTTTAATCAAGAGACTGATGAAGATAATAAAAAAAACAATATCTTGAATTTTCATTTCTAATCACTTGAGTACTTAAGATCAAACTTAGGGTTTGTGGAGTTTTCCGAGACGTGAATTAAAAGATCAGCCAAAAATCCTGTAAATAAAACCTGAAAACCGCTTATAACAAGAAGCATCCCTAAAAAAAGCAGAGGCCTTCTTCCTATTGCGTAGCCTTGAAAATGCAGAAAACTTAAATAACCTAAAATTAATAAACCTGCCAAGAGAAGAAAGCCTCCAACCAGTGCGAAAAAATGAAGGGGTCTGCGACTGTATCTTGAGAGAAAAAGCATTGTAAACATATCCGGAATCTCGGTAAACACTTTTGTAAAACTGTATTTTGACTTCCCAAGCTTTCTCCTGTTGTGAACAACAGGCACTTCCGCAACAGTAAACCCCTCCTTATAAAGGATAAGCGGAATAAATCTGTGCATTCCGCCGTATAAATTTAGTGACTTTGCGGCTTCACTTTTATAAAGCTTTAGTCCGCAGTTTAAATCATTGAGCCTAAAACTCCAGAAAAAACTTGATAAAAAATTGAAGATTTTCGATGATATATTTTTAGCGAAGACATCTTTTCTGTTTTTTCTCCATCCCGATACCAAATCCCACCCTTCTTTTGCTTTCTTTACCAGTTTTTCAATCTGATCTGGTCTGTCCTGCAAATCCGCATCCAGAGTAACAATTAAATCTCCTTTTGCTTTCTGAAATCCCAATGTTAAGGCTTCCGCCTTACCTTGATTAATCCTAAAAGAGAAGATCCTAACATTTTTATTTTCTGTTACAATTTTTTTTAGAAGATCCAAAGATCCATCTGTTGATCCATCATCAACAAAGATAATTTCAAAATCAACTTTAAGTTTTGATGCCTGCAGGATGAGCTCTTTGTAAAAAACGCCTAAGCTTTCTTCCTCATTAAATACGGAAATAACAATACTTAGCATACGCTCAATTTTACCATTTCTTAAGCTTAAGTCCAAACAGTAAATAAAACTAATCTGGCTTGTTGATA
>Ga0209515_10007292_pt1 | contig 13361 bp, 16 predicted proteins | sample Subgroupgradi54m_FD_187454 | JGI IMG/M metagenome (GOLD analysis project Ga0209515, IMG submission 187454) | Subsurface groundwater microbial communities from S. Glens Falls, New York, USA - GMW60B uncontaminated upgradient, 5.4 m (SPAdes)... ...
TTGCAGTTCCAAGATAAAAACCCACTGGCCTTTCTCAAAAAGGCTTATCTCGAACACCGCCAAGGCAATCCTCTTCCTATCCTCGAAATCGCTTCAATCGGCTAAACAATTACGGGAATATAGCGTATCCGGAACTAACAGGAGCTTAAACAAATCTATTCATCTTCAACTTCGGCGCTGAAATTCGCCACCTCATGGCCCTTAAACTCAATCTCCACCGCGATAGGCCGGCAGCAAATCTCACAGTCATAAACGAACGCCTGCTTCCGCCCGCCCGTCACATCGAGCGGTATCGACAGCGTCTCGCCGCAATAAGGGCACGGAAAAGAATAATCCTGCTCAAGCATTCGCGCTAGAATACCCGTCCCTCAGAGAACCGGGACAGTTTCATTCACAGCACCTAATCTATAGACTTCCGCAAATAATCAAGGTTCACCCGGCCAAGCTCCCATCGCCCGAATTTTTTTGCGATTCGGTTTAAAATCGCCGCCTTGGGTTTTATCATTTCAATAGCGATCAATTCATTATTGCCATCCAGTTCAAGGATGGTATCGGAATCAAATTCCACTGTTTTCTTGATCTCTTTCTTTGCCTGAACTTGGATATAAACAATGCCGGAATGACTGTCGAAGGTGGCTATCATTTTGTCCTCCAGTAAGCTGTCATGAGCACAATGGCCCCTTTGGAGATCTTATAAAAAGCTACCAAATCTCGGCTACCTATTTTCTTAGATACCTTATGTATTCCAAGAGACAACTTTTTTAAATCCGGGATGTCAAAAAAACTAATCTTTCGTTCAAAAATTTTTTGTTCTCCATAATAGCTTGTAAAAACACTTTTCATTTTCTGCCCCCTCTTACTGGTTATTTACGGGACGCCGTCCGGTTTACTTTCTCGTCACTTTCATCAAGTAATTCCCGCATTCGGAGCTGTCTTTCATGAATTTTTTGAAATTTTTAATGGCATAAATTGATTCGCCTTTATACTCAGGCTCATTTTTTTGATCCAGTCCCGGAAAATCAACGGTTGCCATAATATCTCTTAAGGCCTTCAACCTATCCAAAAATTTGATACTTCTTTGTCCGGTACGGCAATTTAGATTTTTTAGAATCAACGCAGTAACCCAAAATCGCATAGTTCACAAATGACTCGATGGAAATACCCTGCCGGATCACTCCCAATCGGCAAATATCCTCATGCCGGGCAACTTAGGCCTGAACATTAAAATCTTTTCTATCTCGGAAATATCATTCAGCATTCGTTTTTCGACTCTTTTTACTTTTTGGAATTCTTCAATCTCACACTCATGATTGTCTCCTTGATTATTCTTACCCCTCCCCGCAGCCGCAAGACACGAGCTCGGATGGCGCGAGTGCTTGCGCAGCCCTAAATCGGCTAGATTTAGGGCCGGTGGCCGTCCGGTTTTAGTGGTTACCAAAATCATTATATTTAGCCTTTGTAACAAAGGCCGTGTAAATTTCAAGGATTGCTTGCCTCGTCGAATCGTTCTCCTCAACAACACGCACTTGCATCTTGCGTATTTTTTGGAGACACAACTTAAAGCGTCGGCTAAACTTGGGCTGCTTTAAAAGATCCTGCCGGGAATCTTCTTTTTGATAGCTTGCCTTTAATTGTCCTGTGCCGCACGAGCCAAAAGAAACGCAAAAGTCGCCTGATTATGATTGTGCCTTGTATGACCCTGAAGCCTTTTCCGGATACTATTACTTCTCCCGACATAAAGAAATCGGCGCCCCTCACTAATGAGATAGATACCTGCTTCTGGTAGGTCACGTGGAAATGAACTCAAAACAAAGGGCTTCATAGCTAGCAACCGATCACATGTTGCTTCAATATCGCGCATCATTTTATTAAATGCCTGTTTCATAATTTAATTTTCCATAATCAATTTTATCGAGTAATAAGGGTACCGTCCGCAGGTGCCAGATTCAACTCCCTTTCAACCTGGCACTTCAGCGAAGCAGCCCTTCAACGCAGTAGCCCTTTAGGGTAGGGTTGAAAATAGTACCTTATGCTTTTTGGGTTTTGCTCTTCTTGGATTTCGACACTTTCTTAACCTGTCCGGGAGGCCTGCCGGCTCCGTCCCATCCCGTCTTCTTTCCCTGCGTCCAACCGGAAGGAGTTCCGGAACTGGCCGATTCGCTTTTACCGCCATGTTCTTTTCCACCATGTTCGCCGGCAAAGAGGGCCGAACCACCCAAAACCAGGTTGAAAGAAAGCAACCCGAGAAATAATGCTAATCCGATCTTACTCATAAAGAACTCCTTTTTTGATGGTGCGTTGAATAAAAAATACCGTCATTCAAGGCGGCGTTACTACCCGTGTCATGCTGCACTAGCCCGGCACTCACAGTAACGCCTCCGCGTTTCTTCCGCCACCGTCTTGGGTGGATCCAACCTCTCCCCGCGCGGACGGCGTCCGGTTTACTAAAGGTAGGTTACTATTTTTCTCTTACTAAAAAAGAAAACGTTAGGAAGGCTTGGCCTTCCTGGTTTACTTTTCCGATGTCAACGAGCTCAACCTCATAGCGTTTACCGCCCGTTTCAAAATTCTGAATTTTATTTTTACCAAAATCAAATTGAAGCGTCCTTGTATCGCCTGTTTTAGTTGTAACCATGACCTGCCTTACCTTCATTGCCGGATTGTCTTGCTTCTCCAGGTAATCAGCAGTGTTTGGATTTATTTCAATCGTGACCTTATCACTGGAATATGGAACCGACAGCTTTATCACTAAATTCCCAGCGACCTCTAGCGGCGGCTGAAATGGTGATGACACCAGCTTGATCGAGTATTCATTCGGCATTTTTGTCTCCTTTACTTTCTTGAGCGTTTCGGTACCGGTTCTTGGTGGGACGGGCTTCATCAATACCTGTCCCCTCACCCAGCGCCTAACACCTTCTATACTTCTCTACCCCTCCCCGCCGGACGCCGTCCGGTTTATGAATTACTCTTAGGCCTGGCTAAGTACAGAATTGAACGGCTTAAATCAGCAATTAAAAAAGGCGCTGACGGATATGGAAAACTCAACTATCGAATTTTCACATAAAAATGGAACATCTTTGCCCTTTTGGGGTAAATAATTTTTCCATTTCGGCGAATATACCTACAGAACACCTCGCGGTATCCCGGAGGGCATTGCCTTCGAAAAACTCTCACATTAAACACCTCCTTCAAGGGGCAGGTTTGGCTTACGCGATCCCCCTCGCAACGAGGATCCCTCCAAATTAGGAGGGGGTAAGCCCTAACTGCTAGCATGAAGGAGCCAATAATAAGAGCCGCCGATCAGCTCGCCTCCGTCAGCACCATAAAAGTCTTACTTGTTCTTTATTTCCGAGGGATTACTGTTTTGTCCTGCATATGCGCCAATCGAAATGCCTCCAGGACCGGCCTGCGCATTGTATCCCACGGCCATCGGCGTGTTGAGAATAGTATTACCATTAGAATCTGTGGCACCAACCACTGTCGAACGATCCCCAATTTTCGCATTTTTGGGAATAGCCCCCATAACAACAGACTCGTCTCCAACCTGCATTGCTTCTCCATCATTTGAAGCTACCGATTCGGATTTCTCAACATTTTCCAACTCAACCTTGGCCCATGAGGGGCCAACTGTAGCTTTTTTGGGCTTCCACACGCCACCTACGAAAACAACCCACAATAAAATTACTGTGGGAATCAACTGCAAAATATTTTTCATGTTATCCCCTTTCTCAATTTAATTAATTTAGGTACCGTTTACGTAGGTGCCGAGTCTTTTTAACCTTTCACTTTTGGAAATGGTACCGATTATTATGTTTGAATATGGGAGCCAGTTTCAAGAAAATCGGCCCGGGTTTTACTTTACTGCTCCTTCAAATTCTCTTGAAGCAGCAAACGCGCTTGATTGTGGAGCGCAATATAAACCGCTTTTTTCTTTCCAACAGTCTGAGGGTTTCCACCTACCAAATCAACCTGGTCAAACAAGCAACCTACAAGCTCGGTACCGTACCTTTCGAGGAATTTGAGTGGATTGACAACCCAGTAGGCTCTACCTTTTTTATCGTATGCCAGCAAGGCTCTCAAAGCAGCTAGTAGAGGAAAAATTAGCCCACTAGGTATGGAGAGTCGTACTTGTGCACCTGTTAAAGGAAGCGTAAATGGATCCTCATTTTTTTCTCTGGCTTCAACCCCTTGCCTTTTTGCCAGCTTAGCTGATGGGCCTTGCGCTCCCTTATAGTAAGTTTCAAAATTCGCAGCCACAAAGTCATGCAGTTTCAAAATATCTTCAAGAACCGACGCCAATGCCACATAGCCGGCTTGCAACGACTCATCTATCAAACGCGCATCCATTCGTCCCTTACTTGAATATGCAACAGTTGGGGCCTTACGTTTGTCAATCCCATCATAAAGGGAATGAAATAATGTTGCGAGACTTAACACATCGAGAATGGTGACCTTCTTCCCGGAATTTTCTTCGTAGCCAATCCGTCCCGCAAATGGACCATCAGAACGTTCCAGGATATCGATAACCCAATCGTAAGCTCCGTTAAAATTGGCCATAGACCAGGATTTGACTTGCCGACTTGTATTCCTCGCTTGCGCGATTCGGCCAATTAACTCTCGGTCTTTTATTCCTACTATTGTCTCAATGTGAATCCTTGCGCTCTTTAAGTAGTTTGGGATTTCTTTCTCATCCAACGCCCGAAATGGTTTCCCATTAGCCACAGCGGTTTGCACCTTCGCCACAACGGCATCCGTCGTCGCTCCGTCAGCCAATCCATGCAAATCTGAATCGGATATTACAATTTCCACATATCCAGTTTCCGAGTCAAAATGCAATGCATCAGCAGTAAGTGTACCCCCGCGGTTCGCAAGATAAAATTCATTTGGCAAATCAAGAATTTCTTCTTCTATGGCCCGGGCAACGCTCGTCGCCAAGCACTCTTGATCGTGACTACGAGGGTTTACAGCATCAGGCGATTCCTTTCCAACCCAAGCGGCCAAGGTTGGATATAAATGGTAAATGCTTATTTTTTGCTCCTTGTGAACAAATTCAAAACGGCGGATAAATTCCTTACCGAGATAGAATTTTAAAACTTTTTTTGAATTTATACTGTTGTCTGAGGATTCCAGAGCGGAATTGGGGTGAGTAATATTTGACGTCATATTGTTACGAATGGTCCCAGGAATATCCTGAAAACCTTCGTCTCCATATGGGATTAGGACTGTCCCGCTTGTTTAATTTTACCTGCTATCAAGCCCACCGCTTTTTGAAACTACGGTGCGAAGTGTCTGCACACTTACGCTTTAGGTGTCCCTCTTGATAGAGCTGTTACAAAATTGTAACTTGGATACATTATTACAAAAGTCCCAACAACTAGCAAGTATTTTTTTAAAAAAATTACGGGTTTAGGAAGCGATTCATTTGGCGACCAAGATTCCTCAGAGCGGCGTTGAGGTGCGTAGATTCTTCGCTCCGCGCAGACAGTCCTGAGATCCTTCGGCTTCGCCTCAGGATGACGGTTTTACAACATCCCCTTCCCATTCGGGATTGAGGAGACGGTCTTTGGTGTAGTACATGCTTTCGCGCGAATAGCCGGCGATGTTCATGATCTGGGTGTCCATGCGGATGGCATCTTCGGGGCAGGCCTCCACGCAAAAGCCGCAGTAAATGCACTTGCCGAGGTCAATGTCAAAACTTTTGGGCTGTTTTTCGATATTGGGGTCGGGATTTTCCTCGGCCACGATGTAAATGCATTTGGCCGGGCACACGGTCTCGCACATCATGCAGGCCACGCAGCGCGGGGTGCCGTCGTCGCGCTTGGTGAGGCGGTGGCGGGTGCGGTAGCGCTCGGGGTAGCGGCGCTTCACCTCGGGATAGAAAATAGTCACTGCCGCGGCGATATGCCGGAGCAGGCCGATTTTGTGCAGGGCGTGCAGGGTGAGGTTCTTGAAAAAGTGGCCGGAGGTGATCATCACGCCGCGGATGATTTCGGGGAGGTAAATTTTCTCCCAGAAATTCAATTCGCGCTGTTTGATGACTTTGGTTTTAGGCGGCATGGCTATCTCCGGATCAAAAGAATAAGGGCCGTGACAAAAATATTGGCGAGCGACAGGGGGAACATGTATTTCCAGCCCAGGCGCATGAGCTGGTCATAGCGGAAGCGCGGCAAAGTCCAGCGTATGGTCATGAAAAGCCAGGCAAAAAACACCACCTTGATGGTGAAGGAAAGCACCTGGAGCAGGCATAATCCTAAGGAATATTCTGCCGGGTAATGCACAAAAGGAATTTGCCAGCCGCCGAAAAAAAGCGTGGCCGTGAGGCAGGCCACCAGGATGGTCTCGATAAAATCCGCGAACATGAACATGCCGAATTTCATGCCGCTGTATTCCACAAAGTAGCCGATGATTTCCGATTCGCCCTCGGGCATGTCAAAGGGGATGCGCTTGGATTCGGCGATGCCGGCCGTGACAAAAATGAAAAACGCCAGCGGCTGGGTGAAAATGCCCCAGGCGGGCAGGCCGAAGAGGCGGAGCTCGCCCTGCCTTTTCACGATTTCCTGCATGTCCACGGTGCCGTACACCAGGATGAGGCCGATAAGCGACACGCCCATGGCGATTTCATAGGAAAGCATTTGCGAGGAGGCGCGCAGGCCGCCCAAAAACGCGTAATTGCTGTTGGAGGAAAACCCGGCCAGCACCACGCCGTAAACGCCCATGGACATCATGGCCAGGATATAAAGAAGGCCCACGTTGATATTCGCCACCTGGAGCGTGATGATGCGTCCGCCGATATGAATCACGTCGCCGAAAGGGATAGCGGCAAAGGCCACAAAGGCGAACATGAGGGAGAGAAAAGGCGCGAGGGTGTGCAAAACTTTGTCCGCGCCGTCGGGGATAAAATCCTCTTTCATGAACATTTTGATGGCGTCGGCGATGGGGTGAAAGAGGCCGAAAAGCGTGAGCCCGAATATGCTGGCGCGGTTGGCGCCTATTCTATCCTGCATGATGGCGCTTTGCTTGCGCTCGATCCAAGCGTGCAGGCCCGCGAAATTCAGCACGGAGAATAACACGATAAAAGCCAGCGCGCCCTTGACCGCAATATCGATCACGCCAGCACCGCGCCTTTTTTGCCCAGCCGGGTGTAGGTCAGGCCCTGGAATACCGGCACCGCGGCTGCTATTTCGTCAAAAATCTCGCGGGTTTCTTTATAAGGAAGCTTGTGCCCCAGGCGCGCCGCGAGATCCGAGAGGATTTCCCAATCCGGCCGGGCCTCGCCCTTGGGCTCAAAGGCCTTGAAAATCCTCTGCACCCGGCGCTGAAAATTGGTGAAGGTGCCGTCTTTTTCGGCAAACACCGCACCCGGCAGGATGAGGCCGGCCTTTTCGGCGGTGCGGTTCCAATTGGTGCCCTGAAAAATCACGGCACTGGTATTATCAAAAATTTTGGCCGCGGTTTCGGGCTGGAGGAATTCAAACAAGTCCTGGCCGAAAATATAAAGCCCTTTGATTTTTCCGGCCCCAGCTTTTTCCACGATTTCTTCCAGCTGGGCCTTGTGAACGCCATAGCCCAGCTCAAAAGCGCCGCGCGTGTTGGGATTTTTGTCCGCCTTGATCAGGAAATCGTCGCAATAGCCCTCGCGGTAGGGCGAGATGAGATACATTTTAAATCCCAGCACGCCGTTGAAAAATTTTTTCGCCAGGTAAAGCTCTTCATTGGTCATTTGCGGCGAGACGAGCACGGCCCAGGCGTCTTTGGGAATTTCTTTGAGCTTGGCGGCCGCCACGTCCAGCACGCTTTCCCATGCGGCGGGGTCCATGTCTTTGCGGCCTGCGAAGACCGGGCCCTCAAGGCCCGGCGAGCGTGCCGGAATCAAGGGATTCCGGCCGTTGCCGAATATCGGTTCCATGAGATGGCGGGCCGGTTTTTCAATGCGGTTGTGGTCGATGAAAGGGTAACTGTAGCGGCCCTCGTCGCAAATCCACCACTTGTTCACTTCCTCGTTGACGCGCGGTTTGTAGCGCATCACGCGGTCGCCGCCCGCGATGTGCTTGCGCTCGAGCTGATAATGAATGTCGATATTGCAGCCCATGCTGCAGCCGGTGCACACCGAGGGGCTCGACTCAAGATACCAGACGCGGCATTTGAAGCGGAAATCCTTGTCCGTGAGCGCGCCCACGGGGCAAATGTCCACCACATTGCCGGAATATTTGTTGTTGAGCTCGCGTTCGGGGTAAATGCCGATTTCGGAATGGTCGCCCCGGTTGAAAATGCCGAGCTCGCTGGTTTTCGAAATCTCGTCCGTGAAGCGCACACAGCGCGAGCAAAGGATGCAGCGCTCGGAATCGAGCATCACCGTGGGGCCGATGGACTCGGCCTTGTGCTTTTTCACCTTGTTTTCATCAAAGCGGCTGTCGTAGAGGCCGTGCTGCATGTAGTAATCCTGCAATCCGCATTCGCCCGCCTGGTCGCACACCGGGCAGTCGAGTGGATGATTAATTAGAAGAAATTCAAGAATATGCTGGCGTGTTTTCAGAACCACGTCGGTCTGGGTCTTGACCACCATACCGTCCTGGGCCTGCATGTGGCAGGAAATCTGGAGCTTGGGGAATTTCTCGATCTCGACCAGGCACATACGGCAATTGCCGGCAATGGAAAGGCCGGGGTGATAGCAGTAGCGCGGGATGTCGATGGCGAGTTTTTCCGCAGCCTGGATGACCGTGGTGCCCTTGTCGACCGTTATTTCTTTTCCGTCAATGTTGAGCGTCGGCATAAGTGATGTCGCATTGTTTGTGCTGAATGTGATATTCAAATTCGCTGCGGAATTTTTTGATGTAGCTATTGACCGGCATGGCGGCCGCGTCGCCAAAGGCGCAAATGGTGTTGCCGCCCATGAATGAAGCGAGATCGAGAAGGTTGTCGAGGTCCGCCTGCCTTCCCTTGCCTTCGAGAATGCGCTTCACGATTTTGTGCGCCCAGCCCGTGCCTTCGCGGCAGGGCGAGCATTGACCGCAGGATTCGTGGGCAAAAAATTTAGAGGCGTAATAGAGCGCTTTAACGATGCAATCCGTTTCATCCAGCACCATCACGCCCGATGAGCCGAGCATGGTGCCCGCGGCCTTGAGCGAGTCAAAATCCATTTTAACGTCAATCTCATCCGCGGTGAGGATATTGGCCGAGATGCCGCCCGGAATCACGGCCTTGAGTTTTCTTCCTTCCGACACGCCGCCCGCGTATTCAAAAATAATATCGCGGAGAGTCGTTCCCATCGGAAGCTCGTAAATCCCGGGCTGCTCCACGCGGCCGCTCACGCAATAAAGTTTCATGCCGCCGCATTTGCCCGTGCCCAGCCCGGCAAACCATTCATAGCCGCGGTTCGCGATAAAAGGAAGATACGCCAGCGTCTCCACATTGTTGATCACCGTGGGGCATCCGAACAATCCCGCGATAGCCGGAAAAGGCGGCCTCAGGCGCGGGAATCCTTTTTTGCCCTCGAGTGATTCAAGGAGCGCACTTTCTTCTCCGCAAATGTAAGCCCCGGCGCCGCGGTGAATCACGATGTCGAGATCAAAGCCCGTGCCCATGATATTTTTTCCGAGTAATCCTTTGGCATAGGCCTCATCCACGGCCGCCTTGAGCCGCTCAAAAGGCAATTGATATTCTTTGCGGATATAAACAAAGGCCTTGTGAATGCCCACCGCGAAACTGGCGAGAATCATGCCTTCAATCAAAAGATGCGGCGATTTGACCAGAATATATTTGTCTTTGAAAGTCCCCGGCTCGCCTTCATCCGCATTGACCACCAGGTATTTGGGTTTGCTGGTTTCCTTGGGAACGAAACTCCATTTCATGCCCACGGAAAATCCCGCGCCGCCCAGGCCGCGCAGATTGGATTTTTTCACGGCTTCGATCAAATCATCGGGCTTCATTTCAGCCAGCACTTTTTTCGCCGCCTCATAACCGTGATGCTCAAGATACGTGTCAAGCTTATGGGATTCTTTCATGTGAAAGAATTTTGAAATGAGCGGCTCGCCCGGAGTCTCAACCACGGGAACCTCGGCGCACCAATCCTCGCGGTCCGTGGCCGCATGCTGAAAAATGCGGTCCAGCGTTTCTTCGGAAAGATAACCGGTGTAAGTATGGTTGATATGGGCCACGGGGCCAAACTCGCAGGCGCCGAGGCATTCCACGCTTTCCAGCGTGAAGCGGCCGTCCGCCGTGGTTTCGCCGGGGTTGATGCCGAGTTTAGTTTGCGCGTATTCAAGGAGCCGGTCTGCGCCGCGCAAAACACAGCTCGTGGTGGTGCACATGGCGATGCGGCATTTGCCGGGCGGGGTCGTGCGAAGAAGCGTGTAAAAGCTCACCACTTCGCGTACGTGCACCAGGGGCACTTCCAGATACTCGGACACAAATTTTTCGGCCTCGGGCGTGACATAGCCGAAATATTCCTGCGCCAGGTTTAAAATCGGCAGGATGGCCGCCTGCTTGCGCTCGTACTGGGCCACCATCTGGTCGATTTTCTCCTGAATTTCAGGAGGGAAAAAGGTGGGGCTTACCACTTTCATTTTCATGGTTACCGGTCCAGTTCTCCGCCTATCATGTTCACCGAGCCAAAGGTGGGGACAATGTCCGCCACGGACCCGCCCTGGATCAGCTTGCTCAAGGCCGCCATGATGGTGAAACAGGGCGGCCGCACCCGCACGCGGTAGGGACGGTCGGTGCCGTCGCTCACCACGTAAAACCCGAGCTCGCCGTTCGCGCCCTCGACCGCAAAATAAACCTCGCCCTGCGGAGGACGGATGCCATGCCCTCCCATCACAATTTTGAAATGATTCATGAGGCCTTCAATATTGCCGTAGGTTTCCTCTTTGGGAGGCATGGCCGTTTTTTTGTTGCAGGCGTTCACATTTTTATAAAACCGTTCGGTACTGCCTTCGAGAGTCGGGTCAGTCATCACTTCAAGCTGAATCAGGCCCGAGGTATGTCCCATCTTGGCTTCATCCACCATTTGAGCCGCCGGAATGACGCGGCCTTCGGTGTCGACATTGAGGTCGCCCTGCGGGATTTGCTCCAGCCCCTGCTCCACAATGCGTAGGCTCTGCTCCATCTCCTCCATGCGGATAAGATAGCGGTCGTAATTATCGCCTTTTTCGCCCACGGGAATGTCAAAATCAAAGCGGTCGTAAACGTAATAAGGCTGATCTTTTCTCACATCGTAATCCACGCCGGTTGAGCGGAGAAAAGGCCCGGTGATGCCGTAAGCCAGCGCGTCTTCTTTAGAAATCACGCCAACGCCTTTCATCCTGTCCACAAAAATGCGGTTTCGCGTGATCAGTTGGTTCACTTCTTTAAGAACCTTTCGGGTTTCCGTGAGGGCCTTGAGCGTTTTTTCCTTAAAATCCGGCGTAAGATCCGCCTTCACGCCGCCCACGCGCGCGTAAGAAACGGTGAGCCGCGCGCCGGTGACATCCTCGATCAGCTCATAAAGAAATTCGCGGGCCTTGATCATATAAAGAAAAACCGTGAAAGCGCCCAGCTCCATGGCCGAGGCGCCGACGCAGGTCAAATGGTCCGTCACGCGTGAAATTTCGCTCATGATCACGCGGATATATTTGGTGCGCTCCGTGATATCAATGCCGAAAAGTTTTTCCACCGCAGACACGTAGCCGAAATTATTAATGAGGGGCGAGACATAATTGAGCCGGTCCGTGTAGGGAATCACTTGAAGGTAACCTCCCTCCTCCGACATTTTTTCAAAAGCGCGGTGGAGATAACCGATTTCCACATCGGAATTGACCACGGTTTCGCCGTCCAACTCGAGCAGGATGCGGATAATGCCGTGCATGGCCGGGTGCGAAGGCCCCATGTTGAGGAACATGCTTTCTTTGCGGGTCTGTTTTAGTTCAAGCGTCATATTAGTTTTTTGGCCCTATCAGCGGCTGTCTTTTTCTTACCGGATAATCTTTGCGCAAAGGATGGCCGACAAACTCTTCGTACATCATGATTCTTTTAAGATTCGGATGGCCCTCGAAGCGGATGCCGAACATGTCCCATACCTCGCGCTCAAACCAGTTGGCAATGGGCCAAAGGCTTGTAAGCGTGGCAACCGAAGGATTTTCTTCCGTCAAAGGGACTTTGATCCGCACCCGGTGTTTTTTAGCTAAAGAAAAAAAATGGTAAACTACTTCGTAACGGTAGGGCTTTTCCATTTTGAGATAATCCACGGCCGTGAGGTCCATCAAAATATTAAAATCAAGCTCGGGATCTTCTTTGAGGAATTTTGCCAGTTCAAAAATCTTTTCCCGGGACACGAGCGCCGTATCGTCGCCGCGGAAAGAATGCGTTTCCAAAACAGCCTGCCCGAAGTTGGCTTTAATTTTTTCAAGAATCATGGTGAGATTGTATCTTCTCCTGAAGCTTCATGAGGCCGTCCAGGACATTTTCGGGCCGCGGCGGGCATCCCGGAATGTAAACGTCCACGGGAATCAGCGTGTCAATGCCCATCACCGTGGCGTAATTATCGTAAAAACCTCCGGTGCAGGTGCAGACGCCGAAAGCCACCACCCATTTGGGCTCCGTCATCTGATCGTAAATCCGTTTAAGGACCGGCGCGAGTTTGTGGCTGATCGTGCCCACCACAAAAAGCACGTCCGACTGGCGGGGCGAAAATCGCGGAAAGCCCGCGCCAAAGCGGTCCACGTCATAATGGGAGCAGGCTGTGGCCATATACTCCATGCCGCAGCAGGCAGTCACGAAAGGATATTGGAAGATGGAATATTTTCTGGCCCACCCGACCATGTCATTGACCTTGGTGGTGAAAAATCCCATGGACGATAAATCCGCCTCTTTCTCTATCATCGGATTTCAAGCGCTCCTTTCTTCCACGCGTACACATAGCCCATCACCAGCACCAGAAGAAAAAACGCCATTTCCACGAAGCCGGACCATCCCAGCTCTTTGTAAAGCACGGCCCACGGAAAAAGAAAAACAAGTTCAATATCAAAAAGAATGAAAAGCATGCCGAGGATGTAAAATTTTACGGGCCTTTGGCCGCGGGGGAGGGCAATGGGATCTTCGCCGCATTCAAAAGGTTCGGCCTTGACCGGCGTCCTTTTTTTAGGGCCCAGGATGGAAGTCAGAATGATGAAAATGCCTGCCACACCAGCAGATAGAAGAAAGAGAATTCCTATTCCGGCGTACTCAATCATGTCGTGATCTTCCGGGTTAATAAATTATTACTTGAGTTCTGCAAATTTCATTTAAATCGACGCGTTGAGATTTTTGATAACCCCAGCAACTGGTGATACGACACGGTGCTTCTGAAATGACGAATCTTCTGACGGAATCCTTTGAGATGTTTCGGA
>Ga0209515_10007293_pt1 | contig 13361 bp, 16 predicted proteins | sample Subgroupgradi54m_FD_187454 | JGI IMG/M metagenome (GOLD analysis project Ga0209515, IMG submission 187454) | Subsurface groundwater microbial communities from S. Glens Falls, New York, USA - GMW60B uncontaminated upgradient, 5.4 m (SPAdes)... ...
GGAATAGCCTTCGTTGAAAACCAGGTAGAGGACGCGCAGGACAGTATCCAGCCGCTCGGGGCGCTGGTCCGGGGCCGGCACTTCATACGGGATGCGGGCCTCGCGGATTTTGGCTTTGGCGCGGACGATGCGTTGGGCGATGATGGGCGCCTCGGTGAGGAAGGCCCGGGCGATTTCCTCGGTGGTGAGGCCGCATACCTCCCGCATGGTCAAGGCGGTCCGGGCATCCGGGGCCAGGGCCGGATGGCAGCAGGTGAAGATGAGGCGAAGCTGATCGTCTTCCAGGCCCGTATCTTGCGGGCTACCTTCTTCCCGTGATTGCCGCAGCGGGCCGTTCATGGTTTTCCCCTCGCCTTTCCCATCGCCAATTCCATCGCCAATTCCATCGCCAATTCCATCGCCAATTCCATCGCCAATTCCATCGCCTTTCGCCTCGAAATGACGGGCCAATTCTTCCGCGCGTTCGTCGAAGCGCGCGCGTCGCCGGATGCCGTCGATGGCCTTGAACCGTCCCGTGGATACGAGCCACGCCCGGGGATTGCCAGGCAGTCCTTCTTTAGGCCATTGCTCAATCGCCGCCCGGAAGGCTTCATGCATGGCCTCTTCGGCGAGGTCGAAATCCCCCAGCAGGCGGATCAATGTGGCCAGCACCCGGCGCGACTCCAGGCGATAGACTTCCTCAACGCCCGGATGGGCAGGCCCAGGGGTCGCCGGGTTTTTGGCCAAGACCGATGCGGGTTCCGTTTTTTCCATTTCCTTCATCCGCCGCTATTCGTTGTTGACCGTCGATGGCTGCAACCGTCAACACCCTGTTAAGCTCGAGAGGTCTCGGTCACTTCGTAAAAATCGATAGGCCTGATCTCCACTGCGCAACCCATCTTCTCGCCCACCCGCGCCGCGGGATGCTTGGAGGCCGCCTGGATGGCCTCGTTCAAATCCCGCGCCTCCAGGATGAAGAAGCCGCCCACCTGTTCCTTGGTCTCGGCATAGGGCCCGTCATAGAGCACGGTCTTACCGTTCAGGGGCCGCAAGGTGGTGGTGGACTGGGTAGGAGCCAGGGAGGCGATAAGGGCCAGGTGGCCCCCCTGGTGCAATTCCTCGTCATGGGATTTGCAGGCCACTCCCATCTCCTCAAGCTCGGCTTTGGACATGGCCGCGTATTTCTTCTCGTCGCCGTAGGCCAGGCAAAGGTATTTCATGGAAGGCTCCTTTTCAGGCAAAATGGGGCGAATACCCGCTTGCCTCCCTATAGTCGAACGGGAGACAACAAATCGACAAAGTTTTTCGGAAAAAAGAAAGGGCTCGGAATTCGCAGTTTCGGGCGGAATCGAAAATGCCGTTCGGCCCGAATCGTTCAGGCTTTTCGCATATACGCCCGGACCGTATGCGGAGCGAACACGGCCACTACGACCGCCGCTCCCGGCAGCGACAACCAGAAATCATGACCGATCGTACCTGTATCGGTGATTTGCCATTCGGCGCCGACCAGATAGGTTACCGGGTTCACCTTTACGAAGGGCTGCAATCCAGGCGGCAAGGTATTGACCGGCACGAAGGCGTTGGATAGAAACGTCAGCGGGAAAAGGATCATCATCGCGATGTCCGGGACTCGAATTTCCTATTCTTTCCTTGGGTTTGCCATTGGAAGGAGAGCGACATGCGAGGAGCGGGCGGAACATCCGGCGGCTTAGGCCAGTTTTTTCTGGGCATAGGGATGATGTGCGGCGGCGGATACATGCTTTTGAACTCGATCAGCGTGAACTCCTATTTCGGGTTGGGCGTCTCCCTGTTCGGCTTTCCGATGATGGGTAGAACCATCGGCATCACCAGCGGCATGGTCATGATACCGATGATGTTCGGCATCGGACTTGTTTTCTACAACGCCAAAAACATCCTAGGCTGGATTTTGGCTTTGGGCTCGTTGGTTGCCTTGATTTTAGGAGTGATATCGGAAATCCATTTCCAGATGCGCCCGATGTCCGCTTTCGACTTGATCGTCATCCTGACGCTATTGGTGGGCGGATTGGGATTGTTTTTGGCTTCGCTCCGCAATCACGATGGATAGTCCCCTTCCCCGTATCGTAAAATCACCGATAGCATGCACGCAGCCCTGATCAAGCATATAAACCAGTTTCTGTTCCAGCCGTTGAACCCGGTCGAGGAAAAGGCGATTGCGGATCGCTTTGTGCAAAAGGCATATCGTAAACGGCAATTTCTGCTGCAAGCGGGAGATCATTCTTCCAAGAATACCTTTGTCGTGGAAGGGTGCTTTCGCGTCTATGTCGTGGATCCGAACGACAAGGAACACAATCTTCAATTCGCCGTGGAAAACGGATGGGTTGTCGACATGGGTAGCCTATACAAGGACGAGGCTTCCGAAATGGATATCGAAGCCCTGGAGAATTCCATTGTTCTGCAGATTGAAAAAAAATCCCTTTACGATCTTTATGATAATTTCCCCGTGTTCAATCGCTACTTCCGCATCCTGGCGGAAAACGCTTACATAGCCTTGCAAAAGCGCCTCATCCGCTCCCACAGTTTCACGGCGGAAGAGAGATACCATGACTTCATCACCCGGTATCCCCATTTGTTGAATCGGATTTCCGACGCGAGGATCGCTTCCTTCCTGGGCATGACGCCTGAGTTCCTAAGCAAGCTAAGGCGCAATTTCAACAAATAGCCGGCCGGATCTTAACCTGGGTTAAGGGTTCCGCTTAACCTGGTTGAAGGCTATTTCATAACCTGGTTCTATTCGAATCCTCAGGATTTCCCCGTATTATTTGTTCAAGGTCGTCCACAGTGGATGGGCCATAACAAAGGGTCGCCCATGAGTGGAGCAACCCGCAAATAGGAGATAATCATGAACGCATCGAAGATGAAACTGGCCGGCATCGTACTCGCTCTCAATACCTTGGTTGCCTGGGGAAAGGATACTGCGAAGGCGGTGGTGGATCCCGCCCAGCAGGTTGAGATGGAACAGCTGTTGGGCAAGTATGAGGCCGCCCTGAATTCAGGCAATGTGCCGGCCGTGCTGCAAGTCTATACCACGGACCCCGTGGTCATGACGGCGGAGCATCCCGCCGCCGTGGGCGCAGCCGCCGTTGAAGGATTCTACACCGCGACCTTCAAGGCGATCGGCTTGAACCTCAAGTTCAAGGTGGCTGAAGTGAAGACGCTTGGATCCGAATGGGCCATGTTGCGCTCGACTTCCAGCGGCATCATGAAGATCAATGCCAACGGAGCCGAGATCCCCTCTTCCTTCCAGGAGCTGTTCGTGTTGCACAAGGAAGGCGGAAAATGGAAGTTCGCCCGCTACTTCTTCTCCTCCACGCTTCCGGCCGCGAAATAGGCGGAAGGAGCCCGATCACTTTTTCCTGATATCGTTACGGAAACATCAATTGAATATGAAGAAAGGGACGGCATCGCCGTCCCTTTTTCGTTGTCGGCCCCTTTTTCATTTTCCGGCATCGGGATCTTAATCCAGATTAAGATGGCCACTTAAACTGGTCGAAGGATATTTCATAACCTGGTTCTATTCCGACTCCGATGATTTCCCGGTATTATCCATACAAGGGTCGCCCATGGTGGGCGGCCCGCAATCCAGGGTCGCCCAAAGCGGAGCGCCCTACAATCAGGAGATCATCATGAACGCATCGAAGTTGAAACTGGCAGGCATCGTGGCTGCCTTGGGCATGTTGGTTGGTTGCGGAGCGGAGGACCTTACTTCAAGCCAGGACACCACGCTTAACCCGGCCCAGCAGGTGGAAATCCAACAGCTGTTGGGCAAGTACGAAGTGGCGCTGAACGCAGGCGATGTTCCGGCGGTCATGCAGGTCTATTCCAACGACCCCGTGGTCATGACGGCGGATAACCCGGCCTCGGTGGGCTCAGCCGCCGTAGAGGGGTTCTATACCGGAACCTTCAAAGCGATCGCCTTGAACCTGAAGTTCAGCGTGGCCGAGGTAAAGGCGCTGGGAACCGACTGGGCCATGTTGCGTTCCACCTCGAGCGGCACTCTGAAGATCAATGCCAATGGGGCCGAAATCCCCTCGGCTTTTCAGGAGCTGTTCGTGCTGCACAGGGAAGGCGGTAAATGGAAGTTCGCGCGTTATTTCTTCTCCTCCATTCTTCCGGCCGCGAAATAGCGTAACGGAACCGGCCCACGCGGCTTTGGCCGAGTGGGCCGATACCAGGAGCGACGCAAATGGAAAAGCAGGAAAAAGCAGCGATAGAGGCGCTCTTGAAGGAATATCAAGATGCCTTGAGCACTTCAAGTGCGGAGAAATCCGCGGGCCTTTATGCCAAGGAAGGGTTATTCATGTCTTCGGAGGCTTCGAGCGCCAACGGCACGGAAAACATCCGTAAGGCATATCAGTGCATTTTTTCCCGGATCAGGCGTGCAATCGATTTTCATATCCATGAGATTTCCATTGAAGGCGACTTCGCTTTCGCGGTCACGTCATCGGAAGGCCAAGTCCCGTTGCGGGCTTCGAATACCACGGCGCCGGAGGAAACCCGGGAATTATTCATCTTTGAAAAAAAGGAAGGGAAATGGGAAATCGCGCATCACATGTTCAATACCTTTCGCGGCTCCCCGCCTTCGGCTTCATCACTATGATGGGACGGATCCTGAATGGAACGATTCCCATTTTACGCACTCCTCCAAGCGAGGGCTTTGGATAAGATTCTTTCCAAATTTCCTTTCATCCACCTGATAAGCGGATGTGGCGCCACGCGCCGGAAATGGGAGAGTGAATGCACCTTCATCGCCCGGGAGAAGTCGTGCGCGGCCTCCCATACCGGGGATTACTTCCCCATGCAGGTCGGATCGGTCTGGCGGTTCGACGGTACGCGCACGCTTTCCCGGAGCGCCACGGGCCGTGACGATCAGGGAAGGATCCGCACCGTGACGAATCTCTATTTCTCAGGGCGGTCCTGACCGTGGGCGACAGCTGGATTTCCGCACTGGCCCGACGGGAAGCCCCCGGGGATGCGGAAGCGGCGGTTCTCCATTCCGAGGCCATGACCCACGTCATCGGTTCTTCCAAATAGCGGATTGGAGATAGGGATGTGGAGGCTATCCGCCTCGATGTAATTGGAAAGACTATGGGAACGGTGACGACCACGGATAGCGAGATTCAGCTGTTGAGGAATTTCTCCGCCCCTGTTCCATAGGATACGCTCGCCGGGTTGCCATAGGATCAGGCATCGCGTAGGGGCAGGCCCCTTCGGAACCCTCCGGAATTTCATTAGTCCGGTTCCGGAAAATCAATGTATCCGACTGGAATACGCATTTGTCCGGCAATTTCAACCGGGATTGAATTGCCGCGGTACATTTAGATTCCAGCGCGCTTCATGGGAGAAATTTCGATGTCACAGCTTTTCAGCCGAGTGGTACTAATCGTCGCGATTTCCTTGCTCATTCCTAACGCTCCGGCCTTAGGGGTGGAATCCTCCAGCCCATTATTCACTGATTATATCCGCGAGTTTCCAGCGCCCTACCAAGGTTCCTTCCATGGCATCGCGGCATTTCGCGGGGTGCTGTATACCGTATCGGGACTGCATGTGTATCGGTCGGCGGACGGCGGCCGCAATTGGGCAGCGTGCGCCACCACGGGGATGAAGCTCCCGGATTTGAATTTGACAACCGTGGCAGCGTCCGGTTCCCGATTGTGGATGCTCGCAGGGAATCCCGGAAGCGGCGCGCTCTTGTATTCCGATGATGGGGGCTTGTCCTGGCGGAACTCCATTCCCAATACACCGGAAGCCGCGCCCCATGGTTTACTGTCCCGTGGGGACACTCTAATCGCGTATGGCGGCGACCTTACCAATCCAATGGGCGCCATTTGTTATAAGGTTCCTCAGGGAGATGCCTGGCTTGCCTGGGGAAACCCGACCGGGGGGTACCCCGTTTCCGTCACTTCATTCGGCCCTTACATTTACGCGGAATTCGAGAAGGGATATACCCGTACGATACTCCGCGCGCGCGGACCGGGAACCGCATGGGAAATGGCCGAAACCGGATTGCCCATTAGCCTGGGGCCGGACAACAGCCGGGAAATCCCGGAACTTTGGTTCGGCCAAAGGAACGGGCAGCTTTACGCGGCCATGGATCAGACGGGCGTGTATGCATTGGGTCCGGATGGACGGACTTGGACCAAAGGCTCGAGAGGATACATGCTGGGATATCCTTTCTTTTTCCAGACCCGGAGCGGACTGGGGATGATCGCTTGGGATTCCGTATTCGTCCGCGATGATGCCACCGGGGCCTGGCGGAATCAGGGAGTCGTTCCAGGAGAGCGCTGGGATAATGAAGTTTTCGCGGTATTGGGCGACAGTATCGTGGCGGTCAACGACAAACGCGCGTACGTATCCGTGGATGGGGGCGCATCCTGGCGGCCGATGGAAACGCAATCCCTGCTCCGGGAATCCGGCGACAAGGGCCTGGTTGCAGCCCTGGAATGGGGCGGAGGCTTTTTCCTGCACTACATGGACGGGACATTCCGGACGGGGAATGGAGGACGCGATTGGGAGGCCATGGACTCTATCGTGAGGGAGGATGGCGTTACTATGCACGCCTTTGACCATCCCTTGGTTTTCCTTATCGCGACACGCGGGAAAATCATTTTATTCTATCGCGGTCCGAATCAATTCGCCCGGTATGAGCCCAATTCCGGCGTCTGGAAAATGGAAAGGTTCCCTCTTGATTCGACTTTCACATTCAGCATCGGGGCGGATCCGGCGAGCCTGGTCCGCCATGTCCAAAGTTACGCCCACGGAGTTGGTATCGGAACCCGGTATCAGTTGCAGCGCAGCGTCGACGAGGGCGTCACCTGGAGAACCATTCCGGCGCCGGATAGCGTATTGTCGATTTCCAATGACTTCGAAAAAATCCAGGTGGATGGCAATGGCGTCCTGGTTTTCGGGGAACCGTTTAAACAGGCGGCGGCCAGTTTGGATGGCGGTCTGACCTGGATAAAACCTCCTGATAGCGCGGCGGTACTCTTGGATGCGGGCTGTCTCCACTGGGTAGACAAGGGGGAAAGCCATTCGAAATGCGCGGGATCAACGCGGTTCGTTTCCGCGCCTTTCCGGCGCGCCCGGAAATTGTGGGGCGATGGACGTGGAACCCTGTTCGCATGGGCGGATTCGGCGTTGTATGTATCTCCTGCGGATGCCCGGACTCCGATCTGGAAAGTACTTGCGACGAAAGCCGAACTGCGCGGCTGGGCGATGGAGGGAGATGTGCTATCGATGCATGCTGATGAGAAAGTCCGGATTTTCTCCCCGGGCTCCAGCGCGGCCACCGCCATCGCAAATCATCCGGAATCGGGCCGCAGGGATCATTTACGGCCGTCGCCTCGCTTTACCGGTCGGATGATTTGGTTCGATTTCGCCGGGCTGCCCCATGATATCCGCGGAAAGCGTTCAACCCTGTAAATGCGAAATCGGGTCAAAGGATTTCTTTGACCCGATTTCATTTCCGGCCTAGGGGATATTCCTAAGGCGCGTAAATCGGATTTCCGGTTTTCCAGCTGATGGGATAGCGGGCGCAAGCCTTATTGATGGCGCCATCCACGGCAGCGGGATAGAAATCGGGATAGGCGTAGATTCCATAGGGGTCGATGAAGTACCACTTGTTGTCGACCGGATCCCGATGGGCGAAGAAGATATGCAGATGGGTGTTGGGACCCGCGCCGCCGCTCATGCAGCCGCACCCGCCGGGGCCAGTGCTGCCGCTATAGGCGATCCGCTGGCCGGCCACCACGTTCGTCCCCAGCAAGGACAGGTCGATTTTCTTCGCGCTCACCCCCCACCAATCGGATTTTGGATTTCGGAAGGCGTGGTTTTCCGGGCAGCCGGTATTGTTCAGATAAGTCGAATAGGTCGCCTTGTCCGCGGCATTGAAATTGGGGATGGTTTTCGTCCAGGCCCGCTCGCAATCGTCGTTCGGATCATTCTGCAAGTGCATGTAGATGGTGCGGTACACGTCCTGCTTGCCGCCGGCATCATGGCTGATGACCATGGTGTTCCCCGACCACCAATCCCAGCCGATATGGATCACCTTTCCCGGCGCCGCGGCATCGATCTCGAAAGTCTTTTTGTCGTTGCGCTGGTAATCGATGGCATGATGATATGAGCCGGGGCTGTAAAGCCATGCATTGTGCCAAAGATCCGTGGCGGGAATCTTGAAGGGCAAGGTGAAAATCTGGTCCTTGGCATCGTACAGCACGGAGTTGCGGGAATACACCTCGGAACCGATTTTCAGATTCGGCCAGCTGTAATAGACCACGTCGCCGGGATTGGCCGGGGGACATGCGGAAGGATTGCCTTCGCAATGGATGGCGCCGGCGGTGATGCCGTAGTCATAGCCGTCACGACCGGCGGTCGCGGGATTGTCGGGCATGAGCACATGGTTCAGGCAATTGGGATCGCAGCCGCCCGCCTGGGTTTCCATATCGATCAAGCGCAATCCCGCGGCGGCATTTTCCGCCCACTTGGACGTAAAGCTTTCCCAGTCCACGCTGCCCCAGAGATAGTAGCCGTCCGAACCTTCGCGCCAGACGCCGAGATAAATCCTTTTCCCGTTTTCCACGAACGATTCGATATCGATCAAACGTTCATTCACCTTTCCGAGATCGCTCCAGTAGGTAACGAATTGATTCCAATCCTTTCCATAGGGCGAAAGCACGTATCCGCCCGAGCCGGCGCGGAATACGCCCAGGAAGCAGCGTGTGCTCCCGTTCATATAGGATTCGATGTTGATCAGCCGCAATCCCTGGCTGCTGGCCGTGCCCCAAAAGGTATTGAACGCCGCCCAATCCAGGTTCAAGGGCGTGAGCGCATAGCCGTCATTGCCCGCGCGGAAGACGCCCATGAAATAGGTGGTGCCGTTATCCACATAGGTTTCCACCTGGATGAGCCGGAGCCCATTCTGGCTGGCGTTGCTCCAAAAGGTATTGAACGCCGACCACGTGAGATGGAGCGGCGTGAGCGCATAACCGTCGGTCCCCCCTTGCCACACGCCCGACCATTTCCGGACCCCGCCGACCGTATAGGTTTTGATATTGATGAGCCGCAGATTCTTGCCGCCCAAATCGCTCCACTTGGTGTTGAAATCCGTCCAGCTCACTCCCGACCATAGATAATAACCGCCCGTTCCCGATCGCCAAACGCCCGTGTATAAATCCTGGGCCGAGGTAACAAAGGCGAGCAACAAAATGATTCCCGCGAAGAGGGAAAATGATTTCCGACCGAATAAATTAGGCTTGCGCATTCCTGGACTCCCCTGGAAAGTTTTCATGGACACCGTTGGTAGCGGACTACGGTGGATTAGAGCGGAATGTGTCGAAAAGGGTAACCCTGAAACGAAGACACCGGGAGTGAGGGGATTTCGCTTACCTGATCTGTTGGCCGATCATGATTCTGAAACCGTCCGGAGTTTGAATGCCGAATTCCCTCATCTTCCAAGGCTTGTCGGCCAAGGTTGACGTGAAGGTTACGCCTTTCGCCTTCACCTCCTCGAAATACTCCGAAGCGTTGTCCACCAGAAAATATCCGAAATAATTGTGGTCCCCCAATTTCCCGGGCGCGATTGCGTCCGGGCATTCGCCCAGCATGACTTGGCAAGCGTCTTTGATGACGACGATCCAGCCTTCGTCTTCGAATAGTTTCTTGAATCCCAATATGTCCATGAAGAACTTGGCGGAGGCCTTTTTGTCGGGCACCGCCAAGACATGGTGATTCATCAATATTCTGGCCATCGGCAATTGCCTCCCAATCGGTACTGGTTCTCTGGATCAAAAGGGCGCAAGCGCCGGGATCACTTCTTCGTCGGCTTTTTTTTGCCCTTCCGCGAAGCGTCCATGAATTGCTTGGTGAAGGACTCCATGAAATCATTCCAGCCCTCCTTGTGCGCCATTCCCTCTTCCGTATTGGGAAGATCGATATGCTCCAGGGTCATCAAGGTGCCTCCCCCTTTTTTCCTGAAGGTCACGGTCACGGTCGACTCCTGACCCAAGGTATACGGCGACATCCAGGTGTGCTGGATGCGTTTCGGCCGCTCGATCTTGGTGAACCGGCCGTAGTGGGGCGTTCCTTGGACGAGCCAGTAAAAGAATCCATCCACCTCGGGATTCAAGAGCAGCTTGTCGCCCATGTTCCAGGGATTGCCCGGAAACTTCGGATTCAACCAGGCATCGTAAACCTTGTCCGGAGTAGCCGGGATGGCGCGTTCGAATTTCAGTTCCAGGGTTTTCGCGGATTTCTTCATGATTTCTTCTCCTTTTTTTTGTCGATGCGTTTTTTATCCAACGGCTTCATATCCTTGAATTGTTGCGCGAACACGTCCAGGCGTTCATTCCAGAACCGCTCGTATTCATGCACCCATCCCGCCACTTGGCGGAGCGGTTGCCCCCGCAGGGAAATGAAAACTTCGCGTCCCTGCTTCCTGCGTTCAATCAGCCCGGCCCGCTCCAGCAGTTTGAGGTGCTTGGTCACCGCGTTCAAGGCCGTGTCGAACGGCTTGGCGACATCCAGGAACCGGGCCGGACCGTGCGCCAGTTGCCCGATGATGGCCCGCCGCGTCGGATGCGAAATGGCGGTCATCACATCCGTCAGGGTGTCCATGTTTAACATTATACCTTTGGGTGTAATGTTTGGCAAGCGGTTTTTCTGGATGCGGTCGAAGTAGAGGAAGTCGACGTACGCGGCCTTGAGAGCGCGCCGTAACCGTTGCCGATAGGCCCGGTTCCGGTTGGGGCCGAATAAATCGATTGCGCCGGCCGTGGCCCGGACCTAGAATTAAGGCCAATGCACGCCTATATTCCCGCACGCGCGGCTTTTACCCGCACCCACAGCATTCTTCGCACCCTCTGTACCCTCGTGGCCGTGGCCCTCTTGTTCCAGACCTTCGCTCCCGCCTTCGCCGCTTCCAACTCCCTTCATGCCTTGACGGCCAAGAAAGGCGTGGCCGCCGCCAAATTCGGTCCCGGCACCGTCGCCGCCGCGAATGCCGGTTGGTACTACAACTGGAGGTCTTCCCCGAATTCCGGATCCGCGCCTGCCGGAACCGTCGCCCCGGAATACGTGCCCATGCTTGCAAAAGCCGCGGACGTTACGGACCAGAACATCGCCACCTTGACTGCAGGCAAGAACAGCGGCGCCTACAAATACCTGCTCGGATTCAACGAGCCGGACCTCGCCAGCCAGGCGAACATGACCGTGGCGCAGGCCATCGACCTCTGGCCGAAATACCTGGCCACGGGCCTCACTTTGGGCAGTCCTGCCCCCACCGGCCCCAACGCCTGGTTCGACGATTTTCTGGCGCAAGCTCAGGCGAAAGGGTATCGCATCGATTTCATCTGCCTGCACTATTATCGTCCCCCCAACTCGACCACGGCCGTGGCGGACCTGAAGAAATGGCTCACCGACGCGTACGCGAAATTCAAGAAGCCCATCTGGCTCACGGAATTCGGGGCGCCGGATTGCAAATCCCTGGGCTGGTGCGGTTCCAACGCGGCGACCTTGACGCAGGCCCAAGTAGATGCCTTCGTCCCGGAAGTGGTGGCGATGCTGGAAAGCCTGCCCTTCGTCGAACGCTATGCCTGGTTCGTGGATCGCACCCAGGGAGGATTCGAACTGTCGTTCGTCTTCAACGCGGACGGGTCGCTCAGCCCCACCGGCAAGGCCTTGCGCGATGCGCCCACCTTGGCGCTCGTGAGGAATCCCTGGAACTTGGGCGCGCCGATGCCGAGGCTTCTTCCCGGTCTGTTCGACGCGGACGGCAAAACCATGCGCGCTTCCGCTTCGCCCCGCATCGGGTTCGCCTACGGCTTGCCCGCTCCGCGCTGACTGCCGTTCATCCTTCTCCGCAACAGTCCAAATCAGGTGACGCGTGAGCCCGCGGTTTCATCAGTCCGGGATTTCGGCTTCGACAAGCAGCTTCAAGAGATTGAGCGACTCCTGCCAGCCCAGGTAACAGGCCTCGGCGGGAATGACGTCGGGCACTCCCTCCTGTACGATGCTGAGCTCGGTTCCGACGGTAACCTTCTTTAGGTTTATCGTCACCTGGATTTCCCCGGGCAGGTTGGGATCGTCGAATTTGTCCGTATAGCGAAGGCGCTCGTACGGGATCAGTTCCACGTATTTGCCTCCGAAGGAATGGCTTTTCCCCGTGGTGAAATTGATGAAGGACATCTTGTAGGTCCCGCCGACCTTGGCCTCCATCTGATTGATCTTGGCGGTGAAACCGTTCGGCGGAAGCCATTTGACCATGGCATCGGCATCCAGAAAGGCTTTGTAGACCCGCTCGGGCTTGGCGGCGAGCACGCGGTGCAGACGAATGGTATTCGTTCCCATTGTAGTTCTCCTTAAGTCGAGTTGCCCGGGACGGTATTGCCCCCAGGCCTCGCCTCTACCCGAATGACGAACGGCTCTGGCCGAAATCGACATACAGGCTAAAATATTTTTTGGGCGGGGGAATATATGGAAAACCCATCACGAAATGGAATTTCCTTTTCATTGGGAGAGCGCCCGCAAATCCAATTCATAGGTATGTGGCGACACGTGGAAGGTTGGAGGTGGTGTCTGGCGGCTTGCGATTGGCGACTGGAAAAGCGCTTGGATTTACCTTTGCACTTTATAGATTGCTTTAATTGAAAAAAAATCGTTGTGATAAGGGCAAAAATTGACCAAAATACCGGCTTGTCCCAAGTGCAAATGTGAATACGCGTATGAGGATGGCAACATGCTTGTGTGCCCGGAATGCGCCCATGAGTGGACCCGGCACGAGGCGGAAATCAGCACGGAAACCAAGCAGGTTGTGCGCGATGCCAATGGGAATACCCTGAACGATGGTGATTTCGTCACCGTCATTAAAAATCTCAAAGTCAAAGGTTCTTCTTCCGTGGTGAAAATCGGCACCAAAGTGAAAATTCTCCGCCTGGTCGAAGGCGACCATAATATCGACTGCAAAATTGAAGGCATCGGCGCCATGATGCTGAAATCGGAATTTGTCAAAAAGGCCTAGCCATATGACGAATGAATGTCGATAAACAGCTCCCCATTGATGCAAGCGCCGTGGATTTTCGCAACTCAAATCGCGCGCTTGGCGGCCCCATGCTCATCCTTGCAATGCAGGGAACGTTGGGTTCCTCATGGTCATTGCCGATGCCTGATTCATTCGTCAGGAAGGAATAGCTTCCCGAGGATTCGGATGCCGCGATGCGCATCAAGAGCCCGGTAAGTTCGTCCGTGAAGCTGGCCGCCAGAGGATAAATGCGGACTCCCTTGGACTCGGCCTTGTCCACCGCCTTGAGGAAGGGGGCGATGTTGGCATCGTGGGGGGGGGGGGCGCATCC
>Ga0209515_10007296_pt1 | contig 13360 bp, 12 predicted proteins | sample Subgroupgradi54m_FD_187454 | JGI IMG/M metagenome (GOLD analysis project Ga0209515, IMG submission 187454) | Subsurface groundwater microbial communities from S. Glens Falls, New York, USA - GMW60B uncontaminated upgradient, 5.4 m (SPAdes)... ...
AGCTTATCGATTTACTTCATGTGGAGGAATGGGTGTCAATTTTTGAGGCCAAACAACGATAACACCTAGAGTGTCCGGCCGGACATTTCAGGTGGTAGGCAGTCTGAATAGAAAAAGGGCCTCTGCGGAGGTCCTAAAAAAAATGAAGCGCCCCCGAAGACCTGTGTGGTCTCGGGGGCGCGTTGTTGAGAGAGTCAGAGACGGGTCAGCCGTAGCGTTGACGCTTGGCGGTGACACAAGACCGTACGTCGATGAAGTCGGGGTGTTCGGTCAGGAGACTGTGTGGAACCATGACCTCCCATCGGCTGTCTTCGTCGTCGCGCCGCCACTTTGCCGCGCGTGCTTCGAATTCGACTGACGCGGTGCCGTCGTCGAAGGCGAGGATGACCGTGCGTTTCACCTTGGCGAACGCCCAGCCGCATTCCTTGACCCGTCCACGCAACGTCAGTCCGTTGAGTGGCCATTCCGTTCCGATCACCTCGGCGATGTCGGAGTAGACGTTGGCGGCGTTCTTGGGGGTCATGCCATTGAACAGCCAGCGCTTGAGCTTGTTGGCCCCGGCACTTTCAGGGTAGCGCGAGATCAGCTTGGCGGCAACGAGCATTGCTGGGCGGGTGTGTTTCTTGTCGCTCAAGCACATGGCAGTGATCGTGGGGAGAGCGGCCAGCTCGATCTCGTCCAGCACCGTGTTCACTTCGTCGAGATGCGAGCGGCGACGAGTGGTGAAGGACAACAGATGTTTGAACGACCGAGTGCAGATTTCGATCGCCAACTTCTGGGTGAGCAGGTGAATGTCCCAGCTCTTCAACAGGTAGTAGATCCACGTCCACTGATCACGCACGCTAGCGTCATCGGCATGATCGCGAACGAGCTTTTCGATGTCACTCGGTCCCATGAGGTAGAGGCAGGGCATCTTGTGATAAACGAGCGCTTGCATCAGCTCGCCTCCCAATGGGTCGTCGATAAAGACCTCGCGCAGGAAGGCGGCGGGTTGTCCTTCTGCCATGGGCATGATGGAGACGAGCGTGGCCGGGTTGTTGGCGATCCAGACCCAGGTGTGGACCCGCCAGTGATTCTGACGACTTCCGCGGTCTTGTTCAAGCGACCAGCGAAGGTAGTCGACAGTCAGCGAACCGGCGGCGAGATGGGCGTTGAGGTCCTGGAAGGTGTCGTCGTGAATCAGACGTGCAAAGGGTGTGGTCATGGGCGTGTCCTCGGTTGTGGCGGAATTCCTCGTCGGGTTGACGAGGGAACTTTATATCGCCAACAACTCTTTTTGTCAATCATCCGACGGTAGAATCATCAAAAACATTGACATTCGACACCGGGTGTCGAAATAAAGGGAAAAATGAAGGGCCCCCGATGACCAGCTTGGTCTCGGGGGCGCGTTGTTGAGAGAGTCAGGGACCGGTCAGCCCCACCTGCGCATCTTCGACGTGGCCGGCTCGTCGACGTGGAAGGTCTCGCCGGTCTCGTGGATCACGGTACGTTCGCTTTCGTACACGATGCCGCCGATCTGCAACAGATTCGGCGGGACGAGCACGATCTTGTCCGGCATGTAGCTGTCCTCGCGGCTGGTGAGTCCGCGCCACAGCTTGAAGATGTGCAGACGCCCGTCCTCGAGTTCACAGCTCACCTGTCGATCCCAGCCGCGATCGCTGTCTTCGCGGAATCGTTCATTGCGCCGCTTTTCGATCACCAGCCCGCGCCAGCCCTTGGCCTTCATTGACTTCTTCATCTCGGCGAAGAACCAGGACTCGCGCACCATCGTTTCAGCCATCCGGTGTTCCCAATGGCCTCCCATGTCCTGCCCCATGATCCGGTACATGTCCCGCCAGAAGACGGTCTGCACCCCGAGCGCGAAACGGTAGACACGCGCCGCGCCGTTGGTCTCCATCAGCGCGAACAGCCGCTGAAGGAGCTCGCTCGCCACCTTGCCTTCCGGCAGGTGAACGAGAGTCGCGGCCATCTCGGTGGCCTCACGGGAATCGGTCAGTTGCGCTGGACGCGCCTTGATCTTGTCTATGATCACTCGCGAACAGATCGACAGCGGTTCCTCCGCGTTCTCGACGCCCCACTGATAGGCGGCGTCGATCTCGGCGGCCACCTGCTTGTAGAGCTCGAGCCCGAGCGGTTCGTACTTCTTGGTGTAGTGCTCGGGGTAGTTGGCCCACCCCGAGTCCGTGGCCATGAAGTCGTCGCCGCTTGCGAGCTCGCCCAGCCGGGTGGCGATCCACGTGCGGTTCTGGTGGGCCTCGAACGGCGCGCGGCTGGCCGCCTTCTTCACGACCGCCAGGAAGTCCTCGACCGTCTTGAAGAGCCGCCAGCCACCGGCGTGGGCCCATTCGTTGGCCAGAAATCCACCCGCGACTTCCGGTTCCTCGACCAGCCGCAGGATCATCTCCTGCAGGCGATCGACCGGCCAGTACTGGTCGGCGTATCCCATGCCGCTCCAGCTGACCAGGTGTCCGTGGGTCTTGAGCGCCTGCTCGAGGATGGCCAGTGCCTCGTTCTTGTCGAGGCTGGCGATGAGCTGGGGGCTCTCCGCCACTTCGTAGAAGATGCGCTCGCCGAGCACCGGGTGCTCGAGTGCCATCTTCAGGAAGGTACCGTGGTCCATCGCCATGGCGGCGAAGGCTTCGGGATTCTCCTTGATCCAGGCGATGACCGGCGGCAGGCGCAGGCGGAAGCGGACGTTGAAGCCTCGAACCGCCCCCTCCACCACGAAGCCGATGGTCGTGTGGTTGAAGAGGTCGCTGAGTCCCATCGGGACATCTTCCCGGGGGATGCGGTCGACGCCGATGTTGCGACGTTCGGCCAGGTGCTGTTCCCAGCAGGCCTGCAGGTGCTCCGGGGTGAGGGCACCGGCCTCTGCCAGCTTCTTGAGATCCCCGCGAACGGTGAAGGGGTTGTAGGTGAAGGACATCGTGGACTCCGTTGCCGAGCGTGGCTCGGCGGTGGGTGTTGGGAAGGTCGCGTGGGTTGAAGCCCACACGATGGAATCCGCGACCGGATGGTGTGTGTGGGTTGGTGGGTTGAGGATTTTTAAGGTCTATACATCGTAACCTCCGATTGGAACGATGGAGGAAAATGTTATCAAAAATGAGCCATTTTGTCAATGATTGAAGCGTGGTAGAATCCTTGGGCTTTTATGAAGGAATTCGTGCTCTCGGGGGCGGCGGGGAGGGATCTCAAAATTGATTATCAGAAGGCGCTTAATGCGGAGCAGTTGGCCGTTGTCACCCAAGGCGACGGGCCGTGTTTAGTCCTTGCAGGAGCTGGCTCTGGAAAAACACGGACAATCACCTATCGCGTGGCCTATTTGCTTGAGTGTGGCGTTTCTGCTGAGTCTATTTTATTGCTCACGTTCACGAACAAAGCGGCGAATGAAATGATGTCGCGCGTTGCGGATTTGCTCGGCGCTCCAGCGCATGGTCTGTGGGGCGGCACGTTTCACTCCATTGCCAATCGCCTTCTTCGTCACTATGCGAGCCTTATTGGCTTCACGCCAAGTTTTACGATTCTTGATTCAGAGGACAGTCAGAGTTTGGTGAAATTGTGCATTAAGGATTTGAACATCGACACAAAGACGCAGCGCTTTCCTTCTCCTGCGGTGGTGCACAGCATTTTATCGTTTGCGCGCAATGCTTCGATGAACGTGCAAGAGGCGATTAAAAAAAAGCATCCGCATTTTTTGCACTTCACACATAGTATTGTGCAGATTAATGATCTCTATGTTGAGCGCAAACGTTTGGCAAACGCCATGGATTTTGATGATTTACTTTTGAAATTATTAGAGCTCTTGGAGAGTCATGCAGATGTTTGTTCATCGCTCGCACAGCGATTTGTGTATGTGCTGGTTGATGAGTATCAAGACACGAACAAGGTGCAAGCGCGGCTCATTGAGCTTTTGTGTTCTCATCATCACAACGTGCTCGTGGTCGGCGACGATGCGCAATCTATTTATTCATTTCGTGCGGCAGAGATTAAAAATATTTTATCGTTTCCGGATCGCTATGCTGACACAAAACTGTTTCGCCTTGAAACAAATTATCGTTCCACGCCAGAAGTGCTTTCACTTGCAAACGCGGTGATTGCGCAAAACGTGGATCAGTATCAAAAAAACTTACGCACGCACCATGCATCTTTTGAAAAACCAAACCTGATTCCTGCTTCAGACAATCGACAGGAAGCGCAGTATGTTGCCGAGCAGATTTTGAAATTGCGTGAACAGGGCATGCCACTTAAAAATATTGCCGTGTTGTTTCGTGCCGCTCATCATTCGCAGGCATTGGAAATGGAACTCTCAAGGCGCGACGTGCCGTATGAGTATCGCGGTGGCATGAAATTTTTTGAGCGATCGCATGTGAAGGATGTGGTCGCCTACTTGCGGCTCGTCTCAAATCCACGCGACGTGATGGCATGGATTCGTGTGCTTTCGCATCAGCCCGGCATTGGAGCGGTCGGCGCGAATCGTATTGCTCAAGAAGTGCAGAAAACAGAAACGCTTGAACAAGCGCTTGTGATGGGTTCTTCGCTTTGCACAGGTCGTGCTGAGGCTGGCTGGCGAGGCTGTGTAGGAATTTTGTCGCGCATGCTCAAAGTGCATCAGGCGCCGACAGACCTCATCAATGCCGTTGCGAGCTCTTCGTATCGTGATTATTTGGAAGCGGAGTATCCAAATTTTTTGGATCGACTCGAGGATATAGAGCAGTTTGCAATTTTCGCGGCTGTCTACACGGACCTGTCACAATTTTTGCAGGAAGTTACGCTCAAAGACGATTATGCAGTGTCACGCGAAGAGGGAATGTATCAGGAAGAAAAAATGGTGCTCTCGACGATTCATCAAGCCAAGGGGCTTGAGTGGGACGCGGTGTTCATCATCAACTTGAGTGATGGTGCGTTTCCGCATCCACGTGCGCTTGACGAGGATGGTGGGATTGAGGAGGAGCGGCGGCTGTTTTATGTGGCGGTCACACGTTCGCGCAAATACCTCTTTTTGACGTATCCTATGACGAGTGGCTTCGACGCGATTGAGTTTCGTCAGCCTTCAATGTTTTTGGATGAGATTCCAAAGGGGCTCGTGGAAAAGGTGCAGTTGAAGCGAGCATTCACTCCCCCCTTTCAGGGGGGAGACGGAGGGGGTTGGGTTGAGCCTACGATCGTGCTTGATGCAAGCGGCGAACGCCGCGAACCAAAACGGGTTGGATTTTTGAGAAACATTGATGAATTATGAACTACGCAGAACGTTCCGTTGAACTCCACAAAAAATATACAGGTAAATTCGAGATTGCATCGAAAGTGCCGCTTGAGACCATGGATGACTTGGCCGTTGCCTACACGCCTGGGGTGGCAGAGCCTTGCAAAGTGATTGCGGCAGATCCATCTGCCGCCATGGTGCTCACCATGAAAGGGAATACAGTTGCGGTGGTGACGGATGGCTCGGCTGTGCTTGGACTCGGCAACATTGGGCCGCTTGCCGCGCTGCCGGTCATGGAAGGCAAAGCGATTTTGTACAAAAAGTTTGCAGGAATTGATGCAATGCCGATTTGTCTGTCCACGCAAAACACGGAAGAAATCATCACGGCGATTAAGGCGATTGCGCCGACGTTTGGTGGGATTCATTTGGAGGATATTTCTGCGCCGCGTTGTTTCGAAATTGAAGAACGGCTGGAACGCGAGCTTGATATGCCCGTCATGCATGATGATCAGCACGGCACAGCAGTTGTTGTACTCGCTGGACTTATGAATGCATTGAAGGTTGTTCAAAAAGAGCTCAAAGACGTACGCATTGTGATGAGTGGCGCCGGTGCGGCAGGGACAGCGATTGCGTGGCTCCTGCGTGAAGCGGGTGCGACAAAAATTTCATTGCTCGATTCAAAGGGCGTGATGGGAACGGGACGTGATGGGATGAATCCGTGGAAAGAAAAACTCGCGCAAGCGATTTCTGATAGTGCAACAACATCTGGGATGAATCTTGCAGATGCAGTGAGAGGCGCAGACGTGTTCATTGGAGTTTCACAGCCGAATTTATTGTCGCAGGAAATTGTGAAGAGTATGGCGACAGGCGCGATCGTATTTGCGATGGCAAATCCTGTACCAGAAATTATGCCAGAAGAGGCTCGCTCCGCTGGAGCAGTCGTGGTTGCTTCGGGCCGTTCGGATTTTCCAAATCAAGTGAATAATGTGCTGGCCTATCCCGGAATGTTTTTGGGTGCGCTCAAACATGGTGTGAAACACTTTTCACTGCCGATGAAAGTCAACGCTGCCAGAGCACTGGCGGCTCTGGTTCCCAATCCGACAGCAGACAAAATTTTGCCATCGGTTTTTGAGAGCGGCGTTGCGGAAGCGGTCGCCGCCGTGATCGTATGAAGCGTTACTACTACAGAAGCGCAAAGCAGTCGTTTGGACGCAGGTTTTCGTTTGGTTTTCTTAAACTGCTCCTTGTGAGCCTCGCGCCCATTGTTTTTCTTGGCGGCATTGTGTGGTTTCGCGCGCAAGGAAAGAATGACGGACCGCCCATACAAAAAGTGCAGAGCGTTGTTGTCAACGTGCTCGATCCATCAAGCGATGCCGCGCCGGCAGAGCGAGATCGTGAGGAAGCACAGCTCATGGATGTGCGAGGCGGGAACTCTTACGCGGTTGCGAGTCGGCAAGTAGAGGATCATATGTTTCGTCATACCATTGTTGCGCATCTACCAACACCTCCCGACGGTTATACGTATGAAGGCTGGCTGCTTATTGATGACCCTTTCACGTTTTTTTCTACAGGCAACTTTCAGCCAAACGCAGATGGGACGTATGGACTTGTGTGGGAAGGTCCGCTTGGTAAAGATTTTGAAGCGTACTCAAAAGTCATCGTGACCCTTGAGTCTATCGACGGCGATCCTGCTCCTGCCGTGCATGTGCTTGAGGGGACGTTCTAAGCTTCATGATCGTAATGCCACCCGCTTGATCGAGCGCGGAATTCAACATCGACAAGTGAAGCGCGGGTCCAGGAACCAGAGCCGTAGCGTGTTTGAATCGCGTCGAGCGCGTTTGTGACAAGACGCGTTTTTTGTTTGTCGGCAAAAAGAGACTTTTGTTGCTGCCCTCGTGTGAGCGCCGAGGTTGAGATGCCAATAAGGCGTACGGGCGGCAGCAAATGAGTGCTCGCTTGCTGCCAGGATGAAATAATATTCCACGCGATCTTAAAAATCTCAAGACCGTCGGCTGTAGGTTCATCGAAGCGATGTTGTGCACTAAATCCATCGAGGTGTCTGAAACGCACAGAGGCAGTGACTTGGCGCGCCATAAATCCGTCACGCCGAAGCCGCCAGGCAACTTTTTCGCACAGTCCGAGCAAGACGCGCTGAATTTTGTGTGTTGATGTTGTGTCGCGTGGCAATGTGTACGAGTGGCCAACGGATTTCGGATCCGCGTCTTCGCTTGTGACAGGTGACGCATCAATCCCTCGCGCCGCATTGTGTAACCAATGGCCGTAACTTTTGAATACACGCACAAGAACTTCTTGTGAACAGGCCCGGAGTTCGAGCATGGTGCGCACGCCGAGCTCTTCTAGCCGCTGTTTTATTCTTGGTCCAATGCCACACATATTTTCGAGCGCCTGGGATGCAACGAAATCGAGGACATTTTCGGGCTTCACCACAGTGAGTCCGTTTGGCTTGTGAGATTCGGATGCGAGTTTTGCAACGAGTTTGTTTGGCGCAATGCCGATGGAGGCGGTGATACATTCGCCGCAAGATTCTTTGAGCCGTTCGCGAATAATTTGTGCGATGATCGTTGCACCAAAATAATCTTCAGCCACGTCTGTTAAATCTAAAAAACTTTCATCTACGCTGAACGCTTGCACCTGATCGGTGAACTCGTGAAAAATTGCATTGAAACGATGTGTGATTTCAGAATATTTTTCTGGATCTCCAGAAACGATAAGAAGCGAAGGCAGAATTTTTTTTGCCTCCCACGTTGACATCGCTGTTTTTACACCAAGCGCCTTAGCCTCGCGCGAAGCGGTTGCGATGATCGTTCGTTGCGCCTCATCTGCTCGCGAAGGATCAAACGATTTGCCAGAAACGCCAATCGCTTTTCCGCGCAAAAATGGATTCGCCTGCTGTTCCACAGAAGCGAAGTAACAATTCATGTCAATGTGCAAAATGATGCGGTCTTGACGATGCATAGAAAAAAGAGTAGGTTCCTAAGTCCCCCTGGAGTCCCCATGTTCGAGTTTCTCCGTCGCAATAGTGGCCTTATCGCTTTGCCGATCGCGCTCTTCACTCTGCTGCTGAGCATGTATAACATGGTGTATGTACACCGTTCACAGAAGGTCGATCGGCTAATGCAAAAAGACTACACCTCTCGCATTGCGCTCATCCGCAAGGAGATCGGCGAAGACCAGATGGGTGAAGGGACCAAGAGCCGTTGGAGCATGAAGGAACCAATTTGGGCGATTGTTCATCGTCACGAAGCCGAGTTGCATGCGACCCGCAAAGTTTTACGTGAGCGATTCTGGGCGATCGATGGAGCCGAGGCGGATCTTCTTGGAAGCAACGGCTTCTGGGATACACAACTCACCCTGATGTTCTCTGACTGGGATAACGACGGCGTGCGTAACTTCTATGACCAATGTCCAGATGTGCCCGTCGCCGGCAAAACCGTGCTGGATGCCGCAGGTCGTGGTGGTTGCCCAGACGGTGTCGACCGCGATAAGGATGGTGTGAGCGATTACCGCGATCGCTGTCTTGATGAGGGCCCATTGCCACGCGAAGCTTCGCAGGTCGCTCAGATTCTCGACATTCCGCGCAAGCGTGGTCCATCAGTAATCTTTCCAGCCGACAACGGTTGCTGGGATCTTGATGGCGATGGCACAGCAGATCGAAGCGACACGTGTCGTGCTACGAAGCCGGAGGATCGTCATGACACCGATGACCGCGGATGTGCACCCTCTGATTTTCTTGTCTCCTGTTCCAAGGGGCCGATTCTTGCTCCGTTCACACCACCGGAAATCCAGAAGTGGGACTTTGCGGCAGATGCCTGTCCGCTTGCACCGCGAGACGATCGCTGGCGTCTGCGCTGTGAACATGACGGCAATGCTTATAAGCGTTGCAAAGTCATCTGGACGGCGATAACTCCATAACGTAAAGTAACCTCAGGAGGTTCCCATGACTCAAAGTGCTCGTTCTTTGCTTGCCCCTCTCAGCGCGCAAGAGCGTGTTCTGTATGAAGCGCTGCACGATCGTGTTCGTGGTCGGCACATTCCATCGTTCAGCCTCATCGATGCCGCAGTACTTCTTGACGGACTTGCGCAGAGCAAACGCTTCCTCCCCGGCGTCTCATGGCGGAATCGCGATGCGTTGCAAGCGATTCTGGATCGGCTCGGGCTTTCGTCTGTCACGGGAGACGACGCCTTTGCAAAGGTCCTCACCAAGGTAGATCACCATTTCATGCGGGCCTGTCGTGCGACGATCCGTATCCACCGACGCTCCGCGGCAAAGATCGCGGACGAGAACGCACGGGCTCAGAACATTCCCGAACGTTACTGGTGGAATTATCCGTATGCGACCATCGTGCAGATGCACCATGAGCGTCTCGATCGCCATAGCGCGTAGCTCCTTTCTCATCACCGATGCACACCTCGGCTCTCGTCACAACGGGGGCCGCCGTTTTTTATCCGTCCACATATACTTCAACCAATCGCCACTCCAACAATTCTGCATCAAGTTTTAGTTTGAACGCATTCACCGCGTCAGAAAGTGAAAAATAAAAAATGCGTTTTGTGCCTTCACGCGCCGTGTGAATCAAATGGACTTGTGTGAAGTCATACTCGCGTTCATTCCATCGCATGCGCATTGGCCGCACACGATTGTGAGCAAACGAAACCATGACCTCAACCTGATCGTTGAGCACCGTATACATATATTTTGGAGCTCTGAAAAACGCGACCTGCTTGTGCTTCGGTTCACAAAAGCCTCACCGTACCAGCCTGTACGCCTCGGCTTTTGTTCACCTCCAGCACTTCGCATCTCATCGTTTTTGAGAGCTCCATATTAAAGACTAAATTCTAGACGGTAGAAAACTTTCGAATCACGCCGCGGACAACGCCTTGGATATTGATATTGCCTTTTACAAAAATCGGCTGCATGGTCGAGTTTGCTGGCTGTAAACGAATGCGATCTGGTTCTCGATAAAATCGTTTGAGCGTTGCGTAGGCGTTGTCGAGTAGTGCCACAACAACGTCGCCATTTTTTGGTGAAGGATTACGCTCTACGATCACAAAATCTCCATCAAAAATTCCGTCTTCAATCATAGAACGTCCTTTTACACGCAACACATAGGCATTTGCCGGATCCATCACAAAATCCACTGGCACGGCGAGCGCTTCGTTTTCCTCAATCGCCTCAATGGGAGTTCCTGCCGTGATGAGTCCCATGAGTGGAAGGATGACGCTTTTTGTGAGCAAGCGTCGTGACAATGATTGCTGCACGACTTCTAGCGAACGCGCCTCGCCATCTTCACCAGCCCGCATATAGCCTTTTTCAATGAGACTTTGCACATGCTCATGCACGGTCGCTGGGGAAGAGAGATCGAAGTGCTCGGCAATCTCTCTGTAGCTTGGAGCATAGCCATGCTCGTCAAGATGTTTCTGCACGTAGGTCAGAATTTCGCTCTGCTTTTTTGTGAGTCCCATAGGGCTTTAGTATGCACCGAACAAAAACCGAACGCAATAGATTGATGTGGATAACTCTTACATGCTATATAGAGAGGCGTTATGAAGGTCGTCCAAGCTTGCACAGAAGGCCACCCCGACAAAGTCTGCGATCAAATCGCGGATGCGATTGTGGATGAGTACCTGCGTCGCGATCCGATGAGTCGGGTCGAGATTTCGGTCATGGGCTCGCACGGTATGCTCACCATTGGCGGCTGTGTGGCAAGCGAAGCGGATTTTGATGCAGGAGAATTGGCTCGGCGCGTGTATCACGAAATTGGCTACACGGATGACATTGAGCCGTTCGTGAACATTGAAACGCACCGCTCAACATTTGCGAGTAGTGGAACCCACAGCACGATGTTTGTGCACGGCTATGCCACGCGCGAAACGCGTGAGATGTTGCCAACGCCGGTTGTGTTTGCCAATGCCATTGCCCGACGTTTGGATGAGTATCGAAAAAATGATCCGCGTTTCAGTTGGATTCGACCTGATGGAAAAGTGCAACTCATAATGAACGGCGAGCACGTGAAAGCGCTCACGGTGCTGTTGCAGCACGATGAGTCCGTGGATCATCGCAGTGTGCAGGGCAGTGTACTCGAGCACATCATTGAGCCCATACTCGGCTCTCTCAATGGTGCGTTTTTGAGTGTAAATCCTGTTGGTCACTTTCGTGAAGGCGGACTGGGGCACGACACTGGCGCTTCTAATCGCAAAATTGGCGATGACACCTATGGCCATTTAATTCCCTTTGGCAGCGCAAAATTATCTGGGCTTGATCCAGCTCGCACCGAGCGAGCCGTCGCCTACCTCGCGCGTTTTGCCGCCAAGTGGATTGTGCAAAAAGAACACGTCGCCAACTGTTTGGTGCGCGTGGCGACTTCACTTGGGCGAGCAGAGCCTGTGCTTGTTGAAGCAAAGACGGGCGATGGACGCGATGTGTCAGAACTCGTCAAAGCAGAATTTGATTTTCGTCCCGACGCAATTATGGAGCGACTGGATCTGCGCAAACCGATTTATCGCGCTACCTCCACCTATGGTCAGTTTGGCAAAGTGGGTTTGCCGTGGGAGTAAACGATCTCTGTGAGCTCTTCGGCCGTTACGGCGCGGAGTGTTCCACGGAATCCTTCTGTCGTTGTCGCTGTTGTGATCGCATTAAACACAGCTTCCTCAACTGCCTCCATCACAGCCACAAACAGAGGATCGAGATCGTCGTCCTTTATTTCGCCTTTTTTGTTTGTGGACCATGCAAGCGCATAATCGCCACTTTGATTTGCAAAAATACTGCCTGTGCGCCCAAGAGCAAACGTGGCACGTGCCGCAACCCGTTTGAGTTGTCGCGCATCAAGAGGCGCATCCGTCGCAACCAAAATCACACACGATCCACCACTCTCTTTGAGTGCTTTGAGCTCTGCTTCAAAACGATTGCCACCAAGTTTTTTCCAAACAGGCACGCCTTGGAGTGTGAGGAATCCGCCGAAGTTTGCCACAAGCATCACACCAACACGGCGTGCGTTTCCGGTTGAAAAAAATATTCCCGGAATATCTCGCGCCGCGCTTCCAATGCCTCCTTTGAGTCCAAATGCGCGTGAACCTGTTCCGGCGCCGATGCTTCCTTGCTGTGCGTTTTGTTCTCGCACATCTGCGATCGCCTCTCGTACATCAACAACCGTGATTGGTAGAGAGGTAATATCACTTAACACGCCATCGTTCGTTTCACCGACGATGGTGTTTATTGAAATGAGGCCTGGATCTTTTTGCGCTTCGATTTGAAATCGCGTGAGCTCTTGCAGGACCGTTCCAACTGCAAGTGTATTTGTGAGCCCGATCCATGATTCTAAACAGCCGAGCTCTTCTACTTGCGTGGAGCCTGCAAATTTTCCAAAACCATTTGCGCAAAAAAATCCTGCGGCCAGTTTTTTTTCAAACACGTTGCCAGATGTCGGTCTCACCACAGTCACTCCTGTGTTAATTTGGTTCCCTTGTCGAATGGTCTTGTGGCCAATCGCAACGCCAGCCACGTCGCATAGGTGGTTGTTTTGAGTTGTTGGGAAGACTCCGAAGGAAAAACCAAGATCGCGCAGAGTTGTTTTCATAGTATGGTACAAGGCGGAATGTGTTTCCGCCTTGCGGAAAAGAAAGGACGTTAAGTCTGTAACATACCAAGTGAGCGCAAACGGTCAAATGCAGCATGGATTTTTGCTTCGGCACGGCCACGGCGAGCCACGAACATGATGGCGTCGTAGTGCGTCTGCATCTTCTCACCAAAGTTGCAATCGAGCAGAAAGCGCACGTCGCCTTCACGGATCGGTCGCTCGTCGAGCGGCTCTGCCAAATTTCGCAGGGTCGCTTGAAGCGCCAAACGCATGTCCTCACGCGAGGCAGTGCCAGGGATCGGCTTGTTGCAGACACGCAAATGGACGAAGTCGTCGAGCGTAGTGCCTTCGCGTTGTGCGATGAGCGAGAGCGCCTTGAGTTCCTGATTGTGTCCGCCCAGCCGCGGTGTCGCCTCGATGTAACGCAGCGCGAGTCCGGAGGGAAGCAGGAATTCATCCTTGGTCTGCCCAGGCAGAGAGATGATGAAGTCTGCGCCGCAGAAGCCACGCACCCCTTCCACACGAGCATCGTCGAGGATACGCGTCGTGCGTTCGATGATCG